>Ga0265293_10000141_pt1 | contig 172152 bp, 167 predicted proteins | sample Munlanlewell138R_FD_192505 | JGI IMG/M metagenome (GOLD analysis project Ga0265293, IMG submission 192505) | Leachate microbial communities from a municipal landfill in Southern Ontario, Canada - Leachate well 138R | ecosystem: Engineered > Solid waste > Landfill > Unclassified | place... | reverse complement strand
CCGTCCGCCGCTCGTCAGCAAAGAAGCAAGCTTCTTCCTGTTACCGCTCGACTTGCATGTGTTAAGCCTGCCGCCAGCGTTCAATCTGAGCCATGATCAAACTCTTCAGTTTTAATACTGTTCGGGTTTTGAGAAAACTCTAAACTTGGCTCAGCAATCGCAAATATCTTTTATGAAAAAAGACAAAAATAACTCTATGAATTCACAGAGTAACTTGTGTTGCTGATAATCTTGTTGACTATCATCCAATACCACAAGCACCCACACGAATTGCTTGATTAAAATGTTAAAGAACAGTTCAGAGGCTTTGCGCTAAGTGCGTCGCTGCATCTGAGGTGGCGTATACTAAAGTGTTACCCTTAGGCTGTCAAGCGTGAATCTTAAAAATCTTTTTAAAAATCTTTTTAAAAATCAAATGCTTAGTCGCGCTTTCGTTAGGTATACGCCGAACGAGGTGCGTATTCTACAGAGTTTTATTTGCTTGTAAAGCCCTATTTAAACTTTGCGCGGTTTTCTAGCATTTACCCACTGTGGGCTGCTATATCGTCCTTTAAAACTGGGGCCCGCACGGTACCGACTGACTCTCTACAAGCCGCTCCCCTTGTTCGTTCTGTAGCCAAACTCTGGCGGTATAACCTTTAGCATGCGCGCGAATGCTATATTTCTCTGTAGCGCGAAAATCAGCATAGACAACTTCTGCTAGGCAATTTCGCCAACCTGAGTAACCCATCTGACCACCACGCTCGTAGCTTAAACGAACACTCAACTTGTGCTGACCGGGCTCTAAAATAAAAAAACGCCCATCCGTAACTTTCTTGCCGTCTATTCTCTGTGCCGATAAATGATGTCCAGCTCGACTTTCAACCAACACTAACGCTTTATTATCTTCATGCTCCGGAAGTACAGCATTACAGGCACTAACTTGGCTTAGCAGTAGACAGACAATGATTGCTTTTTTTCTGTTCATTTATTCAACCAAAAAACCAATAGCACACACTGATGGCGGCTATTACACCTGCCAGCTCAGCAAGTAATGCACAGCCTACGGCATGGCGTACGCGCTGGATATTGACTGCACCAAAGTACACCGCCAGCACATAGAATGTAGTCTCCGTGCTGCCTTGTACAGTTGCTGCAGCAAGTGCTGCAAAACTATCTACACCTTGCGTTTGCATCGTTTCAATCAGCATAGCCCGTGCGGCACTGCCTGAGAATGGTTTAACTAAGGCTGTAGGCAGTGCATCGACAAAGCGGGCGTCCCAGGATAAATATTCAACCAGCCAGCGTATACCATCTAAACCAAAATCCAGTGCGCCTGAAGCTCTTAGTACGCCTATTGCACATAGCATGGCAATTAGGTACGGCAGCAAGTTTTTCGACACATCAAAACCTTCTTTTGCGCCCTCTACAAAGGCCTCATACACCTGCACTTTACGGAACGCGGCAAAGGTTAGAATAAATACAATGATGCCAAACAACGTTAAATTACCCAGCAGGGAGGATAGCGATGCGAGCGCCGTTCCCGTCAAGCTGGCTAATAACGCCATAAACAAAGCCAGTGCTAACACGGCCGGAAGCAAATAAGCCAGTACTACAGGATGCCAAATTTTCAAACGCTGCATAAAGGCTACAGACAGAAGCCCCACTAGCGTTGAGGCGCTGGTCGCTAAAAGGATTGGTAAGAAAACGAGCGTTGGATCAGCAGCACCTTGCTGAGCTCGGTACATAAAGATAGTAACGGGCAACAGCGTCAAGGAGGATGCGTTTAGTACTAAAAAAAGGATTTGTGCATTACTGGCCGTAGTTGACGAGCTATTTAAACTTTGTAACGAGCGCATCGCCTTCAGGCCAATTGGTGTTGCGGCATTATCTAGGCCTAGACTGTTAGCGGCAAAGTTCATGGTTATTAAACCCAAAGCTGGGTGTCCGTGTGGCACTTCGGGCATGAGTTTGGAGAATAAAGGCGATAGCAGTCTTGCTAGTCGATCTACCAATCCTGCCTGCTCCGCGATACGCAGAAACCCTAACCAAAGAGTAAGTGTGCCAAACAGCAAAATCATGACCTCAACAGAAAGCTTAGCCATGCTGAATAAGCTTTCCACCATCGCCGCCCACACCATGGCATCACCTTGCAACCACTGGGTCAAGCCGGCTACAGTTGCTACGATAAAAAAGCTTAACCAAAGCGTGTTTAGCATTATTGTTCCTGTGCTTGTTTTTGCTGCTCTGTAAGCGATTGAAGGATAGCCGCCGTTTCAGCATCTGCTGTGCCTGAAAAGTCACTAGGGCGGTACTTCATCTGTAGTACGCTTATAACGCGCTGGGTCTGCTCATCAAATTCTGCACTCTGGTGTATGGCATAACCCAATGCCGCTAGTTGTTCTTGGAACCACAAGGCATCGGGCAGCTCAACAAGAAATATGGGCTCGTAAAAATCAATGTCAGTTGTTAATGGCCAGCGAATCATGCCTTCTTGCGCCAGTCTTGACCAAGGAAACTTAGGGCCAGGGTCTACTTTACGCTGTGGCGCTATATCACTATGACCAATAACGCTTTCAATGGGTAACTGGTATCTGTACAAAATATCGTGCAAAAGAACAATCAGACTGTCTATTTGCTCGGTTGACCAGTCATGCCAAATTCGCTCCCCTGCCTGCTCGGTATAGCCCGGATGCACCAACTCTATACCTATACTGGTTGCATTTAACCATGTGCGACCACGCCATGAGCTATCCCCTGCATGCCAAGCGCGCTTGCTTTCGTCGACTAATTGATACACTTTAACGGGCTGTTCACTGATTAAATAATGGCTGCTGACAGCTGTATTTGTTAACAGGTGCAAGGAGTCATCAAAGTCGGCTGAGGTATAGTGCAGAACGATCCACTGTATTCTGTTGTCATAGCTGTTGCTGCGATATTTTTTCTCTACATTAATTGCTGAACAGCCGGTTAGGTACAGCGTAAACACACACAGAGCTACTCTGAATATCTTAGACATTATTGTTAACGCCCATCTTATGAATTACTCACTACGAAATCACACACCAGTATTTGGATATTTGCTGTGGATCTTTGGTTTTATCGGCGCACATAGATTTTATTACGGCCGCCCCATCACTGGAACTATCTGGTTTTTTACACTTGGACTTTTTTTTGTTGGCTGGATAATTGATTTATTTCTCATTCCTGCAATGAATCGTCAAGTTAACCAAAGCTATCTATCTGGGCGCTACAACTATAATCTGGCTTGGTTGCTGCTCACGTTTTTAGGCATTTTTGGTATTCACCGCTTTTACCTTGGTAAGTGGCTCACCGGTATTTTATATCTTTGTACCGGCGGCTTGTTTTTACTGGGTATTCTTTATGATTACTGGACTTTAAATAGTCAAGTAGCTGAAAAAAACCAGGTTTTTTACTAAGCCACTAGACTTTTTTCTGTGGCCGCGGCCAGTTCTCAATATTGCGCTGCTTGGCTCGACCTACTGCTAAAGCTAATGCAGGTACGTCTTGAGTAATTGTTGAACCAGCGCCTGTAGTGGCGGCATTCCCTATGGTGATCGGTGCAACAATGGAGCTATTCGATCCAATAAACACATCCTCACCCATAACAGTTCTATGCTTATTAGCACCGTCATAATTACAGGTGATGGTACCTGCGCCTATGTTGGTACGCGCACCGATTTCGCTATCACCCAAATAGGTTAAATGCCCCACTTTGGCAGCTTCACCTAAACAAGCATTTTTCAGCTCAACAAAATTACCCACATGCGCATTTTTTCCTAGCTTTGTGCCGGGCCGCAGTCGTGCAAAAGGACCGCAATCTGCGCCAGGCCCAATTTCACTATCCTCTATATGGCAGTTTGCTTTGATTACCGCGCCTGCTCTAAGAATTGAGTTTTTGATAATTGTGTTTGCGCCGATGCGGACATTGTCTTCAATTTCAACATTGCCTTCGAAAATGACGTTTATATCAATGGTGATATCTCGGCCTACCTTTACTGCTCCGCGTACATCTATGCGTGACGGATCAAGTAGGGTTACGCCTTGAGCCATCAGAGCTTGCGCTTGCAAGGATTGATAGAAGCGCTCAAGTCTTGCTAATTGCTGACGATCGTTAACACCCTGAACTTCCATCGGTTGTGTCGCAGTTTCTGTTGTAACCGTTACTTGGTCCGCTACTGCCATGGCAATAATATCGGTTAAATAATACTCAGCTTGTGCATTATTATTAGACAACCGCCCTAACCACCGCACCATATTGCTGCGCGATGCTGCCAGTATTCCTGTGTTGCCTTCACAAATTTCAAGCTGCTGTAAAGTAGCATCTTTGTGTTCAACGATGGCTGTCACTTGCTGCTGTGTATCGCGCACAATGCGCCCATACCCTGCAGGGTCGCTAAGATTAACGGTCAATAACGCCATTTTATTTTCAGCCACACCCTGTAAAAGACTCTTTAAAGTACTGGCTTGAATTAACGGTACGTCACCATAAAGCACTAAAACTTTGTTTGCACTGAGATTTGGAATTGCTTGCGCAACTGCATGACCCGTACCCAGCTGCTCTGTCTGCATGACAAAACTTACATCATCAGCTGCTAATTGCTGTTTTACCAGTTCTGCACCATGTCCAATTACCACCTGGATACTATTGGGTTGCAACGCTCTTGCTGCATCTATTACATGAGCCAACATAGGCTTGCCAGCAATTGGATGCAGTACTTTTGGCTGGGACGAGCGCATGCGCGTACCCTGGCCTGCAGCTAAAATGACGATATCCAGAGACATAAATACTCCTACGGATGCAGTTGGTATGTTTTGACTAGTATAAATAAAAAAGGGCAGCTATATAAGCTACCCTTTTTCACAGCGAAGACTAAAACCTGTTAGCGGCCGGCCTTTCTACGTAACTCATGAATAGTACGTAGTTGCGCCGCAGCTTCAGCCAAGCGCGCAGATGCTGCAGAATAATCAAAGTCAGCGGAATGATTAAGAATTGCTTTCTCAGCTGCTTTTTTCGCTTCCATCGCCGCAGCCTCATCAAGGTCTGCTGCACGAATTGCTGAGTCTGCTAAAACTTTTACCATATTCGGCTGCACTTCGATAAAGCCGCCAGAGATATAGAATACCTCTTCTTTCCCGCCCTGCTTAATTACGCGTACAGGACCAGGCTTGATAGTTGATAGCAATGGTGCGTGACCAGGCAACACACCTAAATCGCCCATATGACCATGGGCAACTACCATTTCAACTAAGCCGGAGAACAGCTCTTCTTCTGCACTAACAATGTCACAGTGGACTGTTATGGCCATATTAATCGCCTCAGTGTGCTGGCAGCGACTTATGCAGTCGCTGCCAAATTACTTTTGCTCAAAGGTTTGCAATTAAAGCTTGCTTGCCTTTTCAATAGCTTCATCAATGGAACCAACCATGTAGAACGCCTGCTCTGGCAGATCATCGTAGTCACCATTGAGGATGCCTTGGAAACCACGGATGGTTTCTTTCAAGGAGACATATTTACCTGATGCTCCAGTAAACACTTCAGCTACGAAGAATGGCTGAGATAGGAAGCGTTGGATTTTACGCGCACGCGTAACCAACTGCTTATCTTCTTCAGACAATTCATCCATACCCAAGATGGCAATAATGTCTTTAAGCTCTGTGTAGCGTTGCAATACATACTGTACGCCACGTGCACAATCATAATGCTCTTGACCAATAACCAATGGATCCAACTGACGTGAAGAAGAGTCCAGTGGGTCAATGGCAGGGTAAATACCCAAAGAGGCAATGTCACGTGACAGAACAACGGTGGCATCCAAGTGTGCAAACGTAGTGGCTGGGGATGGGTCAGTTAAGTCATCCGCAGGTACGTAAACAGCTTGAATAGAAGTAATGGAGCCTGCTTTAGTAGAGGTAATACGCTCTTGCAGAACACCCATCTCTTCCGCCAATGTTGGCTGATAACCTACCGCTGAGGGCATACGACCTAACAGTGCAGATACTTCAGTACCGGCGAGGGTATAACGATAAATGTTGTCAATAAACAACAGTACGTCACGACCTTCGTCACGGAATTTCTCTGCCATGGTCAAACCTGTCAGTGCAACACGTAAACGGTTACCCGGAGGCTCGTTCATCTGACCGTAAACCAGTGCTACCTTGTCAAGAACGTTGGAGTCCTTCATTTCGTGGTAGAAGTCGTTACCCTCACGAGTACGCTCACCTACACCAGCGAATACTGAATAACCACTGTGCTCAATAGCAATGTTACGGATCAGCTCCATCATGTTTACGGTTTTACCAACACCGGCACCACCGAACAGACCAACTTTACCACCCTTAGAGAACGGGCAAACAAGGTCAATCACCTTGATACCTGTTTCTAGAATTTCATTACCACCGGCTTGTTCTGCATAAGTAGGCGCTGAACGGTGAATACCCCAACGCTCTTCTTCGCCAATAGGACCGGCTTCATCAATTGGGTTACCTAGTACGTCCATAATACGACCTAGGGTTTTAACGCCCACAGGTACGGTAATTGGGCCGCCTGAGTTAACTACATCTAAACCACGTTTTAGACCTTCGGTCGAACCCATGGCAATAGTACGTACTACACCGTCACCCAACTGTTGTTGAACTTCGAGTGTAGTTTCAACGCCCTGAACTTGCAGTGCGTCATAAATGTTCGGCACATCGTCACGTGAAAATTCCACGTCGATGACGGCGCCGATAATTTGAACGATACGTCCGCTACTCATATCTGGTCCTCTGAATATTTGAACCGTTCTTAAACCGCGGCTGCGCCGCCAACGATTTCAGAAATTTCTTGGGTAATAGCTGCTTGACGAGCCTTGTTATAAACCAACTGCAGGTTATCAATAAGGTCACCGGCGTTGTCAGTCGCATTTTTCATCGCGATCATACGAGCTGCTTGCTCACAGGCAGCATTCTCTACTACCGATTGGTAAACTTGCGATTCGATATAACGAACGATTAGTGCGTCAAGTAACTCTTTAGCACCTGGCTCGTATATATAATCCCAACTACCTAAACGGCTGTTTTCGACTTTCTCATCTACGGCCAAAGGAACCAGCTGCTCAACAGCAGGTTTTTGGGTCATGGTGTTGATAAACTTATTCGACACCAAATATAGACGATCGATGCGACCTTCCGTAAAACCATCCAGCATAATTTTGATACTGCCGATCAGGTCATTAATTTCAGGTTCTTCACCTAATCCACCGACTGCAGCTGAAATTTTTACGCCGTAGCTACGGAAAAAACTAGCACCTTTATTACCTATTACGCAGAACTCAGCTTCTACGCCTTGTTGCTGCCATTCTTGAAAATTGCTAATCAAGTTTTTGAACAGGTTAAAGTTCAGACCACCGCAAAGACCACGATCAGTTGACACGAGAATATAGCCTACGCGTTTCACTGGACGCTCAACCATGAATGCATGTTTGTATTCGGTATTAGCTTGAGCCAAATGGCCAACTACTTGACGAATACGTTCTGCATAAGGACGACCTGCACCCATGCGCTGCTGTGCTTTGCGCATTTTGCTGACCGCCACTTTTTCCATGGCGCTAGTAATCTTTTGCGTATTTTTGATGCTCGCAATTTTAGTGCGAATCTCTTTTGCGCCTGCCATTTGACACCCTTCTGGTTAGCAGGCGGAGGCTAAAAAGCCTCCGCTGCGAATTACCAGCTTTGAGTTGCCTTAAACTTCTCGATACCTTCTGCAAGAGAAGCGTCGATTTCTTTAGTAAAGGCTGCTTCTTTATTCATGGTCGACACGAGGTCGGCATAATCACGCTTAAAGAAGGCTAACAAAGCCGCCTCAAATGCACCTACTTTATTAACTTCTACATCTGCTAAAAAGCCACGCTCTGCTGCATACAGAGAGATTGCCATATCAGCAATGGACATAGGCGCATACTGCTTTTGTTTCATCAGTTCAGTAACACGCTGACCGTGCTCTAGCTGTTTACGTGTTGCCTCATCCAAATCTGAAGCGAACTGCGCAAAAGCAGCCAATTCACGATACTGTGCTAATGCTGTACGAATACCACCAGAAAGTTTCTTGATTAGGCCAGTTTGTGCCGCACCACCTACACGAGATACCGAAATACCCGCGTTAACGGCAGGACGAATACCCGCGTTAAACATTGCCGACTCAAGGAAAATCTGACCATCTGTAATAGAAATTACGTTGGTAGGTACGAACGCAGAAACGTCACCAGCCTGGGTTTCAATAATAGGCAGTGCGGTTAATGAACCGGTTTTACCTTTTACTTCGCCTTTAGTGAATGCTTCAACGTACTCTTCAGATACACGTGATGCACGCTCCAGCAAACGACTATGGAGATAGAATACGTCACCCGGGTACGCTTCACGTCCTGGTGGACGACGTAGCAACAGAGAAATCTGACGGTAAGCAACTGCTTGCTTAGATAGGTCATCGTAAACGATTAACGCATCTTCGCCACGGTCACGGAAAAACTCGCCCATGGTGCAACCAGAATAAGGCGCTAAGTACTGAAGTGCAGGAGACTCTGAAGCACTGGCAACCACAACAATAGTGTTAGCCAAAGCACCAGCTTCTTCTAGCTTGCGTACTACGTTAGCAATGGTCGATTGTTTCTGACCGATAGCTACGTACACACACTTAATGCCACTGTCTTTCTGGTTAATAATGGCGTCAATTGCCAGAGCAGTTTTACCGATCTGACGGTCACCAATAATCAACTCTCGCTGGCCACGACCCACTGGAATCATCGAGTCAACTGACTTATAACCAGTTTGCACCGGTTGGTCGACTGATTTACGCCAAATAACACCAGGTGCTACTTTTTCTACAGCGTCAGTTTGTGTGGTACCTAAAGGACCTTTGCCATCAATAGGGTTACCTAAAGCATCCACTACTCGACCTAGAAGTTCGTTACCAACTGGAACCTCTAAAATACGGCCGGTACATTTGGCGCTCATACCCTCTGTTAAACCTGTGAACGAACCTAAAATTACAGCACCTACGGAGTCACGCTCCAAGTTCAATGCCATACCAAAGATTCCACCAGGGAATTCAATCATTTCACCGTACATCACATCGGCTAAGCCGTGAATACGTACGATACCGTCAGACAAGCTGACGATAGTGCCCTCGTTACGGGCCTGTGCAGAAACATCAAGCTTTGCGATACGCTGCTTGATTATTTCACTAATCTCGGAAGGATTCAGTTGCTGCATGCCATTTGTCCCTCAAATCAGGATTTCAACGCTTCGGCTAACTTATTTAGTTTGCCGCGGATCGAGCCGTCTATTACTAAGTCACCAGCGCGAATGTGTAAACCGCCAATTAAAGCGGGGTTAACTGTCGCTTTGGGATGAACGGTACGATCAAGCCGCTTAGATAAGGCGGCAGCTAGTGTTTTTAATTGTGCTGCGTTTAATTCAAATGCAGATTCTACGTCAACTTCTAATGAACGGTTTTTTTCTGCCTTCAATTCAGTAAAAACCTCATTAATTGTTGGTAACAAAGTCAGACGATCATTTTCACCTAAAACATGGAGAAAATTCGAAAACTCGTTATCTACATTGCCTTCACACAGCTGTAAAAGAAACGTGACCTTACCTTTTTTATTAAGCTTAGGATTACCTAACTGCTTAACAACCTCAGCTTGCGCAACCGCAGTTGCTGCAAAAGATAGCATGTTACTCCATGCATCTTCTTTGCTTGCCGTCGCTGCAAATTCAAAAGCAGCTTTTGCGTAAGGTCGTGCAAGCGTATTGGAATTCGACATCGCTTGCCTCGCTTAAAGTTCTGCGGCCAATTGCTCGACCAAATTTTTGTGTGCTTTAGCATCCACGGTAGCACCGAGAATTCTTTCCGCACCCGCCACTGCAAGAACTGAAACTTGTTTGCGAAGATCTTCTTTAACACGATTTACTTCTAAATCGATTTCAGCTTTTGCACCCGCAATTAGGCGATCGCCTTCACTGCGTGCATGCTGTTTAGCTTCTTCAACAATATCGTTACCAGCTTTGTTGGCTTTCTCAATAATCTCAGCAGCAGCTTGCTTAGTTTCACGCAGCATTTCTGCTGCCTTCTCTTGAGCCAGCTTAAGGTCGCGCTCAGCACGTCCTGCTGCATCTAAGCCTTCTGCAATTTTCTTCTGGCGCGCATCCATTGCGTTCGTGATGGGTGGCCATACGAACTTCATGCAAAACCAGGTGAAAATAGCGAAGGCAATCAATTGACCTATGAGAGTCATGTTAATAGCCATTGATGCACCTCATGCCATTTCATTGTTTATCCAAAGATAACATCCTACGTCAGACAAACTTTGCTGCCGTACTAATGAAATCGCGTGATTAACCAGCCATTCCTGGTGCTACAACGAAGATCAGGTACATAGCAATACCAACACCAATCATTGGAACGGCGTCAAGTAGACCAGCCATAATGAAGGTTTTGGTTTGCAACTGTGGAGCCAGCTCAGGCTGACGTGCTGTTGATTCCAGTAATTTGCCGCCCAGTAAAGCAAAACCAATACCAGTGGCCAGTGCGCCCATACCAATGATGATCGCTGCTGATAAAATTACGAGTTCCATAGTTACTCCTAGAGTTTCAAAGTTAAGTTATAGTCTAAGGTTAAAATTAACGCTCGCTTTCGCGTCAATGGCTTTCGTGGGCTGCGCTCAGGTAAACGATCGACAGCACCATGAAAATAAAGGCTTGTAGCGGAATTACCAAAATATGGAAAATCGCCCAAGGCCCGTATAGCGACCACTGAATCCAAAATGGCAGTAGCGCAATCAAAATAAATACAACTTCACCTGCATACATGTTACCGAACAAACGTAGCGCAAGGCTAAATGGTTTGGTTAACAAGCCTAATATTTCAAGTACTAGGTTTACAGGAATTAGCGACCAGTGGTTAAAGGGTGTGAACGCGAGTTCTTTGCCGAATCCGCCCAAGCCTTTGACTTTAACACTGTAAAAAAGAATCAACATAAATACGCCAATCGACATGCCGAACGTAGCATTTGGATCTGCGGTTGGGACGTATTTAAAGTTTGGAATGCCTATTGCAGCAGCGATGCCTGGGATTACATCGACTGGGATCCATTTCAGGCTGTTCATCAGCAAGATCCACATGAAAATAGTCAATGCTAACGGTGCTATAAGCGGGCTGCGGCCATAGAAGGTATCGCGAACCATGTTTTGTACAAATTCAACGATGACTTCAACGAAGCCCTGCATACCTGTTGGCACGCCTGAGTTGGCGCGTTTTGCTATTTTTCTGAAGATAAACAGAAACACAAAGCCCATCAAAAGTGACATGGCCATGGTATCAAGATGGATAGCCCAGAAACCCATGTCTAGTGCTTCTTGTTGTGTTTCAGCAATTCGCCATGTGCCGTCGATTTTGCCAAAAGTTAAGTTTTGTAAGTGGTGCTGGATATACTCAGCATTGCTATTTGCCATATATGCCTCAAACCCGGACGTTTACAAATTTTTGCTAAAAAAGAGTGTAACCACTGAAGTCAGCTGAATCAAAATGTAACCCAAGAACAACTGTACTACGTTTAAAGGTTTCACTGCTATAAACACCAGCGCAAAAAGCACTGCTGTCATAAACATTTTTCCTACCTGTCCAGCCCAAAATGACTGGAGAATAGCGGACACTGAGCGCGCCCCAAAATACTTAAACGCTTTGTAAGTGAAATAGGCGTTGGCTAATAAAGCTATCGAACTGCCTAATAACACTGAGTACGCCGCTACAACTCCTAGAGTTATTGCGCATACTACAACCAACACTGCAGTGACAAAAGCTTGCGCCATGAGCACGCGAAACATGCTTAAACGATAAAACGGTGTTTTGTTACGTATTGCCACTGTTTTATCGCCCTTGGTCTGAATTGTTGTGTTTACAATTCGTCACTACAAAATTGCGCTGAGAGTATAGGTGTCTGTGTCGCTTCTATCAACTCAAATGTAGGCTAATAATAATAATATTTGATTTACATCTACTGAATATGCGCCAAAACACCCTGCAGCTCGTCAAGTGAGCCGTAATTTATCACTAATTGGCCCTTACCTTTATCCGTATGTTTAATTTTCACGTTGGCACCTAAGCGCTCTGCCAGCTTCTTTTCTAAGCGTTGGATATCTGGATCTGCTTTAGCGGTTGCTGGTTTTGCTTTAGGCTTTTGTAGGCTGCGAACATAGGCTTCTGTTTGGCGCACATTCAATCCAGTTGCGACAACATGTCGTGCAGCTATCGCTATCTCAGGTTCTGCTAAACCTAGCAATGCCCGCGCATGGCCCATTTCTATATCACCATGCGCTAACAAGATTTTCACTTCTTCAGGTAAATTAATCAGCCTGAGTAAGTTGGTTATTGTGGTGCGTGATTTTCCTACGGCATCAGCGACTTCTTGCTGCGTTAGTTCATATTCTTGCTGCAATCTTTGTAGGGCAATAGCTTCTTCAACTGGATTGAGATCTTCACGCTGAATATTTTCTATTAACGCCATGGCGATCGCTGCGTCATCAGCTACTTGTTTAAGTATGGCGGGTACGGTTTTAAGCTCGGCTAACCGTGCTGCGCGCCAACGTCTCTCTCCGGCGATTATTTCATATTTATTGTTGCCAACAGAGCGCACTACGATGGGTTGCATAATGCCCTGCGCTTTAATCGACCTTGAAAGCTCTTCTAGTGCGGCTGGATCCATGTCACGACGAGGCTGGTACTTGCCTGGTTGGATAGCGTCTATCGCTATGTGTAACAGCTCATTTTCTTGAGCTTCATGATGTTGGCTGCTTGCGTTCGCACCACCTAATAAAGCATCAAGTCCACGACCTAAGCCACGTTTTTTAACTGCCATACTGATTCCTTACAATGCGGTTGCGGTGCGCTGCTTGGTGCGGTGGCGTCTGGCCAACTCACCTGCTAGCGCTAGATGTGCCAACGCCCCTTTTGATTGTTTGTCATACGCCAGCACGGGCATACCATAACTGGGTGATTCTGCTAAACGTACATTTCGCGGAATAACTGTATCAAACAATTTTTGTCCGAAATGCTGCTTTAACTGCTCGGATACATCCAAAGTCAGGCTTAATCTAGGATCATACATTGTCCTAAGAATACCTTCTATTTCCAAACTTGGGTTGAGGTTGGCGGTAATGCGCTGGATACTGCCAATTAAATCTGTCAGCCCTTCCAGTGCATAGTATTCACACTGCATAGGTATTAGTACTGCATCGGCAGCCACTAACGCATTAACCGTCAGCATATTAAGGGAGGGTGGGCAATCAATCAGGATGTAATCGTAGTTATCACGAACGGGCTGCAGCGCATGTAAAAGCCTTTTTTCACGATTTTCCAGCTCCAACAACACTACTTCAGCCGCCGTAAGATCTCGGTTAGCAGGCAATAGCTGATAGCCGCCATGCTCTGAAAGCTGAATCACATCAACCAGATCTGCCTGTCCCGTCAGCACATCAAGCACTGAATATTCTAGCTCGTGTTTATCAATGCCGCTGCCCGTAGTCGCGTTACCCTGCGGGTCTAAATCGATAACCAGAACATGACGTTTAGTTGCCACGAGCGAGGCGGCAAGGTTGATACAGGTTGTGGTTTTACCTACCCCGCCTTTCTGGTTGGCTACCGCCAAAACTTTGCCCATGGTATTACCTCTATTCTAATTACGTGAAAGGAGCAAAAGATGTCGTTGTCCCTGACAGCCCGGTACTAATAATTTATTGCAGCTATCCAGCTTAAATTCTGCCGCTAGTTGCTGCAGTTCGTCATCTGGATGTACGCCCTTCATCGCCAGCCAGCGCGTGGATTGATCGCCAAGATGCGTTGTCCTGTTGGTAAAATCTGCCAAGGAGCTAAAGGCGCGAGAAATAACTCCATGATAAGGTTGCTCTGTTTTGTACTCTTCAATACGGCTGTGGATAACCTGTACATTGTCCAGTTTAAGCTCTAATTTTACCTGGGTTAAAAAACGCGTTTTTTTACCGTTAGAATCTAACAGACTAAACAACTTGTTGGGCAGCATAATAGCCAAGATGATGCCGGGCATACCCCCGCCACTGCCCACATCTAACCAGGTAACGCCAGTCTGCTCAACAAAAGGCAACACGCTTAAGCTATCTAACAAATGCCGAGATACCATTTCTTCTGCGTTTCTTACTGCAGTTAGGTTATAGGCTTTATTCCATTTGATCAGCAAAGCTAAGTAAGCCAATAGTTGCTCTATTTGTGCAGCCGTTAAGTTAAACCCCAGATTTTGTGCACCGTCTAGCAATGCTTTGCGCTGCGTAACTGTGATGCTCATTTATCACTAGCCTCCAAATTTTGGCTGGCTTGGCGTCTTTTTAGCTGCACCATCAGTAACGAAATAGCTGCGGGGGTCACGCCCGGAATGCGCGATGCCTGACCTAAGTTAGCCGGTTTGATTTCAGTCAGTTTCAGCTGTATTTCTTTGGATAGGCCAGAGATTTTCGTGAAATCCAAATCCTTTGGAATCGCGATGCTTTCGCTAGCTTTTAACTTAGCAATATCGTCCTGTTGTCGGGCGATATAACCGGCATATTTAGTACGAATTTCTATCTGTTCTGCAACTTGCTCATCTTCAACCCCTTCACCTGTGATTGATTTTAAGCCGGCGTAATCAACTTCAGGGCGGGTTAATAAATTGAGCAGATTATATTCATGCGCCAATGGAATATTAAAATGGCTGCTTAGTGCATCGCCCACCGACGTATTTGGGCGTACCCAAGTGGTACGCAACCGCTGCTCTTCTAGAGCGATAGCTTCACGCTTAGTTTCAAACGCTGCCCAGCGCACATCGTCCACCAAGCCAAGCTCTCGACCTTTTTCAGTTAGGCGCATATCCGCATTGTCTTCACGCAAAATCAAACGGTATTCCGCGCGTGAAGTGAACATGCGGTATGGCTCTTGCGTGCCCATGGTTAGCAGGTCATCAATTAACACACCCAAGTAAGCTTCATCACGGGTTGGATGCCAACTGTCTTTGCCTTGTGCGCGAAGCGCTGCGTTACTGCCCGCCAACAAACCTTGCACGCCGGCTTCTTCATAGCCCGTAGTACCGTTGATTTGCCCAGCAAAAAACAAACCCTGAACGCACTTGGTTTCTAAGCTGTAGTGCAGATCTCGTGGATCAAAATAGTCGTATTCGATGGCATAGCCTGGACGCATAATATAAGCATTTTCCAAGCCTTGCATGGAGCGGACTAAGTCTAGCTGCACATCAAAGGGTAACGAGGTAGAAATGCCATTGGGGTACAGCTCATTGGTTTCTAAGCCTTCAGGCTCTAAAAACACCTGATGGCTGTCTTTGTCTGCAAAACGGGTAATTTTATCTTCGATTGAAGGACAATAACGCGGACCCACCCCTTCAATCACGCCGGCATACATGGGCGAGCGATCAAGGTTGCTAGAAATGATGTCATGGGTTTTAGTGTTGGTATGGGTAATCCAGCAACTGATTTGCCGTGGATGTTGTTCTACTTTGCCCAAATAGGACATCACCGGTAAAGGGGTATCACCGGGCTGTTCAATTAACTTAGAGAAATCAACGGAACGACTATCTATTCGTGGTGGCGTACCGGTCTTTAACCGCGCCACTCTAAACGGCAATTCACGCAAGCGTTTAGCTAAAGTATTGGCTGGCGGATCACCGGCGCGACCACCAGAGTAATTTTCCATTCCTATGTGGATGGTGCCACCCAAAAACGTACCGCTAGTTAACACTACGTTATCGGCAAAAAAGCGTAAACCCATCTGTGTAACCACGCCACGCACAGCATCTTGCTCAATAATGAGATCATCAACTGCTTGTTGGAATAACCACAGATTAGGCTGGTTTTCTAAAGTTTTGCGTATGGCTGCTTTATAAAGAATTCGGTCAGCTTGCGCTCGTGTCGCGCGTACGGCTGGGCCTTTACGGCTATTGAGCACACGAAACTGAATCCCTGCATAGTCCGTAGCCGTGGCCATCGCGCCACCAAGGGCATCAATTTCTTTCACCAAATGGCTTTTACCAATACCGCCAATCGCTGGATTACAGCTCATTTGCCCTAGGGTTTCGATATTGTGTGACAGTAATAATGTTTTGACGCCCATGCGTGCCGCAGCTAAAGCCGCCTCAGTACCAGCATGGCCACCACCAATGACAATGACATCAAAACGAGAAGGATAATCCACAATAGACCCCGAAAAGCAGCTTAAACTACAGCAGAAAGCAGGCTAAACCAAGTTCAGTCTGCAGAGAAAAGACGCGCTAGTATAAAAAATTACGCAGCTTTAGAGAAGGTCATAGCAAGGTAAGCTCTGAAAATCGCTGTTTAAAGGCTGATTTCCAGAGCTTTAGGCGCTTACATGCGTTGCAGTGAACGCATTTTTTCTTCAGTAAAGTCGATGATCTGATTTTCTGACGGGTTAATGGTAAAGCTTGCTTTGCCATAGTTTGAGTAATCAATAGTCATGCTAATGCTGACTTTCTCACCCTCAATTTCATAATTAAACACGTCGCTTTCGTGAATTATTTGCCCTTTGTCGTTCAAATAAAGCACTGATTCTGAGCTTTCGTAACCCGTATCACTATCCGCTTCGAGCAAGCCTTGTAAAAAACCTTCTTTAAACTCTTCAGGCAGTTTTTCGTTTTCGGCTACTTGGTTATACAGGTACGTATTGATATGTTGCTGCAACTCTTTGCTTTGCTGCTCATCCAATCTTACTTTTAAGACCGCTTTAGCATTGAGCTGCTTAGCTTTTTCATTGAGCTCAATTTTCTTGATGCTGGTCTCAGGAATAATTTTAGCAAATTCATTCATGGCGCCGTAGCCCATTTCTACTGTTTCAGAAACAACAGTAATTACCTTAGCCATATCTTCTTCATCAATTTCAAAATTATTCGTACTAAAGCGGACAAATTTATTTTTATATTGCTGCAGCTCAGAATTGGCCTGTGGCGCAAACATCAGCGCTGTATCGATGATATTGGTTGGATTAAGCAACAGCTCTTTTTTCTTCGCATCCACTAGAATAGGTAACTTAAAGTTAAAAATCGCCGCTTCAACCTCTGGTACCAGCTCGTAGCGCTGCGTATTATTATTTACTGCACCGGACAGTTTAATTTTTAAATCGGTAAGAAATGGATTCTCAATACCAATGTCAACAACCGCATCGGCTTTAAAATTAAATTGTGCATCCTTAGCATAAAGCTGCTGCGTAGCTTCTTGATAAAGGGTTTTTGCTGATTTTTTATCTAGTTCAGATCCACCACAAGCAGTTAGCAATACAGCTAAACCTGCAATAACCAGATATTTTGTTTTTGAGAACAGCATAGATAACTCCATTTTTCATTAAATAAAATAGTCACAGAATATGCTGTGTCTAGAGGTAATTTATTTTGGCTAAAATAGCATTATTTGTATGGTCGGCCTATCAAATAAAAATTTTGCGAAGAATTTTGCGCAACTGTTTCACAATACGGCTTTTGCCTAAACAGGCTCTATGAGAAATTCAAGCATTTATTTACCGATACAAAAGCTAGAAAAAATCCTTCCTAACAAATCATCCGCAGTAAATTCTCCAGTTATTTCACCTAAAGCCTGTTGTGCTAAGCGTAGATCTTCAGCCAGCAACTCACTTGCACTGGCTTGGGTTAATTGCTGATAACCGCTTTCTAAAAAATTCTGTGCTTGCTGTAAAGCATCCAAGTGCCGACGGCGTGCGCTAAAGGTGCTTTCGGTTGTTTGTTGATAGCCCATGCACTGCTTTAAATGCTCACGCAGCGCTTCAATCCCCTGCCCTTGCCGTGCAGATAAACTAATACTGCAGTGTCCATCAGCAAAGTTATCCACAGCCAATTGTTCACCCGACAGATCAACCTTATTACGAATTAAAGTCACTTTACTGATATCTGGTACGTGCTGTAAAAACTCTGGCCACAAACTGAAAGGATCAGCGGCTTCTGGGCTGGTTGTATCCACCACCAGTAAAATGCGATCAGCGGCATTAATCGCTTTGACCGCTCGCTCGACACCAATTTGTTCGACTTGATCGCTAGTTTGCCTAAGCCCTGCGGTATCGGTGATATGCAGTGGCATACCATCAATGTGAATATGTTCTTTGAGCGTGTCGCGGGTAGTGCCAGCAATATCAGTAACGATAGCGGCTTCATAGCCTGCCAAGGCATTGAGCAAGCTCGATTTACCTGCGTTAGGGCGACCGGCAATTACCACATTCATGCCATCGCGCAATAAAACACCTTGGCCAGCCTTGTGGATAACTTGGGTTAGTGATTCGCGCACCTGAGTAAGCAGGCTAAGAATCTGTCCATCGGCAAGAAAATCGATTTCTTCTTCGGGAAAGTCTATGGCGGCCTCAACGAAAATACGCAGGCTTATCAATTGCTCAGTGAGTTGATGTACTTGTTTAGAAAACTCACCCTGTAAAGAACGCAAAGCATTACGTGCAGCTTGAACGGAGCTGGCTTCAATTAAATCGGCAATGGCTTCTGCTTGTGCCAAGTCCAATTTATCGTTTAAAAAAGCACGTTCGCTGAATTCACCCGGTCGTGCTAAACGTGCGCCTAACTCAACACAGCGTTGCAGCAACATATCTAGAATTACCGGTCCACCATGACCCTGTAGCTCTAATATATCTTCACCCGTGAAAGAGTGTGGGCCTTTAAAAAATAGGGCTATGCCTTGATCTAGAGCCTGCTGGTCAGCGCCATAAAACTCACCATAGTGTGCATAACGGGGTTTAGGCTCATTGGCTAAAATATGTTTGGCTATATCTGCTGCCAATTTACCTGACACACGAACAATACCTACACCTCCACGTCCTTGGGCAGTGGCAATCGCAGCAATAGTGTCCTGTGGATATTGCACTTTCATAACCTCAAAAAGCACAAACCCCGCTAGTACGGGGTTTGTTTTTAACTTAAGCCATTAAGCTTTGGCTGCCATGGCCCGTTCAACCTTACGAGTAATATACCACTGCTGGGCAATCGAGAGGATGTTGTTAACCACCCAATACAATACCAAACCTGCTGGGAACCATAAGAAGAAGAAGGTAAAGATAATAGGCAGCATCTTCATCACCTTAGCCTGCATCGGATCCGGGGGTGCAGGGTTAAGTTTTTGCTGCACAAACATGCTGATACCCATGATGATTGGCAGAATAAAGTAAGGGTCTTTACTGGAAAGGTCAGTCAACCAAAGCATCCAAGGAACTTGGCGCATTTCAACACTTTCTAACAATACCCAGTACAGGGATAAGAACACTGGCATCTGTACTAAAATAGGCAAACAACCACCCAAAGGATTAACTTTTTCCTTTTTGTACAGCTCCATCATGCCTTGCGACAGTTTTTGCTTATCATCGCCGCTGCTATCTTTTAATGCTTGAACCTTTGGTGCTAGTCCACGCATACGCGCCATAGACTTATAGCTGGCCGCAGATAACGGGAAGAAAATAAGCTTAATAATTACGGTTAGCAAAATAATTGACCAACCCCAGTTGCCTAACAAACTATGAATAAAGGTTAGTAACCAGAAAATAGGCTGGGCAATAAACCATAGAAAACCATAGTCAACGGTAAGCTCTAATCCAGGTGATAACTTCTTCAAGTGGTTTTGAATTTTAGGACCAGCATAAAGCGTTGATTTAAATTGGTAGTGCTCGCCCGGCGCAACCTGAACTTCTGGGCTTGCATAACCGATAACATAAAACTTAGAAGGCTCTACGCGTCTTTGCGAAAATAATGTATTGGTTGTGGTGCTATCAGGTACCCAAGCGGCAACAAAATAATGCTGCAGCCATGCAACCCAACCACCTTCAACTTTTTCTTTAAATTCTTTGTCATCCATCGTACCCATTTTTAATTTCTTATAGGGTTCTTCAGGCGTCCAAACGGCAGCACCCAAGTAGGTTGCTGTATTGGTAGCAGTGGTTGAAGAAGGATCGCCTTGGCCATCACGCTTAATACGTGCCAATAAAGATCCTTGCCAGATTTCACTACTTTGGTTATCAACCAGATAGGTAACGCCAATCTGGTAACCAAGTTCGTTCATGCACTCTTTTTTGCGTTGCTCAATTTGGCGTTCTGTACAGCTCTGGTTATACCCGCGGTGGAAGGTAAGGCGTTTGGTGTAATTAACCCCATCTTTACTGAAGGCAAAGTCTACATTTAGGCTGTCTTCACCTTCCGTCAACTGATAATGCTGTTTATCGGTGGTGTAGCGTGGGCGTTCACCCGATGCATCAGGACCGTTTTTACCCATTAAACCAGACTGAGCGATGTAAACGCGCTCGCTGCTGTTTTCGAATAGTTGCAAAGGAATATCAGGATTTTTTGCTTGTCTTGGATATTGGCTCAGCTTGAGTTCAACAATATCGCCGCCAACAGGATCTACTGCGAGCTCAAGTACATCTGTTTTTACGTAAACAAGTCCTGTATTGCTTGGCGCAATTTCTTGGTTAAACGTATTTTGTGATTCTTGGCTTATATTAGCTACAGCAGCTGGAACACTAAAATCTTCGTCATTATTTGCAGGGTTAAAATCCTGTATGGCTGGTTGTTGCTGCGCACTACTGGAAATAGTTACTGATTGGCTGTCAGTTACTTGGCCATAATCTTGATTCCACTGTAAAACCAGTGCATAGGTAACAATAGCTAGTGCAACTATTAAAAACGTACGTTGGATATCCATAATTACTCGGCTATATCGACGGTTGAAGATAATTCTGATTGGCTAGGTGGGACTGGATCATAGCCACCTGGATTCCAAGGATGACAGCGGCTGATGCGACGTGCGGATAACCATCCACCTCGTAAGCTACCATGTTTTTCAATGGCTTCCAGTGCATAGGCTGAACAACTAGGGTAAAAACGACAATGGCTTGCCATCATTGGGCTGATAGCATAGCGATAGAACTTAATAGGTAATACGACCAGCTTACGCATTATGGTTACCTACCGGTGCAGCTAAAGATGTTTTATTTTTAGCGCTACACTGTCTTAGCAAACGTTTCCATAGTGTTGCTAACTCTATCTGCAGTTCACTATTGGATAAATCTGCTAGCCCTTTGCGCGCAACCATAACCACATCTAAACCAAGCAAAGTGAGTTCTTCTTTACGAAAATGCTCACGAATTTGCCGTTTAACACGGTTGCGCTCAACAGAAAGCTTGATGTTTTTTTTGCCAATAACCAACCCAAGACGATGATGTTCGAGTTGGTTAAAACGTGCTAGCAATAATACACAACGACCTGATAATCGAATATCAGGTGAATCAAATACGGCTTTAAACTGATGAGCGTTGAGTAGCCGCTTTTCACGGCTAAAGCCTTGATTCATCAATGAAGTGTATTAGGCGCTTAGACGCTTGCGGCCTTTGGCACGACGGCGAGCTAACACAGCACGACCACCTGGAGTTGCCATACGAGCACGGAAACCGTGGTCACGCTTGCGCTTGATAACGCTAGGTTGAAATGTACGTTTCATGGATTGATACCTAAACTTCTTTGGACATGAGTGGGTCCCTGAAGTGGTCCCCGTTAAAATAGACCGGCGATTCTATTGAATTAATCGGTTGAGGTCAATGATTTGCTTAGCGTTGGCCTAGAAATGTTTGGTTTTTTTGTTTTGGCTTTTTCCGTCCCTATTTTTGTTGCTTGCTTTAGTAATAGCTTTAAAAGCTTTTAAATAGATCTTTTATTATTACTGTTATTACTACTGAGCGGTTTTTCTGTTGGTAAGGTTGTATTCTCCTTATTTATCATTAGCTTAGACGAAACTAGAAGCTGTTCACTTGCCTAGGACAAGCTGCTGAGTTCTTCTACATAAGCTGTGGATAAAAGTGTTAGTTATCCACAGGCAGAGTTATGAACAGATCCCTTAACAAGCTATCCCATGCTTCTAAGGGTGGTTATCCACAGAGTTGTTTTATTGAATCCTTAACCAATCAAATGCTGGGCCGGGATCGGTTTTACGGTCCGGGGCGATGTCAGAATGTCCACAAATGCGGTCTTTTTTGATTGATGGATAATGATTTTTTAATATTTTTATTAACATATTCAATGAGTTATACTGCTTATCTGTGTAGGCGAGATCATCGGTTCCCTCTAACTCCACACCTATAGAAAAATCATTGCAGTTTTCACGCCCTTGAAAGGATGAGGTTCCAGCGTGCCAAGCACGGTCATTACAGCTGACAAACTGCTTAATTTCGCCACTGCGTTCAATTAAAAAATGTGCGGAAACCCTTAAACCCTCAAGCTGTTTAAAGTAAGGGTGTGCATCTATTGGCAGCTGGTTGGTAAATAAAGCATCAACCATGCCTGTAGCAAATTGTCCTGGTGGTAAGCTGATGTTGTGGATAACCAACAAAGACACTTCATTGCTGGGACGTGCGTTGAAATTGGGTGAGGGAATGTGTTTAGCTCCATTGAGCCAACCCGTATTAGAATCAAGGCTATAAATAAGTTTAGACATAGTGATAAAATTCATAATCATATTTTGATGTTAGTAGGGCTATCGGCTGATAATAGCGGATATTTGCGGCTATAATTCTTTTGGCAACCTCTAAATATTTTTTTAGTTGCTTGGTGACAGACTCATGTTTTTAACTAGATTAAGAGCACTCACGGATGAAATTTAACATCAGCGCTTGGCGTGCTTGGGCACCAGGATTAACGACAGGAAAGGACTGGTTAGACTGGTTAGCTGACCCACAGCTATTAACTAGCCAAGCTGCAGCGGATGTAAGTTTTTTACCGGCGATGCAACGTCGCCGGTTAAGTCCTTTGGCGAGGATGGTATTTCATGTAGCTTGGCCTTTGGCTGAACAAAACCCTAAACAACCCGTAGTATTTTGCTCACGCCACGGTGAAACGCCGCGTAATTTGAATTTACTTAAGCAAATGGCTGAGCAAGAAGTTCTATCGCCGACCCATTTTAGCTTGTCGGTACATAATGCAATTATTGGTCTATGGTCAATTTTTCGCCAAGATGAAAGCGAAATGACCGCTATAGCTGGTGCTGAGGATGGTCTGGAGCATGCCGTGCTTGAAGCGAAGTTATTGCTAAATGCTGGAGCTGAGTCAGTGCTGTTAATTGTTGCCGAAGAGCACCAGCCAGAGCTGTACCTACCTTGGATTAATGATGTGCCTTTTGCTTATGCATTAGCATTACAGTTGACCAAGGGTGATGGGTGGTCGTTAGACCTATCTGTGGCTACACAGCAGCAACAACCATGGCCGCACGCCTTAAGTCTTTTACCCTTGCTGCTTAAACAAAAAAATCAAGTGACTCACTGTGTTGATTCACGCTGTTGGCAATGGCAAGTACAGCCATGACAAATGCCTATAGCCCGCCTTATTTATGGCGTTTATTATTTACCGGCTTAAGTTTTTTACTTTTTGGCTTGGGTGGTTTGCTGTTGACTTTAGTGGGCTTTCCGCTGGTAAGTCTTTTGTATCGCGATCCTTTAAGAAAAAGACACGCAGTGCGTTGTTTGATTAATGGTATCTTTCGTTTTTTTGTTGAATTTATGCGCTTTACTGGGGTTTTGACCTACAGCGTGACGAATATGGAGCGCTTAGGCAGACCGGGACAAATGGTGATTGCCAATCACCCATCATTGATTGATGTGGTGGTTTTGATTGCCTTTATTCGTGATGCAAACTGTGTGGTCAAAGAAAGCCTGTGGCATAACCCCTTCATGCGCGCTACGCTGCGCGCCGCTGGCTATATCAGTAATAGTGCCAGTATGGAAATGTTTGATGATACAGTTGCAGCTTTAAAAGCAGGCCAAACGCTGATTATCTTCCCCGAGGGAACGCGCACCATACCCGGTGAAATGCCTAAATTTCATCGTGGTGCTACAGCAATTGCGTTGCGTGGAGCGCAGGTGATTACTCCTGTGGTGATACGTGTGCAGCCTACGACTCTGACTAAAGCTGAGTCTTGGTATAACATTCCGCCACGGCGACCCAATTTTAGTTTTACTGTGGGTGAAGATATAAATCCACAGGATTTTGCAGTAAATAATTTAGCACCAATTGCATCACGAAAACTTGATGCTTACTTACATTCTTACTACGCACAGGAATTAACAAAAAATGAGTGATTTGCACCTTGATTTGAAAAATTTGATTATTGATGCTCTGGGTCTCGAAGATATAAGTGCAGATGACATTGACAGTGACGCACCATTATTTGGTGATGGACTTGGTCTAGACTCAGTCGATGCACTGGAGTTGGGCTTGGCAGTACAAAAGCATTTTTCGATCAAAATAGATGCGGACTCTAAAGATGTGCGTCAGCACTTTGCTAGTATTAATGCCTTAGCAGATTTTGTTGCAAGCAAACAATAATTTAAGGAGTACAACATGCAGACACGTGACGACATCTTTGCTTTGCTGCGCGATGCTTTGGTGGAGCTGTTTGAGCTTGATGCAGAGCAGGTTACTTTAGAAGCAAATTTATATGAAGATTTAGAGATTGATAGCATTGATGCTATTGATTTGATTGATCACTTAAAGCAATTAACCGGAAAGAAAATAGCGGCTGAACAGTTTAAAGCGGTGCGAACGGTCGGTGACGTGGTGGAGGCTATTACTAGCGTTATTAATCAAGCAGATGAATGAAACAGCTTGTTGGCGCATTAATTGTCATTAGCGGAATTCTTTACCCTTTTGCTGTTTATTATGGTTTTGAACGGGTGTCGGCAGAGTATTTTGCTGGGCTGTTGGCCTTGGTTTGGTTGGGACGAGCTCTCTTAGCTCCAGCAGCAAAAAACTATTTAATGACCGCTGTGGTGCTGCTTTTTTGCGCTGTACTGTGGATATTTAAAAGCCCTGATTTGCTGCATTGGTATCCAGTGATAATCAACGTCCTGTTATGCACTGTTTTTTTGACGAGTCTTTATCATGGACCTCCTATCATTGAGCGATTAGCCCGCTTACAAGAAACGGATTTGCCCCAGTATGCCGTTGGCTATGTAAGAAAAGTTACGCAGGCGTGGGTGGTTTTTTTCTTTTGCAACGCTGCTATGGCCGCTTGGTTAACGGTTGCAGCCCCCCGCTCTTGGTGGCTGCTGTATAACGGCTTTATAGCCTATTTATTAATTGGTTTGATGTTTGCCATTGAGTGGTTAGTTCGTCAACGAGTAAAAAAAGCCCATGAGCTGGATTGATTTACAAGATTTATTGCTGCAACAACACACGCATACCTTGGCTGGTTCACCTGAACTTCAGCATGCGGACTTAATTGAACAATCACTGCGTTTTGCCGGTGGTTTACAGCAACGTAACATTAAATGCATTGCCCTGTATTTGTTGGACGCTGGTGATTTGGCGTTGGCTTTGCTGGGCGCTTGGCGCGCCGGGGTACAAGTTATATTACCTGGTGATATGCAAGCGCAGACGCAGCAACGCTTGAGCGCTCAGGTGGATGTGTTTATTTCTGATATCAGTCAAATCCATGGTTTTTTTACCGATCCCTTGCCCGCTGCTGCTTTAGCGCTTGATGAACCGCTGTTGATATTATCCACGTCAGGTTCAACCGCGCAGCCTAAGCTGATTCCAAAAACATTGCGTCAGCTGCATAACGAATTGCAGGTACTGGAAGAGCTATGGGGCCAGTCGCTACAGCAAGCGGTTTTTATGGGTAGTGTTATTACTCAGCATATTTACGGCTTGCTATTTCGTTTGCTTTGGCCGTTGTGTGCAGGACGTTATTTTATCCGTCAACACCTGCCTTTTGCCGAAGAATTGCAACAACACAGCATGGCCTGTATCGCCCAGCAACGCCCTTTTGTTTGGGTGTGTAGTCCGGCTTTGCTTAAGCGCATGGGCAGTAATTTAGACTGGCCACAGCTTGCCAAGGTGGCACAGATATTTTCTTCCGGTGGTTCATTACCTGAACAATCCGCTTTAGATTTAGCGGACAAACTCAAACAGCCTGTTACCGAAGTTTATGGCAGCTCTGAAACAGGGGGTATTGCTTGGCGACAAGGCGGCCAACAGTGGCACACTTTTCCTCAGGTGTGTATTAGCCAGCAAGAAAATGGCGCGTTGGCGGTCCGCTCGCCTTGGCTTGCCGTAGAGACTGAATACACCAGCGATGCCGTAGAGTTACTGTCCCCGCAGAGTTTTATTTTAAAAGGTCGGTTGGATCGTGTGGTTAAGTTGGAAGAAAAACGTATTTCTCTACCTTTCTTAGAAGACAGTCTGCAGCAGCATCCTTGGGTGGCAGAGGCGTGTCTAGCCGTTACACAAAGCGGTCGTGCCAGTATTTCAGCTTTGATTGTGCTTAATGAGCAAGGATTACACCATCTGCGCAACAGTGGTCGTCGTCATTTAACTGAGCAATTAAGACAGCACCTAGCAGGTTATTGTGAAGCCATGGCCCTGCCCAGACGTTGGCGTTTTATTGAGCAATTACCGCTCAATGCGCAAGGCAAGATAATACATAGCCAAGTGATGGATAGTTTGCAGCAGGAACGACCTAAATTACCCATTGTTAAACAGGTTACAGGTGCGGATTTTAACTGGCAGCTTGAATTAAAAATCCCCCATGATTTGGCTTATTTTTCTGGTCATTTTCCAAGCGCCCCCGTGTTACCAGGCGTGGTACAGGTGGACTGGGCGCTGCACTTAGCACAGCAGCATATGTCTTTGCCTAATGATTTTGCCGGTATGGAAGTACTTAAGTTTCAGCAGCTCGTTCGTCCGGCAGATGAAGTGTCATTAAGTCTGCGTTTTGAGCCTAGAAAAAATAAACTCTATTTTGCCTTTACTATGGCGGATACGCCCTGCTCGTCTGGGCGCATACTTTTGGCTGGTCAGCATGGCTAACGCTCACCCTGAACAAATACTCCAGCAGCACAGCAACACAGAACAATCCGGTGCGGATGCTGTGCAGACGTTTAAAGTATGCGTGGTTATTCCTGTGTGTAACCACGGTAAACCGCTGATTAAGGTGGTGGAGCAGCTACGGCAGCGCGGTCTGCCCTGTGTGTTAGTGGATGACGCTTCAAATGCACAAACAGCTGAAATCATGGATGAATTAGCGCAGCAAGAGCAGATATTTTTAGTGCGCCACAGTGTGAATAAAGGCAAAGGTGGTGCGGTAATGAGTGGTTTGCGTTATGCGCAATCACTGGGTTTTACCCATGCTTTGCAAGTGGATGCGGACGGGCAGCATGATTTGCAGCAAGTGGAGTTTTTTATTCGCGCCGCACGTACTCAGCCACAGATGATGATTTGCAGTTATCCACAATACGACGCCTCTGTCCCCAAGGGGCGTTACTATGCGCGCTATCTCACTCATATTTTGGTCTGGCTGCAGACTCTATCCTTTGCGATCCGAGATTCCATGTGTGGTTTTCGGGTTTACCCACTAACGCCTGTAGTGCAGCTCATTAATGAGGTGAAACTTGGCGAGCGTATGGATTTTGATATTGAAATTCTAGTGCGTTTATTTTGGCGTGAAGTGGATATGCAATGGTATCCAATAGACGTTATTTATCCAGAAGATGGTTTGTCCAACTTTCGGCCTTGGCAGGATAATTGGCTGATTAGCAAAATGCATACAAAGCTCATTTTTGGCATGCTTTGGCGCGCGCCGCGCATTATGTGGCGAAGGCTAGTTCGATGAGTAAAAAACCGAGCCAACATTGGGCAACACAGCGTGAGCGCGGCAGTTTTTGGTTGATGAAGTTTATCTTGCAACTCACCAGAATCTTAGGCCGCACCTTGGTAGCGCCTCTGTTATATGTGGTTGTGTTTTATTTTTTTGTGACCGGCAGAAGCGCACGGCAAAGTATTAGAACCTATTATGCGAACCTTGCTCACTGGAGTGGTCGGGACGAATTGAAGCCCACGCATTTAAAAATATTTCGCCAATTTATGTCATTTGCGCAAAGCATATTGGACAAGTTTGATGTATGGCATGGGCGCTTAGGTTTGCAACATTTAGATGTGGATGATCCACATGCTGTACGTCAGCAAACGCGTGCGCAACAAGGACGTGGGCAAATTTTGGTGGGTGCGCACCTGGGTAATCTTGAAGTATGTCGTGCGCTGGCAGAAGTTAGTAAGAAAGTACGCATGAATGTGTTAGTGCATACAGCTCACGCGCAACAGATTAATAGGTTATTAAATGAAAGTGGTGCGAGTAATTTACGTTTAATTCAAGTCGCCGAACTTGATGCGGTAACCATGTTGCAATTGAGTCAGCGTATTGATGAAGGCGAATGGCTGGCGATTGCTGGAGACCGTGTCCCCTTGCACGATAAGCGTTTGAGTTTGGTGCAGTTTTTAGGTCAGCCTGCCCATTTGCCGCAAGGCCCTTGGTTGTTAGCTGGCTTGTTGCAATGCCCGGTCAATTTGTTTTTTTGTTTAAAAATAAAGGGTCGTTACCGTATATGCCTTGAGCCCTTTGCTCAGCGTATTGAATGGCAGCGCCGCAGTCGTCAAGAAATATTAGACGGTTACGCGCAACAGTTTGCTGATCGATTGGCGTTGCGCTGTTTGGAAGCGCCCGATCAATGGTTTAATTTCTATCCGTTTTGGAACACAAATGAACAATAAATCCCTTAAAAAAGTTACTTTTGGTAGTCAACCTATAACCATTGAGCAGGTTGTCGCTATTGCTCAAGGTGAAGCAGAGATTGTTCTGCAAGCGGATCAAGACTTTCGCGCGCGTATTCAGCGAGGCGCACAGTTTTTGGATACCCTGCTTGACCGTGAAGGCGTTATTTATGGTGTCACCACCGGCTATGGTGACTCCTGTGTGGTGCCTGTGCCTTTGCATCAGGTTGAGGCTTTACCTAAAGGGCTGTTCACTTTCCATGGTTGTGGAATGGGTAAACACTTTGACCCTGCTGAAACGCGGATGATTTTAGCCGCGCGTTTGCAGTCACTGTGTTTTGGTATGTCAGGTGTACGCATTGAGTTATTAGAGCGTCTGTGTGCATTTTTACAGCACGATATTCTGCCGTTAATTCCTGAAGAAGGTTCGGTGGGCGCCAGTGGTGACTTAACTCCGCTATCCTATGTGGCGGCAACCTTGTCGGGCGAGCGTCAGGTGTTGTATCAGGGTGAGGTGTGTGAGTCGACGCAGGTGCATCAGCAATTGGGCTGGCAGCCGTTGGTACTGCGTCCAAAAGAAGCTTTGGCCTTGATGAATGGCACTGCAGCAATGACCGGTGTGGCGTGCGAGGTGTATTCCCGTGCCGAGTACATGCTTAAGTTAGCGACACGTATTACCGCGCTGAATATGGTGGCGTTAGAAGGCAATGTGCAGCATTTTGATGAACGTTTGTTTTTAGCTAAGCCGCATCTGGGGCAGATGCAGGTTGCGGCTTGGTTGCGCGATGATCTCGATGTTACTGAGGCTTCAGCGGGTCAGGAGCTGTTTTGTTTAAATGGCTTGCACCGTTTGCAAGATCGCTACTCGCTACGCTGTGCACCGCACGTGCTGGGTGTGTTGGCGGATAGCCTAGGTTGGTTACGTACCTTTATTGAAACAGAATTAAACAGTGCCAACGATAACCCCATTATTGATGCTGAGCAGGAACGTGTATTACACGGCGGTCACTTTTATGGCGGGCATATAGCTTTTGCCATGGACAGCTTGAAAAACCTGATAGCCAACGTGGCTGATCTGCTGGATCGCCAATTGGCTTTATTAGTGGATACCCGATACAACCACGGTTTGCCGAGTAATTTATCTGGTGCGGCCAAAGAGGTTGCCATGATTAACCATGGCTTTAAGGCGGTACAGATTGCCGTGAGTGCATGGACGGCTGAAGCCTTAAAAAATACTATGCCGGCCAGCGTGTTTTCTCGCTCAACTGAATGTCATAACCAAGACAAAGTAAGCATGGGTACTATCGCCGCTCGTGACGCGCGGCGTAGTTTAGAGTTAACCGAGCAGGTGGCCGCCGCTACATTGTTGGCTGCTAAGCAGGGAGTTTGGCTGCGTCAGCAACAAGGCTCGCTGTCAATCAATGCACGCTTGGTGCAGATGCTCGATGAGATGTCAGAAACCTATCCGCCCTTGCTCGAAGATCGTGCTTTAGAGTATGAGCTGCGGCATTGTGTGGAACAAATCAAACAGCAGCATTGGAGTCTATATGCGTAAAAAAGGCGTTATTCAGGCAAGTGTTACGCTCGAAGTTCCTTTTTTTGATGTGGATATGATGGACATTGTCTGGCACGGGCACTATGTGAAATATTTTGAAGTAGCCCGCTGTGCATTGCTGGATAAAATTAACCACAACTACACACAAATGCGTGACAGTGGTTATGGTTGGCCCGTGGTAGATATGCAGCTGCGTTACATAAAGGGAGCGATTTTTGGGCAAAAAATCACGGTAACCGCTGATTTGATTGAGTGGCAAGAGCGTTTAAAAATAAACTATTTGATTTGTGATGCACAAACAGGCGAGCGTTTAACCCGTGGCAGTAGCATCCAAGTGGCTATTGAGTTAGCCAGTGGTGAAATGCAATTTGTCACCCCAGCGGTGCTCCATGCGGCCGTGGCTGAGGCAATAGCCAATGAATAGACTGTTGGTGTTTGTATGTGCTTTTTTCCTGAGTCAAAGCCTTTGGGCTTTTGATGAACAGGATTTAGCCCAGCAGCTGGCGAAGATTGAGGTGTTGCGCGGTGAGTTTGTGCAAGAAAAATTTTTGCGCGGGCTTGATGCACCCTTGACTAGCAAGGGCAACTTTGTTTTGGCGAAACAACAGGGTTTATTATGGAATTTACAGGCTCCGCTGGTGCGTAGTTACCGTATTACAGCTACGGGCATTGCTTTGCGGGTTGCTGACCAATGGCAGTTACAAACCAAGCAGGATGCCGCCAATCGGCAAAGTCGTTTGTTTTTAGCGGTGTTGGCCGGTGATCAACAAGGATTAGAGGAGGATTTTAGCTTTGCGCTTTCTGGTGATGAGCATGGCTGGCAGTTGGTACTAACCCCCAAAGCGCTCTTGCTGCAGCAGATTTTTACGCAAATCGTAATCAAAGGAGCTGATTATGTGCACAGTATCGAGCTGCATGAAACACAGGGTGATCGTACGCTAATGCGTATGGAAAACGTTGAGCAATACAGGATGCTGAAGGCCGATGAGAAGCAAGCCTTTAGCTCTTGAGCAGCGTTTATTTGCAGCTTTTATTGTACTGCTCGTTATTTTAGCGGGGCTGAGCCTGTGGCAATGGCGCGCTGAGTCGCCGATTAGCGCCAACCTCTTACAAATCCTTCCCCGTGCAGACAACAATCAGCTAATTGAGTATGCGCAGCAGCGTACCCAAGCGGTGCTTGATCAAGAGTTGATTGTCTTAATTCAACACCCTCAAGCCAGTCAACGGCTCAGTGGCTGGGCTAAACAGCTGCAGGATAGTGGGCAATTTGCCCAGGTTGATTATCAACTGAGCGCCAATCTCAAACAGCTAGGTCAACAGCTGTTAGAGGGTCGTGCCAGTTTTGTGCCTTTGGCGGTGCGTGAACAATTAGCACAGCAGCCGCAGCAGTTTTTTAGTCAACGGGTCAATGAGCTCTTTGATCCGTTGGGTGGGTTTTCCTTAGTCAGCGTGCAACAGGATTGGCTGGGTCTGACGGGTAAAATACAGCACAGCTTACAAAGCGCCAGTCGAGTTCAGAGCGATGCGCAAGGTTTTTTGTTTGTCGATAGCCCAACCGGTGATTGGTATTTACTGCGCTTACGCAGCCAACAAAGCGGTTTTGCCGATGCCAGTGTGTTAAAGGTTGCTGAGCAAATTCAACAGCTAGCGCAGCAAATCAAACAACAAGGCGGTCAGGTTTTAGCCAGCGGCGGTTTGTTATTTAGCGCCCAAGCGCAGCAACAAGCAAGTTTTGAGATTCAGTGGCTGGGTGGCATTTCGCTGCTAGGCTCGTTGTTGTTAATTGTGTGGTTGTTTCGCCGTTTTAATAGCCTCGTTGCGTTGCTGCCTGCCCTGTTTGGTCTGTGGGTTGGGGTGACCGCTTGCATTGCCGTGTTTGGCTATATTCATGCGCTGACGCTGGTGTTAGGTATTAGCCTGATTGGTGTCACCATCGATTTTCCCATGCATTATTTATCTAAAGGCTGGGTGATGCAGCCTTGGCATAGCGGCAAGGTATTGCGTGCGACCTTGCCGGGCTTAACTCTGGGTGTGCTCAGTAATGCCATAGGCTATGTGGCTTTGGCGTTTACGCCTTTTCCGGCTTTATCGCAGGTGGCAGTATTTTCGGTTGCGGGGCTACTGGCCGCCTATGTGTGCACTATTTGCTGCTTACCTTGGTTACTTGCCAAACCCAATGCCGTGCAACCTTGGCGATTACCTTTAACTTGGATGCAGCAGTTATTAACCTGGCATAAAGCTATTTTTGCGCGGGTTAATGGGTATGCCCTCGCTTTTCCCTTGTTGCTCTTTGTCGTGGCAGGGTTTGCCCAGTTACAGTTGCACAATGATTTGCGCCAATGGGTAGCTCCAGCGCCTGAGTTGTTGGAGCAGGCACAGCAGATTGGCCAGTTAACCGGGCAGCAACCCACCAGCCAGTTTTTTTTGTTACAGGGTGCTGATGAGCACAAGCTTATCGAGCGCTTAGCCCGTTTGCAGCAGCAGTTGGATCAACATGTGGCGCAGGGTGATTTGTCCGGTTATCAATCCATTACTGACCTGTTAGCGGGCTTGCTCGGTCAGCCATCCTTAGCGCAAGCCTTGGCCGTCATTAATGAGCAGGATCTACAGCCCTTTGCTGATGCGGGGATTGCTACAGGGTTAATCGAGCAAGAAATTCAACAGCTACAGGCGCAACAGCCGCTTTCGATTGAGCAGGCGCTGGCGTCTGACTTGGGCGAACCTTGGCGCATGCTGTGGCTCGGTAAACAGGATAATCAGTATGTGGCGATGGTGCGTTTACAAGGATTGCGTAATAGCCAAGCACTAGCCGAGCTCGCCCAGCAACAAGAGGGTGTGATTTGGGTGGATCGTCCCGCTCAGTTAAATCAGCTGTTTCAGCACACGCAAAACTATGCGCTGTGGTCGAAAGTTCTAGCAAGCGCGGCGATCTTTATTTTGTTAATGGTATTTCTTGGTTGGCACGGTGCGTTACGTACGCTGAGCGTATCACTTTTTGCGGCGTTATTAGCTGCTGCAAGCCTAGGCTGGCTGGGTTTACCGGTAACATTATTTAGTGTGTTTGGCTTGCTGCTCGTCACGGCCATTGGCGTGGATTATGCCATCATCATGTACGAGGGAGTCGGCGGTCAGGCAGCCAGTTTGCTGGGTGCGTTTTTGGCTGCCATTACGACCTGGTTGTCCTTTGGTTTGCTGGCGCTGTCTAGCACACCAGCGGTCAGTAGTTTTGGAATAGCAGTGAGTTTGGGCTTGGTGTTTAGTTTTTTATTAGCGCCTTGGGCGTCTAAAAAAACTGCACCAGTATGATTTTTGTATAGGTAGAAGGTTTTGTTCTGGTCGTCATGCATTGTGGGTAGTATAGGGTGCGTGATTTAGGGAATTCTTGAATAAGGTAATGTGAATATGGCGCTAGAAAATGTAACAGTTGAGCAACATCCTGTTGTAGTCATAGGTGCAGGTCCCTCTGGCTCTATTGCTTCTGCTATTTTGCAGCGCAAAGGCCATCAGGTTTTGGTGATTGAGCGGCAGGAATTTCCACGCTTTGTGATTGGTGAAAGTCTGTTGTCGCATTGTTTAGACTTTATTGAAGAAGCCGGCATGTTAGAGGCTGTACGCGATGCCGGTTTGCAAATTAAGCATGGCGCGGCCTTTGGTTGGGGCGAACGCTATACCGAATTTGATTTCCGCGAGACCTACACACCAGGTATGGGCAGTACCTATCAGGTGAGACGTGCAGGTTTTGATAAGTTGTTGGCGGACCAAGCCCAAGCCCAGGGCGTTGAAATTCGTTACCAAGAAGAAATTGTGGCGGTGGATAACTCTTCAGGTAAACCGCTGTTAACAGTGCGCCGCTTAGCAGATGATAGTCAGTATCAAATACAGGCCGAGTTTATGCTGGATGCCAGTGGTTATGGGCGCGTGTTACCCCGCCTGTTGGACTTAGAGCTGCCCTCTGCCCTGCCAGTACGTAAAGCGGTGTTTACCCATGTGCGTGACTGTATTGATGATCCGCAGTTTAACCGTGAAAAAATTCTGATTACTACCCACCCAGAAATGCGTGATGTATGGTACTGGAGTATTCCCTTTAGTGACGGCTATTGCTCACTAGGAGTGGTGGCGCTGGAGGAACGTTTCGACGATCGTCCGGAAGATTTAGAAACCTGTCTGCGAGAGTTTGTTAGCGAAGCACCGAACTTGAAGCGTATTTTTAAAAATGCGATTTGGGATCAACCGATGCGCACGTTGGGTGGTTATTCGGCCAACGTAAAAACGTTACACGGTCCAGGTTTTGCTTTGCTAGGTAATGCGGCTGAGTTTTTAGATCCAGTGTTTTCCTCTGGGGTGACCATTGCCATGCGTTCGTCAAGCATGGCGGCTAATTTGCTCGACCGTCAGTTACGCGGTGAGACGGTGGACTGGGAAACTGAGTTTGCTAAGCCGTTAAAAGTGGGAGTGGAAACCTTCCGCACCTATGTCGAAGGCTGGTATGACACCTCGTTTCAAGATGTGATTTATTATGAAAATCCACAACCGGAAGTAAAGCGCATGCTGTGCTCGATTTTGGCCGGCTATGCTTGGGATGAAACCAACCCTTATGTGGCCGATTCTCGCCGTCGCTTAGCGGTGTTAGCAGAATTGTGTCGTATGCAGTCGCAATAATGCTCAAGCGTTGGTTAGCGTTTTTAGCGGTGTTGTTGCTTGCGGGTTGTGCGGGGCAACGGACGGTACCTGACTTTCCTCAAGTAGAGTCTATTTGGCCGTTACCCGTACAACTGCTAGTGCAGGTTGAACAGCAGCAAGTAGAAGATTATTTGCTGGTTATCCAAGAACAGCATGACGGCTTGCGTTTTTCATTGTTTAACCCAATGGGAATGCCGATGGCGCGACAAGTATTACACCGTGGGCGTTGGCAAGCGGAAGGGCTTTTACCGCCGAATCAGCAGGCTAAACAGTGGTTTGCAGCGGTGTTGTTTGCCCTTATGGAGCCTGAGCAAGCCGCGCGTTTGTATCCTGAGGCACAAATAAGCGAACAGGCACGCGCATTAAGCGCCCAATGGCGGGTTGAATACGTCTCTGCAGAGCAGTTTATTCTGTATCTCGACAACCAACAAAAAATAACAGTACAGCATCTACAATGACAAAAACTAAGAGTTACTTATCCGCGTTAGGCTTGGTGTGTCCGCTGGGGAGCAGCAAGCAGCAGGTGGCGAAAAATTTGTTAGCCGGCGACAGTTCGGGTATGCAACCGGTGACGGACTGGATTCCTGAAACCACCGCGATATGTGGTGTAGTAAATGCGCCATTGCCGCCAGTGAACTCCGAGTACCCATGGCAAAACTCTAGGAACAATCAATTATTGCTGGCCGCGACCGAACAAATAATGCCTGAGCTAGACGTGGCGATTGCACGCTATGGCAAGGCGCGTATAGCGGTGATTATTGGCACCAGTACCAGCGGCATCTATGAAGCAGGTTTGCATATTACCGACTTGCAACGCGAGGGTGTTTTACCGCAGGCATTTGATTATCGCCGACAAGAGCTGGGTGATCCGGCGTTGTTTTTAAGTCATTGGCTGGGTTTGTCTGGACCCAGTTACAGCATTTCAACGGCTTGCACCTCAAGTGCGCGGGCGTTAATCAGCGCTAAGCGCATGTTGCAGGCGGGTTTGTGTGATGCGGTTATTTGTGGTGGCTCTGATAGCCTATGTCATTTAACGCTGAATGGTTTCTCGAGTTTAGAAGCGGTCAGTACGGCGCACTGCAATCCGTTTTCCAAAAATCGCCAAGGCATTAATATTGGCGAAGCGGCGGTGGTGTTTCTGTTAACCCGCGAATTGTTGCATGATGACCAGCCCACGCCTGTGCTTGCAGGGGTTGGGGCAAGCTCTGATGCGTACCATATTTCAGCACCTCAGCCTGAGGGTGAGGGTGCTGTTAAGGCCATGCAATTAGCTTTGGCCGATGCACAGCTTGTGCCTGAGCAAATTAGTTATATTAATTTGCACGGTACCGCGACCCAGCATAACGACTCGATGGAGTCTGCGGCGGTGAATCAGTTGTTTGGTGCTGGGTTGCCTTGCTCATCAACCAAGCCGCTAACTGGTCACACGCTTGGGGCAGCTGGAGCTTTGGAAGTCGCCTTTTGTTGGCTGGCTATGCAAGACAGCTATAACCCAGACAAGCTGCTCATACCGCATGTGTGGGATGGCGTTGCAGATGCAGAGTTAGCGCAGCTTAATTTATGTAAGGCTGGACATGGGTTTGCGCAAGGTGCTGAGCGTTGGTTAATGAGTAATTCGTTTGCCTTTGGTGGCAACAATACCAGTTTGATTTTAGGGTTTTAAGTGGATGTGGCCTCTTGCTGAGTTATTACCCCATGCGGGTAATATGATTTTACTGGAGCGAATTGAGCACTACGATGAAGAATCTATCGTTGCTTATTTAACAGTGCGTGACGGCTGTTTATTTAGCCAAGCAGATGGCAGCTATCCGGCCTATTTAGGCGTGGAATTGATGGCGCAGGCAATCGCTGCTTATGCGGGATTGAAGGCTAGACATGCAGGCGATCCTGTTCGGCTTGGGTTTTTGTTAGGCACACGCAGGTACGAGTCTAATGTCAGTTGTTTTCCCTTAGGCAGCGAGTTACGGATCAGTGCTAGACGTTCACTGGAAGATGATAGCGGTATGGGCGTGTTTGAATGCGAGCTTACCTCTGATGATATTCAGGTTTGTGCTAGATTAAACGTTTATCGCCCCAACAATGTGGCAAGTTATATTCAGGAGACTCAACCTTGAGCGAACGTATTTTGGTAACGGGTTCTAGCCGTGGTATTGGTCGTGCAATCGCATTACGTTTAGCGCAAGCAGGTTTTGATATTAGCTTGCATTGCCGCAGCGGTTTGGCCGAAGCAGAACAGGTCGCCGAGCAAATTAAAGCGTTGGGACGGCAAGTCGATATTTTGCAGTTTGATGTAGCTGATCGACAGGCAGCACGCGAGCAGCTTGAGCAGGTGATTGAGCGCAATGGTGCTTGGTACGGTGTAGTGTGCAATGCGGGTTTAACGCGAGACGGTGCTTTTCCGGCGTTAACTGAAGATGATTGGGATACTGTGCTCAGAACCAATTTAGACGGCTTTTACAACGTATTGCATCCGCTAATGATGCCCATGATTCGCCGCCGTAAAGCAGGACGTATCGTATGTATGACTTCTGTTTCTGGTCTTATTGGTAACCGCGGTCAGGTGAATTACAGTGCTTCAAAAGCAGGCATAATTGGTGCCGCAAAGTCGCTGGCTATTGAGCTGGCTAAGCGCAAAATTACGGTAAATTGCGTTGCACCTGGTTTAATCGATACTGCGATGCTGGACGAACACGTGCCAGTAGCTGAAATGCTGAAAATGATTCCAGCGCAGCGCATGGGTACAGCCGACGAGGTTGCTGGGGTGGTTAACTTTCTGATGTCTGACGAGGCGTCTTATATTACGCGTCAGGTTATCGCAGTAAATGGCGGACTATGTTAATGGCAGGATTAAAGCGTGTAGTTATTACGGGAATCGGTGGTGTTTCCGCGTTAGGCGATGATTGGGCAACCATCAGCGATAATTTTCTGAACAATCGCAGCGGCATTCGCTACATGCATGAGTGGGATCGTTTTACTGATTTAAATACGCGCCTGGGCGGGCCGCTCAATGATTTCACTGTGCCGGCGCATTGGACACGTAAACAATTACGCAGCATGGGCCCTGTATCGCAATATGTGGTGTATGCGGCTGAACGTGCTTTAGATGACGCTGGATTATTAGGTGAGCCCAGTATTCAAGATGGTCGCATGGGTGTTGCCTGTGGTTCATCAACGGGCAGTCCGCAAGAAGCAAAAAACTTTGCCAATATGCTCTTGAACTCGGTATCACATGGTCTAAATGCCAATACCTATGTACGGATGATGCCGCATACCACAGCCGCCAATATCAGTATTTTCTTTGGTCTAAAGGGGCGTGTTATTCCTACCTCAAGCGCCTGTACCAGCGGTAGCCAAGGCATCGGCTATGCCTATGAAGCAATTAAGTTCGGCTGTATTCCGATGATGTTGGCCGGTGGTGGGGAAGAGTTATGTGCTACTGAAGCCATGGTATTTGATGCGCTGTATGCCACCAGTTTAAAAAATGATACACCCACCAAGACGCCACAGCCCTATGATGTTGACCGTGATGGTTTAGTTATCGGCGAAGGCGCAGGTATTTTTGTGCTGGAAGAGTTAGAGCATGCCTTGGCACGTGGTGCGCACATTTATGCAGAAATTGTTGGTTTTGGCAGCAACGCTGATGGTTCACACATTACCAAGCCAGAAAAAAACACCATGCGTATTGCTATGGAGTTGGCTTTGCAGGATGCACAACTGCCACCTAGTGCGATTGGTTATGTAAACGGTCATGGTACGGCGACTGATTCAGGTGACATAGCTGAAACCCAGGCCACCAGTGAGCTTTTTGGCGAACAGATGCCTATCAGCTCACAAAAAAGCTTTTTAGGCCATACGCTAGGCGCCTGTGGCGCGTTAGAGTCTTGGTTTAGTATTCAGATGATGAATACCGACACCTATATTCATACGCTCAATCTTAACAACGTGGACAGTCGCTGCGGCGCGCTGGATTATTTAACGGCACCACGGCAGATGCAGAATGAGTACGTGATGAATAATAACTTTGCCTTTGGTGGCATTAATACATCCTTGATTTTTAAACGCTGGAGTTAGAAATGAGAAAAACAGGATTTGCGCTTAGTCTCTGTGCGTTTGTCTTAGTGGGATGCAGTACAGCTGCGCCAGTGATGAGCATCAGTCAGACCGTAAATACTCAGCAAGCGGGTGACTCGATGCGCACGCAGACAGCTATTTATGAGGCGCTGCAGGGACGTGGTTGGCAGTTACAGTCAGACGATGGCCAGAAAATAATGGCGCGTTATAACAAACAAGATCGCCATGTAGCTGTCATACAGATTGATTATAGCGCTTACCAATACTCGATCAAGCATGTGTCTAGTCAAGGCTTGGGCTATAACGTGAAGCGCAACAGTATCCATCGCAACTTTAATCGCTGGGTGAAAAATCTAGAAATGGACATTAACTCCAAATTGAGTTTTATGCCTTAAGCAGGATTCGTTGCGTTAGTGCGCTGTAACAACATAAGTAAATTAACTACGAGGTGACGAATGAAATCCAAAACAATTTTGGCGGTATTTGTAGCCGGCCTGTGTTTACCGATTGTGTCACAAGCGCGTGATACGACACATTATTTGAACTTTAATGAGGTGGTCCAAGAAGCTGTGGCTGCAGGTCGACTTGATGGCAGTGTAAAGTTTTACTTAGACAGCCAGCCTAATGGCGCAAAAGTCGTTAGCAAAGGTTTAACTACCAGCAAGAAAACCAATGCTTTTAATAAGTCAGACCAAGCAGCGTGCAGCTGGGCGTTGCAATCCGCTCTTATTCAGTTTCAAACAGCGGCGCAAAATGCCGGTGCTAATGCGGTGGTAAACCTGGTGAGTAACTATAAGCATAATGTGTATAAGAGTCGTGAAAATTACGAATGCCATGCTGGTGGAATCATGGCTGGTGTTGCGCTGAAAGGCGATTTGGCGAAAGTACGCTAAGCAGGGTACTTATCCTGAGCAATAAAAAAGCCTTGCTATATGCAAGGCTTTTTTTGTGGTGTGTTATCTATGGATAACCGGATTCATCCGCGTCTAGGATTACATCAGACACACGGTATGTGCTGGTGTAGGCAGACTGGTTAGAGAACACCACGCGCCCTTGCCCTTTGTAATAATAAATCATGCGGTGCGCATCTTTACCAACCACGTTAAAGGGATTAAAGGCTTTTCCGGTGATATGGCTATGAGATGAGGTTGCAGGTCCCGCAAGGCTTTCGACTTCTTGCATGCTCATGCCTACACGAATCTCGCTTAAAGCAACATTTTTGCCGTTGTTAGCTTTTTTTGCTGGCGCAGGAGCTGCTTTTTTGCTGGTTGTAGCCGCCGTTAAGTTAACTGTACCCGGCTTATACTGTTCAGCAGAGCCATTTTTAAGTTTTTTTAATGACTTCTGAGCATGTTTTTTAACTTTCTTGAACGGCGTGGTGTCGGCAATTTCTTTGATCAGGCTTTGGTAACGCGAGTTGCCCGAATTACCTAAAGCAACGATTCCCCAAGAAGTTGCATCCACTTGGCTTGCACCCTCTTTCTTATGGTCACGCCAGACGCGCTCAGCCAAAGCATCCAGCACTTCAACTTCGTCTATGCCTGTTTGGCTAATGCTTTTTGCTACGTCTCGTACAGTAACCGGACCGCCACTGGATAAGCGGTCAATATAATGCTGTCCTACCTGACTGGCTGCTTGAACTGAAACCGTAGTTAAAAATAAAGCGAAGCCTAACCCTTTTATTAAGGCTGATTTCATCTGACTATCCTCTGTTAGATTGCGAAGTTAAGCCGGCATGATATTACAGATGTTCATGCGGTTGAAAGTAGTAATGAGGTCGTATAAAAAAAGCCTCTAAAAAAGAGGCTTTTTAAAATAACTTTTACTGATGATACTTGGCTGAAAGCTCATGTACCGCTTCAATAAAGGCACCGGCGTTTTCTGGTTTTACTTCTGGGGTGATGCCGTGGCCTAGGTTAAACACATGACCTTCACCGTGGCCATAGCTGGCTAGAATACGCTCAACTTCTGCACGGATACCGGCAGGGCTGGCGTAAAGTGCGGAAGGATCCATGTTGCCTTGCAGGGCTACTTTATCGCCGACACGCTGACGGGCTACGCCCATGTCGCAGGTCCAGTCGATACCTAGGGCTTCTACACCTGTGTCGGCCATGGACTCTAGCCAGAGACCGCCGCCTTTGGTAAAGAGGATAACGGGTACGCGACGACCGTCGTTTTCACGAATTAAGCCATCAACGATTTTCTTCATATAGGCTAAGGAAAACTCTTGGTACGCGGCTGAAGACAAGCTGCCGCCCCAGCTATCAAAAATCTGTACCGCCTGTGCACCGGCTAAAATCTGCGCATTCAGGTAGCTAGTGACTGACTGAGCCAGTTTATCTAGCAGTCTGTGCATCGCTTCAGGGTTGTCATACATGAACGCTTTGCTCTTGCGGAAATCCTTGGATGAGCCGCCTTCAACCATATAGGTGGCGAGTGTCCAGGGGCTGCCAGCAAAGCCAATCAAGGGCACACGGCCATTGAGTTCACGGCGAATGGTACGTACAGCATCCATCACATAACCAAGATCTTGCTCGGGATGTGGGATGGGTAACGCGTCAATAGCTTCTGGGGTGTCGACTATTTTCTTAAAGCGTGGACCTTCACCGGTTTCAAAATAAAGCCCTAAACCCATCGCATCTGGAATCGTCAGGATATCGGAGAACAAAATAGCTGCGTCTAAAGGGTAGCGTTCAAGTGGTTGCAGTGTAACTTCACAGGCCATTTCTGGATTCATACATAAACCCATAAAATCACCTGCTTTGGCGCGACTTGCGCGGTATTCAGGCAAATAACGTCCTGCCTGGCGCATCATCCAAACTGGGGTTACATCTACAGGCTGCTTAAGCAGTGCACGGAGAAAACGATCATTTTTCAGAGCAGTCATATTAACGTCCAATTAACGAGTAAGAAGCCATTTCGCTGAAGTTGCGATACTTGGCAGGTAGTTATAGCGTGCGAGTATAGCTGATTTGGTTAAAAAATATTTGATCTGACAAGGACGTTTCAAGATAAAATGATCGTGCATAAAAAAACCCCGCCGAAGCGGGGTTTGCAGACTGTATCCATTTACGCATCCAGCAACATATCCTTTGTAAGCCTACGAACCTTGGCAGGCGTCATGTATGTCCTTCTTTTCCTAGGCTTTTAGTGTAGGTAATTAACCAGTGACACCGCTAGAGGACATTTGCGCCAGTTCGTGTAAGCCTTTGCTTACAAGCGCCTAAAACTCGTGCTCATCTAATAGGTAAAGCGACTCACTACCAGCTTTCACGCTGGCTGTTAGCGAATGAATGCGCGGCAGTAGGCGAGCGAAGTAAAAGCGTGCCGTGCCCATTTTACTGGCGTAGAAGTCATCTTGCTCTTCTTTGCCTTGGGCGGCCTGCGCCATCATGGCCCACATATAGGCATAAGCGGTGTAGCCAAACACATGCAGGTATTCAACGGACGCCGCGCCAATTTCATTGGCATTGAGCTTGCCCTGCTCTATTAACCACTGAGTCAGCGCATCGAGGTTGTTGAGCGCTTGCGCCAGTGGTTGGGTAAACTCGCTCAGCTCATCATCAGCGCTAGCAATAAAGTCGTTAACTTCTTGGCTAAAATGCTGATAGAAAACACCGTTGTTGGCGACAATTTTACGCCCAGCCAGATCCAGCGCCTGAATGCCGTTAGTGCCTTCGTAAATTTGCGTGATGCGGCAATCGCGAATCAACTGTTCTTGTCCCCATTCACGGATATAACCGTGACCACCAAAAATTTGCTGCCCGTGCACGGTGGTTTCTAGGCCCATGTCGGTCATAAAGGCTTTAGCAATGGGCGTCAGTAAAGCTACGAGATCTGCAGCTTTGCTACTGACGCTGGTATCCGTGCTGTACTTGCTCAGATCCAGTTGCTTGGCCACGTAGGTGGAAAAGGCGCGACCGCCCTCGTTAAGCGCTTTCATCGTTAGCAGCATGCGGCGTACATCAGGGTGCACGATAATTGGATCGGCAGCCTGATCTGGATTTTGTGCGCCTGTGGGTGCGCGGCTTTGCACACGCTCACGGGCGTATTCAACTGCGCTTTGGTACGAGCGCACGCCCAGCGATAACCCCTGAATACCTACGCCCAAACGCTCGTAGTTCATCATGGTGAACATTGCTGCCAAGCCTTTATTAGGCTCGTCGACTAAATAGCCGATGGCGTTATCGAAGTTAATCACGCAGGTGGATGAGCCCTTAATACCCATTTTATGCTCAATCGAGCCACAGGACACCGCGTTGCGTTCGCCTAAACTACCGTCTTCAGTGACCATCACTTTAGGCACTAAAAACAGTGAAATGCCTCTGGCGCCAGCGGGTGCATCAGGCAGTTTCGCCAGCACTAAATGGATGATGTTTTCGGTGAGGTCGTGTTCGCCGCCGGTGATAAAAATCTTCGAGCCAGTAATGGCATAACTGCCATCGGCTTGCGGTTCGGCTTTGGTGCGAATCATGCCCAAGTCTGTGCCGGCATGGGCTTCGGTTAAGCACATAGAACCCGCCCAGACACCTGCATACATATTCGGCAGATATTTTTCTTTTAGTTCGTTACTGGCGTGGGCTAACAGCGACAGGCACGCACCCGCGGTGAGCATGGGGTACAGACCAAACGACAGGTTGGCGGCATTAACCATTTCATCAAGCTGGGCGGTAATCATTTTGGGCATGCCCATGCCGTCATACTGCGGATCACCGCCCACACCCACCCAGCCGCCTTCGGCGTAGCTTTGGTAGGCCTCAATAAAACCCGCGGGCGTTTTAACTGCGCCATCCTGCCACTGGCAGCCTTCTTCGTCACCGACTCTATTTAAGGGTGCAATGATGCCGGCGTTGATTTTGCCGGCTTCCTCAAGTATCGCACTGGCTGTTTCTTCATCGACAGTCTCAGCCAGTGCAGGCAATTCTGACCAGAGCGTGCCGACCTGGAAAACTTCATTGAGTAAAAAACCCATGTCGCGTAAAGGTGCTCGATACTCAGCCATAATAATGTCCTCTCTATAGTTGTTCTTGGTAACAAACCCGCCGAAGCGGGTTTGTTTGAGGGTTAATAGCCTAAAGCAAAGTCTTCGACAGCCATGTCCATCAGGTTGTCAGCGCCTGACAGCATGGCGGCCGCGTGGCTGCGTGTGCGTGGCAGAATGCGCGCATAATAAAACTGCGCGGTTTGCAGTTTGGCCTTATAGAAGGCTTCCTCGTTGGTACCCTCAGCGATTTTTTCTGCGGCGACACGGGCCATATCCGCCCAGAAATACGCCAAGCAGGCGTAACCGGAATACATCAGGTAATCCACGGAAGCGGCACCGACTTCTTCACGGTTTTTCATCGCCGCCATACCCACCTTCATGGTGATCTCGCCCCACTCTTTGTTGAGTTCGGCCAGTGGCGTGACTAAGGATTGAATGGCTTCGTTACCTTCGTTGGTCTTGCAGAACTGGTGCACGATTTTGGTAAAGGCTTTTAGCGTTTCACCTTGGGTCATCAATACTTTGCGACCGAGCAAATCCAGCGCTTGAATGCCGGTGGTGCCTTCGTACAGCGTCGAGATACGGCTGTCGCGCACGTTTTGCTCCATGCCCCACTCGCTAATATAACCGTGCCCACCATAGATCTGTACACCGTGGTTGGCAGCTTCAAAACCGGTTTCGGTCATAAAAGCTTTGGCAATGGGGGTGATAAAGGACAGCAGCGTATCGGCTTGAGTGCGTGCTTCTTCGTCTTGGCTAAGCTGGACGATATCTGCTTGTTTGGCCGCGTAATACAGCATCGCACGGTTGCCTTCGGCAAAGGCTTTAGTGGTGAGCAGCATACGGCGTACATCAGGGTGCACGATGATGGGGTCAGCTGCTTTGTCTGGCTCTTTAGCCCCGGTGAGCGAGCGCATTTGTAAACGATCGCGGGCGTATTCAATCGCACCCTGAAACGCCACTTCGGCGTGGGCTAAGCCCTGTAGCGCTGTACCTAGGCGCGCAGTGTTCATAAAGGTGAACATGCAGTTCAAGCCTTTGTTGGGTGGGCCAATCAAAAAACCGGTAGCGTTATCGAAATTCATTACGCAGGTGGAGTTACCGTGGATACCCATTTTGTGTTCAAGAGAGCCGCAGGTAACCCCATTACGTTCGCCTAACTCGCCTTCAGCATTGGGCAGAAACTTAGGCACGATAAACAGAGAGATACCCTTAGTACCTTCGGGTGCATCAGGTAGACGGGCTAACACAATGTGGACGATATTTTCTGCCATATCGTGCTCACCGGCAGAAATGAAAATTTTGGTGCCAGTGATTTTGTAGCTGCCGTCGCCCTGGGATTCTGCTTTGGTACGTAGCAAGCCAAGGTCGGAGCCACAATGAGGTTCGGTTAGGCACATGGTTCCTGTCCATTGACCCGACACCAACTTGGTTTGATAAATTGCTTGCTGTTCTTCGGTACCGTGGGCGCTGAGGGTGTTCATCGCGCCGTGGGATAAGCCAGGGTACATGCCCCATGACCAGTTGGCTTGGCCAATCATTTCGCTGATGGCCATGCCTAGTGACTCGGGCAGTCCCTGACCGCCGTGCTCAGCATCATGAGCAAGGCTGGGCCAGCCGCCTTCAACAAATTGCTCGTAGGCTTCTTTAAAGCCGGTTGGCGTGGTCACGCCATCGGCTGACCAGGTGCAACCCTCGGTATCGCCAACGCGGTTGAGGGGGGCGATGACGTTTTCGCAAAACTTAGCGCCTTCTTCAAGGATGGCATCGACCATGTCGGGCGTGGCTTCTTCGCAGCCAGGCAGAGATTGATAATGCGCGTCATAACCAAGAAGTTCGTCACGTACGAAACGGATATCGCGCAAGGGGGCCTTGTATTCTGGCATAGCTGTTTACCTCTAAGATAGATTCTTTATTATTGGTTTTTAGCGTAATGGACAACATTTCCCGTTGTCGGGGGGTGATGTAAAAAGTATCAAACGACCGTTTGAAAGTTACGGCTATGGCTTTCTCTTGTCAAGCACACAAAAGTGGTATTTTTTAATAGCATGGATGTTGTGGCAGCGTTGCGGTGGTTTTATGTGAGTGAGTTGTGATTATGCGCAATGAAATGAGCTATTAAGGCTTGGCTGTTCACAATCAGACAGCCCACTCAAAGCTTTGTTCGTAGGTTGGGGGTGCGATGTATTTGGTGGTGGGTTGCTGTTCTGCAGGGACAAAAAAAGCCGTCCCTCTTTCGAGTAGAACGGCTTTTAGCAAAGCGTGGTTTAGACGAAGTTACGCCATAGTATTAATGATAGTACCTAGCGCTTCGTCGGCTGTTTGCACCATTTTTGCGCCTGCCATGGTTAAGTGCTTGGCTTGATCCATTTGCACTAACTGCTGGGTTAGATCGGCAATGTTAAAGTCTGGCGCTTGGTCGGCGTTTGAGTTTGCCGTTGAGCTGGCAACCGCCTGTGCTGCTTCTGTCATTTGTTGCTGGCCATTTTGTATGGCTTGGATACCCATGGGCATCATACCGCTTGAGATTTGCATACTGTCCTCCTGTGGATTAGGACGGCTTAGTCAGTCAAGATAAACTAAACAAGTGCTGTCATTGTACTATCATTGCCGGGTTTTGACCAAATCTATTCTGTTACCTCGAGTATCTGTCTGTTAGTAATGCGTGTTCATTATTAAAGATGTGCGCTAAACCATTGAGCGAGCTGCTCAATCGCTTGAGCCTGTTGCGGGTTATGTAGATTTAAACAGAAGGTTGCTGAAGTGCGTACAAAACCCCAAGGTGCAATGAGCCTGCCTTGTTGAATATCGGCATCAACGAGCTGCTGCGGGGCAATACCGATACCCATGCCCGCAGTGATGGCCTCTAATAAGTAATACAGATGCGCAAAGCCTTGTCCGAGTTGTAGCTGCTGGCCGCCTAATTGTTGTGCTGCCCAGTCTGGCCAGGCTTGCGGGCGGGATTGGGTGTGGAGCACGGCAAAATCGAGAATGCGCTCGATTGGGCTATCGATGAGCTGATGCTGTTTGGCAAACTCAGGGCTAACAACGGGTCCGATACGTTCGTGATCCAACACAAATTGGCTGGCGCTTTGTGCCACGCAGCTCTGGGTAAACAACAGGCTCGCATCGGCGCCCTGCTGCTGTGGGTTGTCATCTCCGGTACTGGTGATCAGTTGCAAGGCTAATTCAGGCAGTTCCTGCTGCAGTTGATGCAAACGAGGTATCAACCAGCGCGCTAAAATACTGCCCGAACAGGCCAAGACAATGGGTTTATCGCGATTGAGCTGCTTAAGTTGTTGGCAGCTTTGAGCGATCGCCGCTAGGGCTGGACTGGTATCGGTATAGAGTTGTTGCCCTGCATCTGTGAGTTTTATGCCGCGTCCATGTTTGCTGGTTAATGGCATGCCCAGTTGATCTTCCAGCTGCTTTATCTGTCGACTGATTGCACCATGGGTGACGTTTAAGCTTTGTGCAGCAGCGGTTATGCTGCCCTGCTCGGCTACGGCAAGAAAAGCTTTGAGTGCATTGAGTGAGGGCAGTTGGGTTAAGTAATTCATGTGAGAAATACTAACATGAGTGTGTGTTTTTATCGCTTTTTGTTGCGCACTAATTGGCGTATGTTAAGTGCATATATTTTGCTATCAATGGAATAACCAACATGACAAATTATTCGGCAGCGCCAGATGAGCGTGGTCTATTCGGTATTTTTGGTGGACGCTATGTTGCGGAAACCCTGATGCCGCTGATCCTAGAGTTGGGCAAAGCCTACGAGCAAGCCAAAGAGGACCCTGAGTTCCAGAAAGAGCTGGCGTATTTTCAGCGCGACTATGTGGGTCGCCCTAGCCCATTGTATTTTGCTGAACGCCTCACCGAGCATTTAGGCGGCGCAAAGATTTATCTAAAGCGCGAAGAGCTCAACCACACCGGCGCCCACAAGATTAACAACTGCATCGGGCAAATTTTGCTGGCGCGACGCATGGGCAAAAAACGCATTATTGCCGAAACCGGTGCGGGTATGCACGGTGTGGCGACGGCGACTGTTGCGGCACGTTTTGGTTTGCAATGCGTGGTGTACATGGGCACTACAGATATCGAGCGTCAACAGGCCAACGTGTTTCGCATGAAGCTGTTAGGGGCTGAGGTGATTCCTGTTAAAGCCGGTACCGGCACGTTGAAAGACGCCATGAATGAAGCTTTGCGTGATTGGGTAACGAACGTAGACAACACGTTTTATCTGATTGGTACGGTCGCGGGTCCGCACCCCTTCCCCGCCATGGTACGTGATTTCCAATCGGTGATTGGCCGCGAAACCCGTGCGCAATTGCAGGAGCAAGAAGGCCGTTTGCCGGATTCATTGGTGGCCTGCATTGGCGGTGGCTCTAACGCCATGGGTTTGTACCATGAGTTTTTAGATGACCCCAGTGTGAACATTATTGGTGTGGAAGCCGCCGGTCTAGGTGTGGAAACAGGCAAGCATGCGGCAAGCTTGCTTGGTGGCGCACCCGGCGTGCTGCACGGTAATAAAACCTACTTATTGCAAGATGAAGACGGGCAAATCAAAGACGCTCACTCCATTTCTGCGGGATTGGATTACCCAGGTGTAGGACCTGAACATGCGTGGTTGCATGATACGGGTCGGGTTGAATACACCGCCATTACCGATGATGAGGCATTGGAAGCGTTTCAATTGCTGTGCCGTTTAGAAGGCATTATTCCAGCATTAGAGTCATCCCATGCGTTAGCTGAGGTGATCAAGCGCGCGCCCAGTTTGGCCAAAGATCACCTGATGGTCGTTAACCTATCCGGTCGTGGTGATAAAGACATGCAAACCGTAATGCACTATTTAGGCGCGCAAGGAGAACAATCATGAGTCGTATTGAGGCGTGTTTTGCGCAGTTAAAACAACAAAATCGTGCGGCATTGGTCACTTTTGTCACCTCGGGCGACCCTGACTACAGCAGTGCCATGCAAATTTTTAAAGGCCTGCCAGACGCAGGTGCGGATGTGATCGAATTAGGCATGCCCTTTACCGATCCTATGGCGGATGGCCCAGCGATTCAGCTGGCTAACCAGCGTGCATTAAAAAACGGCCATACGCTGCGTAAAACTTTGCAGATAGTGCGTGAGTTTCGCCAAGATAACCAGAGCACCCCGGTGGTGTTGATGGGGTATTTCAACCCGATTCATCACTATGGTGTGGATAACTTTGTGCGTGATGCCCATGAAGCCGGCGTCGATGGTTTGATTGTTGTTGATGTGCCGCCTGAGCATAACGAAGAGCTGTGTGAGCCGGCGCAGGCCGCAGGGATAGATTTTATTCGCTTGACCACACCGACCACTGATGATCAGCGTTTGCCCAAGGTACTGAATAACAGCTCAGGTTTTATTTACTACGTCTCGGTGGCGGGTATTACCGGTGGTGCTACCGCAAGCCTTGAGCACGTCGAAGAAGCCGTCGCGCGCTTGCGTCGTCACAGTGATTTACCGGTCTGTATCGGTTTTGGTATCCGCACGCCAGAACACGCCGCCAATGTGGCGCGTTTGGCTGAAGGCGTGGTGGTGGGCTCGGCATTGGTCGATAAAATCAACCAAGCAGCCACCCCAGAGCAAGCGGTCGCCGATGTGCTGGCGCAATGCCGCGAGATTAGCACGGGTGTGCGTGGGGCGCGGTTGTAGGAAGCTTTGTTATACGATCTTTTTGGTGTAGTAACTAGCTGTAACACTGACAATAGCCAAGCATCTCGTGGTAGTTGAGAGCTTGGCTGTATTAATAGCTGTTTGCAATGAGCCGCTGGCGTCATCTACCTGTTGTGGACGTTCGATGATGGCAAAAATAACTTCTGCGGTTTAGCAGCTTATTAGCGGTAATAATTTTATGGGTGTGCATCGTTTTTTATTAAGCGCTTAGAGTCACAAGATTTGAGGTAAATAAGCTCCGTGAGTTGTTAATAGCGTTTACTAGTAACCTATGCTCTTCCTTACGTGATAACTTCCTCTGCTAAGCAGTAAACCCATTCGCGACCTTCTTTTTTCTTGCTGAAAATATCCATCTCTACTAGCCCGTTCAATGCTGATGCAGCGGTATTGTATGAGCAGTCTAAGTTTTCCTTTACATTTGTTGCAGTAAATTTTTTTTCGGTACCGCTTTTAGCTAATTGGTATATAACCTTTTGTCTATCCGATAATTTTTCGTGTAAATCGGAGTCATCAATCCAGTTGTTAAACCTTTGTATGTCTTTAACTGACTTGATGTAGGCATCATTAAAACTGTTAATAGCCCTTACGATTACGCTGCACTGATGTTCAATGAAATAGGTTAAATCCATCCCGTCGGTTTCTGAGTAGAGGTAGGATTTGCCATATTTGACAGGTGCCGATTTTAACAGGGTGCTAATTGCAATATATCTAAAGGCGGCATACTCATTTTTAAACATATACCAATAGAATAAAGAGCGGGCTACCCGTCCATTACCGTCGCGGAATGGATGCTCAAAGCCAATTGAGAAGTGTAAGCAGATAGCTTTAATCATGGGGTGAATGTATGCATTGCTGTCTGCATCGTGATGGTGCGTGTTAGCCCACCTGACCACCTCATTCAGTCGTTGCTCGATTGCGTCTGCACTAGGTGGTGTATGCAGGGTTTCGCCTTGTGCATCTACGACAACTACATCATCGGTTTGCCTAAATGCGCCGGGGCTATAGTTATCATTGTTGATACCCTTTGTCCCTTCGCGGTGCATGGCGAGAATCAGCGCAACGCTCAAGGGTTTATTTTTGTTGTCCCAAGCAAACTTCATCATCTTAAAGTTGCCAAGAATCATTTTTTCGTCGAGCGTGCGAGGCTTGCGCTTACGTTTGAGCATTTCCTTCGCAATTAATGTGGTGGTTGCAGCGCCTTCCAGCTGGCTACTGCTTATCGCCTCATCTTCGATTAAATCATTTAATAGGTATTCAAAATGACTTCCTTCGCCAATTTTGCTGCTCATCCACTCAAGAGCTGCTGTAGTGGCATGTCGGTCGACATGGGAAATTGCTGTATGAATGCGCTGGGTAAGCATGAAGGTACAGACGGTTTTATCATCACCCAATGGCAGTAGTGGCATGTGTTGTGCGGCTCTAGCAGCCTTGGTTAAAGCCCAAGCCAAATCCGGCTCTAAATCATTGGCCACGCGATACCGGTATTCATCAAAGGGTAGGTAACGGCCTTTATTATCTACAGGCTGATGGTATTCAAGATATTTACCAAGCTTTTCTGGCTGCTTTTTGCTGATGTGCTCCAACAGCTCAGCTAGCAAAGAGTTTGTTTTGGCTGGTTTTTTAATCACAGTCCTGTCTCAATTTCGTTATTTATTGAGATAAAGATACAGAAATTTTATATTCTTGTCTCAAAAAATGCTTATTTTGAAATAGCAGTGTACGAAAGGTAGTGTGATGAGCAGCAGATAAAACGCTGGGGAGGCTAAGGCAGGAAGTTCACCCAAAGCGAATGGCTCAAGCATGTTCCCAGAGGAGTGGGTGGATTAACAGGCTTGAGCCACTCGCGGTTGTGTCGGCTGTTGATTTAAGGACGTGTACCGAAAATTTCTATCAGTTGCTCGCCCTGTGCTGCGCCTGGATGCAGTTGCAGCAAACCGGTTGCGTCTCGGTATAGGATTGCCGGTGTACCGCTGGCACCCAGTTGCTGCATTAGCTGTAGGTTTTCATCCAGTTGTTTGGACTGTTTACTGGCGATCGGATTTTCTTTGGCAGGGGCTTTACCGCTTTCGTTATCTACCAATGCTTTGCTGCCGTCTTTTGCCGCTAAAATATAGGCGGCTTTTTTGCGGCTGCTTTCGCCCAGCACACCCACTGGAATATGACGGATTTGTACTTTGCCGGATTTAACCCAGGGCTGTGCGTCTGTCCATAGGCGCTTGCAGTAGGGGCAGTTGGGGTCAGTGAAAAAGTAGACTGTGGTTGGTGCTTTGGCTGAGCCTTCGGTAACCCAGTGGCTTTCTTTCTCTAATTTATTCCATAAAACGTCGCTTTGTGGACGGCTGATTTTATCTTCAATAATCGAGCGGGTTAGGTCTTCGCCCTGTGCATCCAGCAAGCTGCCTATTAGTGCATGTTTTTTGTCGCTGGTGAGGTAGATTGCCAGTGGATTTCCTTGATACAACGCAGCATAGCCTTGCATGTCACTGGGCGCATCAAAGGTATCTAGAATCTCTACACCCTTACCCCGCAAGGCTTCGATAGGCGCTGGGTAATTTTGCGCAAAGGTTAAGCTGGGCAAGCTGGCAATGCAGATAGCTGCTGCTAGGTGGGCTAGTTTCATTGGGATTCCTTTTCTGGTTGGGGATTAATGGTACGCAATGCATGTTTGAGGCTGGCGTTGGATAGCTCACCCAGATGATTGTTTTGTAGTACACCCTCGGCATCATAAAATAATGTCGTAGGCAGTGATAATGAACTGACCGATTGCCCCATACGGGCGCCCGTATCGAGTAAGACATTATCTAGGCTAAGTTGTTGCTTGATAAAGAACTCTTCTACCAGCTGCTGCCCTTCGCCTTGATTGATAAACACAAAATGAATATCTGGGTTTTGTTGCTGAGCTGCTTCTAGGACGGGCATCTCTTTGCGGCAAGGTGGACACCACGTAGCCCATAGGTTGATTACCATGGGTTTGCCCATATAGCTGTGCAATTCCACAGAATGCCCCTGAATATCACGCATCGCCATATCTGGAAGTTTTTGGCTGTCGAGCAGCGCCTGTAATAACGCAAACCCGAGGCCGCTGATGATAATGCCTAGGGTTAAACCGCTGGCCAAAGGAATTCGCAATTCGGCTTTACGCCATAAATAATAAGCAGCCACAGCGAGTGCGGCGAGGATACCTACTAAGGGCATAAATCCGCCATCGCGGATATCGATAATCGCCAGTGGGTCAAAACCGTATTGCTGCCAGTAGCGGATAACAAAAGCAATGCGTGCTGCGATAAATCCGCTGATGAGCATATGGAACAAAGCGGCTTCTGGATTTGCGCCACGCTTGCGACCAATAAACCAGCCTAGTAACCAAGCACAGATCAAACCCAAATAAAGTAAAGCAAGGCTGGTTGGGATGGCGAAAGGACCTAGCTGTACGCTGAGCATTTAATTGGTTTCCTGTGCAAGCTTTAGATGGGCAAGAAATTCTTTTGCATTTACCTCACCGGTAATTCGTGCTGCACGAACTTCTTGGCCATTTGGGGCAATAAATAAAATAGTGGGCGGGCCCATAATGCCATACTTTCTTTGTAAGTCTTGTTGAGCACTGTTATTTTCTGTTACATCAGGTTGTAAAAAACGCATACCTGCAATAGCGGTTTGCACCTCGGGTTGGGCAAAAACAGTTTTTTCCATGACTTTGCACGACACACACCAGTCGGCATAGAAGTCTAGGATAGCCCACTGGTTAGCACGCTTTGCTTGGTCAAGTTGTTGGTAAATTGCTTGAGGGTCGCTGTAGCGTATGGCGGTGTTTAAGCTTGCTGCTGCGGGTACTTGCTTAAAATTCGCTAAGGGATCAAGGGGATCCTGTGCGCCACTGGCTGCACCGAATAAAATCATACTGGCGTAAATACCTAGCAGCAGGCCGATTAAGCGCGTTACAAACAGGCTACGAGAGTGCGCTAAGGTGCCTATTTGTAATGCAATGGCTACCAGCAACACACCCCAGAAAATCATGCTTAGGCTGTCATGTATCACAGGGCGAACAATAAAAATCGCAGCGGCTAATAGCGCGTAGGCAAAGATTTTGTTAATACTTTGCATCCACTCACCGGGTTTGGGTAGCCAGCGCATCCCAAAACTCATTGCCAATAACAGCGGTAAGCCGCTACCGATTCCTAGGCTAAATAAAGCCAGTCCACCAGTAGTGGCATTACCCGATTGGCTGATGTACAGCAGCGCACCGGCCAGCGGCGCGGTCATACATGGGCCAACGAGCAAAGCAGAAAACACGCCTAGGCCCGCTGCACCCAGCATACTGCCGCCTTTGATTTGTTGATCCTGCTTGTGTAGGCGGTTGCGCACGAAGCCCGGTAGTTGCAGGGTAAACAAACCAAATTGAGCCAGCGCCAAGAAGACAAATAAACTGGCAAAAGGAATAAGTAGCCATGGATTTTGTAGCATGGCACTGAGGTTGCCTAGTTGTGCGGCAATCACACCCAGCACGGCATAGACCAATGCCATGGGGATAACAAAGGCAGCACCTAAGCGCGCACCTTGCCAGCCGCCGGGTTTAGAACCTGCAATTACACTGCTAAGAATGGGCAACATGGGCAGCATGCAGGGAGTGAAAGCCAGCAGTAAGCCCATGACAAAGAACGCACCAATATTGGCTAATAAACCTGCATCTGCTAAACGCGCGGCAATACTTTGATCTTCTGCTAATCCGCTTGTAGGGCTACTGTTGCTGTTTGCGCTTGCGGCAGCCAGTTGTAGTTCCGTGGTTTGTGGTGGATAGCAGAGTCCTGCGTCGGCACAGCCTTGCCAGCTGACTTGTAGTGGTTGTGGGTGACTTAGGCTAACGGGTACGCGCAAGCTGTTATGGTAAATTTCAGTTTTACCAAAAAACTCATCTTCGTTTTCAACACCGTTGGGGATATCGAGTTCGATTGGGTTTTCTTGGGCGTCTAGCGCTTTAATGCTGTGCCGGTACAGGTAATAACCTGGGGTTATCTGCCAGTTCAACAGCGCCTCGCCCTGCTCGCCTTCTATTAGGGTAAGTTGAAAGGCTTGCTCGACAGGTAAAAAATCCTGCTTGTTAGTAAAAAAAGCATTGGCGGTCAATGTAAACAAAAGTAAAGATAAGCTGATTAGGTAACGCATAGGTGGTTTGCCATCTAGAGTGCTAAGGAAGCGTTGAATAATTAGCTGTCGTTTCTCGCTGGTATTATTCTGTGCGCCCTTAAATATTTTTAGTCGCTGTAACGGATGCTTAATGCTGATTACTGGGTATTAACTGAGCATTAACAAAGGCATTTTATGCTGATTATTATTGTTTTGCCTTAACTCTAGTGAGCGGGTATTGTTTAAATCATTCTGAATTTCTCTTTGAGTAATTATGCATATTTTATTGGTAGAAGATGACGCACAAATTGCCGATGGCCTGTGTGCTGCTTTGGCCTTAGAAAATTTTACTGTGGACCATGTGGCAACCGCGGCTGCAGCCGAACAGGCGCTGGCTTTAGGGCACTTTGATGCAGTTATTTTGGATTTAGGTTTGCCCGATGAAGACGGTGTTTCTTGGCTGGAGCGTATGCGTCGCCAACAGCATGATTTGCCAGTGCTTATCCTAAGTGCGCGTGACTCAGTGGCCCAGAAAGTGTCCGGCTTACAGGCCGGCGCTGACGATTACTTATTGAAGCCTTTTGATTTACGTGAACTCAGTGCTCGGTTACACAGTTTATTGCGCCGAAGCTCGGGGCGCAGTACCCACGTGATTGAACATGAGGGTTTGATGGTTAACCCCAGCCATTTGGAAGTGACCCTGCATGGTGTACCTGTCAATCTGGCACGTCGTGAAATGGCGTTGCTATTGGCTTTTTTAAATAACCCCAAACGTATTCTTAGCGCAGAGCACTTACAGGATGCTTTGTATGGGCTGGGTGATGGTGTGGAAAGTAATGCCATTAATGTGCATATCTACAATCTGCGCCGCAAGTTGGGTAGCTCCATGATTGAGACCGTCCGTGGACTGGGTTTTCGTTTAGGTGTTCCTGATGAGCCTGCGTAAACGCCTATTGCTCATTTTGGGTGGCACCTTTGTGTTGTTATGGGGTGTTGCGGCGCTATGGATGTTGGGTGAGTTACGCCATGAAGTTGAGCGGATTTTGGATGAACGCCTCGCGTCCTCGGCGAATATGGTTGCGGGTTTGTTGGAGCAAATTCCTGCACCCGTTGGTGCACCGCAGTTGAGTCCTTTGACCAGTCAAATTTTCGGCTTAAAGCGTGGCTTGGTTTGCCAAGTGCGTAACCTGCGCGGTGAAGTACTAGTGCGTTCGCCCAATATGTTTTTTTCCGAGTCTGAAGAAGAGTTGCTCGGGTTTGCAGTTACGGCTATTGATGGTCAGCAGTGGCGTACCTTCACGGTACAGCGCCGCAACTTGCTGATTACCACGGGCGATAAAATGGAGGAGCGCGAGCATTTACAGCGGGTAATTTTAGTGGCTGCGGCCTCCCCTGTTTTGTTGGCGCTGGTGGGTAGCTTGGTGTTGATTTGGCTAGGTATTGGCCGTGGATTAGCGCCCTTGCAGGTATTGCGTATGCAGTTGGCGCAACGCAAGGCAGATGATTTAACCGCACTCGATTCCGCGCTGGCTCCTAAAGAGCTGCAGCCCTTGGTAGGCACGCTTAATCAGTTGCTGGCACGGCTGAGTGACTTGTTGCAGCGTGAGCGGCGCTTCAACGACGATGCAGCGCACGAGCTGCGCACACCGCTTACGGCTATTAAAACTCACTTACAGGTCGCGCAACGCGCTGAACCTGAGCATGCCACAGCAAGTTTGGCTAAGGCTCAGCTGGCAGTTGAGCGCATGCAGGCAACGACCGAGCAGCTATTGCTACTCTCGCGCTTAAGCAGCAGTGAAGATTTTTCTGCGGTTGAACCCGGCAGTGTGCAGAACGTTGCGCGCACAGTCTTGGATAATCTTTTTGCCAGTGAAGGTTTTGAGCGTATTCAGGTGGATAGCCAGCTTGAGCAAGATATTTTACTGGCTGTGCCTGAGTCTTTGGCGGCGGTAGCGCTGCGAAATTTACTGGAAAACGCATTGGTGCATAGTCCGGCTAACAGTCCGGTTGAGTTAACTATCTATTTGCAGCAAGACGCTGTAGTTTTTAAGGTGACTGATCGGGGTGAGGGTATTTCTGCTGAGTTGTTTGAGCAGGCACAGCAACGGTTTTGGCGCGCTAAATCGGCTAACCGAGGCAGCGGTTTAGGGTTGGCGATTGTTGCAGCTATTGCACAGCGATTTACCGGGACAGTAACGGCCAATAAGACGCAGACGGATTTTTCGGTAGAGCTTAGCTTTCCGATATTATTTAGCTAACTATATGATTAACAATGAAAAACGGGCCTTGCGGCCCGTTTGTTTTTAGAAATCTAGGTTAGAGACTGCTAGTGCGTTGTCTTCAATAAACTGGCGTCTAGGCTCTACGTGATCGCCCATCAGTGTATTAAAGATTTGATCGGCTGCGATAGCGTCATCAATAGTTACTTGTAGCATACGTCTAGAATTAGGATCCATGGTGGTTTCCCATAGCTGCTCTGGGTTCATCTCGCCCAATCCCTTATAGCGTTGTACGACTAAGCGTCTTGAACCCTCAGTCATCAACCATTCCAAACCCTGCTTAAAGCTGCTGATGGCTTGCTTTCTTTCGCCACGCATTACATAAGCCCCGTCTTCAATCAACTCTTGCAGTTTGCTGCCCAAATCGGTGACGGTTTTGTAGTCGTTACTGGCAAAGAAGTCTTTTTGCAGCAGTACTTGCCTGACAAGCCCGTGAGTCATGATTTCTATGCAAGGTACGTAATGACCCAGCTCTGCATCTCGGTTTAGTTTAATGCTGTACTCTTCACCAGAGCGCTCTGTACTGTTAATGCGCTTTTGTAATTCATCGACCCAGCTTTGCATCATTGCTTGATCGCCAAGTTGCTCAACTTCAGCACGCTGCATGTAGATCAAGTGCTCAGTGATTTCCAGAGGATAAATACGGGAAAGTCGCTGCAGGGTTGCCATTACGGTGCGATATTGATTAACCAACTCTTCTAATGCTGTACCTGATAGTGCTGGTGCGTTTTCATTAACGTGCAGGCTGGCATCTTCTAGTGCGGCCTGAGTTAAATACTCTTGCATAGCTTCATCGTCTTTAATGTACTGCTCTTGTTTGCCGCGCTTTACTTTGTATAGAGGTGGCTGTGCGATATAAATATAGCCGCGCTCGACCAGTTCAGGCAGTTGACGGAAAAAGAAGGTGAGCAGCAGAGTACGAATGTGCGAACCATCCACGTCAGCATCCGTCATGATGATGATGTTGTGATAGCGCAATTTGTCGATGTTGTATTCATCTCTGCCAATACCGCAGCCCAGCGCAGTAATCAGAGTGCCGACTTCTTGCGATGAAATCATGCGGTCAAAGCGTGCCTTTTCGACGTTAAGAATCTTACCTTTAAGTGGCAAAATTGCTTGCGTTTTACGGTCACGGCCCTGCTTAGCTGAACCGCCAGCAGAGTCACCCTCCACTATGTAGAGTTCGGAGAGTGCGGGATCTTTTTCTTGGCAGTCGGCGAGCTTGCCCGGCAGTCCAGCAATGTCCAGCGCGCCTTTGCGGCGGGTCATTTCTCTTGCCTTGCGTGCGGCCTCTCTGGCTCGTGCGGCATCGATCATCTTGCCGACAATCAATCTGGCTTCACTTGGGTTTTCAAGCAGGTAGTCTGCAAGGTACTTGCCCATTTCTTGCTCTACGGCTGTTTTTACTTCAGAAGAAACCAGCTTTTCTTTGGTTTGTGAGCTGAATTTTGGGTCAGGCACTTTAACTGAAACGATAGCAGTTAAACCTTCACGAGCATCGTCACCTGTTGTAGCAACCTTATCTTTTTTGCCCAGGCCTTCTGCTTCAATGTAGTTGTTCAGATGGCGTGTCAGTGCGGTTCTAAAACCCACCAAGTGCGCGCCGCCATCTCTTTGCGGAATGTTATTGGTGTAGCAAAGAACGTTTTCGTTAAAGCCATCGTTCCACTGCATGGCCACCTCAACACCTACGCCGTCTTCTTCGCGTTGTATGCTGAAGTGGAAGATTTTGTTAATGGTGGTTTTGTTGGTGTTTAAGTAGTCAACGAATGCTCTAAGTCCGCCTTCGTACTTAAAGAGCTCTTCTTTGCCTGTGCGCTCATCCACGAGACGAATGCCTACGCCTGAGTTCAAGAAAGATAGCTCGCGTAATCGTTTGGCTAATATTTCCCAGCTAAAATGAATATTCTTAAAGGTATCTTCGGAAGGCTTGAAGTGAATGTGGGTACCGGATTTGTCGGTATCGCCTATCGCAGCCATCGGCTGTTGTGGCACGCCGTGGTGGTAGGTTTGCTGCCAGACTTTGTTTTGGCGGCGAATAGTCATAATCAGCTCTTTGGACAGAGCGTTTACCACTGATACGCCAACACCGTGCAACCCGCCGGAAACCTTATAGCTGTTGTCATCAAACTTACCGCCAGCGTGCAGTATAGTCATAATTACTTCAGCGGCTGAGACACCCTCTTCTTCGTGGATATCTACCGGGATGCCGCGGCCGTTGTCTTCTACGCTGATGGATTCGTCTGGATGAATGGTGATTTTAATTTCATCACAATGCCCCGCCAGAGCTTCATCAATGGCGTTGTCCACCACTTCAAAAACCATGTGGTGAAGACCGGTGCCATCATCGGTATCGCCGATATACATTCCGGGACGTTTACGTACAGCGTCGAGTCCTTTGAGGACTTTAATATTACTGGAATCGTAGGTTGATGCTTCGCTCATCTGTTTACTCCACAAGATTTATACGTCCATGTTCCACGTGGAACATGGCTACTGGCGTGTCCATTTGCCAGCCTTCTAATAACGTTTCTTTGTCAGTGCCAGTTATAAAGGCCTGACAGTTTAGTTCTTCAAGTAATCTGCTGAGGGCCTTACGGTGCTCTTTATCGAGCTCGGCAGGCAGATCATCAATCAGATAGATACACTGCTGTTGCATTTGCTGGGCCAGTAAATAGCCTTGGGCTAATTTCAATGCGCAAACCACCAGCTTTTGCTGACCTCTTGAAAGGATTTCTATTGCGTTATGACCGCCCACTTTAATGCGGATGTCAGCACGCTGAGGCCCTGCTTGGGTATACCCCAAAAACCTATCACGCTCTAAGCTGTTATCTAAAACACTCTGCAAGCTACTGTCTTTATCCCAGCCACGATAATAGCTAATGCTAAGCTCGGGCAGCTTGATCAGTGATTCAAGAGTCTGCTCGAAAACTGGTTTAAGTAGAGCAATGTAGTGTTGGCGTGCTTGGTCGATGCTTTCGCTGGCAGTGCAGAATTCTTTGTCCCAAGAGGCTAATAATTGCCTGTCCATTATAGCATGGCGCAGCCAAGAGTTACGCTGTTTTAAACTTGTCTGCATGCGGCTCCATTGGCTGTGAAAGGAATGTTCCACGTGGAACACCCCCCAGTCTAAGAATTGTCTTCTAAACTTTGGAGCGCCCTCTAAGAGCAGAAAGCTGTCTGAATTCAGCAGTTGCAAGGGTAAAGCGCGCGCGAGCTGAGCGATGGTTTTTATGTCCTCACCATTAATGCGTATTTCAAACTCGCCTTGACGGCTACGCTTGATGCCGATTTTGTTGGTGTTGTGATCGGCACTCGTTACCAACTGAGCAAAAACAACAGTTTCAGCGGCTTCATGCTGAATAAGCGTCTGTATCTTTGTGCTGCGAAAAGAGCGCGCAAGCGAAAGGAAGTAAATGGCTTCCAGTAGGCTGGATTTACCGCTGCCATTGGCGCCGTATAAAATATTTATTTTGGATGAAAAGTTTAGCGTGACAGGTTCAAGATTGCGTAGACCTGTCACGCTTAGTGCTTTGATGGGCATTTAAGAAGGGCGAATCATTGTTACAGGCGCATCGGCATAACAACATAAGCAGAGCTCTCATTACCGGCTTCGCTCATTAACAGACTGCTGTTTTCATCCGACAAAGTCAGCTTGGCTTGGCTGGTGGACATGACGTTCAGTATGTCTTGCAGGTAATTAACATTGAAGCCCATTTCAAGGCTGGGTCCGTTGTAGTCAATAACCACTTCTTCTTCAGCGCTTTCTTGTTCAGGGTTGTTGGCTTGCAGCTTGAGTAATTCGTTTTCAAATTGCAGACGAATACCGCGATATTTTTCATTGGTCAAAATCGAGGCGCGGTTAAGCGAGTCACGCAAGCTTACGCGGTCTACGGTAATGATTTTGTCACCACCGCGAGGCAACACGCGTTCGTAGTCGGGAAATTTACCGTCAATGAGTTTGGAAGTGAATATAAAGTCTTCTGTAGAGGCGCGGATAAAGGTTTGGCTTAGGGTGATGTCTGCGAACGCGCTTTCATCATCCATCAGGCGGGCTAGCTCCAGTACGCCTTTGCGTGGGACAATCACTTGGTGGGCGCTGGTCTCGCTGATTTCAGCTTCCACATCACTTAATGCAAGGCGATGACCGTCAGTAGCTACGGCTCTTAGTTTATTAGTGGTCGCTTCGAGCATCAAACCATTGAGGAAGTATCGAACGTCTTGCTGCGCCATGGCAAAGCTGGTGCGTTCAATTAAGAAACGCAGATTGCCTTGGTTAATACGGAAGGCAAAAGAGCCGGTGATTTCTTGGAATATAGGGAAATCAGAAGCGGGTAAAGTGGTTAGCGTGAAGCGACTACGCCCTGAGGTAATCAGTAATCTTTGTTCATCTAGGCGAATAGAGAGCGTGGATTCAGGCGGCAGATTTTTACAGATATCCATGAGTTTGCGGGCGGGTACTGTGACTTCACCATCTTGCGCGGGCTCTTCTAGCGTAACGCGGCCTATAAGTTCTACTTCAGTGTCTGTGCCGGTCATGGAAAGCTGTTGATCCTGTAAAACCAACAGCACGTTGGACAGCACGGGCATGGTGTGCTTGCGCTCGACTACGCCGGCAACCAGTTGTAATGGTTTTAACAAGGCTTCTCTTTGTATGGTGAAGTGCATGCTGGGCCTCTTGCTTGAAATAATATGCGCGGTGATTTTACTACGTAGTGAGTGTGCGCAACAGGTTTTTATAATCTTCGCTAATGTCGGCATCCGTTTCGCATAGTTCTGCGATTTTACGGGTGGCGTGTAAAACTGTGGTGTGGTCGCGCCCACCAAAAGCGTCACCAATTTCCGGCAAGCTATGGTTAGTCACTTCCTTAGCCAAAGCCATGGCCACTTGACGTGGACGGGCTACTGAGCGGGAGCGACGTTTTGATAGTAGGTCGGCAATTTTAATTTTGTAGTATTCAGCCACAGTGCGCTGAATATTATCAATACTAATCAGCTTGTCTTGTAGCGCCAATAAGTCTTTGAGCGATTCACGGATTAGTTCAAGACTTATGGGCTGATGAGTGAAGTGAGAGTGAGCAATAACCCGTTTCAAAGCGCCTTCTAGTTCGCGCACATTGGAGCGAATACGTTGCGCAATAAAGAAGGCGCAGTCTTTAGCTAGCACTACTCTGCTCTGCTCGGCTTTTTTCATCAGAATAGCAACACGGGTTTCTAAGTCTGGCGGTTCCACTGCAGTGGTTAATCCCCAGCCAAAGCGTGATTTTAAACGCTCTTCAAGACCGTCAATTTCTTTTGGATAACGATCGCTGGTGAGAATGATTTGCTGATTGCCTTCTAACAAAGCGTTAAAGGTGTGAAAAAACTCTTCTTGCGAGCGATCTTTACCCGCAAAAAACTGAATATCATCAATTAGTAGTGCATCCACAGAGCGGTAATATGTCTTAAATTCGTTAATTGCTTTCATTTGAATGGCTTTAACCATATCTTGCACAAAACGCTCGGAATGTAGGTAAACAATCTTGGCTTTTGGGTTTTTTTGCAATAAATGATTGCCGACCGCGTGCATTAAGTGTGTTTTACCTAAACCTACACCGCCATAAAGAAATAATGGGTTGTAACCGTGCTTAGGGTTGTCGGCTACCTGCCAAGCAGCAGCATGCGCTAGTTGGTTTGACTTGCCTTCAACAAAACTAGAAAAAGTAAATGAACGATTGAGGCCACTAACATGCTGTGCAGGTTTGGCACTGGCTGCAGCAACAGCAGCCTTGTCAGTATCAGTGGGAGTGTTTCTAGAAGGAGCAACTTGATGAGTGGTTTGCACTGGCTGGCTTGGCGCCACAACTGCTGTAACAGCAGCAGGTCGAGCCGTTTGGCCTTTGCTACCAATTTGGAGCACAACTTCAGGAGTTTCTCCGCTGTTGCGTTCAGTCATCAGCTCTAGAATGCGTGTGAAGTACTTTTCATTTACCCAGTCCAGCACAAAACGGTTGGGCGCATAAACAAAGAGGCACTCGTCTACTTCTTCAACTTGCAGGGGGCGAATCCAGGTGTTGAAATGCTGCGCGGGAAGCTCATCACGCAAAAAATCGACAGACTGCAGCCAAAGATTGACAGACACAGAGAAACCTCAATAGAAGGGTGAATCGAAGACGTATTGTAGCCATGAAGGCTAAAGTTATCCACATGCAGCGCAAACTTATTGGTCTTTTATTCGTTGCTGTGAAGTAGTTTGTGCAGAATGTGCTCAAAAATTAAGCACTTGCAAAATCATCTTACCTGGCTGAAATTAATGCGCTAAAAGAGCAAATAAAAGGTAGTGGAAAGTAACACTCTAGCAGAAGTACTCACCTAGGCTGAGTTTAAAGTTGATGCGCGTTAACCACTGTGCTTCTTTATGAAAGTCTGCTGCGGTTAACGGGTTTTCTTCTAGCCAGCAGGCAGGAAACAAAATCTCCAATGCATCTTCTGTTGCTTGCAAGCGCAGCTCGGGAACCTCTTGAGAGCCGCGAATTCGGTACAGCAAGATAGCTAGGCGTAAAATCACACATAGATAGAGCAAAGCATGGCTGTCATCGCCGCACTGATTAAACAGCTGTAAAGGGATGTTGCGTCTATGGCCGCGCACCAGTAGCGCGATACGTTGCTGCTCTTGACGAGAAAAACCAGCAAGGTCGGAGTGCTCAACCAAATAAGCGCCGTGTTTGTGGTAATGGTAATGGGCTATATCCAGACCGACTTCATGCACGCGCGCCGCCCAGCTCAGCATCTCTTTATGCCAGTCGTCCGTTAGCTGCCACGGCTCGGCAAGTTGCTGCAGCACTTCAAGCGCCTTATTTTCAACGCGCAGTGCCTGCTCAACATCGACATGGCTGCGCTGCATCAGCGCATTAATCGACCGTTCGCGCACATCTTCGTGTTGGTGGCGACCCAGCAGGTCGTATAAAACACCTTCACGCAAAGCGCCGTCGGCTGCTTGCACTTGGTCGAGGTTTAGTGCATCAAAAATAGCTTCCACTATGGCAAGTCCAGCCGGAAAGATACTGGCACGTTCGGGTTTAACGCCAGGAAAGTTAACTTGGTCAATGTGTTTGAGCTTTAATAATTGTTGCTTGAGGTAGGCTATTCCAGGCTGGTTTATTTCACCTTGACCAAAGCCAGCTGCAAAGCACGCCTGTGCAATAGATTTAACTGTGCCCGAGGCGCCAACCGCTTCTTTCCAGCCAATACGCTTTAAGGTTTGCTCCATTTCCATGAGTTCCAAACGTGCAGCGGTATAGGCTTGGGCATAACGAGCGGGTGAAATGAGGTGATCTTTAAAAAAACGTTGGCTGTAACTGACGCAACCCATCTGCAGGCTGCCACGGTATTGGGATTCAAAATGCTGGCCAATAATAAGCTCAGTGCTGCCACCGCCAATATCAAGCGCTAAACGTTTATCGGCAATGCTGGGTAGCGTGTGAGAAATGCCTAAATAAATTAAGCGTGCTTCTTCGCGGCCGGAAATAACGTCAATATCATGGCCTAAAATTTCTTTGGCGCGATCGATAAAGTTTTGTCGGTTATGAGCAATACGTAGGGTGCTGGTGCCTACGATACGCACAGCACCCTTGGGTAGGTCGGTGATAAGCTGGGCAAAACGTCTTAGGCAGTCTAAACCACGCTCGATCGCCTCTTCTTCAAGGTCTAATGCTTCATTTAATCCTGCCGCAAGCTGAACCTTTTCACCAATGCGGTCAAGAATTCTTATTTCTCTCTCATGGGTCTTGGCGAGCACCATATGGAAGCTGTTTGAGCCTAAATCGATGGCTGCAATAAGAGGGAAACTCTTGGTAGCGGTGAGGGGCATAGATTGATATCCAGAACAACTAGAGCTAATCCTGCCATGAATAGGGGTTTTAGCCAATGTTTTAGCGCAATAAAGCCCACTTATTGTGCCGTTTAATCGAGCATAACAACAGGTCGATAATAATTTAAAGAAGCGCTGAGCAAGGCCCAAACTCGTCGCAGTATCGGCTGTAATAACTCACTCTAGCCCAGAACAGGCATGCGTAAAAGATGCAGTGCAGGTGGATGCTGGAAGCTCAGGTTCTGGCTAAACAAATCATTGCTGCGCTCAATAAAGTGTAATATATCAAATAGATAGAAAGCTTATTGGTGGGACGGTAAAGCAAAATGCAAGCTTAGCTGGCTTGTCGAGCATTACTAAAGAATTGCTGACAGTAGATATTCACTCCCCCTATAGTTTCATTAGTTATTAACTCGAGCTATCATAGGCAGCGTTTTATGCGTGCCAACAAACGGAGAAGTTCTATGAGCGAGCACATCAACAACATTACTGATTCCAGCTTTGAGCTGGATGTATTACAAGCGGAAGGACCTGTTTTGGTGGATTATTGGGCAGAATGGTGCGGTCCCTGCAAAATGATTGCTCCAGTCCTAGATGAAATTGCTGAAGAGTATGCCGGTAAGGTAAAGGTCTGTAAGCTAAACATCGACGACAATCCAGGCACTCCACCTAAGTACGGCGTACGCGGCATTCCTACGCTAATGCTGTTTAAGAATGGCAACGTTGAGGCTACTAAAGTAGGTGCAATGTCAAAAAGCCAACTAACTGCCTTTTTGGATGCGCATCTCTAACCAATAGAGCTGAAAAGTATGCGCACAATCAAATCTTTAGTGCGCATACTAGACTCTAAGCGTATCTGGTGGTAAATTCCTAGCTGTTGTAACGCGCAAGTCGTTACAGTCTTGCATGCCGTAAACACAATAAGTGTCTGGCACATTCATATTCCTCTACTCGTCTCTCAATTCGACAACTTTGTTGAACAGACACTGAGTTCTTCTCACTACCCATCGAACATTTCATCTCATATGAATTTAACTGAATTAAAACAAAAACCTGTTACCGAGCTTCTTGAAATGGCGGAGCAAATGGGCCTTGAAAACATGGCTCGTTCACGCAAACAAGATATTATTTTTGCCTTATTAAAACGTCATGCCAAAAGCGGTGAAGAAATTTCTGGCGATGGCGTGTTGGAAATATTGCAAGATGGCTTTGGTTTCCTGCGTTCTGTTGGCGCTTCTTACTTAGCCGGCCCAGACGATATTTATGTATCACCCAGTCAAATACGCCGCTTTAACCTGCGTACCGGTGATAGCATCGTGGGCAAAATTCGCCCACCTAAAGAAGGCGAGCGTTATTTTGCCCTGTTAAAAGTTGACTCTATTAACTTTGACCGCCCAGAAAACGCTAAAACTAAAATTCTATTTGAAAACCTGACCCCACTCTTCCCTGATGAGCGCATGATCATGGAGGCTGGTAATGGTTCAACGGAAGATTTGACCGGTCGAGTAATCGACTTGGCAGCACCCATCGGTAAAGGCCAGCGTGGTTTAATTGTTGCGCCGCCCAAAGCGGGTAAAACGCTGATGCTGCAGAATATTGCGGCCAACATCACCCGTAATAATCCAGAATGTCATTTAATCGTGTTGCTGATTGACGAGCGTCCGGAAGAAGTGACAGAAATGCAACGTACTGTCCGCGGTGAAGTGCTCGCCTCCACTTTTGATGAGCCACCTGCCCGTCACGTACAAGTAGCAGAGATGGTGATTGAAAAAGCTAAACGACTGGTTGAGCACAAAAAAGACGTTGTAATTCTGCTCGACTCTATTACGCGCCTAGCACGTGCCTACAACACCGTTATTCCAAGCTCTGGCAAGGTCTTAACCGGTGGTGTGGATGCGCATGCTCTGGAAAAGCCTAAGCGTTTCTTTGGTGCGGCACGTAATATCGAAGAAGGCGGTTCGCTGACTATTATTGCTACTGCTCTGGTCGATACAGGCTCCAAAATGGACGAAGTCATCTACGAAGAGTTTAAAGGTACCGGTAATATGGAGTTGCAGCTTGATCGCCGTATTGCTGAAAAACGTGTTTTCCCTGCGGTTAATATCAACCGTTCAGGTACCCGTCGCGAAGAGCTGCTCACCACTGAAGAAGAGTTACAGCGCATGTGGATTTTGCGTAAATTACTCCATTCAATGGATGAAGTTGCTGCCATTGAGTTTTTGTTGGATAAGTTAAAAGATACGAAAACCAATGACGAGTTCTTTATGGCAATGAAACGCGGCAAGTAAAACCAAGTAGGTTAGCCATGCAATACGCAGATTTAAGAGAGTTTATTCAGGTTTTGGAACAGCGAGGCGAGCTTAAGCGCGTGCAGCTGCCCGTTTCGCCCGTATTGGAAATGACCGAAATAAGCGACCGTACGCTACGCAAGGCTGGCCCTGCTTTGTTATTTGAGCAGCCCACAGGCTTTTCCATGCCTGTACTGACCAATCTTTTTGGTACGCCTGAGCGTGTTGCTTTGGCTATGGGCGCAGAAAGCCTATCCGCTTTGCGCGAGATAGGTCAGCTGCTGGCCAATCTGAAAGAGCCAGAGCCGCCTAAAGGCATTAAAGATGCATGGGAAAAATTACCCATGTTTCGTAAAGTTCTGTCGATGGCGCCTAAAGTGCGCAAGCACGGGCCCTGTCAGGACGTGGTGATTGAGGGTGATGATGTTGACCTTAGCACTCTGCCCATTCAAACCTGTTGGCCAGGTGATGTAGCACCCCTGATTACCTGGGGGCTAACAATTACCAAAGGCCCTAATAAAACCAGACAAAACCTCGGCATTTATCGTCAGCAGGTGCTCGGGCGTAATAAAGTGATTATGCGCTGGCTCAGTCACCGTGGTGGCGCGCTGGATTTTCGCGATTGGTGTGAAAAGTTTCCCGGGCAGCCTTACCCAGTTGCCGTGGCGTTGGGCGCTGATCCGGCGACCACTTTGGCGGCGGTTACCCCTATTCCGGACACCTTATCTGAATATGCTTTTGCTGGCTTATTGCGTGGCAAAAGAACCGAGCTAGTTAAAGCTATTGGCAGTGATTTACAAGTGCCGGCACGCGCTGAGATGATCCTCGAAGGACATATTTATCCGGGTGAAATGGCGGATGAAGGCCCTTATGGTGATCACACCGGCTACTACAACGAAGTAGATAGTTTTCCGGTGTTTACCGTAGAGCGCATTACCCACCGTCAAGATCCTATTTATCACAGCACCTATACGGGACGACCACCGGATGAGCCGGCGATTTTAGGGGTGGCGCTGAACGAAGTTTTTGTGCCTATTTTGCAGAAGCAGTATCCTGAAATAGTTGATTTTTATTTACCGCCTGAAGGCTGCTCCTATCGTATGGCGGTAGTGACGATCAAGAAGCAATACCCAGGACACGCCAAACGCGTGATGATGGGGGTGTGGAGCTTCTTGCGTCAATTCATGTATACCAAGTTTGTGATTGTTACGGATGACGATATCAACGCACGTGATTGGAATGATGTGATCTGGGCTATTACCACGCGCATGGATCCTGTTCGGGATACGGTGATGATAGATAATACCCCGATTGATTATTTGGATTTTGCCTCACCTGTATCAGGCCTTGGCAGTAAGATGGGCTTGGATGCCACCCATAAATGGCCGGGCGAAACTCAGCGTGAGTGGGGACAGGTGATTACCCAAGACGCCAAGGTAAAGCAGCGAATTGATGATATCTGGTCTGAACTAGGCATAGATTGATCGGTATTTTCGTAACCACCTTAGCGGCTAAGGCGAGCAACTCAGTGTTGCTGCAATTTAAACATAGAGTGGAGTAAATCTGGCTGTGGAGAATAAGCCAATGCAAACAATTGCTTGTGCAGTGCAAAGTATTCAAGACCTAGGGGCCAATGTATATCAGCTTAAACTGCTGTTACCTCAGGGCGTTAACGTTAACCATGCAGCGGGACAATACTTGATGTTGGCCGCGCAGCAGGGCGACTTTTATCCCTTCTCCATCGCTTCTGCACCGCAACAGCTGCCCGAATTAGAGCTGCATATTTTAGCGCGCGATAATGCAGCGGTTGACCTGATTGAACAGCTCAAAGAACAGCCAGAGGCAAGAGTTCAACTGCCCATGGGTGACGTCTGCCTGACTGATCTGGATGAGCGCCCTTTATTATTGATTGCGGCAGGTACAGGCTTGGCACAAATGCATAGCATGCTGGAGTATTGTCGCCAGCAAAATGCACAGATGCCTATTCATCTGTATTGGGGCGCGAAAACAGAAGAAGATTTTTATTCTGTACCTGCTGCAGATGAGTGGCGAAAAATGCCGAATGTGCAGCTACATAAAATAGTGAGCCATGATGCGGACTGGAATGGTCGTAGTGGTTTGCTCTATGAGGCGGTGTGCCACGACTTAGCGGGTTTAAAAAACTTTCGCGTGTTTGTCAGCGGCTCACCCAATATGGTCTATGCAACTCATGATTCATTAGTTAAGTGCGGCATGCAGACTGGGCAGATGCACGCCGATGTATTTAGCTATGCGCCGCGTCCATAGCATATTTTTTCTCTAGGGCAATAAGCTTGCGCTTGCGTGTAACCCCCCAACGATAGCCCGATATGCCGCCATCGCTACGCAGCACGCGGTGGCAAGCAACCGCTAAGGCAACAGGGTTTTTAGCGCAGGCACCGGCAACGGCCCGCATGGCAGTAGGTTGACCGATTTGTTTGGCGATCTGGCTGTAACTGACGGTGGTGCCAATGGGGATTTTTTCGAGCACGTGCCACACACGCAGTTGAAAATCAGTGCCATGCAAGCTGAGCTTTAGTTTCAAGGGATGATCTGGGCGGGTCAAAAAATCTTTAACCCGCTGTAGATTTTTTTGCAGCAGCGCTTTGTCTTCGATGATTTCGTCCTTACTAAAACGAGACTGTAAGTCGGTAATCAAATCGTGCTGATGATCGCCTAACAAGACAGCGCAAACCCCTTGGCTATCCTGTGCCACCAAAAGCTCTGCAAAAGGATGACTGCAGGTGGCATAGTAGATTTTTTTACTCATATTTTTGCCTCTAGGTGAGTGAAACAGTAATAAAAATTAGCAGGAAAACCTATGTTAGAAAAACCCTTACCCCCAGAAGATTATGAGTGCTGTGAGTCAGCCTGTGAACCCTGCGTATGGGATACTTACTACGAAGAGTTAAGAGAGTGGCAAAGCCAGCAAGCAGCGGCTAAAAAGCCAGAGCAAGATGACAACGACTGATTGAAAATCAACTCTAGATGTTTCGCTTGAAAATAACCATTACTACAGGCGACAAGTAGTATTCCTTCGGCTAAATAGAGCATAAAATAATGCGCAAAATGCCACGCGCAGACAGTTAAATGCCTACCCGTGGATGATTAGTGCATGCATTTTCAGGCCTACTATTATGTCCACAGTTCTACTCATCCTCGCCTTGCTGGGCTTTATTTCCATTATTGCCGAAGACTATATTGGCATTGATAAGGCCAAAACCACCCTGTTTTTTGGCACCCTAGCATGGATGCTGTATTTCATTGCGCCGCCAGGTGGGCTTAGCAATGAACAGCTGATGCATGCACTGAATGAAAACCTGCTTGAGATCGCCTCGCTGTGGTTATTCTTAATGGCGGCCATGACTTTTGTTGCCTATGTCTCCAGTAAGGGCGTGATTGATGCGCTGTCTTACAAGGTCTTGCCTAAAAAAATGACGCAGCGTCAGTTGATGATGGTCGTTGGCGTGTTCGCCTTTGTATTCTCATCCATGGCAGACAACATTACCGCCACGCTTATCTGTATCACCGTGCTGATGAGCCTTAAGCTCACCACAGACAAGCTCATTCGCTATGTCGTACTAACAGTGTTTGCGGTTAACTCAGGTGGCGCGGCTTTAATCACCGGTGATGTAACGACCCTGATGATTTTCTTGGCGGGAAAAGTGCAAATCGTCGATCTGATATTGCTCAGTGTCCCGGCGTTGGTAGCGGTATTGTTTTTAGCTTTTATGCTCTCGCTCAACCTTAAAGGCGAAGTAATACTAGAAAAACAAAGGATATATATACGCACCGGTGACAAAATTATCACTGGATTATTCTTAGCCACCATTCTTGGCACTATTGCTGTCAACGTAGCATTTGGCATACCGCCTGTACTGTCCTTTTTATTCGGGCTGGCGGTGATGTTTATGGCCGTTACCCTCATTAATAAGGACGAACCGATTTTAGAATACATACGCAAAATTGAGTTTGATACGCTGCTGTTTTTCTTGGGCGTATTATTACTTGTGGGCATTTTAAAAGAACTGCACGTGCTGCAGCATTTCCTTAGCCTGTACGAAAATGTACCGGTATTAGCTGCCAACTACATTATGGGTTTGTTCTCAGCCTTGATTGATAACGTGCCACTGACCGCAGCATTGCTGAAATCAGGCATCGATATGAATACCGGTGAATGGTTGACCCTTACCTATTCCGTTGGCGTGGGTGGCTCATTGCTGGCCATTGGTTCGGCGGCTGGGGTGGTATCTATGAGTAAAGTGCCCGGCTTAACCTTTGTTGCCTATCTGCGCTATTTTGTTTACTTGTTGATTGCTTACAGCGCTGGTTTTGCTGGGGTGTATTTTATTAGTCAGTTTGTTTGATGCTGAGCACTGCACGCGTCAGTGGAAAAACTCTCCCGGCGTGCAATGAAAATGCTGACTAAAAGCATGGATAAACGCAGAAACAGAATCATAACCGCAGGCGATGGCTACATCGGTAACCGATTGTTGCTGCTCTAACATTGGCAGGGCGCTCAAAATACGCAGACGCTGACGCCAAAGCCTGAAAGTCAGTCCGGTTTGCTGGGTAAAAATTCGGCTTAGGGTTTTTTCGGCCATGCCAAGTTCAGCCGCCCACTGAGCCAGTGTTTTTGTGCAATCGGGTTGGTTTTGCAAGTGTTGGGCAATCACTAAAGCGCGCGCATCTTGTGGTAGCGGCAAAATGGAATCGGTTAAGGGCGCTTGTTCAAGCTGATCGAGCAAAACCTGCACGAGACGTGCTTGGCTGCCCTGCTCAGGATAACAGCTATCGAACTGGCTAAACGCGTGGATAAGTTCGCGTAGTAACGGACTTACTTGCACCACGCAGGATTGCGTCATGGCGGTTGCGAGCGCCGATTGCTCAATGTACAGACTGCGGATTTGCGTTTGCCCAGAACAGCGTACTTGGTGCTCTACCCTCGCTGGAATCCAGACAGCGCGTTGCGGTGGCGCGATATAACGCCCGTCTGCAGTCAATACATCCAATACGCCACGGCTGGCATAGGAAAACTGTATCCACGGATGACTGTGTTTATAACCCAGTGCAATGTTGGGCAAAGCTTCTGCTTGGCCGTATACAGGGCGCGGTAACTGCTTTAGTTGGTTGAGTTGTTGTTCTAAATACATGCGATGTCCGTTCAGAGCAATTAATTGACTGCTTGGCGTTAGCCGGAATATAAAGGCTAGGGTACATTAGCGTCCAGTGTTTATTTTGAAGAGCAAAGTTATGTCTGTTTTCTATGCCCGTCTGCGAATGGTTTTTGATAATTACACCCTGATAATTATCGCAGTGATTTTGGCTGCCAGCTATGTGCCAGCACAGGGTTCTGGTGAAGTGTTTTTTAAATGGCTGACCACCGCTGCCATTGCCCTGCTGTTTTTCCTGCATGGCGCCAAACTGTCGCGCCAAGCGATCATTGCCGGTGCCTTGCACTGGCGTTTGCATCTGCTGATATTCGGCTGCACTTTTATTATGTTCCCCCTATTAATGGTGGCGTTAACCCCAGCATTAAAACCTTTGCTTGGCGAGCAATTATGGGTGGGCATGCTTTATTTAGCGGCTTTACCGGGCACGGTTCAGTCGGCTATCGCCTTTACGTCAATGGCGCGTGGGAATGTGCCCGCCGCAGTCTGCGCAGCCTCGGCTTCAAGCCTAGTAGGTATTTTGGTGACACCTATTCTGGTCAAGCTGATGCTGGATGCTGATGCAGGCACCACGGGTATGCTGGATGCCGTGATCAAGATTAGCCTGCAGTTGTTATTGCCCTTTATTTTAGGTCACTACTCGCGCCGCTGGATCGCCAACTGGGTGGATAACAACCGCACCCTGATCAGGTACGTGGATCAAGGCTCAATTCTGTTAGTGGTATACACGGCCTTTAGTTCTGCGGTGGTAGGTGGGTTGTGGTACACCGTGCCGCCTAAGGCGCTCATTATCTTGACCGTGGTGTGTTGTGCATTGCTGGCGCTGGTGTTGATGATAACTACCTGGGCATCGCGCTTCTTGAATTTCAATAAGGAAGATGAAATTACCATTGTGTTCTGCGGCTCGAAAAAGAGCATGGCTACAGGTGTACCGATGGCGCAGGTACTGTTTGCTGGCGGTGCGGTGGGTCCTGCTATTTTACCGCTGATGGTATTCCACCAGATCCAATTGATGGTCTGTGCGGTGATGGCACAAAATTATGCTAAACGCGCAGAGCTTGTACCCGAAGAGGCTTAAGTCATTATGCTGGCCGACCTTTCGGCGGCTAGCTAAGCGACTCTTTGGCGTAAGGCTGGTAGAATAGTGCGTTTTAGACAGCCATTTGAGTACCCTCCCATGTCTAGCCTGTATCACTCTGAATTACTGTGCCCAGCCGGCACGTTGAAAAATATGCGTTATGCTTTTGCCTATGGTGCCGATGCGGTGTATGCCGGCCAGCCTAGGTATAGTCTGCGCGTGCGCAATAATGAGTTTGACCACGACAACCTTGCGCTGGGTATTAAAGAAGCGCATGCGCAAGGTAAGAAATTTTATGTGGTGGTTAACATTGCCCCGCATAACGCCAAACTGAAAACCTTTATCAAAGACATTAAACCCGTGATCGAAATGCAGCCTGATGCGTTGATTATGTCGGATCCGGGCTTGATCATGCTGGTGCGTGAGCATTTCCCTCAGCAGTGTATTCATCTGTCGGTGCAAGCGAACGCGGTTAACTGGGCCAGTGTAAAGTTTTGGCAACAACAAGGTATTTCGCGGGTGATCCTATCGCGCGAGTTATCGCTGGAAGAGGTCGAAGAAATCCGTCAACAGGTACCCGAGGTTGAGCTGGAAGTGTTTGTGCATGGTGCGCTGTGCATGGCGTACTCAGGTCGCTGCTTGCTGTCGGGTTATATTAATAAGCGCGATCCTAACCAAGGCACCTGCACTAATGCCTGTCGTTGGGAGTATAAAACCCACGAAGCCAAAGAAAACGAGCTGGGCGATATCGTACAAAAATACGAGCCTATCGCCAGCACTGCAGCCGTAGAGCCGATTCTAGGTGTAGGTGCGCCGACCAAAGAAGTGTTCTTGCTAGAGGACTCCAGCCGCCCCGGTGAGTTGATGTCTGCCTATGAAGATGAGCACGGCACTTACATCATGAACTCCAAAGATCTGCGTGCGGTACAGCATGTGGAGCGATTGATAAAAATGGGCGTGCACTCGCTGAAAATCGAAGGCCGAACCAAATCACATTACTATGTCGCGCGTACGGCACAGGTTTACCGCAAAGCCATTGACGATGCGTTAGCGGGTCGCCCTTTTGATATGTCGCTGATGGATACGCTCGAGTCTTTGGCGCATCGCGGCTACACCGAAGGTTTTTTACGTCGTCATGTACATGATGAATATCAGAACTATGCCTATGGTAACTCCGTGTCTGATCGCCAACAGTTTGTTGGTGAACTGACCGGTGAGCGCAAGGGTGAGTTGGCTGAAGTGGTTGTCAAAAACCGTTTTTCCGTTGGCGACAGCATTGAAGTAATGACACCGCAGGGAAACCTAACCTTTGAACTCAAACATATTGAAGATCGTGCCGGTAAACCCCGCGATGTGGCACCTGGTGATGGGCATGTGTTATTCATCCCGTTACCGATTGAGCTCGACCTTGAGTACGGGCTGTTGATGCGTAACCTTGCTTAACGCTGTGCGAGCCGTCCCTCTATCATTTTGCAACCCTAGCAGTAGCTGGGTTTCATCTATTACTGATTGAATACCATGAATGATGATATTTCCCACCTGATAAACGACCTCAATGATGCACAGCGCCAAGCCGTTGCAGCTCCATTAGGTCAACAACGAGTATTGGCAGGTGCAGGCTCAGGCAAAACGCGGGTTTTAGTGCATCGCATTGGCTGGTTGATTCAAGTGGAAGGAGCTTCGCCACATAGTATTTTATCGGTAACCTTTACCAATAAAGCAGCTGCAGAAATGCGCACGCGTATTCAAGAGTTGTTGGGCATTAACCCTGCTGGGATGTGGGTGGGTACGTTCCATGGTTTAGCACACCGTTTGCTGCGCGCACATTGGCAAGAAGCTGGTTTAACCGAAGGCTTTAGCATTTTAGACAGTGAAGATCAGCTGCGTCTGTTGAAAAGAGTCATGCGCGAATTGGGTATGGACGAGAAAAGCTGGCCACCTCGCCAAGCGCAGTGGTTTATTAACGGGCAAAAAGATGAAGGCTTGCGCCCGCAACATATTCAAGCGCAGGGTGATTTGTTCTTAACCACCATGCAAAAGCTGTATACCGCTTACGAAGAAGCCTGCCAGCGTGCTGGCGCGGTAGATTTTGCTGAGCTGCTGCTGCGCTCGTTGGAGTTGTGGCGTGATAATCCAACTTTGCTGCAGCAGTATCAGCGCCGTTTTCGTCATATTCTGGTGGATGAGTTTCAGGATACCAACGCCGTGCAATATGCGTGGTTAAGACTGTTGGCAGCGGACTGTTCCAGCCTGATGGTGGTCGGTGATGATGATCAGTCTATCTATGGTTGGCGTGGCGCGCGCATCGAAAATATTTTGCAATTTAATGATGACTTCCCCAAGGCGCAAACTGTGCGTCTTGAGCAAAACTACCGCTCTACAGCCAATATTCTTAATGCCGCCAATGCGTTAATCAACAATAACCAAGGCCGCTTGGGTAAAGAATTATGGACCGATGAAGTCGGTGGTGAGCCTATTCGTGTGTATCAGGGTTATAACGAATATGACGAAGCGCGCTATATCGTTGAAGTGATTGAGCAAGCATTGCATGGCAGTGAGCTTAAACGCAGTGAAATCGCCATACTTTATCGCTCTAACGCCCAGTCGCGGGTGTTGGAGGAAACGCTGTTGCGTGCGGCTATTCCCTATCGTATTTATGGCGGGCATAAGTTTTTTGAGCGTTTAGAGATTAAAAACGCTTTAGGTTATCTGCGTTTGTTGCGTAATTTCCATGATAACGAGGCCATTGAGCGCGTGATTAATGTGCCAACGCGTGGTATTGGTGAGAAAACGGTAGAGACTATTCGTGCCTATGCGCGCACCCATGATGTGTCTTTGTGGCAAGCCATGCAGGAGCAAACCGAGCGAAAACTGCTCAGTGGACGGGCTTGCAATGCCGTACAGGAATTTATTCTACTGATCGAGCAGCTAACCGAGCAGGCGACAGATTTACCCTTGCATGAAGCCATGGCGCACATGATTGAACACAGCGGGCTGATGACCTATCACAAGGAAGAAAAAGGTGAGAAAGGCCAGTCACGCGTGGAAAACCTTGAAGAATTAATCAGCGCGGCGCGTGCATTTGAACTAAGCGATGAAGAACAAGAACTCACGCCTTTGGTGGCGTTTCTTGATCATGCGGTATTGGAGTCGGGTGATACGCAGGCGGATGAGTTTGAAGACAGTGTGCAGTTAATGACATTGCACAGCGCCAAGGGGCTGGAGTTTCCTTTGGTGTTTATTGCCGGTATGGAAGAAAATCTATTTCCTCACTCCAATAGCTTGCAAGAAGCCGATGGCTTAGAGGAAGAGCGGCGTTTAGCCTATGTAGGTATCACCCGTGCCATGCGCCAGTTGTATATCACCTGTGCTGAAAGTCGGCGTTTGCATGGGCAGGATTCCTATAACTTGCAGTCACGTTTCTTGCGTGAAATTCCTGCCGATTTATTGCAAATGGTACGTTTGCAGAACACGCCTAGCGCACCCAAGCAAAGCGCTTCGTCAGCGAGCAGCTTGTTTGCCGGCAGTGCAGTACCCGAGACAGAGTTTCAACTGGGACAAGCGGTACGCCATGGGGTTTTTGGTGAGGGTGTGATCGTTAACTTTGAAGGCGCTGGCGCTCAGGCACGTGTGCAAATTAACTTTGCCAGCGAAGGCAGTAAGTGGTTGATGTTGTCGTTTGCTAAGCTTGAGCCGATCTAGTTCTGCAGAAATAGCGCAAGCGCAGTCTAGGTGCGCTTGCGCATGATTGCTTAGTGGGAGGTTCCCTCAGCAAAATTGATTTTGTTGTAGACGTTGTATTTGCCCGAGGGCTTGTTCATCGGGATACGCTTCACTTCTTCAAGGGTTTCAGCGTTATAGACAATCAAGGCGCCATCTTCGTCCCAGACGCTAAGAATCAGGTGACTACCGTCTTTATTAAACTCTACGTGCGCCGCATTTTTGCCGGGCATGGGGCGTAACGTCCGCACCACTTCCAAGCTTTGTTTATCAATGACATGCACGGCTTCATTGTTAGGGCCGAAGAATACATCGGTCCAAGCATATTTGGAGTTAGCGTGGCTGCGCATAAAAAAGCCCGGTCCTTCGGTTTTAATTTCTTTAATCAGCTGCCAATTCTGCATATCCAATACTGAAATCAAGCCTTGGCTGATATTGGGTGTAGCAAACACTTGCTGCTCGCCCCGCTGCCAGTAAATACCTGAACCTAAGTGCGGCATGCCAGGCAGTGGAATCTCGCTGATGGTTTTACCCAGCTCCATATCAATCACCTGCCCGCCCTTGGCTTTACGCGAGGTAGCTAATAAATAACGGTAATCTGGCGTAAAAGAAAAGTCATCTAAGTAATCATCAGCCAGAATACGGCGCGGCTCAAAGTTGGGGTTGTTCAGGTAGGGAAACTCCCATACCTCTTGAGTATCTTTTAACGCCACCACAAAGCTGTCTCTGGGTGGAGCGGTGTAGACCGCACTGACGCGTGAAGGCTTACCGTCATTGCCGACGACCGGAATCTCTTTAACGAAGCTCAAGTCTTCAGCGTCTAAGACCACTAAACTGCCAGGCAAGTAGTTACCGACCATCACCCATTTGCCATCATTACTGACTGCTAGATTGCGGGTGTTCAGTGCTACACGGGTTTCGCCAATCATAGTGAGGTTGTGGATATCGTATTTGCTGACCCAGCCATCACGCGAGGCAAAGTAAACAAAGCGCCCGTCTGGGGAAAATTTAGGTCCGCCATGCAGGGCAAAATGGCTTTGGAAGCGAGCGATGGGCTCAAACTCATCGCCATCTAAAATAGTGACATGATGCGTGCCGGCCTCGACCACGACAAACAGATTCAGCGGATCAGAGTTATGCTGCGGTTGTGTGGGCAAGTCTTGTTGGTTCACAAAAAGTTTATGGCTGTTTTTGGTATCTGCTACCGACCAGTTGGGTGGGTTATCAGCAGGGGTGTATAGGTAATCAACCAGTGTGCTGATTTGCTCGCTGCTGAGTACGTCTTTGTAGCCAATCATTTGGCTAGCGGGTCGGCCATTGGCAATCACGTTAATGGCTTCGGCTTTTTTGATCCGTCCCAGACTTTCCGGTAATAATGCCGGGCCTGTGCCGCCAATGCGTTGTTCGCTATGGCATACACTGCATAATTCGAGATAGGTGTTTTCAGCGGCTTTATCTACGGCCCATGTGTGGCTGGAGGCCAGCAATAGCAAAGCACCCGCTAAGGGTTTGAGAGGCTTGATTAGATTCATGTGGTGCTCCTTAGCGAATGTTTTTATTCCAGTGCTTATAGTTGTTTTGGCGTTACGGCGTAGTACTTAGCATTAGTTTACCGGCATCGCTTGGATTAGCTCTGGCTGAGGCAAACCAATTTCAGCATCGGTTAAATAACAGCCAGGATCTTCTGCCCACATATCGCCACCAGCCCAAGCTCGGGTCCGGGTGTTGCCATTACAGATAGACAACCACTGGCACTCACCGCAACGACCTTTAATCGGGCGCGGGTGCTGGCGTAGTTCAACCAATAAAGGATCAGGCTTATTCAACCAGATATCGGCAAAGCGTTGTTCGCGTACATTGCCCACGGTCTCTTGCCACCAGTAGGTGTCAGGGTGCACTAAGCCAAGGTTGTCGATATTGGCAATACCAGCGCCGGACGCATTACCGCCCCAAGCGCGCAGCATGCGCTCCATTTGTTCGCGGTGCTCTGGCATGTTGGCCGTGATCCACTGCAGTAACAGCACGCCATCGGCATCGTTATTGCCGCTAACAAAATCGGTGTCAATGCCGTTTTGCACGTCTTCCCAAGCGCGCTCAAAAATTTGCGTCATGGCTTGGCGGGTCATATTGCGGTGGGCATCTACCCCGTGATTGCGCTTACCGCGCCCGCTGTAATTTAAGTGCGAGAGGTAGTATTTCTGCACATCGTATTCGCGCATTAGGTCGAGCAAGTCGGGCAGCTGCGGGAAGTTAAACTGGGTTAGCGTGGTACGCAGACCCACACGCAGATCTTTTTCACGGCACAGTTTCACGCCATGCATGGCGGCGGCAAAACCACCTTTCATGCGACGAAACTCATCATGAATCTCGGGCAAACCATCAATGCTGATACCGACATAGTCAAAGTCTGCATCGGCGATTTGGTCAATGTTGGTTTCGTTAATCAGCGTGCCATTGGTGGACAGTGCAGTATAAAAACCGTACTGGCGTGCGCGTTCAGCCAGCTGGAAGATATCGGGGCGCATTAAAGGCTCGCCGCCACTTAAAACCAATACCTTAACGCCCGCCTCGTGCAACTGGTCAATCACATCCAGCGCTTCAGCAGTATCCAGCTCACCTTTAAAATCGATATCGGCGGAGGTGGAATAACAGTGCTTACAGGTCAGGTTGCAGCGGCGCAGCGTGTTCCAAATAACTACGGGGGGACGAGTGCTGCCGGGTTTGGCTGCCCGTGGTTCGGGGGCTTGTCCTGCAATGGCACGTAGATAGGTACTGATGCGCATCATGGCGGCTACTCCTTGGGCTTACTATGAATCCGCAGCCCAGTTTTCTTAAGAATTTTACTACTGACCAGCATCGTATCAGCGCGGCAATGCTTGCCTAAATGATCGCGAATAAGTTTGCGCTCATATTCAATTTGTTCAGCGTTGGTACCATGCACCATAGCAAACAGGTTGTAATTCCAGTTTTCACGCCGGGGTCGGCGGTAACAATGGCTGACAAAATGGAAGTTGCCCACTTCTTGACCTAGGCGATCAATCTCCGCTTCGTCTACTTCCCATACCGTCATACCGTTAAAGGTATAACCCAAGCGGTAATGGTTGGGCACGGCAGCGATGCGGCGAATAGCGCCGCTGGCTTGTAGGCGCTGCAATAAAGCTAGGGTGTCATCCACCTCAAGCTGCATACGTTCAGCTAACCACGCCCAAGGATCGGCAACCAATGGCATGCCGGCTTCGGTCAAAGCTATCAGGCGCTGCGCCAGTTGTTGATCAGAGGGGGAAATGCAGTCCGACATGATAGGTTTTCTCTTTGGGTAGGTTGAGCACGGTCAGACCGGTCAGTTGTTCAATTTGCTCGATGGTCTCGGTGATGCCCTCTGGCGTTGCGGTCGCCAGCACAAACCACATGTTGTAGTCATGCTCACGCTGATAGTTATGGGCGACGGCGGGAATGTTGTTGAGTTGTTCGGTGACCTCTTCAAAGCGCTCTTCGGGTACGCGCATTGCCGCAAGGGTAAAAGCACCGCCAAGCTGTTCAATATCAAACATGGGACCAAAACGGGTTAGAGTGCCGTCATCCAGCAGCTCTTGCAGACGTTGGCGGATGCGTTCTTCGCTGGCTTCTAGTTCGACACTTAGTGCCTGCCAAGGATGGCGCACTAAAGGCAGACCATGTTGCACGCGATTGAGTAAGCGGCGATCAAATTCATCTAGTTCAGCCATGATTAACCTCGGGCATCGTGTAGCGCGCGCCGCGTTGTTTAAAGGCGCGTGTACTAAACAGTAAATGGTGTGGGCGCTCAGTTAAGTCAAACTGACGTAACAGCTGGTGCACATGCTCGGTAACGGCTTCACGGCAGCGGCCATGCACCATGCAAAATAAATTATAATTCCAGTTATCGCGTCGTGGTCGTCTGTAACACAGGTTTACTCCGGGGGCCTGTGCGAGCTGAGCACCGATTTCATCCACCTGATCATCAGGAACATCCAGTACCAGCATGCAGTTAGCGTTAATACCCAGAGCGCGGTGTTTGACCACTATGCCGAAACGACGAAACAAGCCTTGCTCTTGCCAGTCTTTCACCTTGGCAATTATCTGCGCTTCGCTGACCTGAACCTGTTCGGCCAGTGCTTGGTAAGGGCGAGACACCAAAGGCAGTCCTTGTTCCAACAGTGCCAATAGTTGTTGCGCTTGGCTGGCGGATAATGCTTGGGTCATTGCGGTACCTGCGAATTGCTAAACAAGGAAAAACCCAAGTCGATGCGGTAGGGCGTGAGCATGGGTAAATCCAGCGGTACTAAGCCGGTGTCCTGCTCAATGCGCTGCAAAACCACATCCAGATGTTCACGGCTGGGCCCAGTGAGGACAAACCACAGGTTGTACTCGTGTTCACGCAGGTAGTTGTGATTCACTTCTGGCAGCTGGTTGATGTACTCGGCGACGGTCTCGATACGCTGTTCGGGGACAGCTAAGGCGACCAATGAACTGGAGCCCGCTTTGCTGTGCTCAATGACGGGACCAACGCGGGATAAAGCGCCCAGTTGTTGCAGTTGCTCTAAGCGCTGCAAGATATCGGCTTCACTACAGTTGAGCGCATCAGCCATGGCTTGATAGGGGGTGGCGCAAATAGGTACGCCATGCTGGAAACTATCCAGCAGGCGTTGTGTAAGCTCGTCCATGTTTAACCCTTAGAGGCCAATACGATGGGCTCGGTTAGTAAAGAAAATGCCGCTAGGGTTGTCTGCTTCGAGGGTGTAAAGATGTTCCAAAGTCTGAGTGTCCCAGACCTGTACTTCATTACGGTCGCGTACAGAAATCCAGATATGTTCGCCGCGTGGCGTAAATTCCATATGCAGAACGCCCGGGCCAGGCTCAATGGTTTTAATAATTTCTTTGCTTTGACTGTCAATCACTTGCACGTACTGGTTATCAGGGTAAGCAAAGTTAACCCAGATTTGTCTTGCATCGGGACGGGCCATCACAAATACGGGTTGGCCGACCATGTCGATGGCTTTGCTTTGCTGCCAAGTTTGCGTATCAACCACTAAAACTTGGTGATGGCCAACACCGGGAACAAAAGCTTGACCGTCCGCTACGGTCCAGCCTTCTAAGTGAGGCATTTTATATACAGGTAATGCTTGGTTGCCCTTGCCATAGCCGTCCAAGATACGTGTTACGCCCTGCTCTGGATTCCATAAATCCAGCATCGCCAAGCCGTCTTCGCCAAACAGGCCAGCAATGTAGTAGCGCCCTTCAGGCGTGAGCATAGAGTCGTAGGGTTGCTTGCCAATATCGGTAAAGCGGGAAACGGTTGGTGCGTCAGCAGCGCTATCGCTAAAGTCGATAATCCAGATTTCACCGGTATCAAACAGACTGACTAAAAATTTTTGCCCGGGGGCATCAACCATGCCGACCACGCGCGAGTTTTTGCTGCCATCGGCAATCGCCGTCGCTGGAATATCAGCCACCAGCTCGAGGGTGTCAGCTGTAAATATTTTAACGCCGCCGGGCTCATAGTTGCCCACAGCAATGAGGCGCCCGTCTTGGCTGATAGCACCGCCAATACTGTTGCCGCCTTGAATAATACGTTTATCAATACGCTGTTTAAGCAGGTCAACTTTGGTTAGTCCACCATCACGACCAAAGACATAGGCGTAGCGCTCATCGCGTGAAAAAACGACCGAGGCGTGTGATAAATCACCTAAACCTTCGACGCGAGCAATGGCTTGGTTGTTGGTGTGCTCAACAATAAGAACATTACCAGCCGCGCGCTCAATAACTACGCCCAAATCTCCAGTACCGCGCGGTTCTTCTTGCACACTGGTTAAACTGCAGGCGCTAAGCGCCAGCGCAAATAAAGGGGTAATAAACAGGCGTTTTCTCATGGTGAAACTCCCTGTAAAAGCTGGTCAATCAACCATGTGGCTTCTTGGTCGGTGAGTAAGGCGGCCCAAGGCGGCATCGCTGTGCCGGGGCGGCCATGAATAATGGTAGCCACTAAACCTTCTTTAGGTTTGTCGGCAAGATCATCAGGAGTGAGTGCAGGGCCTAAACCGCCCTTCATGCGTAGACCGTGGCAGGAGCCGCAGTCTTGAATAAGGAGATGTTTTAATGTGGCTTGTCGTTCTGCAGAAATGAGTTCTGCATGACTAGTAAGTGGAAAAAGGAAGGACGCCATGAGGAAAAAAATAGCGCACTCGCGTTTGCTTAAGTACCGCATGACGTCTCCTTAGCAGACTATTTGTGTGAGAGAATCCACTCAGCAAGAATAGTTGCTTCTGCTTCAGTAACAGAGTTTGGTGGCATTGGAATAGGACCGTATACACCAGTGCTACCGCTGATGATGTTCTGTGCAACAGTTGCAACATCATCACCACGCTTTGCTGCAACTTCTTGGTAAGAAGGACCAACCAATTTTCTGTCAACAGCGTGACAAGCAACACAGGCTTTTGCAGAAAAAAGTTTTTCTGCAGCAGCGTTATCAACAGCTACTGCGGTCTGGAAAGAGGCAAGGGCTGCTACGGAAAACAAAGGAATTAATAGTTTTTTCATCATATATCCTCAAAGCTATTATAGTTGCGGACTCAAGGGAGCCCGCAACTGTAGTTTACTTAGTAAACGTCGTGTTGTGTATTGTTTACGTTAAATTTACCCGTTGGTGTAATCAAACGCTTATCTTTGATCACTTTTTTCAGTTTTAAAGTTTTGTCATCCACAACTACGATTGCGGAAACTTCATCCTGTTGGCTCCAGATAGAGAACCAAACTTCATCACCAGCCTTATTGTACTCAGGCTGTAACACGCGCTGTACGCCACCTTCGATATTGGCCCACTCGGCAATCGGCAATACTTTGTAGCCTGCCTCGAGGTTGTTGATATCAAACACAGCTGCTGTTTGGCTGATTTTGGCATCAGGGTTAAAGGTGGTGTCTAAGTACAGGTTGGTTGATTTTGGGTGAGTCTTGATAAACAAAGAACCACCGCCCTGACCTTTCAGCGTTTGCACCACTTTCCAAGCATGCTGTGGATGGCCTACAGGGTCAGTACCAATCAGGCTAATAGTTTCATCACCTAGGTGGCTGGTTGACCAAACTGGACCGAACTCAGGGTGAATGAAGTTAGCACCGCGGCCGGGGTGAGGGATCTTGCCCACGTCTACCAGAGCTGCCAGGTTACGTTCTTTAGAGTCAATCACGGCAATTTGGTTAGACTCGTTCGCTGCCGTCATAAAGTAGCGGTGTGTGCTATCCCAGCCACCATCGTGCAAGAACAGGTTGGCACCAATGCTGGTCACCGTCAGGTTTTCAATGTCTTCGTAGTTCACCAGCAAAATACGGCCAGTTTCTTTGACGTTAACAATGAACTCTGGGTGTTCGTGTGAGGCAATAATCGCCGCGACACGAGGTTCCGGGTGATATTCTTGAGTGGTTACAGTCATGCCACGCGTGGAGACAATCTGTAATGGCTCAAGGGTTTCACCGTCCATGATGGTGTACTGAGGTGGCCAGTAAGCGCCAGCAATAGCGTACTTATCTTCGTAACCTGCGAATTTGGAGGTTTCTACAGAGCGTGCTTCGATACCCACTTTAATGGTGGCAACGATGCTTGGGCTCTTCATCCATAGGTCAATCATGTCGATACGGGCATCACGGCCAATGACGAACATGTAACGGCCTGAGGCTGACATACGAGAAATATGCACGGCATAGCCTGTCTCAATGGTTTTAACAATTTTTTTGGTGTCACCATCGATAAGTGCAATTTTACCGTCGTCACGCAGGGTGACTGAGAACAGGTTCGGTAGGTTGAGCTTGTTCATTTGTTTTGTAGGACGCTTCTCGGGTGGAACAATAACCGTCCAGGAGTTCTTCATTTCCGGCATGCCCCACTCAGGTGGAGTAGGCGGTGTATGCTGAATGTAATTGGCCATGAGCGTGATTTGCTCATTGGTTAGCTCGCCCGAAGTGCCCCAGTTAGGCATACCAGCAGGTGAGCCGTAAGTGATTAATGCTTCAAGGTACTGTTGACCGCGAGCTTGTGTAATGTCGGGTGTCAGTGGTTTGCCTGTAGCACCTTTACGTAACACGCCGTGACAACCAGCGCAGCGCTGGAAGTAGATTTCACGAGCACGATCGAATTCGGCGTCACTTAGATCCGGGGCACCAGCAGTGCGAATGATTTTGGTGTCGCTCATGTCTGTAGTTGCAGCGGACTGATAGGCCGCTTGCGGGTCGTCAACTTTGGTTTGTGCATGGGCACTAGCAATTGCAAGGCTAAGTGCAGAAGCGATGGCGAGCAGGCTCGTGCGTGCGACGTTCGTTCTAATTATCATGCTTTGTCTCCTTCTGGGTTCAGCATGTTTTTTACTTTTTACAGCAAGTTTCAACAGACTCTGCGAGTTGGTGCGAAAATCTTATTATAATTTTAGCAGCTTTATCGTTGCTGCTTTAGAGTTTAGGAAGCTTCCTAACGATGTTGGCCATAATGCTAGGAGAACGGCTAAATAATCACCCTTGATGGCAATCAAGTTAACGACGCTCTGTAATTGTCTATAGGATACTAAGGTAGTTAAGCTGTCTAAAACCCAGTCAAGCAGTAGGATATGGTTATGCAAGAACAATCTAGCGCAATAATTGAAACAACCCCGTATTACCAAAATATAACCAACGAAGAAGAAATTTTTCGTCAAGCTTGGCAGCATCAGCTCCCGGTTTTGATTAAAGGGCCAACAGGTTGCGGTAAAACGCGCTTTGTCCAGTATATGGCTCACACCCTCAACTTACCCCTGTACACAGTCGCCTGTCATGACGACTTAAGTGCTACAGATTTGGTGGGTAGACACCTAATTGGTGCCGATGGAACCTGGTGGCAGGATGGTCCATTAACACGAGCCGTACGTGAAGGCGGTATTTGTTATTTGGATGAGGTGGTGGAAGCGCGGCAGGATACGACGGTAGTGTTACACCCATTGGCGGATGACCGACGCGAGCTCTTTATTGAGCGCACCGGCGAAAGTTTACGTGCACCCGACAATTTTATGCTGGTGGTGTCGTACAATCCGGGTTATCAAAATCTGCTAAAGGGTATGAAGCCTAGTACCAGACAACGCTTTGTGGCGATGCGCTTTGACTATCCCAATTTTGAGCAGGAAGTTCATATTGTGGCCACCGAGGCGGGAGTTGATGAGAAACTAGCCAGTCAATTGGTGCGGCTAGGCCATGCGATTCGACGTCTAGAAAACCATGACTTAGAAGAAGTCGCCTCGACACGGCTGTTAATTTTTACCGCGCGTATGATTAAAGCAGGCTTGCCTGTACGCCAAGCGTGCATGGCCTGTTTGGCTGAGCCTTTAACCGATGACGCACAAACCGTTGCCGCACTCATGGATGTAGTTGATGTCCACTTCCACGTTGATTGAACAACCGGAGCATAAGCTGCCAGGTGATTTGGCCATGTGGATTTTTATCCTGGCCGAGCTGGCAGCGTTCACTTTATTTATCCTTGCTTTCAGTATTACTCAGCTGCTTAAACCCGAAATGTTTATGGCTGGACGTGCGCAACTGGATAGCTCAACCGGCTTTGCAATGACCGCAGGGCTTTTGAGTTCTGGTTTTCTGGCCGCGATTGCGGTTGAGCGTGCGCGCAAGAACAAAGCGCGGCAAGCCAGTCTTTTGCTTGTGGCGGCCATTGCTAGCGGTATGGTTTATGTCGTACTTAAGGTCAGTGAATACGGGCACTTAGCAAGTCTTGGCTTTGATCTTGAGTACAATACGTTTTTTACGCTGTATTGGTTGACCACAGCCTTTCACTTTCTGCATGTGCTTTTGGGCTTAACGGTGTTGGGCTTTTTGAGCTGGCGCTGTTGGAGACGTGCCTATAACGCACAAGAGCATGCAGGGTTAGAGTCAGGGGTAATGTACTGGCATATGGTGGATCTGGTCTGGGTGATTATTTTCCCGTTGGTTTATTTGTTGGGTCAGCCATGAAGCAAAAAAGTAATGAAGTGGTTTTATTTGCCTGTTGGCTAGTATTGATTTTAGCCACTATGGTGACAGTTTACTGGGGTGCCCAGCAAACCACTCTAGTGCTACAAGTAGTGGTTATTCTAATCATTGCTATTTTAAAAGCCGGTGTGATTATTGATGGCTTTATGGAGTTACGCCACGCTTCCGTGCGCTGGCGCATGATTATGTACGGCTGGCCTGTGGCGATGAGTGCAATTATTGCAGTTACTTTGCTTGCTGCACAAACAGGTTAAGTTGTTTGGCAACCTGCTCTATTTTGAACGGCGCTTGGACAAAACCAAAATGCTGCCCCGCTGGACTGATAATAGCTAGATTGCCGCTGTGATCAACCGTGTAACCGGGTTGACTGATATCGCCTGGGATAAAGGGAATACCCAGCGCGTTACTAAATTTTTGCACATCTGCCATCTCTCCGGTAAAGCCCTTAAAGTCTGGATGGAAAAAATCGAGATAGGCCCTGAGCTGTTTCGCAGTATCGCGATCAGGGTCGACGCTAACCATGATGAACTCAACCTGTTGCTGTGCTTGCGGCGAGAGTAAACGGTGTATTTGTCGCATTTCAGCTAAACTGGTTGGGCAAATGTCTGGGCAATAAGTGTAGCCAAAATAAATTAAATACCATTTATCCTTAAGCTCGGTCGTTACAACAGACTTGTCGTTACTGGTTTGGAAATTTAGCGGTGGAATATCTCTGGGCTTGGGTAGTGCGATGATACCAGCGGCGCGCAAACCTTCTGTGTGTTGGTCAGAGCTTGGTGCTCTCATGTGGTTGGCTACATAGACAATTATTAATGCTAGCAGCAGGCTGGTGCTTGCCAGTAAAGCAAGCTGGATCTTATTGCGCGACATTAACGTTTTCCTGACTGATAATTGGTGACCGATAAGCTACCACAGCGCGGTATTATTCCAATAGGGTGTGACTCTGAGCCGCTATCATACAGCTGTTATATTTTTGCACGGATAAAATAGCTACTTCGCGCGAGTTTAGCCGCCTTGGCAACGATAAAGTCAGCAAAGCAGCTACAATGTAAATAAGATTTATAAGCAGGCTAACAGTAAATGAATCCAACCGTTAATCCCCGTCGTGGTTATGTGCTTGGCCTTACGGCTTATAGCGTGTGGGGCATGTTTCCTTTGTATTTTAAGACGCTGGAGGGTACTCCGGCGATTGAAGTCGTTGTCCATCGTATTATCTGGTCTGCAGTCTTTGGTGCGATTTTGTTGCTTATTTGGCGTCATCCAGGCTGGCTAATTGAATTAATTAAACACCCCAAGCGGTTGTTGGCTTTAGTGTTATCAGGCAGCTTAATCGCTTGTAACTGGCTGACCTATGTGTGGGCGGTGCACAACGATCACATGGTTGAAGCGAGTTTGGGCTATTACATTAATCCGCTGGTGAATGTGATGCTGGCGCTGGTGTTTTTGCGCGAAAGCCTAAGGCGCATGCAGTGGATGGCTTTGGGACTTGCTGGCGTAGGTGTCAGCGTGCAAATTTGGCAACTGGGTACAGTGCCGTGGATTGCATTAATTTTAGCTTTTTCTTTTGGTCTTTATGGATTGATCCGCAAGCAAGCACCTGTGGCAGCTTTGCCTGGGTTGGTGGTTGAGACCTGGATGCTGTTGCCCGCTGCTTTGATTTGGCTGTGGTCAAGCCCGGAAGCGGTGGCAGCACAGCCTGGATTTTGGGGCAGTAAAGAGATGCTATGGTTGGCAGCGGCAGGACCTATAACGCTATTACCGCTGCTGTCCTTTAATGGTGCGGCTAAACACCTGCCGTATTCGACCATAGCTTTTTTGCAGTACATCACCCCAACGGTATTGTTGTTGCTAGCCGTTCTGCTGTTCGGTGAGCCCTTTACTGCCAGTGCTTGGTTAAGTTTCGCCTTTATTTGGGCAGCACTGGCAGTCTATAGTTGGGACGCATGGCGAATTTTACGGCGTACTCGAAAAGCGGGTGTTATTTAGCTCTATCTACTCTTTTGCTCGATCTGTCCCAGCAGACGTACGACCTGTTCTGATAGAGGTTCAATCTGTTGGTACAGTTTTTCAGCCTCAGCTAGTTTTTTACTTTCACGCAAATCAATGATTTGTCTGATTTTGCTATGCATTTCTGCGTGCGGACCTTCTAAGGTTTTCATTTCAGATAAATGGCCATACTTTTCTAGCCCCTCACTGTAATACCACTTGCCCAGTGCACAATCCTTATGTGAGGTTGCTTCGGCGCGCGACAGACTGCCTTTATTATCAAGGTAGGCGCGGAGTCGGCCCTTCCATGCAATGTGTGCAGTTTTAGCGGCGGTTAAATCAACCCCTTTTACGTTTGAGCGAAAATGAGAGGTCAGCGTGCGAAGGCTATCCATCTGCTCATGAATTTGAGCAGTGGCTGTAACGGTATCATTGGCGTCAGTGCTGGTTTTCTCAGCAATGCCGGTGATGTTGGTAATTGAGTTGTCCATTTCGGCTGCCACTTGGCTTTGCTCTTCTGCTGCCGTAGCAATCTGGGTGCTCATTTCCGAAATCAAAGTAACAGACTGCACAATGTTGTCCAGTGCGCTATCAGCGGCCGTTGTATCGTCGATCGTTGCCTGTGCCTGTTCTTGGCTTTCTGCCATTAAGTCAGCCGCTCGACGTGACTGGTTTTGTAAGCGTTCAATGATGGTGCGAATGTTTTCAGTTGATTGCTGGGTACGCTGCGCCAAAGTACGTACTTCGTCAGCCACTACAGCAAAGCCGCGCCCCTGCTCGCCGGCACGCGCGGCTTCAATGGCGGCGTTTAATGCCAGCAAGTTGGTTTGTTCGGCAATGGCACTAATCACCTGCATGACCTGGCCTACCTCGTGGCTATCCTGTTGCAGCAGTTGCATGGCTGCAGAACCTTGTTCGACTCTATCTGCCAACTCTCTAATGCTGCTGATAGTTTGCGTGACTATTTGGCGGCCGTTTTGTGCTTCTTGTTGCGCCTGTTCAGCCGCTTCAGCAGTCAACACAGTATTGTGGGCAACTTCTTGTACGGTTGCCGCCATTTCATTCATGGCCGTGGCTACTTGATCGATTTCGCTGTGTTGAGATTGAACACCGCGTGCGGTTTGCTCTAGTCGTTGCGCAACGCCATCAATGGTGGTGCTAACTTCGGCTGTTGCTTGCATAACGCCACCGACCAGTTTGCCGATATGAGTCACCATATCGTTATAGGCGGTAAACATTTGCCCGACTTCGTTATCTGCACAATCAATTTCTAGTGTATGTGAAAAATCGCCTGCGCCAACTGAGTAAAGATGTTCGCGTAATCTGTGCACCTGGCTCATAAGCGCGCCCATACCAAAAATTCGCCCAAAGGTGACAAGTATTAAAATAATAACCGTTGAGCCAAAAGCAACATAAAGCTGTTGTTTGGCGTCAGCCTGTGCTGTGGCCTCCATCATCATCACAGCGGCGTTCATTTCTTTCAAAACTACGGGGGAACGCTCATGGATATCTTTTAGATACTCAGGTTTTTGTTGCTCTAAGTAGTTAGTGATTGATTTTTTGTAGCCTTGCCAAAGCTGATCAACTTTTTGTAGTTGTGCGATAACGTCAGGATCAGTAATAGCGCTCATGCCGCGCTCTTTATTACCAGTTAGCAATGCTTGGTGGGCGTCATCAAATTGCTTCAGGGTAGCGATTACAGTGGCCTTCTGTTCTAAACCTGCGCCAGCGAGTAAAACTTCTTTGGCTGCTTTTTGGCTGAGCATCCGCTGCGCACCAGCCACATTTATACTGGTCGCATCATCGCTGTGGGAAATTAATAAATGCCCAGCAACAACAACAGTGAAGATGGCAATGAGCGAATATGAAAACAAAAATTGTTTATCAAGGCTGCGAATCCCTATACCACGCAAAATGGCCTGTATGACGTCGGAAATATACTTTTTCATGGTGGCACCTAATATTTATTAGAGTTGGTTTTGGTCACGCGCTATTGGCAGATAGGTGTGTGAGCCAGAGTCAATAAATTAACTACGGAATAACCAAGCATATATTGTGCCATCATGGTTATGGCGAATTGCCGCAGTCTTTTTCGCTGAGCTAAGCAGTATTAATGCTGGAATCTAGACTGGTGCTGTCATGGATCAATGTATTGCACGCTAAAAAGGCGTGAAACCAATAGGGAGGGGATTGAGTGAGGCGCGTGTTTCAAAGATTTCATTCTTTATAAACTAATAAAAAAATAAATTGATTGCGATCATGCGCCGCATGCACCTAGGCTAGGTTAGTATTCATTTAGCTACAAATGAAAAGGCAGGATAGTTATGAAAATTGCGGCAACCCAATACGCAGGTATTAAGTACTTACGCCAGAGCATATGGGTATGGTTGTTCTTGTTTTGGACAGGTTTTGCGCTTGCTCAGCCAATCAGCCCACTAGAAAGGCAGCGTATTGCGACGGTATTACCAGAAGTAAATACCATTTCTGAGCCAGCGGAAGAGTTCGGTGTAAGAACGCTAAAACAGGGTGACGAGCTGTTAGGTTACGCATTTGAAAGCATCAATGTCGTCAATATACCTGCCTACTCAGGCAAGCCAATCAATATGCAGGTGGTACTGGGTTTAGATGGCACCATCCTTGATGCTTATGTGTTACATCATGACGAGCCCATTTTGCTCATTGGTATTCCTGAGCAAAAGCTGCATGATTTTGCTGCTAAGTATCAGGGAATTAGTGTTAATCAGCGCGTAGTTATTGGGCGCACCAAGGATGAGGCGGCAGTAACGATCGATGCGGTGAGTGGCGCAACAGTAACGGTTATGGTGGTTAACGAGATCGTTATGCGCGCTGCGCACAGGGTTGCAGTATCACTGGGGCTGGTCGAAGCGCATAGCGAGATTAAAACCAAGCCAGCTACCATCCTCATGGATTATTTCAAACCATCAGATTGGCATACGCTGACCGGTGACGGTTCGATAAGACGTATGCTGCTTGAGCATGGACAGGTTGATGATGCTTTCATAGGTTCTGAAGCAGAAGGCGTAGAGGCAGTAGCGGCCGATCAGCGAAACACGCCGTTTATTGACCTGTACTTGGCTGACCTGACAGTACCGACCATTGGTCGCAATATTCTGGGCGAAAGACAATACCAAGCGATTATGGCGGAGCTCAACGAGGGTGATCACGCCATGATGGTTGTGGCTAACGGTGACTACTCATTTAAAGGCTCTGGTTATGTACGTGGCGGTATTTTCGACCGTATCCAGATGCGTCAATTTGGCGAAGTAATCAGCTTTAGGGACTTAGACTTTTTCCGTCTCAGTGATGTGTATGCGCAAGGTATGCCAGACTTTGCGGAAATGGGTATTTTTATCGCGCGTTCACAGTATGCGGTAGACCCAGGCAGTACGCTTAGTTTTGAGTTGTTGGTGCGCCGCCAGACTGGGCCAATCGACAGTATTTTCACCAGCTTTGAGCTGGGCTATCAGCTACCAGAAGAGTACATCGATCGCCCACCTTTAACAGCTTCTGAGCAGGCAGCTATTGATGAGGCGAATCGTCCGCTGTGGCTGAGTGTTTGGTATCAAAAAAGCTTCCAAGTATCGATTATCTCAATAGCGCTGATCGTATTGGTAGCAATCTTATTTATGCAGGACTTCCTGGCGCGTCGTCCGGGCTTACTGCACACAATCCGAATCGCTTACTTGACCTTCACTGTGGTGTTTATTGGCTGGTATGCCTTGGGTCAAATCTCAGTGGTTAACGTGTTTACCTTTGTGCACTCATTTATGGGTGACTTTAGGTGGGAGACGTTCCTGATTGATCCCGTGATATTTATTATGTGGGGCTTTGTAGCGGTGAGCATTCTGCTCTGGGGTCGTGGAGTGTTCTGTGGCTGGCTCTGTCCTTTTGGTGCCCTGCAGGAATTGATTAATGAAGCCGCACGCAAGTTAAAAATTAAGCAGTATGAGTTGCCTTGGGCTGTGCACGAGCGCTTATGGGCGGTGAAGTACATCATCTTGCTGGCTCTGTTCGGATTGTCACTTGACTCCATTGCCACGGCAGAAAAATATGCTGAGGTTGAGCCATTCAAGACCGCTATCACACTGCACTTTATGCGTGAGTGGAGCTTCGTTCTCTACGCTGTTGTGTTGCTGGTAATTAACATCTTTACCCGCAAAGTGTATTGCCGCTACATCTGTCCTTTAGGTGCAGCTTTAGCTATACCAACACAATTACGTTTGTTCGACTGGCTTAAGCGCCGCAAAGAGTGCGGCACACCCTGCCAGCTCTGTGCCGTTGAATGTGAGGTTCAGGCAATTCACCCAGATGGGCATATTAATGCCAACGAGTGTCACCACTGTCTGGACTGTCAGGTTACCTACTACAACGACGATCGATGCCCGCCGTTGGTGGCAAAAAAGAAACGCCGCCAGCGCAACAAAGCAGCTCCAGAGGAGCCGCAAATCATACCAGCCGTACAGCTGGATGCTTCGCCCTGACTTAGAAGAGTAAGGGTTTAATTTAGGAGAAAGTCTGTCATGAGTGATAAAAAAACAACAGAAGTTGAGGAAACAGGCCTTAGTCGCCGTGGTTTTCTCGGCGCCACTGCAGTAACAGGCGCCACCTTAGCCGGTGCTACAGCTCTGGGTAGTTCAGTAATGACACGCGAGTCATGGGCTGCTGCGGTAAAAGATTCACAAAATAAAGTTCATGTTGGACCAGGTGAACTTGACGAGTACTACGGTTTCTGGAGTGGCGGTCACTCAGGTGAAGTTCGCGTATTGGGTATTCCATCCATGCGTGAGTTGATGCGTATTCCGGTATTTAATACCTGTTCTGCTACTGGTTGGGGCTTAACCAACGAAAGTAAAGAAGTGCTAGGCGATAGCGCGAAGTTCCTAAACGGTGACTCTCACCACCCACATATTTCCATGAAAGATGGTAAATATGATGGTAAGTACCTGTTCATTAACGATAAAGCAAACAGCCGTGTTGCACGTATTCGTTTGGACATTATGAAGTGTGACAAAATCACCACCATTCCAAACGTACAGGCAATTCACGGTTTACGTTTGCAGAAAGTACCTCACACAAAGTACGTATTCTGTAACGCTGAATTTATTATTCCGCACCCAAATGATGGTAAAACTGATTTTGCCAACTGGGATAAATCCAACAAGTACACCATGTATAACGCAGTTGATGCGGAAACCATGGAAGTGGCATGGCAAGTGATTGTCGACGGTAACCTCGATAACACTGATGCGTGTTACACAGGTAAGTACGCTGCTGCTACCTGCTACAACTCAGAAGCTGCGACTGATCTTGCAGGTATGATGCGTAATGAGCGTGACTGGGTAACTATTTTCAATATTCCACGCATTGAAGAAGAAATTAAAAAAGGTAATTTCATTACCCTTGGCGATTCTAAAGTTCCTGTTGTTGATGGTCGCAAAAAAGACGGCAAAAACTCTCGTGTAACCCGTTATATTCCTACCCCTAAAAACCCCCACGGCTTGAATACTTCACCAGATGGTAAGTACTTTATTGCCAACGGTAAGCTATCTCCAACCTGTACTATTATTGCAATTGATAGACTGGACGACCTGTTTAACGACAAGTTTAAAGATGAGCGTGAAGTGGTTGTAGCTGAGCCAGAGTTAGGCTTAGGACCGTTGCACACGACCTTTGATGGTCGTGGTAATGCGTACACGACGCTGTTTATTGACAGTGTGGTGGTTAAGTGGAACATCGAAGAAGCTATTCAGGCATACAACGGTAAAAAAGTTAACTACATCAAGCAAAAGCTCGATGTACACTACCAGCCAGGTCATAACCATGCTTCTCTGACTGAGTCGAGCGAAGCAGACGGTAAGTGGTTGGTGGTATTGAGTAAGTTCTCTAAAGACCGTTTCTTGCCAGTTGGCCCGTTGCACCCAGAAAATGATCAGTTAATTGATATTTCTGGTGATGTGATGAAGCTGGTACATGATGGCCCCGCCTTTGCTGAGCCGCATGACTGTACTATGGCGCGTCGTGATCAGATCAAGACCAAAAAGGTTTGGGACCGCGATGACCCATTCTTTGCTACAACACGTGCAATGGCGAAGAAAGACGGCATTGATCTAGAAAAAGATAACAAAGTTATTCGTGAAGGTAAGAAAGTACGGGTTTATATGACCTCTTACGCTCCATCTTACGGAATGACTGAGTTCACCGTTAACCAGGGCGATGAAGTAACCGTAATCATTACCAACTTGGATATCATCGAAGACGTTTCACACGGTTTCTGTATGGTAAACCACGGTGTGAGCATGGAAATTAGCCCACAACAAACAGCATCAATAACCTTTACTGCTGATAAGCCAGGTATTCACTGGTATTACTGTAACTGGTTCTGTCATGCACTCCACATGGAAATGGTTGGACGCATGTTTGTACAACCAGCTTAGTAAGCTGTAAAGACCCATGCGCCCTATTAACAGGGCGCATGGTTTTTATTTTTTAAATCAAGTAAGGCTTGTGCATGGGTGTCAGACGTTTCATTCATACCGTGATTTGCTTTGTCGCTTTCTTTGCGACCAGCATGGCTATAGCAGAGCAAGTGCCAGGAACAACGAATCATTTACAGCTTCATGCGATTCAAGCAGCACCTGATGCAGACACAAGTCTCATCTCTATAACAACACTTCCTATAGAACAAATTAATGAGCATGTATGGCGCTTGCCGGCGGGTGTGTACCACGGCAATTTTGTCATTGATGTTCCCGTTCAGCTTGAATGCGCCGCAGGTGCGATCTTCAATGCAAATGGACATAAAAACGCAATCAACATCCGTGCCCACGACGTAACACTTAAAAACTGTCGGATTGAAAACTGGGGCAGCAACCTCACCGATATGGAGGCAGGTGTTTTTGTTGAGCGTACGGCACGAAATGCGAAAATAGTAGACAACTCCTTACAAGGCCAAGGTTTTGGGCTCTGGGTTGATGCTACTAGAGACGTAAGCATTATCCGCAACCAAGTTCAGGGCGATGACAATCTGCGTACCCAAGACCGTGGTAACGGCATCCATTTATTTGCTGTGCGTGACGCCACTATTCAAGGGAATGAAATTTGGCATGTACGTGATGGGATTTATATTGAAGCCTCTAACGACAGCATTATCGACGGCAATAATTTGCGTGATATGCGTTACGGCATTCACTACATGTTTTCCAATCGTAATCATGTAACCAATAACAGTACCACGCGCACGCGTACAGGCTACGCACTGATGCAAAGCCGCCAGTTAACCGTGCTTAACAACCGCTCTGACCACGACCAGAACTATGGCGTGCTGCTCAATTACATCATTAATTCGACTATCCAGAATAATTACGCCACCGATGTGCAGCCCGGTTCTGGAGATGGTGTACATATCAGCGGTGCCGAAGGTAAAGGGCTGTTTATTTATAACTCCCTGTTTAATACCGTGTCAGGTAACTACTTTGTCAACAGCGCCTTGGGTGTACACCTGACTGCAGGCTCTGAGGATAATAAGATTTACGACAACGCCTTTATCAATAACCAACAGCAGGTTAAATATGTCGCCATTCGTTATCAGGAATGGTCGTATGAAGGTCGTGGCAACTACTGGAGCGACTATTTAGGCTGGGATCGTAACGAGGATGGCATAGGCGATGTGCCCTATGAACCTAACGATAACGTAGACCGTTTGCTGTGGACTTATCCGCAAGTACGCTTGCTAATGCACAGCCCTAGTATTGAACTGCTACGTTGGGTACAGCGGGCGTTTCCCGTGGTTAAGTACCCAGGCGTACAAGATAGCTATCCTTTAATGCGACCACCAAAAGGGTTGCCGACAGCGTCACAAGGAACACAACAATGACAGTAGTGGTAGAACTCAAACAGGTGCAGCAAAGCTACGGCGACTTGCAAGTGTTGCACGATATGACATGGCAATTACGCGCAGGCGAAGTGCTAGGCTTGTTTGGCCATAACGGTGCGGGTAAAACCACCACTGTGCGATTGATTTTAGGTTTGATTCAAGCGTCATCAGGCGAGGTGCGGGTGCTGGGCGGAGAGACCAGCGAATCAAGCGTGCGTCAGCAGATTGGTTTTTTACCAGAAAACGTTATGTTCTATCCGCAGTTGACTGGCCGTGAAACGCTACAACACTTTGCGCGCTTAAAGGGTGCTCCGCAGGCGCAGGTGGACGAGTTACTGGCGCAAGTTGGCCTAACTGCTGCTGCCTCTAAACGAGTGAAAACCTATTCTAAAGGCATGCGTCAACGATTAGGTTTGGCACAAGCATTATTGGGGCAGCCAAAGTTATTGATTTTGGATGAACCAACCGTTGGACTTGACCCCATAGCTACGCAAGAGTTGTACCGGCTGATTGGTCGGCTCAAAGATGCGGGTACCAGTATTATTATTTGCTCCCACGTGTTACCCGGCGTCGAGTCGTATATTGATCGAGCGGTGGTATTGGCGCGTGGATACTTGGAGGCTGAAGGTAATCTAAATCAGCTGCGTAACCAAGCTGGGTTGCCAGTGCAGATCCGAGTGCAAGGGTTAACGAGCGAATTTACCCACCCAGAAATTCATTCCCAACGTCAACTTACTGCAGATTGGCTTGAGCTGAGCGTAACGCCGGCCGCCAAACTCGACATACTGCGAGAGATACTTAAATTGCAGCCGCAGGATTTAGAAGTGCGCCCAGCTTCGCTTGAGGATATCTATATTTATTACATGGAAAAAGCAGGTGCCGTGGGTATTGCAGGAGTACAGCAATGAACCAAATAATTCATATTGCTCGTAAAGAATTTAGCGACGGTTTGCGTAATCGCTGGATGCTGGCGATTAGCCTGTTATTTGCAGTATTGGCGGTTGGTATTGCTTGGTTTGGTGCCGCTGCTTCAGGACAGGTTGGTTTTACTTCTATCCCAGCAACCATTGCCAGTTTGGCAAGCTTGGCCACGTTTTTAATGCCGTTAATTGCTTTGTTATTAGCCTATGACGCCATTGTCGGTGAAGAGGAAGGCGGCACATTGATGCTGCTGCTTACCTATCCGTTGACGCGTCGTGAATTGCTGTTGGGCAAGTTCGTTGGTCATGGCTGCATTCTTGGCATGGCGACGCTGATTGGTTTTGGCAGTGCTGCAGTAGCGATTGCGCTGTTGGTGCCGGATGTGTCTTACAGCACGCTGGTATTTGCTTTTGGTCGCTTTATTTTTTCATCCACGTTACTGGGTTTGGTTTTTTTGGCCTTTGCGTATGTGCTAAGTAGTCAAGCAAAGGAAAAGTCCACCGCTGCGGGTTTGGCGCTAGGTATTTGGTTTTTGTTTGTTCTAGTGTTTGACCTGGCTTTGCTAGCTTTGTTGGTGGTTACAGAAGGACGCGTGAGTCCGGAGTTACTACCTTGGTTGTTACTGCTTAACCCTACCGATATTTACCGCTTGATTAATCTTGGTGGTTTTGAAGCTGGCGGACAAGGGCTGGGAGTCATGGCACTTGCTACTGATTTGCCGGTTGGACAGTTAGTGTTGTGGCTGTGCTTGGCAGTTTGGGCTGCTGCAGTGCTCGGCGTAGCCCATTGGCGCTTGAATAAGCGAGCAGCTTAAGTTTATTAAAGGAGTTATACCCATGAAACAAACAATAAAAAAAGTAATGAGCTTTGGCGTAATACTCTGCGCAGCGTTGTGGTTAACCGCTTGCACCGAAGAGAGTAAGTCGCAGGTTAATACCGACCCAGTGGCTTTCCATACGGGTGATGAGTGCCATGTTTGCGGCATGCTGATCACCGAATGGCCGGGTGCTAAAGGGCAGTCAATTAACAAGCAAAATGGCGAAACCCATAAATTCTGCTCCACTGTGGATATGTTTAGCTGGTGGTTACAGCCAGAAAATAAAACCCTACAGGCGCAAATCTATGTGCATGACATGGCGAAAACCAACTGGGACACGCCTGAAGACGAGCATTTGATCGATGCACGTAAAGCCTGGTTTGTTGTGGGTTCTGACTTGCAAGGTGCTATGGGGCCATCGCTTGTTTCATACAGTGATAAAGCAGTGGCTGAAAAACTAGCCCATGATCGAGGTGGTCGTGTAATAAGCTTTGAGCAAATTGATCTGGCGGTACTTATGGAGATTGCTCAAGCAGGGCATGAACATGCTGCTGAGCACGGTGACAAAATGCAGATGATGCATGACCATGAAGAGGCAGAGCATGACGGTGAGCATGAGCCAATGGAGCATGAGGACGATGCACCAGAAAAAGATGAGCATGCTCACTAAGTAGGTGTACAGCAGTCTTAGAGTCAGACTTAATCACTAAACTGTTTAATAATCTATTTCGCACAGAAACTGGGGTTCAACAATTTCCAAGGAGCCGACCATGCCTGCGACAGCTATGCGTCAGGCGGTGTTGTGTTTGCAGGCGTCACTCGCGGTCGGATGCATGGCATCCTCGTACAGGCGTAACGCTCCAGCATAGTATTTAGGTTCTGAAATTCTGGATTTGGCTGAACTGGCGCAAAACTTCAGCCAAGGCACAGTCTAATGTGGGACCTGCCTTGGCAGGGAACCGTGTTTAAGCCAGGGCGTGGAATTAGAGCCTTATGCTCAGGTCGGGTTTGGGTGCACTGCCCATTCCCCGACAAGTCGGGTCCCACAAAAGCGGGTGCCATGGTTGTGCATACAAATCGCTTGCTAGCCTGTATCGCGTAGAAACTTGACACCAACAGGTTTATGGGCTTGGTTGCTGTAGATATTCTGCATCAGCCTAGCTGGCTCACTCAGCTAGGCTGATGCAGGGTTGTTATTTAACTCAGTTCTGTTTTTTTGATAGTACTAACACCTGCTTTTGTACCTAGCAACAGCACATCTGCTGGTCGTGCGGCAAACAAACCACTGCAGACCACACCCACGATGGCGTTAAGCTTTTCTTCTAAGCCGCGCGGGTCGGTGATCTGCATATTGTGTACATCCAAAATCACGTTGCCGTTATCGGTCAGCACGCCGGTGCGATAAACAGGATCACCGCCCAGCCCAACAATTTCACGCGCCACATAGCTGCGCGCCATAGGAATAACTTCAACCGGCAAAGGGAATTCGCCGAGAAAATCAACTTTTTTGCTTTCATCGGCAATACAAATAAAGGTTTTCGCTACTGCCGCAACAATTTTTTCACGGGTTAACGCAGCACCACCGCCTTTAATCAGCTCCAAGTGTTTGTTGCACTCATCCGCACCATCCACATAAAACTCAAGTTCTGGCACGCTGTTTAGATCAAACACTTCAATGCCATGACCACGCAAACGTTCAGCCGTAGCTTCAGAGCTGGCTACAGCACCGGCAAAATCATATTTATGCTCAGCCAACAAATCGATAAAAAAATTGGCGGTAGAACCGGTGCCCACACCAATAATCGCTTGCTTGTCTAAGCGCGGTACAACGATGTCTATGGCCGCTTGAGCTACGGCTTGTTTGAGTTGATCTTGGGTCACGATGGGGCTCCACTGGTTAATTTATTGCATTATACCCCTTCATCCATGGTTGAGTGCGCCTGTCTGGAGTAGACTTACGCACTTCTTCAAATATTTTTTAAATTCGCACACACAGTAACTACGGCCTCCTTATGCTCGAACATTACGTCAGGAAAATCCTCAACGCACGCGTGTATGACGTGGCGATTGAAACCCCGCTACAACAGGCGCATCAGCTTTCCGAACGCCTCGGCAACCAGATTTTGCTTAAGCGCGAAGACTTACAACCCGTATTTTCCTTTAAGATTCGCGGTGCCTACAACAAAATTGCCCAGCTTACTGCAGCGGAGATGGCCTGCGGCGTGGTCACTGCCTCAGCCGGTAACCATGCTCAAGGCGTGGCGTTGGCGGCCAAATTCCTGGGGATTAAAGCCACCATTGTGATGCCGAAAACCACACCCGACATTAAAGTGAATGCGGTGCGTGCTCGCGGCGCACGGGTGGTGTTGCACGGCGAAGCTTTTCCTGACGCGCTGGAATACTCACTCAAGCTGGTGGAAGAAAGAGGGCTGGTTTATATCCATCCTTATGATGACCCTGACGTCATTGCAGGTCAGGGCACTGTAGCCATGGAAATCTTGCGCCAGCACCAAGGGCCCTTGCATGCTATTTTTGTACCTTGCGGTGGTGGTGGGCTAATCGCTGGGGTAGCGGCTTACATTAAATACCTGCGCCCTGAAATTAAAGTGATTGGCGTTGAACCCAAAGATTCCAACTGTCTACAACAAGCCTTAGCCGCGGATGAGCGTGTACAGTTGGCGCAAGTGGGTTTATTTGCCGATGGTGTAGCGGTCAGCCAGATTGGCGAGCACACCTTTGAAATCTGTCGCAATTATGTAGATGAAGTAATCACTGTTAGCAACGATGAAATCTGCGCGGCGATGAAAGACATCTATGACGATACCCGCTCCATTACTGAACCGGCCGGCGCGCTGGCCTTGGCAGGGATTAAAAAATATGTGCATAAAACCGGGGTGACTGAGCAAACCCTGGTAGCTATTGATTCAGGCGCCAACGTCAACTTTGATCGCTTACGCTATGTGGCTGAACGCGCTGAGCTGGGTGAACGCCGCGAAGCCATTATTGCAGTGACTATTCCTGAAGAGCCAGGCAGTTTTAAGCGCTTCTGTGAAGCCTTAGGTAGACGACAAATTACCGAGTTTAATTACCGCTACCACACTAATGGTCAGGCACATATTTTTGTGGGCGTGCAAACCGATCCGGAAACCGATCCGCGCAAAGCCTTGATTGCTTCATTACAGGATCAGGGCTTTCCTGTTATAGACCTGACCAAAAACGAGCTGGCTAAGCTGCATATTCGCCATCTCGTCGGCGGTCATGCACAAGCGGTGAGTCATGAACGCGTGTTTCGCTTTGAGTTCCCAGAGCGTCCCGGGGCGTTGTTTAACTTCTTAAATAAGCTGGGCGGACGATGGAATATTTCCATGTTCCACTACCGCAATCACGGTGCCGCCGATGCACGCGTGCTGGCAGCTTTGCAAGTCGATGAAGCGGACTACCCCGCTTTTGAACAAGCGCTGGAGGCGATTGGTTATCCCTACTGGGAAGAAACCGACAATCCGGCGTACCAATTATTTTTAGCTTAAGGGTTATACATTGAGTACTTACTTAGCCATACGTATTAGCCACGGCTTGCCTGCCGTTTTATTGTTATTGGGTCTGCTGGTGCATGTGCTGATTGTGTGGCGCGCTCGTAACAAGGGTGCAGAAGTGTTACAGAAAAAACTGCAACGCACGCAACACATTAGCCTGCCACTGTTTGCTCTGTTAGCCCTGAGCTTGCCGATTAGCGGCTGGTGGATGGCACATCTTGCCGGCATCCCACTCAGCCAGAAATGGCTTATGCTGAGCATTATTTTACTGCCGCTGATATTCGTATTTTGGGGCTTGCTATACAACAATCTAGCGCGCTGGCAGCATTTACTGGCCACGAAAAAAACCGCTAGCAACAAGCAGCAAATCTTCGCTTTAATCTGGGCTATTGCAGCGTTCGTGCTCGTATTGGCAATCAGTGCAATTATGGGTGCTAAGCCTATCTAGCTGATTGCGTTACTGTTTGGATGTGTTGTTGGAACGCTGGAATCAACGCAGAAATATCTTCAAACCGATGATCACCATACGCACAGCTGATAATGGGCAAGCCGTGTTGCTTGGCGAATGCTTGCGTGGGCTGTGGCGCTACTAATTCATCAAACTGACTGACCACGATTAAGCCCGCTGCTGAGGGGTTATAGTCGGGGTAGGAATGAACCTGCTCGATCCCCAGATTGTATTCACTGCCGTCATAGCTTTGATGAATCCCCAGATACTTTTGCAGTGATTGGCTGGGGCTGAGCGGCGGATTGATCGCCACAAAGGGTACGCCCACGCATTCTGCTAAGTGCGAGGCGGTATAGCCACCCATGGAGGTGCCCACCACAGCGCTGACCTGCGGCAAGCTCTGAACAAACTCTAAACAGCTGTGCATCACTGCAGCAAAACCTTGGCAATAATCAGGCGCAAAAGGGCTCACTGGGCTGATTTTAGCCAACTCATCGTATTTTTTATTCTGTGTTTTAACGGCTGAGGCAAAACCGTGCAAATAAAGGATGGTCATACGCGCTCCTTGGGTTGTGTATGTGCTTATCCTAACCCCATGCAGCGACAGAACCTGTCGTCAGCCATGGCGAGCGAACTTGCCCACCATGGCTTAAGCGCTTAGCTCAGCACCGAAATATCCGCCACGGTTAAGAACAACTGCCGCAGTTGCGCCAGCAGCGCATGGCGGTTGTCACGTACCGCAGCGTCATCCGCATTCACCATCACATCATCAAAGAACGCATCCACTGGTGCTTGTAACTGTGCCAAGCGGGTGAGGATATCGGTGTACTGATGCTGCTGTGCCAAGGGGGCTACGTCTTGATTCGCCGCCTGCAGCGCCACAAACAGGGCTTTTTCTGCCTCCAGACTCAGCAGGCTTTCATTGACACTGGTGCTGCTCGCTTCACCGAGAATATTCGAGACGCGCTTGTTCGCGGCCGCCAAGGCTTCCGCTTCGGTGAGGCTACGGAAGTGCTGTACTGCTTGCACACGCTGGTCAAAATCCAGCGGCGAGTCGGGATGCACCGCACGCACGGCCAAATAGACGCCCACATCCACGCCAGCATCTTCGTAACGCGCACGCAAGCGGTCGAAAATAAAGTCATGCAATTGGGTTAATAGCCCGTCTGCTTTAATTTTATCGCCGTACAGCTCGATTGATGCGTTGAGCAGCTCGGTTAATGACAACTCCAGCTGTTTCTCAATCAGAATACGCAATACACCCAGTGCCGCGCGGCGTAGGGCATAGGGGTCTTTGCTGCCGGTGGGCAACATGCCGATACCGAAAATCCCCACCAGCGTATCGATTTTATCCGCCACCGCGACTGCCGCACCGGTTTGGGTGCTCGGCAATTCAGCGCCCGCACCACGGGGCATGTATTGCTCGTTCAGCGCCAACGCAATATCACCCGGCTCTTGATTCAGGCGGGCATAGTAAAAACCAGCAACCCCCTGCATTTCCGGGAATTCGGTGACCATTTCACTGGCCAAATCGCACTTGGATAACAAGCCCGCACGCGCGGCATGATCTGCATTGCTACCGATTTTTTCAGCAATCAACGCTGCTAATTTGCTTACCCGCACGGCTTTGTCGTAAACAGTGCCTAGCTGGGCTTGAAAGACGACGTTCTTTAAGCGCTCGTTAAAGCTTTCCAGCGGCTGTTTTTGGTCTTGCAGATAAAAGAACTCGGCATCGGTTAAGCGCGGGCGAATCACTTTTTCGTTACCTGAGACCACCTGCGCCGGATCGCGGCTTTCAAGGTTGGCGACTGTAATAAAGCGCGGTAACAGCTTGCCTTGCTGATCCAATAGACAGAAGTACTTTTGATTGTCCTGCATGCTGATAATCAAGGCTTCTTGTGGCACTTGCAGGAAATGCTCTTCAAAGCTGCACACCAGCGGCACTGGCCATTCCACCAAGGCAGTGACTTCATCCAACAAGGAGTCTGGCATGATGGCTGTGCCGTTTTCCGCCGCGGATAGCTGTTCCACACGTTGTTTAATTAGCGTGCGGCGCTCGTTGAAATCCGCGATAACTTTTGCGTTACGCAAAGCCTCAACATAGTCACTCGGCTGCTTAATCTCGACCGCTTGGTGATGGTGGAAGCGGTGACCTTGCGAGTGACGCCCTGCCGCTTGACTCAGGATGGTGCAATCAACCACATCACTGCCAAACAGCATCACCAACCACTGCGTAGGACGGACAAAGTCTTCGCGGCGCGCGCCCCAGCGCATGCGCTTGGGGATGGGTAATTTATCTAAGGACTGCGAGACAATTTCTGGCAGCAGCTCAGTGGTCGCTTGGCCTTTAATCTGCTGGCTGTAGCTTAGCTTGGCGCCACTGCGATCCAGCTCATCGACTGCAACACCGCACTTGCGCGCAAAACCTTGCGCGGCTTTGGTCGGCTGACCTTCGGCATCAAAGGCGGCCTGTACAGGCGGGCCTTCCATGCGTTGCGTGCGATCGGCTTGGCGTGCGCTTAATTGTTTCACCCACACGGCTAAACGACGGGGCGCGGCATAGACTTGGACTTCGGCATGGGCCAAATCAGCCTGTTTAAGACCCGCCTTGATGCCATCGGCAAAGGCTTGCGCCAAGGTTTTTAAAGCTTTAGGTGGCAGCTCTTCGGTGCCCAGTTCAACTAAAAAATCCTGTGCACTCATTGTTCTGCCTCCAATTTAGCTAAGACTTCTTCACGCAAATGTTCCGGCGCCATCGGGAAGCCTAGCTTGGCGCGTACATGCAAGTAGCTGTGTGCCACGGCGCGCGCCAAAGTGCGCACACGTAAAATATAACGCTGACGCTCGGTTACAGAAATCGCCCGGCGTGCATCCAACAGGTTAAAGGTGTGTGAGGCTTTGAGCACCATTTCGTAACTCGGCAGGGGTAACTCCAACTCCATTAAGCGGCTGGCTTCGCTTTCAAAGAAATCGAACTGCTCAAACAGTTTTTCGACATTGGCGTGTTCAAAGTTATACGCCGACTGCTCCACTTCGTTCTGGTGGAACACATCGCCATAGGTCACCACACCAAAGGGGCCATCGGTCCACACTAAGTCATAGACTGAATCCACGCCCTGCAGATACATCGCTAAACGCTCCAAGCCGTAGGTGATTTCGCCCGTGACGGGATAACACTCCACACCGCCCACTTGTTGGAAATAAGTAAATTGCGTCACTTCCATGCCGTTAAGCCAGACTTCCCAGCCTAAGCCCCAAGCACCCAAGGTTGGGGATTCCCAGTTGTCCTCGACAAAACGAATATCATGCACCAGCGGATCCACACCAATGTGGCGCAGTGAGTCCAGATACAATTCTTGGATATTGTCGGGGTTGGGCTTGAGCACCACCTGAAACTGATAGTAATGCTGCAAACGGTTGGGGTTATCGCCATAACGACCATCGGTCGGGCGGCGAGAAGGCTGCACATAAGCAGCGTTCCAAGTCTCAGGGCCGATGGCGCGCAAAAAAGTGGCGGTATGGAAGGTGCCGGCACCCATTTCCATGTCGTAGGGTTGCAACACCACACAGCCCTGCTCAGCCCAGAAGCTTTGCAAAGCAAGAATAAGGTCTTGAAAGGTGCGCACGGTGGGGGTTATTTGGCTCACGATGATCATCCACGGGTTGAAAATGGCAGAAAGTTGCTAAGTATAGCGTAAAGTTTGCTTAAACGTGAGGTGCGCTAAGGTTGAACAACTAACCTAAAAGCCAACATACGTGCCATGTCCTTTGCTTTATGCTCAATATCAAAACCCTTAAAAATAAAAATGGGGTGACGCATGAACAGCAAGCAAAGCTATACGGCACAGGTGCTTGTAGTCGGTGCCGGTCTGGCCGGCCTATGCACCTGCTTGGAGCTGCTCGACCGAGGGATACAGGTCTTACTCGTTGATGGCTGTGGGCCAGAGCGTTTTGGCGGTCAAGCACAGGAAGCCTTTGGCGGGATGCTCCTCAACAATACGCCAGAGCAAAGGCGCAACGGCATTCGTGATTCCAGCGAACTGCTTTGGCACGACTGGCAACAAGCAGCCCAGTTCGGCGCACATGATTGCTGGGCTAAACGCTGGGCCAAAGCGTATGCCGAACACAATCGCAGTCAAATATACGACTGGCTCCGGCAGCGTGGTATCCGCTTTTTTCCTGTGGTGCAGTGGGTTGAACGAGGTAATTATGGTGATGGTAATTCGGTGCCTCGCTACCATATTGCTTGGGGTTGCGGCCAAGGCATCGTCAACACTCTACGCCAGCATTTAGAACGACACCCTAACCGCCACTTACTGACACTGGCTTTCAATCACAGAGTTGAAAACCTAAAAGCCACCAACGGCGCTGTTAGCGGTTGCCTAGGTACTAACGTTGACGGGGCGTTTAAGGTAACTGCCGAGCAAGTAGTGCTCTGTAGCGGCGGAATTAATGGCAATTTAGATTTGGTACGCCAGCACTGGGATCCCTGTTATGGCTCTGCCCCGACTGAACTGCTCTGTGGCACTCACCCCAGTGCGGACGGCCACCTACATCAGGTCGTATCTGACGTGGGCGGGCAAATACAAAACCTGTCGCAGATGTGGAATTACGCCGCCGGCATTGCCCATCCTCAGCCAGACTATCCAGCGCATGGTGTCAGCCTGATTCCGCCCCGCTCCGCCTTATGGTTGGACAGCTCTGGACGCCGCATCGGTCCTATGCCGCTGGTAACGGGTTTTGATACGCATGATTTATGCACGCGAGTGGGGCATCTGCCGCAGCAATACAGCTGGCAGGTTATGAACAAACGCATCGCCGACAAAGAACTGGCCATTTCTGGCAGTAACAGCAACCCACATTTTCGGGATAAAAAACTGCTCAAAGTAATTTGGCAAGCACTCACCGGCAACGCGCAACAGACTCAATGGTTGATAGAGCATTGCCCTGATGTGGTTGTCGGTAAGGATCTGCAAGAATTAGCCCAGTGCATGCAGCAGCTCACGCCGAACGTAACTATTGATACGGCCGGCATGCAATCCGATATTCAGCACTACGACAGCATGCTTGAACGACCTAAATCCACCCACAATGATGAGCAACTACGCCGACTGATGCACTTACGTCAATGGCGCGGTGATCGTGCGCGCACCTGTAATTTGCAGCCTATCATTGATAGTCACCACCTGCCCTTAATTGCTATTCGTTTACGCTTGATTAGCCGTAAAAGCATGGGCGGCATGCTGACGGATCTCAATTCGCGAGTGCTAAACCAGCAACGCCAGCCCATCAATGGTTTATTTGCTGCTGGTGAAGCCGCGGGCTTTGGTGGCGCAGGCATCTGCGGCAAACGCTCACTGGAGGGGACTTTTTTATCCAACTGCATCTTTAATGCTAGACGCGCAGCGCAGGCGATTGCGTAACAGCTAAACCAATAATAAATCAACAAGCAGGAGAGGGCGATGAAAAAGACAGGTGCCACGCTAGCGCGCTTTGCGCTGGAGCAAATCGGAGTGCGCATGACCTTTGGCATTCCCGGCGTCCACAACACCGAGCTGTATGACGAGCTGGGTAGCTCCGAGCACATTACGCCCATTCTGGTAACTCATGAATGTGGCGCTGCTTTTATGGCTGATGCCGTCAGTCGTACCAGCGCCAGCATAGGTACATTGCTGATTGTTCCTGCCGCCGGCGTTACCCATGCAGCTAGTGGCATTGGTGAAGCCTATTTAGCCGGCATTCCAATGCTGGTTATTTCCGGCGGCATACACAGCCAAAGCCCTTATCGCTATCAGCTGCATGAAATGGATCAGCATGCTTTGATTGCACCGCTAACCAAAGGCACTTTTTTAATTGAGAGCCATGAGCAGGTGATCCCCACTATCTATCAAGCCTATCGCTTGGCTATGGACGGCGAACCGGGTCCGGTATTTCTCGATCTGCCCTATAACATCAGCAACTTTCTTGGAACAGTCCCAGACATGCCTGCTTTCACTGGCCTGCCTGCACCGGTGGCGGTAGATTTAGCTGCCGTTCAGCAAGCAGCGGTGTTATTAAGCGAAGCAAAACAAGCCGGCCTATTTGTTGGCTGGGGTGCGGTGGATTGCCAAAACGAGTTAGTCGAGCTAGCTGAGCTACTTAATGCACCTGTGGCCACCACGCTCCAAGGACTGAGCGCCTTCCCAGGTGAGCATCCGCTGCATACCGGTATGGGCTTTGGTGCGTATTCCGTACCTGCTGGCGAACAAGCCTTCGCCAAATGCGATACCTTGCTAGCTATCGGCACGCGCTTTGCCGAAATCCCAACCGGCAGCTTTAGCATGCAAGTACCGCAAAATCTGATTCATCTGGATATTAATCCAGCGGTATTTAACGCTAATTACCCCGCTCGTGTTTGCTTGGCAGGGGATGCAAAAGAAATCATGCCCGCCTTGTTACAGGCAGTAAAAGCGCTAAGCCCGCAACCCAGCTCACAGCCCATGGCGCAAATTATCGGCCAAGCTAAAGCCGGATACCGTAAAGAATGGCTAGCGCATAACAGTGGTGGCCGAATTAATCCTGCGCACTTTTTCCAAGCCCTGCGCCAGCAGCTTAAATCTGACAGCTTGGTAGTAGCGGATGATGGCAACCACACCTATTTAACCGCTGAGCTTATGCCGATTTTAGCCGCCAGAGGTTTTATCTCACCCACGGACTTTAATGCCATGGGTTACTGCGTTCCTGCGGTTATTGGTGCCAAATTAGCCAATCCAGATAAAACAGTAATCGGCATAGTCGGAGATGGCGCGCTATTGATGACCGGTCTTGAGCTGCTTACCGCGGTGCGCCATCAACTAGGCGTGGTATTGTTTGTCTTTAATGATGGTGAGTTGTCGCAAATCGCCCAAGCCCAAGAAATCCCTTATAACCGCAAAACCTGCAGCCAGCTACAAGAAATCGATTTGGCCGCGCTGAGCAAAACAGTGGGTGCGCATTATCTGGTCTTAGAGCAGGCCACCGCAGTTGGGTCCGTGATTGAAGAGGCTCTGCGGCTGGCCGCGCAATCTGTTACCGTACTGGTGGATGTGCAGATTGATTACAGCAAGCGCACGCGCTTTACCCAGGGGGTAGTCAAAGCCACCCTCAAACGCTTTAGCACCCAAGACAAGCTACGCATTATTGGGCGAGCCATACTACGCAAAGTGACAGGCTGAGCCAGCGAAAGGATTTAACATCATGACTGCCGATCTTTTGCGCCAGCAATTTGCAACCTTGCAACAAGCGTTTGCTAAAAACCCTATGCCTTCAGCTATAGAGCGCAAGGATTGGCTGAAGCAATTACAGCAAGCAATCCTAAATCAGCAAGATGCTATTGCTGCAGCGATAAGTAAGGATTTTGGTCATCGCAGCGTGGACGAAACGCGCATGGCTGAACTTTTGCCTAGCGTGCTGGGTATTGGCCATGCACGACGCAAGCTTAAGCGCTGGATGCGACCGCAAAGACGCTGGCCTAACTTGATATTCCAGCCCTCTAGCGCCCAGGTGTATTACCAACCGGTTGGCGTGGTGGGTATTGTCGTACCTTGGAATAGCCCAGTGTTTTTATCCATCGGTCCGCTCACCAGCGCTTTGGCGGCTGGCAACAGAGTGATGCTTAAAATGAGCGAGCATGCACCGGCAACTGCCGCGCTTATGCAACAGCTACTGCAATCAGCATTGCCATCCGATCTTGTTACAGTTGTCTTAGGCGACGCGCACGTTGGTAAGGCTTTTACACAGCTGCCTTTTGACCATCTGCTGTTTACCGGCTCTACCGCTGTCGGTAAAGAAGTGATGCGTGCAGCGGCAGAAAACCTTACCCCTGTCACTTTGGAGTTAGGCGGTAAGTCACCGGCTATTGTGGATGAGAGTGCCAATTTGGCCGATGCAGCTGAGCGGATCGTTTTTGCTAAATTGCTTAATGCAGGTCAATTTTGTGTCGCTCCTGACTATATCTTGCTGCCGAAACAGTGTTTAAATGAATTCATTGTGCAGCTGCGTCAAGTGCTGCAACGATTTCAACCCACCTTGGCCGATAATCCCGACTGTACCTGGGTTATTAATCAGCAACATCAACAACGCTTACGCACGTTGATTGAAGATGCACAAATCAAGGGAGCTAAGCTAACCAGCCTACACACAGAACAAGCGCACGAACGTAACATGCCGCTGCTGGTGCTTACCGAGGTCACTGATTGCATGCGTGTTATGCAAGAAGAAATATTCGGCCCTGTGCTGCCTATTATGATCTACGAAGATTTTTATGATGCGGTGGCTTATGTACAACAACGTCCTCGACCTTTGGCGTTGTATTTTTTTTCACGCAACAAAGAGCGACAACAACACATACTGGCGCAAACACATGCTGGAGGCACCTGCATCAACGAGGCCTTATTACACGTCGCTCAGCCGGATCTGCCCTTTGGCGGAATCGGCTCTTCAGGAATAGGCAGTTATCACGGGCGCGATGGGTTTTTAACCTTCAGTCATGCCAAGGCCGTATTCACAAAATCACGGATTAATCCGATGCGCTTAATTTACCCCCCTTATGGTGGGCGATTTCAGCGTATTATCGAGTGGTTGTTTTTGCGTCGCTAATCTGCAAAGTCAGCTTGAACCCTCCGTACCCAGTTACCCATAAACTTATAAAGCGCTGTTCATGTCTGTATTGAAATCATTTCGTAGTTTGTATTTTGCCACCCTGCTGATGCTGCTGGGCTCGGGCTTATTAAGCACTTATCTGGCGCTCAATGTGGCCGATCGAGCCAGTGGTATTTGGGTGGGCGCCATGATGTCCAGCTTTTACCTTGGCTTGGTTACGGGTGGCAAATTCGGTCACCGACTGATTGCCCGGGTTGGCCATATACGCGCTTATGTAGCCAGTGCAGGAGTGGTTACCGCAGCGGTGCTGGTACATGGTTTGTTGGATAACCTCTGGGTTTGGCTACTGCTTAGAGTGATTGTCGGGCTGGGCATGATGTGCCTGTATATGGTCATCGAAAGCTGGCTCAATGAGCAAAGCAGCAGTGATGAGCGCGGCAAAGTGTTCTCTGGGTACATGATGGCATCTTACTTGGGCTCGGTGATCGGTCAATTAATGCTGGCGTCGCTGTCGAACCTAGAGACGCAGATTTTGCTGTTAGTGGCGCTGTGTTTTTCTCTGTGCTTGGTACCTGTTGCTTTAACCAAGCGTATTCACCCAGAACCGTTAAAACCAGCAACTTTATCGCCCAGATACTTTTATCAACAAGTGCCTGTTTCCATGTTCACCAGCCTTATCGCTGGCGCTATTGTGGGTTCTTTTTATGGCTTAGCACCCTTGTATGCCGCAAGGATTGGCATGCCCACTCAGCAGGTGGGTTTGTTTATGGCCGCCTGCGTGGCCGCAGGTTTTTTTGTGCAAGCGCCTTTGGGTTATTTATCCGATAACATCGACCGCTCCAAGCTTATCCGCTGGTGCAGCATACTGTTGTTATTTGTCGCCATGCCGCAAGCGGTGAATACGGACTGGCCAATCTGGCTAACCTTTACCCTAGGTAGCCTCAGCTGTGCGCTGTTATTTAGTTTATATCCGCTGGCGGTGGCTTTTGCTAATGATAATATTGAAGCCGAAAAGCGGGTTTCTCTTACAGCGGTGCTGTTAACCATTTTCGGTTTGGGCGCCAGCATTGGTCCTCTGCTTATTGGTAGCCTCATGCGTGTATTTGGCCCGAATATGCTCTTTGCTTTTTTCTGCTTAAGTGCGGCGATTATTGCTATTAAAATTCGTCCTCAGGTTATTACCGGCGATACTCAAGTTGATGAGGCACCTTTACCGCACTTGGCTATGCCTGATGGTCTAGCCAGCTCACCACTGGTAGCTGCACTTGACCCGCGTGTTGAAGAAGAATATGTACTGGATCAGATGCATGAATACGCTATGGAACACGTTCCCGAAGAAAATGAAGAACAGCACTATTAATACTCTTTTAATATGACCTGTGGACTCTAATGCAAGCACAGACTGAACACTGCCGCAGGCGATGCCTTTGATGGAAATTATTTTATATTTAATCGTGGGCGCTGTGTCTGGCACCTTAGCCGGTTTGTTTGGCGTGGGCGGCGGGCTGATTATTGTCCCAGCCCTAGTGTATAGCCTGACGGTACAGGGCGTGCCTGCAACAGTACTAACCCACATTGCTATCGGTACTTCATTGGCGGTGATTGTCTTTACTTCGATTAACTCAATTATTGCCCATCATCGTCATGCAGCTATTCTTTGGCCGCTGGTGCGTTTTATTACGGTAGGCGTGCTGGTTGGCACTGTTTTAGGTGCTATTACCGCGGCTTATATCCAAGGTCCTGTGCTGCAAAAAATTATCGGTGTGTTTGCCATTGTTATGGCGCTACAAATGGCGCTGGAATTTAAGCCCAAAGCCAGCCGTCCACCCCCTCAAGCACCTGAATTGATCAGCGCCGGCGGCGTCATCGGTTGGGCTTCAGCTATTTTTGGTATCGCTGGAGGTTCATTAACCGTGCCTTTTTTACTGTGGCGCAGTGTGCCGATTCAAAAAGCCGTTGCTACCTCGGCGGCTTGCGGCTTTCCAATTGCTTTGGTTGGTGCTTTTTCGTATGCCGTGACCGGCTGGAGCTCTGAGGGCTTACCCGCCTGGAGTACGGGCTTTGTTTACTGGCCGGCACTGGTCGGAATCGCGGCCACTTCTATGTTCTTTGCACGTGTCGGTGCTAAACTTGCGCACCGTTTAAACCCCAAACGCCTCAAGCAAATGTTTTCTCTAATGCTGCTGTTAATCGGCGCTAACTTCTTACTAGGTTAAGACTTTTTATGCTGGCATACCCCAATATAGACCCTGTAGCTATCGCGCTGGGCCCATTAAAAATTCATTGGTACGGTCTGATGTACCTGTTTGGTATTGGCAGTGCTTGGTGGCTGGCTAAACGAAGGCTTAATCAATTTGATCCCAGCTGGAGCAAAGACACCCTGTCTGACTTGGTGTTTTGGTGCGCGCTGGGCGTAATTGCCGGTGGGCGGCTGGGCTACGTATTGTTTTACGATTTGGCGGCTTATATTGCTAATCCAGCGTTGATTTTGCGCATCTGGGAAGGTGGCATGTCCTTCCATGGTGGTTTTTTAGGCGTCTTGTTAGCGGTCTGGTGGTTCTCACGTAAACAGAACAAACCTTTTTTTGCGCTGATGGATTTTATTGCTCCCTTGGTTCCAATCGGCTTAGGCGCTGGGCGCATCGGTAATTTTATTAACGCCGAACTCTGGGGCAAGGCAACCGATGTATCTTGGGCGATGGTTTTCCCCACGGATCCGGCCCAGCTGGCGCGCCACCCTTCGCAGCTGTATCAGTTTGCTCTGGAAGGCGTTGCCCTGTTTGTCATTCTTTGGCTGTATTCGCGCAAACCGCGCCCCATGATGGCGGTGTCAGGTATGTTTGCGCTGTGCTATGGCCTGTTTAGATTTATCGTTGAATTTGTCCGTGTGCCTGATGCACAGCTAGGTTACTTGGCCTTCGATTGGCTAACCATGGGACAGGTTCTGTGTCTGCCGATGATCATCGGTGGAATCGGCTTGATGGTTTGGGCGTATCGACGTCAGGAGACAGCAGCATGCAACAATACTTAGACCTAATGCGCCATGTGCGCGATGAAGGCATAGACAAAAGCGATCGCACCGGCACAGGAACGCGCAGTGTGTTTGCCTACCAGATGCGCTTTGATTTGACCGCCGGTTTCCCCTTAGTCACCACTAAAAAATGTCATCTACGCTCCATTATCCATGAGCTGCTGTGGTTTTTGCAGGGCGACACCAATATCAAATACCTGCAAGACAATGGCGTGCGAATTTGGGACGAATGGGCGGATGAGAACGGTGATCTGGGTCCGGTGTACGGCTATCAGTGGCGTAACTGGCCTGCGCCCAACGGCGAGTCGATTGACCAAATCAGTCATCTTATCCACGCCATCAAAACCAATCCAGACTCGCGCCGCCTGATTGTCAGTGCGTGGAATCCCGCTCTAGTGGACGACATGGCGCTGCCACCCTGTCATGCGCTGTTTCAGTTTTATGTGGCGGATGGCAAGCTCAGTTGCCAGCTGTATCAGCGTTCAGCCGATATTTTCCTTGGCGTGCCGTTTAACATTGCCAGCTATGCGCTGCTCACCATGATGATCGCGCAAGTTTGTGACTTAGAGCTGGGCGAATTTATTTGGACGGGTGGTGATTGCCACCTGTACTCCAATCATATGCAGCAAGTTGAAGTGCAACTCAGCCGCACGCCTTACGCGCTACCCACGATGAAAATTAATCCAGCCATAAAAGATATTTTCGCTTTCAAATTTGAAGATTTTGAGCTCTGTGATTATCAAGCACACCCGCATATCAAGGCACCGGTGGCGGTATGACAATGTACGATTGGCTCAACGCCTTACCCAAAGCAGAACTGCATGTGCACTTAGAGGGCACACTTGAGCCTGAGCTCATGTTTAAGCTGGCTGAGCGCAACAAAATCAAATTGCCATGGAGCTCAGTTGAGCAAGCTCGCCAAGCCTATCAGTTCAATAACCTACAAGAGTTTCTCGATCTCTATTATCAGGGCGCTCATGTATTGCAAACCGAGCAGGACTTTTACGACCTGACTATTGCTTACCTCCAACACTGTGAAGCACAAAACGTGCTCCACGTGGAACCTTTTTTCGATCCGCAGACCCACACCCAACGCGGCATCGCCATGGAAACGGCCATTGTTGGTATCAGTGAAGCCCTGGCCGATGCACGGGATTTAATGGGTATTAGCAGCGGCTTGATACTGTGCTTTTTACGCCACCTCTCTGAGGAAGATGCCTTTGCTACCCTAAAGCAAGCGATGGCGTTTCGTGATTTGTTCTTTGCCGTCGGCTTGGATAGCTCTGAAATGGGCCATCCGCCCAGCAAGTTCGTGAATGTGTTCGCCAAAGCCCGTGCTGAAGGCTTGTTGGCAGTTGCCCATGCCGGTGAAGAAGGTCCACCTGAGTATATTTGGCAAGCACTGGATTTGCTTAAAGTCAGCCGTATCGACCATGGCGTGCGTGCTTGGGAAGACCATCGGCTAATGCAACGCCTGATTGACGAACAAATTCCGCTCACGGTCTGCCCACTGTCCAACACCAAACTTAAAGTCTATGGACACATGAGCGAGCACCCCATTCTCAAAATGCTAGAACAGGGCGCGCTGGTTACCGTTAATTCGGATGACCCGGCGTATTTTGGTGGTTATGTGACGGAAAACTTCGTCGCCTTGTGCCAAGCACTGGATATGTCGCAAGAGCAAGCCGAACGCTTGGCTGAAAATGGCTTTAAAGCACGCTTGGCACCCTAAAACTCGTCTTGTTAAATCCTATCTTCAAGACACAAAAAAACCGCCTCTAAACAACGAGGCGGAAAGCTTTGAGGAATTTGTTACTGTCATAACACGACTAACGCATTTGGAAGGCTTCCTGATGGAAGTGTCTGGTACTTAGACCCAGCTTGCGCATGCCATTGCGCAAGGCTTGTGAGAATCCATAAGGCCCACAAAACCATACTCGTACATCCTGCCCGCAGCCAGCAAAAATTTTATCCGCTGTCAGAAAACCCTCATCATCGCTGTAATGGATGTGCAGTTTAATGTTCGGCAGGTGCGCGCACAGCTGTTGCAACCGCTCAGCAAATACGCCTTCTTGCGCGTTATTCACGCAGTAATACAGGCGCGTTTTAGGTGCTTTGTCGGGCTGTTGCTGCAAAGCCTCCAGCCAAGCAATAAAGGGGGTAACCCCAATACCACCAGCAATCCAAATCTGCTCGCGCCCAGCCTTAGCTTTTGGCAAGGTAAAGTTACCGTAGGGGCCTTCCACCTGTACCTGTTGGCCAATCTCAATAGTGCGGGCTAAATCAGCGGTGTAGTCTCCTAAGGCTTTAATAGAAAAACGCACCTGTCCGTCCGCATGATCAGCACTGGCAATGGTAAAAGGGTGCGGCTCGCTCAGCCCAGCAAAGCGTAAGAAAGCGAACTGCCCTGCTTGGTGCCGCCAAGATGCGGGTAACTGACAGGTCAACTCAAAGGTGTCGGCATCATATTTCTTAACCGTCAAAACATGCCCTGCATAGGTACGGCTGCGGCCAATAGTGCCAGTTAAGGACAGCCATGCGCAGTACGCACCTATCACAGCAGCCAGCGCCACCAACACCCCAGCTGGTTGCAACCACCACTGAGTTGGCGTCAGTACTATGCTATGAAAAACAATCACTAAATAAAACACCGCCATGGCTTTATGCAGATAACGAAAAATATGGTAAGGAAAACGTTTCCATAAGGCGATCAGCACCATGATGGCAAAAATCCACACCGCCCACTCGCCCAGATCTTTAGCGCTACCACGAAATATTTCCAAGAAATTCTTTAAGCGTGGCTCTTTAACTCCCTGCTCAAATATCCACAGCAGCGGATCCTTAGCTAATTTCAATCCATAGTGCGTCACTGCCAAAGACACCGCCCAAATACCAGCCCATTTATGCACCTGGTACATTTTATCCAAGCCGCCCATGGGCTTTTCTAACCACTTCGGACGCACAGCCAATACCATAATCAACGTCATCAGTAAAAATGATGCCAAGCCAGTCCAATAAATTAGCTGTTTACGCCAAACCCACACATCCATGCTGCTTAACTGACCTGTGCTAAGGGTGAGCAACCATGCCAGCAACGACAGCCCGACCACCCCACCAATAATTTTTTTCATCATTCACCTCCTGACTTTATGGGTACAGCTTAATGGGCTTGGCTTAAGCGAAACTTAAAAAACGGTCTAGACTGGTTGATATATATTTCGCACTCATGGAGGAGTAGATATGCGATATCTTATGGTTGGCTGTTGTTTATTGCTGATTACCCCTTTTTTACACGCGGCGTCAGGCTGCCCTAACTGGTCGGCGTTGCACTTACAACAAGAAATCCAAGCCTTGACTCAACGTATAAAAAACTGGGATCAGGCTTACTTTGTGCATGGACAACAGCCCGTTGACGATGAGCTGTATGACCAAGCGAGCGGTCAACTTGCAAGCTGGCAGCTCTGCGCACAACAGGCCGTTAACGAGCAGTCATTACCCACTCATGACAGTTATCGAGTTTCCCACACTTATCAACAGTCCGGCTTAACTAAACTCAAAGAAAATCAACTGCAACAATGGCTGCATGACAAACAAAACTTGTGGGTGCAACCTAAAATTGACGGGGTTGCCGTGACCCTGGTTTACCAACAGGGTCAGCTGCAACAGGTCATCAGCCGTGGCGATGGGCGTTTTGGACAAGACTGGTTACATCACGCACAACACATAGACGCTATTCCAAAACGTTTACGTACGAACCGAGCAACAGTGCATTTACAGGGCGAGCTTTACCAAAAACTCAATCAACACCGACAAGCGCAACCAAGCACGCATAGTGCACGCAGCTCAGTAGCTGGCTGGCTGAACCGCCATGAACTGAGCCAGCAACAAGGACAGCAGATTGGGCTTTTTGTCTGGGAATGGCCAGATGGACCAGACAGCATGCCTGAGCGACTAACCGAACTCAGCGCACTCGGCTTTACCGATACACAAGGCTACAGTCATGCAGTTGCCAACTTGGCTGATATAGCACGGTGGCGGCAGCACTGGTATCAAGCAGCGCTACCCTTTGCCAGCGATGGCGTGGTCATTCGTCAGGGTCAACGCCCAGCCGCGCAACTTAAGCATGGCTATCCTCCCAGCTGGGCGGTCGCGTGGAAATACCCATTAACACATGGGCTAACCCAGATCAAACAGTTTGAATTTACCATTGGCCGCAGCGGTCGTATTACGCCTATCGCTCTAGTGGAACCTGTTGAGCTAGACAACAAAATAATTCGCCGATTAAGTCTTGGCTCAGTCAAGCGCCTACAGGAGTTGGACGTAGGCATCCACGATCATATAAGCGTGCGCTTGTCCGGCCATGCTATTCCCCAGCTAGACCAAGTGGTCTGGCGTAGTCCTGTGCGTAGCCTTGCTGAAGCACCCAACCCAGAGCACTATCACAGCCTTTCTTGCTGGCACACAGATGCGGCCTGTAACCAACAATTTGTGGCCCGGCTCACTTGGCTTTCGGGTAAAAAAGGCCTGGGTATGGGCGGAATAAGTCAGGGTACTTGGCAACAGCTTATCGCCGCCGGAAAAATTAGTTATTTAGTTGATTGGCTAACACTAACTCAGGCTGAGTTAGAGCAAACACCGGGCTTTGCGCAAAAAAAAGCAGCGCATGTAGCACTGCAATTTAACCAAGCACGTCAGCAGCCTTTTGCCACTTGGCTCAGCGCTTTAGGTGTACCTCATGAGTTAACTTTGTTGCCGCACGACAACTGGCAGCTACTTAGTCAGCTCAGCCGCACTGATTGGCAAAAACGCGGCTATTCAGCAATAACCGCGCAAAAAATTATAGATTTCTTTAGCCATCCAGAGCTTCAACGCATTGCTCAACAGCTGCATGAGCAGCACATTGATGGTTTTTGAACAGGATTAATATACGCGGAACTCTTGATGGCAGTTTTCACAGGCTTTTTCCACCAAATCCACGCGGGTGGCCAACACATCTGGATTCAGCGGCTGTTGCACTGTGCTTTGCACTAGTCTTGCGGTAGTGCCTTCTAACTCGCGCGCCAGCTCCATAAAGCGCTCTTTTTCCTGCCACACATCATCACGCGCAGAGCTTTTATCCGCATCAGGGGCTTCTTCAAAATACTGCCAAGGTAAGCGTGAAACTTCATCAAGCAGTGCCGCTTTTTCGACAAAAGCCTGCTCATCAAACTTAATACGCCCGCGCAACATACCGCCCAAATCTTCACTGACGTTGAGCATTTGTTTAAACGCTGCTTTGCGCTTACCTAGGGGCGAATTGGGATCAACACCACCGCACGCGGCTAGAAACATAAAAATGAACAAAAGGACACCGGTTCTTAACACGTTATTACCTCAATTGACGAAAAGCAGTTATTACAAAGCGCAGAGACTAGCAGTATGCGTTAAAAAAATTAACACCCGATGCATTTTACTTGGGAATTTTTCTCAAGCTGGTTATACTCTGTGCGCATTTTAATCAGTGTGAGGGGCGCTGCAGCAGGTTCTCTGTCAGGCTCGCACTGATTTCCCAAGCAGCTCTGCTGCACCTCTGTGACAACGGCGCCCATTCGAATTTAAACGAATGGAGATCTCTATATGAGCGCTACAAACGGTTTTACCGATTATAAAGTGGCTGACATCAGCCTGGCCGACTGGGGCCGCCGCGAAATCATTATCGCCGAATCAGAAATGCCTGCCTTAATGGGCTTGCGCCACAAGTACGCGGGCGAACAGCCGCTTAAAGGCGCCAAGATTCTGGGCTGTATCCACATGACCATCCAGACTGCGGTACTGATTGAAACCCTGATTGAGCTGGGTGCTGAAGTACGCTGGTCCAGCTGTAATATTTTCTCCACCCAAGACCAAGCCGCCGCGGCCATTGCTGCTGCTGGTATTCCGGTGTTTGCGTGGAAAGGCGAAACCGAAGAAGAATACGTGTGGTGCATCGAGCAAACCATCCTCAAAGATGGCCAACCTTGGGATGCCAATATGGTGCTCGATGACGGCGGTGACCTCACAGCCATCCTGCATGAGCGTTTCCCACAGGTGCTGGACAATGTTCACGGCGTCACCGAGGAAACCACCACGGGCGTACACCGTTTGCTGGAAATGCTGAAAAAAGGCACCTTGAAAGTGCCAGCAATTAACGTCAACGACTCGGTCACTAAAAGTAAAAACGACAACAAATACGGTTGCCGTCACAGCCTCAACGACGCCATCAAGCGCGGCACTGATCACCTGTTATCCGGCAAACAAGCTTTGGTTATCGGTTACGGTGATGTGGGCAAAGGCTCCGCACAATCACTGAACCAAGAAGGCATGATTGTTAAAGTCACCGAAGTGGACCCCATCTGCGCCATGCAAGCCTGCATGGACGGTTTCGAGCTGGTCTCCCCTTACATTGATGGTGTTAACACCGGCACTGATGCCGGTATCGACACGCAACTGCTGGGAAAAATCGACCTGATTGTGACCACCACCGGTAACGTTAATGTCTGTGATGCGCCTATGCTCAAAGCCCTGAAAAAGCGTGCAGTGGTGTGTAACATTGGTCACTTCGACAACGAAATCGACACGGCCTTCATGCGCAAAAACTGGGCGTGGGAAGAAGTGAAGCCGCAAGTCCATAAAATTCACCGTACCGGTGCTGGCAACTTTGATCCGCGCAACGACGACTATTTGATTTTGCTCGCCGAAGGCCGTTTGGTGAACCTTGGTAATGCGACCGGTCACCCAAGTCGGATTATGGATGGCTCCTTTGCCAACCAAGTATTGGCGCAAATGCACCTGTTTGAGCGCAAGTTTGCCCAGTTAAGCCCTGAGCAAAAGCAGGCCGCATTAACCGTTGAGGTCTTGCCGAAAAAACTCGACGAGGAAGTAGCCCTAGAGATGGTTAAAGGTTTTGGTGGCGTCATCACCCAGCTTACCCCGGCACAGGCTGACTATATCGGCGTAGCGGCTGAAGGCCCATATAAGCCAGACACCTATCGTTATTAATTCAAGGCCTGTGTGATTGTTCGGCGCATTACTAACTCTCCTGCGCCGAACAGCGCCGCCAAGCCCGCAAGTAGGACTTTAAGAATTGAACATGAACAGCCAACGTATTAGTTTTGAGTTTTTCCCCACTAAAACCGATGCCGGTCACGAAAAGCTCATGCTTACGGCGAAAAAGCTCGCCACCTACCAGCCCGGTTTTTTCTCTTGCACTTACGGTGCTGGCGGCTCAACCCGCGACCGCACCCTCAACACCGTGCTGCAACTCAACAGCGAAACACAAGTCCCAGCCGCACCACACATGTCCTGTGTAGGTGACAGTAAAACCGATTTGCGTGAACTACTGCAGGCTTATAAAGAGGCCGGTATTAACCGTATTGTCGCGCTACGCGGCGACTTACCCTCAGGCATGGGTATGGCCGAAGGTGAACTACGCTATGCCAATGAGTTGGTTGAGTTTATCCGCCAAGAAACAGGTGACCACTTTTATATCGAAGTGGCTGCTTACCCAGAAATGCATCCGCAGGCACGTAATTTCGAAATGGATTTGCAAAATTTTGTGCAAAAAGTCGAAGCTGGAGCCGACAGCGCTATCACGCAATATTTCTTTAATGCAGATTGCTACTTTTATTTTGTTGAAAGAGTGCGTAGACTAGGCGTTGATATCCCAATCGTGCCCGGCATTATGCCAATCACCAACTACAGTAAGTTGGCACGCTTCTCGGACGCATGCGGTGCAGAAATCCCACGCTGGATTCGCAAGCAATTAGAAGCTTACGGCGATGATGCAAACAGCATTCAAGCTTTCGGCACAGAAGTCATTACACAGATGTGTGAACAACTACTGGCTGGTGGTGCTCCTGGTTTGCATTTTTATACGCTAAACCAAGCGGAACCGAGCTTAGCGATTTGGGATAATCTTCAGCTAAGAAAAAACTAAGGACGGCAATACTCTGAGCTGCGCAAATTTATTATGCACAGCTCAGCTTGAGACAACGCGCCTCGATAATATGGCAAGTTCCAGTCTAACTAGTGATAGCAACCAAGTGCTTATGTGCTGTTGCAGTCTGGGTAGCATAAATTTTCTTGACCGCTGAAGTACCAAATTCTGCATACGACTGCCGTATAGCTCTTTACCTTGCGCAGGGTAGAGCGACTAAACGGGGTGTACTACACCGTCGAACATGCTATTAAATATGCGCCCCAAAGTCGGCGGGTCGCCGACAGTAGGAAGACTAGATGTCATTTTCCGCCTTAGGTTTATCTCAGGCTTTAGTCAACGCTGTACACGCAGCAGGCTATACAGAACCCACCCCCGTTCAACAACAAGCAATTCCAGCGGCCTTACAAGATAAAGACTTGATGGTTGCCGCTCAAACCGGAACGGGTAAAACAGCAAGCTTTGCCTTGCCAATACTACAAAAACTTTACGCTCAACCCGATTCAAAGCGGATTCCGCTGAAGGGTAAGCAAGTCCGTGTACTGGTACTTACCCCCACACGTGAACTCGCTGCGCAAGTACATGAAAGCTTTAATCTTTACGCCCGCGAGCTACCACTAACTAGCGCCTGTGTTTATGGTGGTGTTGGCGCTGCTCAACAAATCCGCACTCTGAGCAAAGGCATCGATGTACTAGTTGCATGCCCGGGTCGGTTACTCGATCTAATTGGTCAGAATGCCGTCGATTTAGCCGAGGTAGATACTTTGGTGCTCGATGAAGCTGACCGTATGCTGGATATGGGCTTTATTCATGACGTGAAGAAAATCCTTAAGTTGCTACCACAGCAGCGACAGAACCTGCTTTATTCTGCAACCTTCTCCAATGACATAATCGCGTTAACTAACCGTTTATTGCATAACCCGTTACGCATTGAAGTAACCCCACGCAACACAACTGTTGAGCGTATCAAGCAGAGTTTTTTCCGCATCACCGCTCCTTATAAGCGTGCGCTTTTAGCCCACCTAATCACTGCGGGTGCGTGGGAACAAGTGCTGGTATTTACCCGCACTAAGCACGGCGCTAACCGTCTGGCTGAATACTTGACTAAAAACGGTCTTCCTGCGGCAGCCATTCACGGCAATAAAAGCCAAAATGCACGCACTAAAGCGCTGGAAGAATTTAAAGGAAATCAGGTCCGTGTACTGGTAGCCACCGATATTGCCGCCCGCGGTTTAGATATTGATGAGCTTCCCTATGTAGTCAACTATGAGTTGCCCACCATCGGCGAAGACTATGTGCACCGTATTGGTCGTACCGGTCGCGCGGGTCGTGCTGGTGAAGCCATTTCATTGGTTGCACCCAGCGAACTGCGCCTGCTAAAAAGCATTGAGCAAATGACACAGCAAGACCTTCCCGAAGGTGATTACCTAGGTTTTGACCTTAGCAGTGTTGTAGCTGAAATAAGCCGTGGTTCTGCTAATCAAGCTGACCAACCTAGACAGCAGCCAAGCAAAACCCGTAATACTCGCAATCCACGTAGTCGCAGCAGCGAAGATAAAACGGCAACGGAAAAACAACCAAGAACAGCAAGAACACCTCAGCGCCAAGCAAAGCCTGACGAAACGGCGAAGGACACAGCACGTCCAACACAAACACGCAGACCCAACACAAGACGCGCCGCAGGGCCTAAACTGCCGACTGATCGTGCGCCTGACGTGTTTTTAGATGACGCCATCGATAACTTCGGCAATAGCGTAGATTACGTCAGTCCTTATCAAAATAAAGACGGCAATAGGCCGCGCCAAGGTGCTAACCAAAATAGAACCAGTAATCCGGGTGCGCCTAGAAATACCAGAAGCCAGGCTCCTTCACGCGGTAGTAAGCCAAGCACAGGTCGTGGCCAAACTAAAGGTCGTCGCTCACAGGATTCTGCATTATTCGTCGGTGCTGATCCAACACCAGCTTATGTTGCGGTAGAGCGCGAACGAGAGCGTGAGCGGGCTGCAGGTAATACACCTTTGATTATTCGTAAAGGTGAGCGACTGCCTAGCCTTGAACAACTTGATCAGCTCGATGCGCGTAGTAACTCTAGACGTGAGCGTCCGGCATTACTCGGCAGCAAACCTTAACCCTTGAGGGTGCGGGCTAGTAAAGCCCGCACTATCTAAAACCAAGCTTGGCTTTTATCAGGCTGCTTAGAAAATACCAGCATCAATACCAACAGCAATGGTTTTACCTAAGTCCTCACATGACTGAATAAAGCCATCCTGCCAAACACCACGACAGAGCAAAGGCTCTTGCGCTTGTTTCCAGCGCAAACCAGTCAAGATACTCTCGATAGCCTTTTGCGTACCCGTACCGTCATGCCCTGCACGTATAACTACAGCACAAGGCAAGCCCTGCTTTTGTTCGAGTACTGGGTAATAAATTCGATCAAAAAAGTCCTTCATGGCGCCACTCATGTAACCCAAGTTTTCTGGGGTAAACAAGATAACCCCATCGGCACTTAATACATCTTGCGCAGTAGTACTTAGGGCGGCTTGTCGCCTGACAATTAATCGGTCTATCTGGGCTTCACGTGCACCTGTGCAAATGGCTTTTACCATCAAATCGGTATTTCCCGACGGCGCGTGTGCAACAATCAATAAGCTTTTACTGGTCATATTTCCCCCAAACTTCTATACAACCAACAAGTTACGCCTATTTATTAGGTCTGTAATGCCCTACTTTATACTAGTGGCTTGAGGCATTGTTTTTAGCGCTTATCTAAGTATTCTTGCCAAGCCTCATCATCCAACGAGCCTATATCGCGTTGCGCTTGTGTAATCCATTCAAAAGCACGCTGATTAAGCTCAGCAATCGCACGCGAATCTGTCCCTTCTGCATGCATGGTCGGTCCGATGACCACATCAATAGTGCCTGGGATTTTATGCCAACCTGCTTTGGGCCAAAAATGACCTGCATTATGCGCAATGGGTAAAACCGGTAAGCCTGCATTAACAGCCAGCGACGCCCCCCCGCGTGAAAACTTACCCATTTTGCCGGGAGGAACCCTAGTTCCTTCTGGAAATATCATTATCCAGTTACCCTGTTTAAGACGCTCATGGCCTTGCTGAGCAAGCTGCTTTAACGCTTGTTTGGGTTGTGAGCGGTCCAAAGCAATAGGTCTTACCATGGCCAGCGTCCAACCAAATACGGGGATTTTTAATAACTCACGCTTGAGCACTTGGCTTAATGGATAAAAATGCGATGAGATAAAAAATGTTTCCCAGGCACTCTGGTGCTTAGCCAAAATCACACAGGGCTGCGCCGGAATATTTTCAATCCCCGTTACACGGTAATTAACACCTAGAATATATTTAGCCAGCCATATAGTGGTGCGTCCCCATGCAACAGCTATCAATCGGTAACGCACTTTATAGGGAAAAAACAGTCCAAATAAAACAGATGGGATACACCAAGCCAGCGTGACCCAAGCGAGGATAAAGTAAAATAATAAATTTCTAAAAACCTGAAACATCACCATAACGAATGCCTTAATGCGTGTTTTTAAGCAAATAATCTGCTGCTGCTGCTAAATTTTGAAAAACCAAAGTCCCTTCTGGCAATGCTTGCTGCACTGTCTGTGCGCCCTTACCAGTCTTTACTAATACCGGCACGGCTTGCATACTCACCGCCGCGTGCAAGTCTCGCAAGCTGTCGCCGACAAACCAAGTCCCTGTTAGAGGTTGCTGGTAATGCTGACTGATTTGCTCTAACAGTCCCGTTTTAGGTTTTCGGCACTGGCAGTCATCCTCAGGGCCGTGTGGACAATAAGCAATCAGACCAATCTGTGCTTGCTGCTCAGCCAGCAAAGCACGTAGCTTGTCGTGCATGGCATCCAGTGTTGCACTGTCGTAATACCCTCGCGCTAATCCCGACTGATTCGTAGCTACAGCTACCGTCCAGCCAGACTTATATAAACGCGCAATTGCTTCGATAGAGCCATCAATGGGTATCCACTCAGCTGGGGTTTTTATATAGTCATCAGAATCAAGATTAATGACGCCGTCACGATCAAGAATAATTAGCTTCATCTAAACACAGCCGCTTTACCTAAAATCAATGCGTTATTGTACAGGATTAGCAAATGTCGTGAGCACGATAATGTACACACCTCGCCTACTGTGCTGCAGGTAAGTTTGCCTAACACGCGTAACGGCACAGGGCGTAAGCACAAGTACTTATTAAAAGGTTGGTAAGTAATACCCAGCCGCTTTGGCTAAGATAGTAGAACTTTAATAATAACTAACAGGTACAGCTATGCAGTCGTCGTTTTCATTACGACTTTCATTACGCCGCTTATGGGCTCTAGAGAAGTTTGGTCCGGGGCTGCGGTTTTCTATTGCTCTAAGCCTATGCACGCTCGGGGTGTGGTACAGCGAACGCACGGATTGGTTAATCCCTTTGTATCTGGGCGTGATCGGCTGCGCGCTGGCCGAAACTGATGACAGCTGGCAGGGGCGCTCGTTAGCGGTCGGCGTGACCTTGCTGTGTTTTTTGCTGGTAGCAACCGCTGTAGAAGCTCTGCATCCCTATACTCCGTGGTTATCACTGTACATGGTGCTCACCTGCGTGGTGTTAATTGTCCTTGGCAGTGCTGGCAGCCGCTTTGCCTCGATTTCCTATGCCACGCTGACGTTTGCAATTTATACCATGATTGGCCTTGAGCATCAGAGCCAAAGCGATCCGCAATTTTGGCAATACGCACCGGTATTATTAACGGGTGCGACCCTTTATGGCGTGTTGTCGGTGCTCTGGTATGCCTTGTTTGCCCAGCAGCCTTTACAACAAAGCCTAGCGCGATTGTTTCGCAGTCAATGCGATTATTTAAAAGCCAAGTCAGCATTATTTGAGCCGCTGCGCAATCTGGATGTTGAGCGGTTGCGTTTGGATATTGCGCAACAAAATGCGCAAGTGGTTGAAGCATTAAATGACACCAAAGACATTATCTTACATCGTGTCAGCGGCAGTCGTACCAGCGCAAAAACCCGTCGTTACCTAAAACTGTATTTCCTAGCACAGGATATTCACGAGCGCGCCAGCTCATCGCATTCGCCCTATCAAGAACTCACGGAATCTTTTTTCCATAGCGACGTATTGTTTCGCTGTTTGCGTTTAATTCGCCAACAGGGAGATGCCTGCAAAGCCTTGGCTAAGGCCATTGAACTACGCCACTCCTTTGATTACGGTGCTGGGCATACGCAAGCGCTGGAAGATCTGCAGGCCTCGATTGCTTATTTACACCAGCAGCAAAACCCTGAGTGGCGCGAGTTATTGCGCTCGCTGCGTGCAGTGGCAAACAACCTTGCAACTCTTGATCAACTGCTACGCGAAGCGGCAAACCCCGACGCACTGGCGATGAGTCAAGATACAACTATTTTTGACCGCGAGCCGAAAAGCCTTAAAGAGGTGTGGGAGCGAATCAGTCAGAACATCAGTTTAGATTCATCAATCTTTCGCCATGCAATACGCATGGGTGTGGCGGTGGGTGCTGGCTTGGCGGTTATGCATTGGTTGGCACCGGATCAGGGTTACTGGATTCTGGTGACAACGATTTTTGTCTGTCGACCGCACTATGGCGCCACGCGCAAACGCTTGGTACAGCGCATCATTGGCACAGTATTTGGCTTAATATTAAGCTGGATGCTGTTCCAGCTAGCCCCAATTTTATGGGTGCAGGCGCTGTTTGCCATCGTGGCCGGAGTAGCTTATTTTGCTACGCGCACCAGCCAGTTCACCGCATCAACCGCCTTTATGACGTTGATGATGCTCATTTGCTTTAATCAGATCGGCCATGGCTATGATCTGTTTTTACCACGCTTTCTGGACACCATTGTAGGCAGCGTGATTGCCGGATTGGCGGTGTTTTTTATTCTGCCCGACTGGCAAGGCCGCCAGCTACATAAGGCGCTGGCACGTACACTACAGACCAACAGCCAGTATTTGCGCCATATCATGCTGGAGTACAGCCAAGGGAAAACAGACGACATGCAATACCGTATTGCCCGCCGCGATGCACACAATGCTGATGCTGCGCTAACCGGCAGCCTGTCTAACATGTTAAAAGAGCCTGGGCATTTTCGCCGGCAAAGTGATTTAGGGTTCCGCTTTTTACTGCTATCACATACCTTGCTTGGTTACATTTCCGCGTTGGGTGCGCACCGCGAAACTCTTGCTGACACACCAAATTACCCATCACTTAACCGTGAAGCCCAGCTATTAGCCGACAGTTTGGCGCACATCGCCAGCCAGCTAGATGGGCTGCAAACCTTAGAAATCCAGCCTGAGGATGAGCAGCAACAGTGCTATCGCTTACGTGATATGCCAGAGGAAGACGACGACGCACTGCGCCTACTGCAAACCCAGCTACTGTTAATTAGCCAGCAGTTACGCCCCTTACGCAGCTTGGCCGCTGAGGTCATCAGCAGTTATGCAAAACAGGGAAGCGTTAAAACTCAGTAACTGATTTTAGGAAGCCTCTTAATAACTACCTGCGTAGCTACCACCGCGTTAAAAACGTACTCACAATCTTTAGATTGAACGTGCTTTAGCACGGCCCGAAGGGGAGCGAAGCGAATAAAATGCTCATTTACTATGTGTAAACTGCGCTTTTTCGTACGTTTTGACTCGCTAGCGCTCGCCCTTCGGGTCAGCCTTTGGCTGTTACCCCGTTGGTCGTTGCGCCTTGTGCTAGCGTCCTCGGTAACGTTATTCAGAGGCTCCTTAGCGGCTTTGGTTACGCAAGGGCGTGAGCAATTCACTAAGACCGTTATGATCAATTTCAGGCATCAGCGCCAGTAACTGGCCAATATTTCCGTTAGGAAACCCCTTGCGGGCAAACCAGTTTAGGTAGTCACCGGGCAGATCAGCTATCAGCCGACCTTGGTATTTACCAAAGGGCATTTTTACGGTGACTAGATGTTGTAAGTGCTCGGGCTGCATAGGCTTGGCTTGTGCTCAACTAGAGGAATCTTGCTGATTATCGCTGGGCTAGGCTGGCTTGCAAAGCTTTGGCTGAATATCTGCTAAGATTGTCACTTATAAAATGTATTTAAAGGGGTTCAAATGATTATTAAAGCTTTGCGTAATGGCTTAGGGCAACTGATTATTTTTGCAGACTGGTTGACCCGTCCTAAAGCGTTAAAACGAACAGCTGAACAGCAAGCCGCAGTGGATGCGCAGACTACTCAGTTGGCGTTGTATCAGTTTCGTGCCTGCCCATTTTGCGTCAAAGTGCGCCGTGCTATGCATGCCTTAAACTTAAATATTGAATGCCGTGACGCGCTTGATAATAGCCAGTTCCGTCAAGAACTGCTTGAGCAGGGCGGCCGGGTCAAAGTACCGTGCTTACGCATTGAAGAAGCAGGTGAAGTGCGCTGGATGTATGAGTCCAATGATATTATTCAGTACCTACAAGAACGTTTCGCACCAACCAGCGCGGAATAATTGCCATCCTGTTGGAGCGCAACCCTTGTGCGAATCAGCTTGCTCATTTACACCTAACTAACAGAACAGCACAGACTAATGTGGGACCTGACTTGTCAGGGAATAAAAATTTAACTGTGGCACAAAACTTAAACCTCTGCCCCTGAGCCTGCCTTTAAAAGCAAAAAGCTTCCCCGACAAGTCGGGTCCCACAAAAGCAGGTGCCAATCCTGAATTCTTGTGTTGACTTATAGTCCACCGCGCCCAAAATCTGTGCTCCAACAGTAGAAGCGGCGCGTTTAGGAGCTGACCATGCCTGCGACAGTGAAGCTGCAGGTTTACTTGTTGGAGCACAACTTTTGCGCGAATCAGCTTGCTCATTTACACCTAACTAACAGAACAGCACAGACTAATGTGGGACCTGACTTGTCAGGGAACCAAGGTTTAACTGTGGCACAAAACTTAAACCTCAGCACCTGAACCTGCCTTTAAAAGAAAAAAACTTCCCCGACAAGTCGGGTCCCACACAAGCAGGTGCCAACCCTAGAGTTGATGGCTAGCTTGCATCGCCCAGAAGCTGGGCTCCAACAGAGACTACTACTTAGCCGCCTTATCTATACCTGCCGTGGCCACCTCGGCCAGCCAATGGATTTGCTCTGGGGTAATAATATAAGGCGGGATAAAGTACACCACATTGCCCAGCGGGCGTAATAGAGCACCCTGTTCTAACGCATGCTCGTACACACGCAAGCCGCGGCGCTCCTGCCACGGGAAGGGCGTTTTACTGGCTTTGTCTTGCACCATTTCAATCGCCAGCACCATGCCCGTTTGCCGCACTTCAGCCACATGTGGATGATCCACCAAGTGCGCAGTTGCCTTGCCCATTTCTCGCGCCAGCAGTTGGTTGCGCACAATCACATCGTCTTCAGCAAAAATATCCAAACTGGCTAACGCCGCCGCACAGGCCAGCGGGTTGGCCGTATAAGTATGTGAATGCAAAAACGCTTTCATGCTGGCGTAATCGGCATAAAAAGCCTGATACACCTGCTCGGTGGTCAGCACCGCAGCCAATGGCAGATAACCACCGGTGAGCGCCTTGGAAAGCACCATAAAATCAGGCGTGATCTGCGCTTGCTCACAGGCAAACATACTGCCGGTACGGCCAAAGCCCATGGCAATTTCATCCACAATCAGGTGCACACCAAACTCATCGCAGGCTTTGCGTAGCAGACTTAGATACACCGGGTGATACATACGCATCCCCCCAGCCCCCTGCACCAGCGGCTCTAAAATCACAGCAGCCAACTCATGGTGATGCTGCTCCAGCATCTGCTGCATAGGCGCAAACATCTGTACCGAATAGTCCTCCCACGACTGTCCATGTTCGCGGTAATAGCAATCAGGGCTCGGCACTTTAATGCAATCCATCAACAGCGCTTCATAGGTTTGGGTATACAGCGCCACATCGCTGACGGCCATAGTGCCTAGGGTTTCACCGTGATAGCCGTTGCTGATGGTGGCAAAGCGTTTCTTGTGCGGCTGACCTATGTTGCGCCAATAATGGTGACTCATTTTTAACGCCACTTCGATGCCCGCCGAACCATTATCGGCATAAAACACGCGCGTTAATCCCTTAGGACATAGTTGCAATAAACGCTCTGACAATTCCACCACCGGCGCATGGGTAAAGCCGGCCAGCATTACGTGTTCAAGCTGATCGACTTGCTGCTTAATGCGCTCATTAATCCGTGGATTGCAGTGTCCAAAAATATTGGTCCACCAAGAGCTCACCGCATCCAAGTAACGCTTGCCGGAGTAGTCTTCCAGCCAAATCCCATCCCCACGTCGAATAGGAATCAAGGGCATGCTTTCGTGATCTTTCATTTGCGTGCATGGATGCCAAACCACGGCGAGGTCACGCTGCATCCAATGAGAATTATTGGGCAAAATAGTCTCCAGCGTTGTTGTTTTTATTGAAAAATTGAATCTAGACAGGATAGCTAAGTGATTAAATTACTCAGCACTCAAGCTAACACCCTGACCACGAGGATCGCTAGCGGCATCGCTATGCCCACTTTGCTTATCCCAATAGAGCACCTGTTGATTGCCGTAGTTGCGCGTTAGCTCTTTAACTCTATGACCTAACTGACGCAAGGCTGCTTGAGTTCGCACATCGAGCGCGCCCGGCTCAAAACCGAGTTCATCGGGCATATATTGATGATGAATACGTGGCGCTGCAACCCACTCAGCCGGTGATTGGCCTTCAAGATGCGCCAAAATGGCCAACAGGTTCATGCTCGGAATCCGGCTGCCACCCGGTGTGCCAAAGGCAGCAAAGCTGTTGGGGCTTTCGATAAAGCTCGGGCTCATCGACGACAACGGGCGCTTATTCGCCTCAATTTGATTGACATCGCTAGCCACCAAACCGTAGGCATTACTACCCGACAGGTCTGCAGCAAAGTCATCCATTTCATCATTGAGCAATATACCCGTACCGGGCACAGTAAACGCAGCGCCAAACATCATATTCAACGATAAGGTCGCTGCCACTGCATTCCCCTGACGGTCAATAACCGCAAAATGCGTGGTCTGATCACCCTCATGAATAACTGGCGCGACAGTAAGCTCACTGCTGGGCGTGGCTTGATGCGCCTGAATACTCGCGGCCAGAGCAGAAATATGCTCGCTGGAAAGCAATCTATCCACAGGGTTATCCACAAAATCAGGATCAGCTAGCAAGCCACGATCACGATAGGCACGGCGTAAAGTTTCTGCAATTAAGTGTGTTTTTTGTGCAGGTTCTGCTTGTTGCCAAGGTAATTTCTGCAAAATAAGTAAGCTTTGCGCCAAAGTAACACCGCCCGCAGAAGGGGGTGGCGCACTGATAAGCTGGCGCTCGTTCGCCAACGAGACCTGTAGCGGCGTGCGCCACTGGACTTGATAGTCAGCTAGGTCTTGCATGCTCCATATGCCACCAGCCTGCTGCACGGCTTGCACCATCTGCTCGGCGAGCTTGTCGTGGTAAAAACTTTGTCCGCCTTGTTCTGCAAGCTGCTTAAGCGTCCCGGCCAAGTCAGGCTGTGTTAGATGCCAGCCCTGCTGGGGCAGTTGGCCTTGCTGTAAAAAAATAGCACTGGACTCAGCATCCTGCTGCAACGCCGATAAACGCCAACCCGCACGCTCAAGATACACCCCGTCCACGGCAAAACCCTGTTCTGCCAGCTGTATAGCAGACTGCAGGTTTTCGTACATAGGTCTCTGGGCGTATTCGTTTAAAGCATCCAGCGCTGCTGGAATTCCTGGAATAGCCGCTGCCAAAGCACCATCCAGACTTAAACTGGGCTGCACTTGGCCATCGCGCACATACAAATCTTTGTGCGCGGCACTGGGTGCAGTTTCACGCGCATCTAAGAATAAATAGGTGGGAGTTGGTTGGGTGTTGAGGCGGATAAGGTAAAAACCTCCGCCACCCAAACCTGAACCATAGGGCTCAACTACTGCCAGTGCGGTAGTGGCAGCTATGGCGGCATCAATAGCATTGCCGCCTTGCTGCAGGGCTTCAATACCAGCTGCGCTGGCTAAAGGATGTGCTGTACTAACAAAGCCTTGCTCAGGTAGCAGCTGAGCATGAGCTACTACCGAACAAAGGACTAGAGCATATAGAAAGCTAAAGCGTAAAAACCGCACTACAGACTAAGCTACGCCACTGATGATTTTATATTTCTCCATCAGCTCTTCTTTGCTTTCAATATGATTAGGATCGACTGGAATACAATCTACAGGACAAACCTCAACACACTGCGGCTCATCGTAATGCCCTACACATTCAGTGCAAAGATTGGGGTCAATCTCATAAATCTCTTCACCCTGAGAAATAGCACTGTTTGGGCACTCAGGTTCACATACATCGCAGTTAATGCAATCATCAGTGATTATTAAAGCCATTATCTAACTCCTAAAACTCAAATTATATAAAACAATAAACGATACAAGATTGCACCTCTCTAGCCTTGGCAGTCTTGTTTTAGATCATTTTTTAAAGCGCTGCTGCAGCGCTTGAGACACCATAGGATGCACGAACTCAGTGATATCGCCATCTAATGCGGCAATTTCACGCACCAAAGTTGAGGAAATAAAAGAGTATTTTTCAGAGGGCGTTAAGAAGATACTTTCCACGTCGGGAGCCAATTTACGATTCATATTGGCCAGCTGGAATTCATATTCAAAATCAGATACTGCACGCAACCCACGCATCAAAATATTGGCTTCAACTTCTTTGACAAAGTGCGCCAACAGATTGTTAAAACCATACACCTTAACGTTGGGTAGATGCTCAGTCACTTTCTCCGCTAACTCAACGCGTTCTTGCAAACTGAATAACGGTTGTTTTTTCGGGTTAGCGGCTACTGCAATGATCACTTCATCAAAGATTCGCGCCGCACGCTCGACTAGATCGGTATGCCCACGAGTAATGGGATCAAAAGTCCCTGGATAAAGCACGCGATTCATTTGGCGTATCCTATGGATGCGGTAAAGGTGTTGGATTTTAGCGCATCACAGAGGCTAGAGCAAAAACTTAAACATTTAGCTCCTAAACTAACTGTCTCAGAGGCTGTACAACAAAAAACAGACAGTTAATAAGTCGATAATTAAGCAGTCACGCTTATAAAGCATCTAAACTCACTTCCCGCAGCTCCACGTATAAAGCATCTATATCACGCCAACTGATTCGAAACTGATTACGTTTTTTAGGTTTCCACTTGCCTTTTAACAGTTTCATATTGACGCCTGGGTCATAGTAAACAGTGCTTAAGTACAGCGCATGCAAGAACAGTTTTAGGTTTGTGCCCTTCCCTAATACCACCTTTGGTCCGTACTGATATTTTGGTGGGGTTTCTCGAATAGCACTATAAGCCACGAAGCAAGTGTTGGTATGTTTCTTTTTCCAGTGGAAAATAAGCTTATCGAACTTCCAGCCCGCTACAAGCACACCGTCATCATCGCGCAACATTAAACCACCGTCTGGCTCAAGGATTTCACCACTATCTGGGTCATAACCTTCAAAGCGCATAGTTAATGCTGTCTTCTTATTCTTCTGGCCAACATTGTGGCGACTGGCAAAATCCATTCGCTCTGGCTCAATTCTTGTGCCATAGGCTCGTAAAAAAACCTCAAGACCATCTAGGTAAGTGCCAACGTTTGGCTCCGGCGTCATTAATGTCACCGCACCAGCTGAGTGACTCTTTAGCTCCCAATCCATAAAGTCAGGATCTGATGAACCATTTGGTGTAATCCCAAACTGAGCTTCCAGCGTATAACCCGCACCATTTTGCGCTTTATAAGTGATTAACTCACCGTCAGAATTAAGACGACACGATTCAATAGGACCTTGAAGGAAGATTTCTTTTAGCTTTCTCAGCAGTTTTTCTTCACTGGATTCTTGCGTTGCTGAATACTCATAAAAAACAGGGGCAACTAGTCGCGCATTACCACTTTCAACAATCGCTTTAAGCTCATCATGTAATGCACCATCCCAGGCACTGCAGTGCGCCCAAACCTTCTGCTCATCTACACCAAGAACCAAATAACGCTTGGTATTAAGACGCGCAACTCGCTCTTGCGCTGTTGGCGGTTGCATCAGGTGGCTGGGCGCAATGCCCTTTTTTCGACTGCAGCCACTTAGAAATCCAGACAATCGTGTTTCGGGATATTTAGGGTAAAGAATGATCTGAGCATTAGGAGCTAAATCTGTCTCACCTTTAAGATCAATCCAGTACAAATCAAGCGGAGCTTTAAATATAGCGCCCTTGCTGCTCATCCCCGTTGAATAAACGTCACCAGATGGAATAGCACGAATCACTTCAAAGTCTGCACCCAAATAAATTTGCTGTTTCGAGTTGTCATTATTAGTCAAAGGCTTAATAAAAATCCGCTTAGCACCATGGTGTTTCAGTTGTTCGACAAGTATTTGAAATTCGCTCAAGCGACCTCCTTATGCCATACCTACTTTTTACTCTTCCAGCATACCAATCATCACTATTTTATAAAAATACTACAACCAGACACCGTATGTCAGATAACAACCTTTTTTTATGCATAAATAAAAAAACTATTTATACTGTATATAAATACAGTGTTATTGCTATAGAGGAACGATTGTGTGATCATTCGTCACACAAAATACCCAGAGGAAAAAATCATGAACCAGCTTGAATTAGACTGCGGCCAAATCTCGCTTGATGGACCAACAGATCTTGAAGTCATTTCAAAGCTTTTGGAGATTTATGACCAAAAATTTTTAGCCGAACACCTTAACCAAATTCCTAATAATAACTGGACGAGAGAGACTATTAATCGCTGGGTTAAAGGCAAAGCAACACCCAAACTTAGCAAAATCGAATACGACCACCTAATGGCACTATTACCTAAACCTGTGGTGACACCTGAAAACTACGATTTTAAATTTATCGACCTTTTCGCCGGTATTGGTGGAATCCGCAAAGGCTTTGAAGATCAAGGTGGCTTATGCGTGTTTACTAGCGAATGGAATAAATTTGCAACACGTACCTATAAAGCTAACTTTGCCTGCGATGCATCTTTTCATACCTTCAATGAAGATATTCGTGATGTAACCCTAAGCGCAGATCCCTCAGTATCAGAACAAGAAGCATACAATCATATCAATCATGTAATTGCGGACCACGATGTGCTGCTGGCTGGCTTCCCATGCCAGCCTTTTTCACTTGCTGGTGTGTCCAAGAAAAACTCCCTAGGTGTTAAGCACGGTTTTGAGTGTGATACCCAAGGAACTCTTTTCTTCGATGTCGCACGAATTATCGCTGCAAAACGCCCCGCCGCCTTTGTTCTTGAAAACGTGAAAAACTTAAAGAGCCATGATCGTGGAAAAACTTTTAGGACCATCATGAAAACGCTTGATGAGTTGGGTTACTGGATTTCTGATGCCGAACATACTGACGCTAAAGACCCGAAAATCATTAACGGCTCTAACTGGGTACCACAGAATAGAGAGCGTATTATTTTAGTGGGCTTTCGTAGAGATTTAAACGTGCACGAAGGTTTCAGTTTGAAAGACTTACCGATTCCTGAGAGCACACCGACACTTGGCAATATTTTAGAGCCTTGGGTTGATGACAAATACATCTTGACACCTAAGCTGTGGGAGTACTTGTTTAATTATGCTAAGAAACACCAGGCAAAAGGAAATGGCTTTGGTTTTGGCTTAGTAGGGCCTAATGATAGAGCTAGAACACTATCAGCCCGCTATTACAAAGATGGCTCAGAGATCCTTATTGACCGCGGCTGGGACTTTAGTAAACCTATTGCAGACGAGACCAATCTACTTAATCGTCCACGCCGTTTAACGCCATTGGAGTGCGCTCGCTTGATGGGTTTCAGTTCTCCAAAAGGTAATGAGTTTAAAATACCTGTTTCAGATACCCAAGCGTATAAACAGTTTGGCAACTCCGTTGTTGCCCCTTTATTTGCCGCAATAGCTAAACATATGAAGCCGTTTATTATGGCAGCTATAGCGGTTAAAAGTAGCAAACACGCCGCTTAATCTCCCCCATTGCACGACATATTTCATAGCCAGCAGAGCATGTATCACATTGCTCAACAATCTCACATAAAAATGGCCGGCCATAGTGGCCAGCCATAAAATCCTGTGCTTCACCTATTCCTTTTGGTTCCAGCACAGGCTGCCCTGCTGTTAAAATCGTTTTAGAAGCCGATAATCTTGCGGTTAGCTTCTAACAAACGTGCACCCATTTCGACTGGACTAGCTGGCTTGATACCATCGCGCAAGTCTTCTGCCTTATTGCCTGTATTGGGCAGGTAAAGTGCACACACTGATGCTGTTGCGCCTTTCTTAAGCGCGCCATCTAGCAGCTGTGCTGGTGTCACATTATTTGGCTTAAGTGTTTCACCCTCAGCACCCTTTAAAGCGATATCACCCGCCTTGTCGCAAAGTAAAATATCTACCTGCGCACCTTGTTCTTGCATTTGGTTGGCTAAGACCATCGCCATGCCTTGAGCCATGGTGCTGGCTGAGGTAAGGGAAACAGTAACCTGTTGTTTTTCCGCCGCTATGCTGTAACTACTGATGGCGGCTAAAACGAGTGCAACGAATGTTTTTCTCATCTTGGTTCTCCAATAAAATATAATTCATTATATGGAGATATAGATTAAACAAATATGAAGCGAATACGAATGCGCCTTAACAGCGCACTCATATTGCTAGATGGGAGCAGGACTAATAAGCCGCTGCTTGATGGATAACGCCGCTGTAGTTCTCTGGCTCAATCAAGGCTCGATGCAGGGCGATAATGGCCGCATCGTAATCACTTTCTTGTACCACTATCTGCATTTCTACTTGGCGAATGGTTTGCTGCAATGCCTGAATGCTGATACCCGCATCGGCCAATGCTGTCGCGGTTTTCGCCAGAATGCCTTTGATTTTCATGTTTGAGCCAATGGCTGAAACAATCGCTACATTATGTACCGTTACTTCGGCGCTGGAGTAATGCTCTTCAATCAAGCGCGCCGCACGATTAATAATCTTGCGTGAGCCAGCGCAGTAGTAGGTAATGCTGTTGGCATCACGTGATTTATTCACCACATAGAGCTTGAGTTGCTTGATGATGTTAGTGATTTCAGTGTCGTAGTTCAGATCGCCCAGCATTTCTTGGTCAAACACTTCAATCCCAAACATATCCTTACGTCCAGCAATAATTTCTACGCGAGGCGTGGAACTGGCATAGTCTTGGCAAATCAAGGTTCCGGTGTGTTCAGGCTCAAAAGCGTTTTTAATACGCAGCTCAACACCGGCGCGGCGCAAGGTTTTACCCGCACGTGGGTGAATTGCTTCCATGCCTAGATTCGACAGTTGATCAGCTACGTCGTAGTTAGTCATGCCGATGGTCACCACCTTATCAGCACCGACCAAATTAGGGTCCGCGGTACTGAGGTGAAACTCTTTATGAATAATGGCTTCTTTAGCACCTGTTGCCGCAGCAATTTGGGCAAAGGTGATCTCGGTATAACCACGATCAAAAGTATTCATCAGACCTTCAGTACAGTGAGTGTAACCGGGCGCAATCACCAGCTCTTTACTAAAGTCGATGCCCTGAAAATGGTGCGCTATCATTTCAGCAAATGGCAGTGGTTTCGTCGCCTGCCAACCCGTCAGGTCAACATAACGCGCGTTGATACCTTTTAACTTCAAAGCCAATACCGTATTAAAAGCACTATGAGCCTCACCCAGCGAGGCGAGCATCTCACGCACTTTAATAAGGTGCTCGGTGAGCTGGAAATGCCCGTAGTTACACAGCTGGTGCAAGCTGTGCATGACTTCGGCACAGTCATCAATACGGCTATTAATAAAGCGGTTGGCTTGGTCGAGCGCATGATCGCTGTCGGTAAAGATTTCAGCGTTTTTAGCCAACATGGCCTCGCGCACCTGCTCAAGAGGCTGCTGCCAGGCTTCTTCGCCGCTGGCTTCGGCAAAGCGTTGATAGACACCAGCTTCACCGGTTTTTTTGTGCTCCAACAACTGGTTGGTCATGCCGCTGTACGCGGAGACCACAAAAATACGCTGATACAAGCCGTGCTCTGGATGTTGGGTTAAAAAAATATTGTTTAGCACATCCGCAAAACTGCTCATGGACGTGCCGCCAATTTTTTCTACTGTATGCATGAGGTATGAGCCTATAAATAAAGGGTAACTGTAAGCTCGAAGACAGCGGCTTCAAGTAAAATCGCCTGATTATCAGCGATGCCGCAAAACTGTGCAATTATCTTGACGCTTTATGCTGCAATAACGTAATCATAGCTATGCAAAGATGCGCGGACAGCACGTCCGCGCTTGGTAAACGCTTAGTCTTCCAGTGGATAAACGCCGTCTTTATCATGCACTTCTTTGCCACTGAGCGGCGGGTTGAAGACGCACGCCATTTTCATTTCACTAAAGCCGCGCAACAGGTGCTCATCGTGCTTATCTAAAATATACAGCGTGCCGGGTTTAATTGGATATACCTTGCCGTCAGCTAAGGTTTGAATTTCACCTTCGCCACTAATGCAGTACACGGACTCCAAATGGTTTTTGTACCAGATATGGGTTTCAGTGTTGGCATAAATAGTAGTGATGTGGAAAGAAAAACCCATGTTGTCATCTTTGAGCAACATGCGGGTGCTTTCCCAGTTTTGCGCAACGACACGGCGTTCGCTATTTTCACATTCGGCCAGAGTACGGACGATCATGGTAGATTCCTTAATGAGTAGATATTTAGTGGGTTACAAGATGGCTGCTTACACAGCGCTAACTACAAAAAAGCTAGCACTGTGTAAACCGCTCAGTACTTAGGAGGCTTTTTTAATTTGCTTGTCGGCAAAGGTGTCTGCAAAAGCGCGATCAAGAATATCCATGGCCTGATCAATCTGCTCTTCGCTAATAATCAGCGGGCATAAGCACTTAACCACCTGGCTGTAGGCACCACTGGTCTCAATGACCAAGCCGTTTTCAAACGAAAACTCACATACCTGTGCCGCCGATTCGCCATCAGGACAGTTAATACCCAGCATCATGCCACGTCCTTTAACAAACAGTTTATGCGCTGAATAACGCTTAGCGATTTGCTCCATACGGGCGCGGATACGCTCGCCTTTGCGCTGTACGCTCTGCGCAAACTCATCGGTTTGCCAAAACTGCTCAAAAGCTGCAGTGGCAGTAACAAACGCATGGTTGTTACCACGGAAAGTACCGTTATGCTCGCCAGGTTTCCACTGGTCAAGCTCTGGGCGTAATAACACCACCGCAAAGGGTAGACCATAACCGCTTAAGGATTTAGACAGGGTGATCATGTCTGGCTTAATGCCCATTTTTTCAAAGCTAAAGAAGCTACCGGTACGACCACAACCGGCTTGGATATCGTCCACAATCAGCAATATTTCATGCTTGCGACACAGTTTTTCTAGCCCGCGCAACCATTCGGCTGAGGCGCAGTTTAAACCACCTTCGCCCTGCACAACTTCTACAATGACTGCAGCGGGTTTGTCGACGCCACTGCTAGGGTCTTCCAGTAGTTTTTCCATCATGGCTATAGTGCTGACGTCCTTACCAAAATAGTTGGCATAGGGCATGCGGCTGACATCATTCAGGTTCACACCTGCACCACCACGGTGGTGTTCGTTACCTGTAGTGGCTAAAGCACCCAAAGAGACACCGTGGAAACCATTGGTAAAACTAATAATGTTATTCCGACCCGTCACCTTGCGCGCCAGTTTTAATGCGGCTTCAACGGCGTTGGTACCTGTAGGACCAGTAAACTGCACGAGGTATTCCTGCATGCCGCGTGGTTCTAAAATAATACGGTTAAAGGTTTCTAAAAAGCGCTGCTTGGCCTGCGTGTACATATCCAAACCATGGGTTAAGCCATCGCTCTCAATGTAATCCAACAACGCCTGTTTCAATACAGGGTGGTTGTGACCGTAGTTAAGGGTTCCTGCGCCAGCCAAGAAATCAATATAACGGGTGCCATCTTCAGCAATCAGCTCAGCACCTTGGGCTTGTTTAAAAATCACAGGGAATGAGCGGCAGTAACTTCTTACGCCAGATTCGTTTTGTTCAAAATGTTTCATGGGGCAACCTATTTATTGTTTTCTGGGCGGCGCGGCAAAGGGCCTGCGCGATACAACACTTCGTCTTCATGCAGACCAGCAAAATGCTGCTGACTTGAGAACAAGACGCGGGTGCTGTGTTCGATACCCAGTTGATGGAATGCTTTTAAAAATAAAGCTTGAGATGCAGCGTTGTCAGGTGAAATCGTTGTTTCAAGGTAACGAACGCCTTTGGGGGCTAACCGTGCAATCAAGGCCAGTAACATACGTAACGCCAAACCTTGGCCACGCATGCTGCTGTCGACAGCCACTTGCCAGACAAATAAGGTGTCTGGGCGGGCCGGAGGGCAATAACCAGAAATAAATCCGACCAGTTCACCCTGTGCATTTTGCGCAGCAATAGCGGTCTGTGCAAAGTCGGTACACTGCAGTAAGTTGCAGTACACCGAGTTGGTGTCTAGGGGCTGGCAACGAGCGACTAGTTGATGCAAGGAGTAGCCGTCGTCGTCAGTAGGTTGACGAAATGTGACGGTAGCAATACTCAAAATAAGTCCTGTTTTGTTGTGTATTTGCTGTTTAAGCCTAAACAGGTAAACCAATTAACTCAACTCGACTGGGTGGCTGTTTCAGCCCCTAGAGAGGTCAAAAATAGTACTATTATAAGTGCAGCCAAAATGGCCACAGTCCACTGCTCATAGGCGCTAGCGAAACATGCACTTTTGTTTAAAAAAGCAGTGTTTTAGCAACGTCAAAAAATATTCTGTAAAACCGATGAACGGTCGTATATGCGGAATAAGCGTTCTTTGCATCGCCGGTATTGCATCCTGTTAACAATGTACAGGTGCAGCCAAAGTGCGTTAGGGTTTAGTAGGTTTTGTTCTGGTTAGTGGGGGAGAAACAATGCCAAAAACTAAAATTCCAGCCGAGATTTTAGAGGCGATACGGAGCGCACAGCACGTGGTGGTTTTTACCGGAGCCGGTGTCTCTGCTGAAAGCGGCGTGCCGACCTTTCGTGATGCGCTTACGGGCTTGTGGTCACAATTTGACCCCATGCAGTTGGCAACTCCGCAGGCTTTCTTGCGCGAACCCTCATTGGTTTGGGGCTGGTATGAGTGGCGTCGCCAATTGCTGCTGCAGGTTAAGCCCAACCCCGCTCACAGGGCTATTGCCGAGCTAGCCCAGCGCGTACCCAAACTGACCCTGATTACCCAAAACGTGGATGATCTGCATGAGCGGGCCGGCAACAGCGAAGTTATCCACTTACATGGCAGCATCTTTGCACCGCGCTGCTTCGATTGCACTCGCGCTTACCAATTCACTGATGTGCCGCAAATGGAACAAGAACAAGAAATTACGCCCCCGCGCTGCGAACACTGTCAGGGCATGATTCGACCCGGTGTGGTGTGGTTTGGCGAGGCACTGCCCGAACACGCCATGCAGGCTGCCTTTGCCGCCGCAGAGGACTGTGACTGCCTGTTATCCATAGGTACCTCGGGCATGGTGCAACCCGCCGCCAGCATCCCGCTGGTTGCTGCGCAACAGGGCGCCACCGTAGTGCATATCAACCCCGAACCCATGCACGTACGTGGCACAAAGGAATTCAGTTTGGTTGGTTTGGCTGGTGAGCTTTTACCAGCGCTGCTTGGTGCTAAGCTTTAAGGAGCTAACAGCTCAGTGATATGTGGCTTAGCGTAGCGGTTGGGGGAGCGCTATCAGGGTTGGGCGCGCAACACGCTTAATACATCGAGTTCGGCGAATGTTCGGGATGCACCTCGCCATACACTTCCTCTGGATCCACATCATTCAGCAGCAACACTTCTTTTACCGCTTCAATATGATCCAGCACATGCTGAAAATGTTCGCCATACTCGTATTTCGTCACTTCTATGGCTTTGGGCATGTAGCTAAAAGCAATTTTTAAAGCGTTTAACGCTGTTTCATTTAGTTTGTCGCTCATTATTAACCTCACTATCTGACCGGCCGGTCATTTCTTCGTTATGTATGTGTATCTGCACAGTAACAGAGAAAATTCTTATGTATCAAGCACTTCAATACGATAAAACAGCTCAGCACGGTAGAGAGTTTCAAATCCGCAATACTAAAGTAGTAGCACAATGACACCTATGGTTAGTTGATATTAATACTGCTCGACAGACAATCGCTATGCGGCACATGAGTGCCAATCTAAGGAGAGTGTTTATGTATAAGTATAGTTTAGTCGCTGCAATCGCTTTAGCTAGCTTTAGCGGTGCTGCATTGGCAAGCAATAATGTAGCTGTCGGTGCAGTGGGTGGTACAGCAGGTTTTGGTGTTGAAATAACCTACGGTTGAGCTGATCAGCTCAACCTACGTGGAACCTACCGCGGTTACACCTATAACAAAAACTTTAACGAAGGTAATGTGCGCTATAAAGGTGAACTAAAGCTTAAAAACGGCGGTGTACTTTTAGACTGGTTCCCTATGGACGGCGGATTCCGCCTCACTGCCGGTGCGCTACATAACGGTAATGAGCTAACCGGAAAAAGTAAGCAAACAGCATCGGGCGAATATACAATCGGCGACAAAAAATACGCAGTCGACGGCCAAGTTAAAGCCAAAGCTGATTGGCGTTCCTTTGCGCCCTATTTAGGTTTGGGTTGGGGTAATGCGGTCGCCAACAAATCCAAGCTTAGCGTAAACGCTGATTTGGGTATTATGTTTACCGGCAAACCCAGAGTTAAGTTAAAAACAACTGACTCCAACCTCAATAATGACCCAGACTTTATGCAGGATCTTAAGCGCGAAGAGAAAAAACTGGCCAAAGACATAAAAAGTGTCAGGTACTACCCAGTTGCACAGATCGGCATAAGCTATAGTTTCTAATAGCAGCATCCATCTCGCAAAGCCGGCTTAGGTCGGCTTTGTGTTTTAAGTGTAAACGAGTTAGGCCACGTAAAAATCATAGATATTCTTGATAATCAGCACAGAAGTAACAGCAATAAACAGCAGCCGCACAAAACCAGTGCCTTTGCTCAGTGCTACACGCGTACCGACATAAGCACCAGCGATCATCGACAACCCTAGAACAATTCCGTAACTGTAGTTTACCGAGCCCAACCCCATAAACATCAACAGGGCGGCGGTGTTGCTGGTGAGGTTGAGCAGCTTCGAGCTGCCGGCAGCATTGACGAAATCAAAGCCCATAAACAGCAGCACAAAAATCATAAAGGACCCCGTGCCCGGGCCAAAAAAGCCGTCATAAAAACCGATGATTATAAGCAGTGTGTAGGCTAGTTTTTTCTTCCAGCCCTTGACCAGCATCGCTTTGGGCAGTTGCCCCAAATTCTTTTTTGCCAAACTGTAAACCAGCACAGCGATTAGCATGACAATTATCAGCGGCTGCAAAATTTCTGGGGACATCTGGTGCACGGTAAAAGCACCGCTCATGGAGCTTGCAAACACCAAAGGCAGGATTGGCAGCAGCAGACGAATATTTACTTTTCCAGCTCGCATAAAAGCCAGCATACTGGTTAAGTTTCCCAAGGACGCCGCCAATTTATTGGTGCCAATCGCCACGGCAGGCGGTAAACCTACAGCCAGCAAAGCCGGCACAGTGATCAAGCCACCGCCACCGACAACCGCATTGATAAAAGCGCCGAAAAAACCACAAACAATCAGAAAAGAAATGTTAAACCAGTCAAGCGCCATGCGCAGAATGCTCCCCGAGTTCAAGCACAGCACATGTCTGTTTAGATGCCGCCCAAGTGCAGGTATTTAATTTCCATGTAGTCATCCAGCCCGTATTTTGAGCCTTCGCGCCCTAGTCCTGAGGCTTTAATACCGCCAAAGGGAGCCACTTCGTTGGAAATCATCCCGCTATTAATACCGATCATACCGTATTCCAGCGCTTCACCGACACGGAAACAACGCCCCAAATCACGACTGTAAAAATAAGCGGCCAATCCGTACTCGGTGTTGTTAGCCAGCTCAATGACTTCTGCTTCTGTGCTAAAGCGAATTAAACCTGCTACCGGACCAAAGGTTTCATCCCGGGTGAGCAATGCCGTATTGGGTACCTCGGTGAGCACGGTGGGCTGGAAAAACGTGCCCTGTTCTGCCTGACCACCATAAACCAGTTGCGCGCCTTGGCTGAGTGCATCTTGGATATGACTTTGCACTTTATCCACCGCTGCCTGATCAATCAGGGGGCCAATCTGTACGTCCTCTTGCAGGCCATCGCCCATGCGCAATGCCTGTACGGCTTGAGTAAAGCGCTGGGCAAAATCCTCATACACCGCCTCATGCACGTAAAACCTATTCACACAGACGCAAGTTTGCCCGGCATTGCGGTATTTAGCCGCCAAGGCCCCGGTCACCGCCGCATCCAAGTCAGCGTCTTCAAACACAATAAAGGGCGCATTGCCGCCCAACTCCAACGAGACCTTTTTAATGTCTTCCGCGCACTGGCGCAGCAAGGTACGACCCACCTCGGTTGAGCCGGTAAACGACAGTTTGCGCACCAAAGAGTTACTGGTTAGCTCAGCGCCAATCTCGTGGGCACTACCCGTCACTACAGACAACACACCATCTGGCACGCCGGCACGTTGCGCCAATTCCATCAACGCGAGTGCGCTAAAGGGCGTTTGCGACGCGGGCTTAATCACCATGGTACAACCGGCAGCTAGCGCCGCCGCGGCTTTACGGGTAATCATGGCTGAGGGAAAATTCCACGGGGTAATGGCCGCACACACACCAATGGGTTGTTTAACCACCAACAGGCGCGAACTCGCCACAGGACTGGGAATCACATCGCCATAGGCACGTTTGGCTTCTTCAGCAAACCACTGGATAAACGAGGCCGCGTAGAGAATTTCACCGCGGGCTTCAGCCAACGGCTTGCCTTGCTCCAAGGTCATCAGTCGCGCCAGATCGTCCTGGTGCGCCACCATCAAGGCGTACCAGCGTTGCATAATCTCACTGCGCTGCTTCGCCGTGTGCGCCCGCCACGCCGGTAGTGCCTGATTCGCGGCTTCGATTGCCCGCTGTGTTTCACCAGCGCCCATGTTTGGCACTGTACCCAGCGGTTGTTGCGTGGCTGGGTTGGAGACCTCCAGCGTTGCGCCTGAGTCCGCGGCGCACCATTGGCCGTTGATAAATGCCTGCTGCTGAAAGAGTTTGCTGTCATGCAAGTTCATACCATTCCCCTTTTCACTAACCGTTGCATTTTATGTTGCTTACTATAAATGGCTTAAAACCAAGCGCCAAACACATTTGCTGTGCATACCTCTCTATAATGCGGCCTCTTATAGGTATTTTGGTTGTAGCATGATGCTGTGGATTGAATCATTGGCGGCGCTGTTGGGTGTGCTATCGGTTTACCTGATGACGCGCCAACGACCTATCGCTTGGCCGATTGGCTTGGTGATGGTGCTGTTGTATAGCTGGGTCTTTTTTGTGGCCCGCCTGTATTCGGAAATGCTGCTGCAGCTGATTTATGCGGTGTTACAACTCTATGGTTGGTGGCAATGGTGGCGTAAACCTATTGGGCAACCAAGCTTAAGCGTTAGTTTTCTGCCCAGACTGCTGTTACTGAGAGACTTGTTCATTGGCTTAGCCATCACGCTATCGCTGGGCTTTTTTATGAGTCATTACACGCAAGCCAATGTGCCTTGGCTAGATGCAGCCTTAACCGGTTTTAGTTTGGTCGGTCAGTATTGGATGGCACACAAACGTATTCAATGTTGGTGGATGTGGCTGGTGCTCAATATTATTTACGTAGTGATGTTTATCTGGGTCGAGCTATATGTCACCGCTGCGCTCTATGTGGTGTTCATTGGTTTAGCTATCTATGGTTGGCAGCAGTGGCGCAAGGCATTGGTGCAGCCCGCATGAAAGTGGTTGTCTTAACGGGTCCAGAATCAGCCGGCAAAAGTACACTCTGTACCGCACTGGCGGAGCATTTTAATGCGCCGATGGTGCGCGAATATGTGCGCAAATACATCGATCAGGTGGGGCGTGCTACGAACTATGCCGATATCGAGATTATTGCACGTGAGCAGTTAGCGCGTGAACGTGCGGCGCGTGCGCTTAAACCGCCGCTGTTGCTGCTCGATACCCATTTGCTCAGCAATATGCTGTGGAGCCAAACCCTGTTTGCTCGCAGTCCCGATTGGATTGAGCAGAGCTTGCTCGCGCAACACTATGATACGATTTTTTTGCTCAGCCCGGAAGGCATGCCATGGCAAGCCGATGGACAGCGCTGTCAGCCTGGGCTAAACCAGCGGCAGGATTTTTATGCCCAACTACACCGCTGGCTCACTCAACACCAACAACCGGTCGTACCGATCAGCGGTAGCTGGCAAGCAAGGCTGGACATGCTAATGGAGCACATTAACGGGCTTAGTTAAGCGGAGTAGGTGTCTGCGCTAACGGCGGCAGTTGCATGCCTAGGCCTAAAGCCTGACGAATAAAGGCTATTTTAGCTTGCGGCATACCATCAACAGTTTTCAAACCTAGGTTGCGCAGCAAGCGTAGCGAAAGATTGTCAGACTGAAATAGATTCTGAAAACCCTGCATGGCTGCCATCATGGCTAGGTTGTGCGGCATGCGCTGGCGCTCAAAACGACTCAATACTTGCACGCTGGCATAGTCTTCCCCACGTTCAATCGCTTTGAGTACAACATCCGCCAAACTGGCCACATCTAAAAAGCCCAGATTGACGCCTTGCCCAGCCAGTGGATGAATGACATGCGCTGCATCGCCGACAAAGGCTAAACCCTGTTCGATATAGCGCTTGGCATGGCGTTGACGCAGAGGAATGGAAAAACGCGGATCCGCATATGTGATTTTTCCCAGTCGCTGCTCAAACGCCTCGCCTAGTTGCTGGCAAAACTGCTCATCTTCTAATGCCAGCACCTGCTGTGCACGCTCAGGCGGCAAGGACCAGACAAGTGAGCACCAGTTGCGGCCATCTGCATGCTGCAAGGGCAATAAGGCTAACGGGCCCTCATCGGTAAAACGCTGCCAACAGGTGTGTTGATGCGGTCGTTCGCAGATCACACTGGTCACTACCGCATGATGCTTATAATCCCACTCACGGGTGGCGGTGCCCGTCAGACGGCGCACACTGGAGTTGGCGCCATCTGCTGCAATTAATAAGCGGGTACGCAAGCTGCTGCCATCAGCCATGCTCAGTAACCAGTCTGAGCCAGAGCGTCTAAGCTGACTGAGTTGTGAATGCGCCAGCAACGCGATCGAGCTGTGCTGCAATTGCTCTAGTAAAGCATCCTGGACAATCTGGTTTTCCGCAATATGACCGAGCACCTCAGCATGGGCATCGCTGGCACTAAAATGAATACTGCCCGTACCCGAGCCATCCCACACCTGCATTTCCCGGTAAGGACTGGCACGTCGCGCCAGCACACCCGGCCACGCGCCTAAATTTTCTAAAACATTCTGACTGGCAATCGACAGCGCACTGACGCGTGGAGCAAACGCAGACTGGGGATCAAAGGGCGGTACCGTCAATGAGCCGCCATCTAAAAGCACCACATCTAAGCCCGAGTCTTTGAGCGCCAAAGCCAGGCTACTACCGACCATGCCCGCGCCTACAATAATGATATCTGCTCGCATCGCTATAACTCCCTAGACTGCTGTGCCGCGCCCGCCCAAACCCATGGCGTAACGGGTGAAGTACGATTTCGCCGGTGGGCAGAGTTCCAGTCCCAACAGCCCTAGATTACGTCCTGTCACCAACAGCGGCTGGGCATTGGAAAACAAACGCGTACTGCGATCGGAAAAGCCGATAACGAGATCCTGATCTCGTTGCTGGCTGGCTTGATACGCCTGCAAGGTGGCCAAGTCACCCAGCTCGGCTTGGCTGGCGAGCACATGCTCGGCTAAGGCCAGCGCATCGCGCAACGATAGGTTGTAACCTTGCCCAGCAATGGGGTGCAGGCTGTGGGCTGAGTTACCCAGCACCACCAGATTACGACGCACCTGCTCGCTACTTTGCACTAGGCTTAAGGGATACAAATGTCGCGCACCCACCTGTTTAAAAGCGCCTAAACGATAGCCAAAGCAGTCTTGCAGTTCAGCTAAAAAGTCTTCATCCGCAAGCGCCGCCAAACGCTCTGCCTCAGCCGGTGGCCGCGTCCAAATCAATACGCAGCGGTTTTCTGGTAAGGGCAGTAGCGCCATAGGTCCTATCGAGGTGAAACGCTCAAACGCCAGACCTTCATGGGCTAACTCGGGGCTAACCGTGCTGATAATGGCGGTTTGCGCATAGGGCGTGACCTGCGCATGAATGCCGAGTTGTTCGCGCAAATTAGAACGCCCACCATCGGCCAGAATAGTCAGCTTCGCTTGCAACTCAGTGCCATCTTGCAGCTTTAACTGATAACCCTGTGCATTAGGCTGCAGACGTTCAACCTGAGCAGGGCAGTGCCAATGCACCACCTGACTGTCCAGCGCCGCCCATAAACAATGCCCAAGCCAGGCGTTTTCTACCACATAGCCCAGTGCTGGAACATTTTCTTTAGCGGCACTCATGCGCGCGGCAGCAAAATGTCCTTTATCAGAAACATGGATATCGCGAATCGCTTCAGCACGTGCAGCTACTTGCGGCCAAATACCCAGCCGCTGATAGATTTGCTGACTGCCATAGGTCAACGCTGAAGCGCGCACATCATAACTGGGCTGGTAGCTGTCACCCGGGGCAAAAGGCTCAATCAGTGCGATAGACCACTGGCGCTGCTGAGCACCCTGCTGCAGGGCCAGCGCAAGGCTTGCCCCCACCAACCCACCGCCAATAATGGCTATATCCACTGATTTCATTGTTAGGCTCCGCTGTTGGCTTGGCGCATCAGCTGTTCAATGTCAGCCACGGTTTTAACTGCTGCGGTAGTGAGCACTTTATGACCGGTTTTGGTCACCAGCACATTGTCTTCAATGCGTACACCAATGCCGCGCCACTTTTTGTCTACAGTTTTGTTATCTGGGGCGATATAAATACCTGGCTCTATGGTCATGGTCATGCCCGGCTCCAGCAAACGCCATTGACCGGCGACCTTGTAATCACCGACATCATGCACATCCAGTCCCAGCCAGTGCCCAGCGCGATGCATATAAAAAGGTTTATAGGCTTCGCTGGCGATTAACTCTTCCAGCTCACCTTGCAATAGACCTAGCTCCAATAAACCAGCCGTAATTATGCGCACTGTTATGTCATGGGCTTCATTCCAGTGACGATTTGGTGCCACACAATCAATCGCGGCAATATTGGCAGCTAAAACTAACTCATAGATAGCTTTCTGCTCCGGGGAAAACACCCCGTTGGCTGGGAAGGTACGGGTAATGTCACTGGCGTAGCAATCGAGTTCGCAACCCGCATCAATTAAAATCAAATCACCGTCTTTAATCAGCGCGTCATTTTCAACATAGTGCAGAATGCAAGCGTTTTTACCAGCAGCAACAATAGAGGAGTAGGCCGGTAGGCGAGCGCCTGACTTACGAAATTCGTAATCCAATTCTGCCTCCAGCTGATATTCATACATGCCTGGCTTAACGGTTTGCATCGCACGGGTGTGCGCGCGGCAAGAAATATCTGCCGCCTGCTGCATCACCTTCACTTCTGTTGCGCTCTTAAATAAGCGCATTTCATGCAGCAGATGGTCTAGCATGACAAATTCTTTGGGCGGCTGCGCACCCAAGCGCGCTTTGCTGCGAATGCTGTTTACCCAATCCATCAACTGCTGGTCAAAACTGTGGTTTTTGCCTACCGAGTAATACACCCGCTCACGACCCTCAATCAGGCCCGGCAGAATTTCATCAATGTCGGTGAAAGGAAACGCATCGTCAGCGCCATAGTCACGCACAGCGCCCTCTTGCCCTGCACGCAGGCCATCCCAGAGCTCTTTTTCGGGATTGCGCTCACGGCAAAACAGCACATATTCGCCATGCTCACGGCCTGGAATAATCGCCAGCACAGCTTCAGGCTCAGAAAAACCAGACAAATAAAAGAAATCACTGTTTTGCCGATATGGATAATCCACACTGTTATTGCGATTGCTGATCGGAGCCGCCGGCAGTATGGCAATACTGTTGGGTTCCATCTGCTGCATCAATAGTTGGCGGCGTTGGCGATATTCTGTCTGACTAATCAAACTCACTGAAAGGCTCCTTAGTGAACGGCGGGCTTGTCAGCTTCCTTTGCGGGTGGCTCAGGCTGGATGCCGTGCTCAGTGTATAAAAGCACTGGGGTTATACGCAGATACTCGCTAACTTCCATATAGCTGGCTTCATCATTTTCTTCTTCTGTCAGATCCTCTATCTGGCTGATAGATACGTAATCTTCGAGAACTTCTTTGACGTCAGCAGAAAGTTTAGCTTGTCCTATATGAGTACCAAAACCACTTAAAAACCCCTGACACCATTGTGCCATGGCACTAATACGCTCCTCGAGCGGACAGTCGTCATTAGGTAGCAGCAAGGTTACGGCTAGGTTTTCCACGGTGGTCAGCTCTGTTTTAAGCATGTCTTGCAAGCCGGTGAGCGCTTGGTGCAAACTGGCCGGCACTTCACCATCAAAAAGAATTTCTGCGTCATTAATGCAGGACTCAGCGCTAAAGCTGGCGCCTGCACAGCAACGCCCGAGCATCAGCCCGTGTAATTCTGCTGGTGAAACCTGTTGGCCATGCTCTAGTAAAAGCTGGGCGAATGAGTGATAGATGGAAGTGTGTTGAGACATAGAGTTTAATAGCTAATAAGTGTTATAAAATGAAGTGGCTTAGTATAACGTGTAATTGTCAGTACTATAGGTGTTATGGCAGTTTTATTATCTAGCGATAAAAATATTTGCTCATTTCAATCCAGCCGATCGGCAAGTCTTTAATCGTGGGGGGCGTGTGGAAACTTCGGATTTAACCAAGCTGGCGCAGGCTGTTGAGCAGTTGATCCGCCGTAATGCTGAACTTAAACAGCAGTACGCTGCCTTAAAACAGGCTCAGCATGACTGGCAGCAAGAGCGCGCTCAGCTGATTAATAAGAACGATGTGGCTCGACAAAAAGTCGAGGCTATGATTTTTCGACTGAAAGCCTTGGAGCGAGATTCATGACGCAAGCGCAAACCCAGACTGTAACCGTTTATATTCTGGATAAGGAATATCACATTGTTTGCCCTACTAGCGAACGCATTAACTTGGAGCGGGCGGCTACTTATTTAGATGGCAAGATGCGCGAAATTCGCCGTGGCGGCAAGGTCATCGGCTCTGAGCGAATCGCTGTGTTGGCGGCGCTCAATATTACCCACGAATTACAAAACAAACAGCAGCAATTCGAGCTGCTGGATACGGTTGATTCCCAGCAAGTACGCGAGCTAATAGCTCAGGTTAACACAGCCTTAGAAAATGATTAAGCCTTGTCCCAAGGCTAGAAGAATGTATACTGAAGCCACTCCCTGGAGTGTTTGCTAGTTGATTATGTCCCTGAGCCGATTCTCTCAACTCGGGGCTTGCGAACATAAGCTGGTGTGCATGCCTGCTCTGCAGGAAGCCTAAAAGCTTAACGCGAACTCCACCTTGAACTCTCGGGTTCAAGGGCCACATCAACAGCGGCATCTCTGGGGAGTCTCTTTTCAAGCTAAACACTCAATACGCCTGCTCTTGCGCCATCCAAATTAGCAGCACCTCTTTACAACCAGCACAAACACCTTCTCCGCTTGCTTGGCATCATTAGCGCGCAACATACATTCAGCTGTACAATAACAAGCCAATTTAACCTCTGAAATAGCGATTACACGGCCTATGTCACAGCAGGATGAACTGAACCAACAGCGCGCTTGTTTACGTAAGCAATTACGCCGCAAACGCAACAGTCTCAACCCCCAGCAACAACAAGCTGCGGCACAATCACTGTATCGCCAACTTGCTCAGCAGCAGGTTTTTCGTCGCGCGCAACATGTCGCCTTTTATTTGGCCTGCGATGGCGAGATTAGCCCGCATTTGCTGCTCAAGGCAGCGCTTAACCAAGGCAAGCACGTTTATCTGCCAGTCATTGCTCCTTGGCCTAAATATAAAATGGTGTTTCAACAACTATTGCCTGATGAGCTATGGGAAACCAACGGCTATGGCATTACTCAACCCAGATGGAATCCTCTGCGCCAACGCCCGATTTGGACGCTAGACCTGCTGTGCATGCCCCTGGTGGGGTTTGATAAATCAGGTAACCGCTTAGGGATGGGTGGCGGATACTACGACCGCGCGCTAGCACCCTTGGTAGCACATGAACATATTAAAATGCCAACTCTGCTTGGCTTGGCGCATGCCTGCCAAGAGGTTGAGCAAATTCCACTGCAGTCTTGGGATATTCCGCTGCACGCTGTTGTGACAGACAGCGCTTATTTACAGCTTTCCAAGTCATGACTTTATAATCGCTTTTGGTCTATTAGGAAATATCAGCCCTAGATACGTTCCATCCGTAAGGTTACAATGTTTACTATTTTTAGCGGTACTCATCAGCTAAATTACCGCAGGAGCATCCATGTCTCAGCACAAAGAAATCAAAAAAATCTATGCCTTACCCTTACTTTTAGCCTTTGTTGTAGCAGCGGGCATAGGTTACTGGAAATCCATTCAAGACCGCTTACCCGAAGGCGTGTATGAAGCCAATGGTCGCTTAGAGGCCACTGAAGTACAGATTGCTACCAAATTTCCAGGACGTTTAGCGCAGGTTTTAGTCCGCGAGGGTGACGCTGTAGAAGAGGGCCAGTTGCTGGCACGCATGGACACTAAATCCCTAGAAGCGCAACGCGCGCAGGCACAGGCTGAGGTAATGCGCGCCGAAGAAAACCTAGCGGCGCAGCAAGCCAATGTGCACCTGCGTGAGTCCGAGCGTAAGCTGGCAAAGCAAGACTTAGCACGTTTTCAAGAACTGTATGAACGTGGTCACGCCAGCGGTCAACAACTGGACCAACAGCAAGCGCGTGCTGATACCGCCGCTGCCGCGTTAGAGGCTGCTAGAGCCCAAGTATCAGCGGCCCGAGCAGCCATAGGCGCGGCACAAGCACAGGTATTACAGTTGAGCACTGAAATTGAAGAGAGCAGTCTGCGTGCACCCATCGCTGGTGTGGTGCAACTGCGCTTAGCTGAGCCGGGCGAAGTGCTCGGTGCTGGCGGGCGCGTCTTATTATTAATTGACCCCAACGACCAGTACATGAATCTGTACCTGTCTGCAGCCTTGTCTGGCCGTTTAATTGCCGGAGATGAAGCGCGTATTTTATTGGATGCTTTGCCAGAACAACCCTTAGTTGCACAGGTTGCTTTTGTCGCGGGCAAAGCCCAGTTCACCCCCAAAGAAGTGGAAACGCGCGATGAGCGGCAAAAGCTAGTATTTCGCGTCAAGCTGCGTCTGAGTGAGCCTAGCGCAACACCACAAGCCAAGCCGGGCATGCCGGGTTCGGCTTATGTGCGCGACAGGCAGGATGCACAGTGGCCTGAATTTCTTGTCCGTTAATTAGCCGCCCACTATGACCACTCTAGTCGCAGTAATTGCACAGGGAATTTCCCATCGTTATGGCCAGCAGCAAGCGCTGTCCGGAGTGGGTTTTAGCCTGCCTGTGGGCAGTCGTTGCGGCTTGATTGGCCCTGACGGTGCCGGCAAATCCAGCCTGCTTGGTTTAATTGCCGGAGTAAAAAAACTTCAACAAGGTCAACTTGCAGTACTCGGCGGTGATATTGGTGAGCGTCGCCACCGCCGCACACTCTATCAACGCATCGCTTTTATGCCCCAAGGCTTAGGCCATAACCTGTATCCCGATCTATCCATCGTGGAAAACATTCGTTTCTTTGCTGATCTATTTGGTTTAAATCGCCAAGAGCGCGAAGTCCGCATGACGAGTCTGCTTGCAGCCACCGATTTAACCGCCTTTGCCGATCGACCTGCAGGCAAGTTATCTGGTGGTATGAAACAAAAACTGGGGCTGTGTTGTGCACTGATTCATGACCCCGACTTGCTTATTTTGGATGAACCCACCACAGGAGTAGACCCTTTATCGCGCCAGCATTTTTGGCAATTGATTGAGCGGGTCCGCCAAGATCGACCCCAGCTGACGCTGCTGGTGGCCACGGCTTACATGGAAGAAGCGGCACAGTTTGAGCACTGTTTGATGATGGACAAAGGTCAGCTCATTGCGCAAGGCTTAACCGCAGATCTGCTGCAAGTAGTCGACAGCGGCACGCTGGATGATGCGTTTACCTATTTTCAGGGTGCAGGCAAGCAAGCGGTTATCCCTTTAACCATGCCGCCACTGCAACAAGACAGCCAAGACATAGCCATTAAAGCAGAAAACCTGAGTTTGCGCTTTGGTGATTTTACGGCGGTAAACAACGTCAGTTTTGCCATTAGAAAGGGCGAAATATTCGGTTTTTTAGGTTCCAATGGTTGCGGCAAAACCAGCACCATGAAAGTGCTGACCGGCTTGCTACCCGCCAGTGAAGGTAAGGCGTGGCTGCTGGGTAATCCCGTAGACTCAAGTGATTTGGCTACCCGCAAAAGGGTCGGCTTTATGTCGCAAAGCTTCTCTCTATATGGTGAATTGACCGTACTACAAAACCTTCATTTGCATGCACAGCTATTTGATATTCCTAGCGCACAAGGCCAACAAAGAGCGCAAAAACTCATGCAGCGTTTTGACTTGCTCGACTTTGCTGACGAGCAGGCCGGCACACTACCACTGGGTTTGCGTCAGCGTTTATCCTTAGCGGTGGCCGTCATTCACGAGCCAGAGGTGCTTATTCTGGATGAACCCACCTCGGGTGTTGATCCAGCCGCACGAGATGATTTCTGGCGTTTATTACTTGAGTTATCGCGGGAGCAGGGCGTTACTATCTTCCTGTCGACACACTTTATGAATGAAGCTGAGCGCTGTGACCGTATTTCATTGATGCATGCAGGACAGGTGCATGCGGTGGGCACGCCCACCGAGCTACAAGAGCAGTATCAGGCACAAAGCTTGGAGCAGGCTTTCGTACGCTGTTTACTCAAAGCGCAAAACATCAGCGAAGAAGACGCGCATATCGCACCGATCAATACGGCAACCGCTAGCCAAATTACAGCGCCACGCCAAAGGTTTAGCTTTAAACGCACCCAAGCTCTTGCCGTACGTGAATCCAAAGAACTCTTACGCGACAAAGTACGCTTAGCCTTTGCCATGCTTGGTGCGCTGTTCATGATGATTATTTTTGGCTTCGGTATTTCGTTAGATGTGGAAGATCTCTCTTTTGCCGTACTGGATCAGGATAACAGCCCGCAGAGCCGTGCCTATCTAGAGGCTTTTCGCAGCTCAAGATACTTTTCCGAGCGCCAACCACTCAGTAATGACAAACAGCTGCATGCACGTTTGCAGCGCGCCGATATTCGTATTGCCATTGAAATACCGGCAGGCTTTGCTCGCGATCTTTATGCGGGACGACAACCCGAAGTCGCTGTTTGGCTAGACGGTGGTGTGCCTTTTCGCGCAGAAACCAGTCGCGGTTATGTGCAGGCTGTACATATGGAAAGCTTGCAGCGACTACAGGCAGAAAGCAGTGCTCCCTTACCTGAAGTAAACCAGCTAGCACGACTGGAAACGCGTTTTCGCTATAATCAAGGTGTTATCAGTGTGCATGCCATAGGCCCGGGGGTGATGGCACTTATTTTAGTTTTTATTCCAGCTATGCTCACCGCTCTTGGAGTGGTGCGCGAAAAGGAACTGGGTTCCATTACCAATTTTTATGCCACACCGCTAACCCGTTTAGAGTTTTTGTTGGGCAAGCAATTTCCTTACTTAGTAGTCAGCCTCTTAAATCTAGCCTTGCTTGTCGCTACCAATATCTGGCTGTTTGGCGTGCCGCTTAAAGGCAGTGCCACTACACTCGCATTAGGTGGCGTGCTCTATGTTCTGACGACCACCAGCTTTGGCTTATTGATTTCCACAGTCACCAAAACCCAGATAGCAGCCATTTTAGGCACGATGATTCTCACCACTTTGCCGACGGTACAGTTTTCCGGTTTGATTACTCCGCGCTCATCCTTAGACGGTGGTGCGGCAATCATGGGTGAGCTTTTCCCTGCAGGTTATTTTTTAGATATCGCCGTAGGCACCTTTACCAAGGCGCTGAACCTAACCGACCTCTGGCCACAAGCCTTAGCACTATTAGGCTTTTTCGTCCTCTTTACCGGCCTAAGCTTGCTGCTGTTAAAGAAGCAGGAGGCTTAGAATATGTACAAGCTAAAGCATATTTTCCACCTAGGTATCAAAGAGTTAATTAGCTTAAGGCACGACAGCGTGCTGTTGCTGTTTATGCTGTATGCCTTTAGTGCAGCAATTTACATGCCTGCATCTGGCTCAGCCGTTGGTGTGCATAATGCCAGCGTGGCAATGGTGGATGAGGACAACAGCCGTTTGTCACGCCAACTCGCAGAAGTCTTGCGACCGCCCGAATTTCAAACCCCAGTATCCTTAGCCTACGATGACATGGATGCGGTGTTAGATAGTGGTCGGTTTACCTTTGTGGTGAATGTACCGCTGAATTTTCAAGCCGACTTACTCGCAGGCAAGCAACCTGAATTACAGATAAACGTTGATGCAACCGCCATGAGCCAAGCCTTTATGGGAGCAGGCTATATGCAGCGGATTTTTCAGCAGGAACTGCACGCCTTATCAGGCCAAAACATCGACACTGCCGTAAAACTAACCACTAGGGCGTTGTTTAATAGCAACCTACAAAGTGGTTGGTTTTTAGCCATTATCCAAATTATCAATAACGTGACGATTCTCGCTATTTTGCTCACCGGCACGGCACTGTTACGTGAGCGTGAGCATGGCACGCTGGAGCATTTGTTAGTGTTGCCGCTGACGGCTCTGGAAATCATGCTGAGCAAAGTCTGGATTAATATCGTGGTCGTGGTGTTTTGTACTTGGCTGTCATTGGAGTTGATCGTAAAAAAAGCGCTGGGCGTGCCTTTGGTCGGCTCGATGGGTTTGTTTTTACTGATTACTGCACTCTACTTGTTTGCCTGTACTGCAGTAGCCGTCTTTCTAACCACATTGGCACGCTCGATTCCGCAGTTTGGCTTGCTGACTATTCCAGTGGTGATGACCATGCTGATGCTATCGGGTGGAACTACGCCACTAGACAGCATGCCGGTCTGGCTGCAATGGGCGATGCAGTTTGCACCAACGACACATTTTGTCAGCTTGGCAACGGCGGTTTTATTTAGAGATGCTGGTATCGCGCTGGTGTGGCCGGATATGCTGGCACTAGGCGCTATTGGTGGGGTTTTCTTTGTCACTGCACTGGCGCGCTTTCGCACCAGCTTGGCGTCTTAAAGCTATTCTTGAATGAAACGTAAACCAGCACCCTTGCTGCTAATGCGTACTACTTCCATCATCAGTACTGGCGCATCGTCATTATCACTCAAGCCTTGAACTTGACCAAACACCACATCACCAACGGCCAGCTTAGCCATATCTGGATGCGCAATAAACACACCCGTATCAGACAGATCTTCGGTAGTGGCATAGATATCTTCCATGCTGGGATGCGAAATTTTTATCTTGCAGTTAAGGCAAGTACGGATATGTTGGCGTAAATGAACATGCATGATGGTGTCCTTATGGCGTGTGCGTCTATATGTCCACTTTATGCAGCTCAAACAATTTGTTCAAGTACAGATTAGAATTAGTCTTAAACCACGCTGGGCAGTATATTTGATGCTTGTTGGCTTTCTGGAGCTACTCTGCAGACCAGATAATCATGCATAAAGTATTGTTTACTTAGGGAGCAATAAAATAACGCCCCCTAAGTACTGACTAGTTACCGCCCCATTTGCTGACGATGCATAGACTGATAGGCTGAGAACTCCTCTGGAGATATTGAGCCATCACCGTTAGTGTCTATATCAGTGAACGATGCAGCATCAGTAAGCCCTCGCATTTGATAGCCTTGCTGAGCGCGATCGCTAATTCTGGCGGTACGTGCCTCAATAAATTCCTCCTCGGTGATCTTGCCGTCATTATTAAGATCGAAGTCAGAAAATGAAGGCATGGCATTCTGTCTGGCATTACCACCACCCATGCCCATACCACGTCCACCGGCACCCATGCCGCCACCTCTAGTAAGAGGTTCATCCGGCAGCGTCACTCCACGCTCCTTGGCACGAATTACCATACGCTCGTGATGCTCCCTGCGAATTTGTTCCTGCTCTTCAGCCGTTTTCGCAGCACGCATTTTAGCACGTTGCTCGGCACGCTCCTGAGGCGTCATAAGCTGACTGCCGTAGATTTGCTCTTGCTGCTGGGTTTGGGCCTGCTCTGTGGCTGGCTCTTGCTCAGCTGCCAACGCGTAACCAGCGAAAAATGCCAATGTACTAACCAAAGCAGACATAGCTAATGTTTTTAGCTTCTTCATGATTAACTCCTAAAACTGGGTTGTCTAGAGAAGATACGCGAAGCTAGTTTAGTAGCTACGCCTATACACACTAGCATAGCATGCTCAATTTACTGCATCTTTGAATTCGTTTTGCATCACTTCGCGGTCAAACCATACCCTTGCGCCAAACTAGGCAAGTCGTGTGAAAGCAATCATTTATGGGGTTGAAGATTATTTCTGTCTGCGTAAGCGGCGGTCCTTGCTGAGGCTGAAACTCTGTACGACTGTTCTTTTATCGTCTTCTGTCCGCACTTTAACGATAGTCGGTTCAAGCGCAGCGTAACTTTTTATCTGCTTGTTTAATTTTTGCTTGAGCTTCAGCCGAATCGTTCACATTCAACTTCCTTTGTTGATTGTGTAAAGCTTAAAAAATAAAAAGCAACCAAAACAGACGCTTACCGTATTTAGTATGCGCCGATTAGGGTTGCCCTTTAATTTGTGTTGCTACTTAGATAGCAACAACTTTATTTGCGCAAGGACCTTTTTGACCTTGACCAACTTCGTATTCGACCGCTTGGCCGTCATTTAAAGTTGCGTATCCACCACCTGCCTGAATTTCAGAGTGGTGCACAAACAAATCTTTACCACCGTCGTCAGGTGTAATGAAGCCGAAACCTTTGTCAGCATTGAACCACTTTACAGTACCTTTAGCCATTTTACTTTACTCGTAATTATTGGTGAGAAATATAATTATATGCGAATTCACCAGTTCGTATATAAAGCAGTGATTCAGATTAGAACGCATAGCGTCCTGCACAGCCGAACAAGACTTGTGTGCCAGCACCAAAATGCAGACGGTTACAGCTTGTTAACGGCAACACGTGCTACTCCGAATATCACGATTGTATAGTATGCGCCAATAGATGACATTAATGAACATATGGATTAACAAATCTAACTCTTTTCTATCTAGCCTGTATCCACAAGCACAGGATAAAATTGCCGCATCGCCTGCTGTGGTGTGCGTGGCGGTGAATTTGTAGTCTCAGTTTAAGCGTGATCTTTTTAACCACTTTTATTGTTACTGACGTCCAATATGTGCCCAGCCCAGTCTAATTTTTTTAAAACGTCGCTACGTACAGGTTTTCAACCTTATCTCTGGCCCATTGGGTTTTGCGTAAAAACTTCAATGATGACTTGATTGACTGCTCATTTTTAAAGCAGTTCACATTGATTCGTTGCGCCAATCCATCCCAGCCATAATGTTCTTGCAGACTTGTCACTATCTGCTCAAGCGTAACGCCGTGCAAGGGGTTATTGGTTTGTTCGTTACTCATGTTGCATACACCCGCATGTTATCTAAGAAAGCGCTGAATCTTTGCCTGCGCCGCTAGGACTAGGATAGACATCGCATAACTGGCCCGCTTTTACTTTATTCTCTACTGCGGCACTAACTGCTCGCAGCGGTAAAAAGCCTGTCCCGTTTCATCCAGCACCTTAATCAGTTTTGGCAAGAGTGCCTGCATGTTGGCCATAAGCTGCCAAGGCGGATTGATGACCAGCATGCCAGAAGCCGTCATGCCTTGACCTTGCGCATCGGCAGTCAAACCCAGCTCAAATACCTGAATATCCTTAATGCCACTTTTGATAAACTGCTGGTGCATGCGTTTAATTCGGCTGCGCTCAACCACGGGATACCAAATGGCGTAACTGCCCGTAGCGAATTTTTTATAAGCACTGGCTACCGTTTTAAACACTTCATCGTAGTCGGATTTTATTTCATAAGACGGGTCAATGAGTACCAGAGCCCGTCGCGAGGGTGGCGGTAACCGGCCTAATAAGCCGCTTAAACCATCTTCTTTAAAGACTTTGAATTTACTGTAGTCTTGGGTGTTTTTTTCCAGCCGTTTGTAATCTTCGGGATGCAACTCATACAGCCATGCATGATCTTGGCTGCGTAAAAAATGCGCGGCAATCAGCGGTGACCCCGGATAAAAACCCAGTTTGGCTGACTTACTATTAAAAGCGGCTATCGTCTGTTGATACAGGGCCAATTCAGGCCAGTTTAAATCCGTTAGTTTGGCGACACCCTGACGATACTCTTGCAGTTTATCGGCATGGGCTGACTGTAAATGATAAAGCCCAGCGCCGCTGTGGGTATCCACATAGCTAAAACCCTTATCTTTTTTAATCATATGCTGCAGCATTTCCAGCAGCACAATGTGTTTAAGCACGTCCGCAAAATTGCCGGCGTGAAATGAATGACGATAACTTAACAAGTGTTTTCTCTATCAGATTGAGTGATTAGGCAAGTGCCGCTTAACAGTAGGCAAAGCGATTGCCACCGCCTTGCTTGGCCTTATACATAGCCGCATCAGCCGCTTGGATAATACGATCAGCGTTGTCGCCATCTTTAGGGTAATGGGCGATACCTATAGATACGCCCACTGTCAGGCTGTGCCCTTGAATCTGGAAGGGCTGAATGACTTGCTGAATAATTTTTGCAGCAATGACATTGATCTGCGAAACATCCTGGGCTGATTCAACAACCATTAAAAACTCGTCACCACCTAAACGCCCCACAATATCATTAGCACGCACTACGCTACGGATTCTTTGTGCTACCTCGCTGAGCAAACGATCGCCAACTTGGTGGCCATAATTATCGTTAACCGGTTTAAATTTGTCTAAATCAATAAACAACACGGCAAAGCTATCTGTGTGATCAACACAATAAGACAAACGATTCATAAGCGCGTTGCGGTTCGGCAGCCCCGTTAGCGCATCGTGATGGGCTAAATGAATTATTTTGTTATGTACCGCTTTGCGCTCAGTAATATCGCTAAAAATATGGATTAGATAACTAATTTGTGCGTTAGCGTTTTTAACCGAAGTAATGTTCTGCAGGGTTGCGGTGATATCGCCCTCATCAACCCCAGATTTTTTATAGCAAATTTCACCCTGCCAGCTGCCCTTGGAATCTAATAGTGTATTTAAGTCCTGCGTAAGTAACTGGTTGTTATCACATATATCAGGCGGCAAAAATTCCTTTAAATTACGCTCACAAAAAGACGTATCACCAGTATGAAGGATTTTTTTAGCACCCTGATTGGTGCGTACAATATTAAGCTGGGGATCAGTTATCAAGATAGCTTGCTGGGTTTGTTCAAACACGCTCGCTGCTAGGCGTAACTCAATCGCATGGTGCTCAATTTCCGCAGCCTGTCGGGTTAGCTTGTTAATCAAGGGTCTTACGGCGTAGTGACTGATCAGCGCACCAATGACCAGCATAATAAAAATACTCAGGTATGCCCAGAGCACATCCTGATAGGCCGCTTGGTAAAAAATGCGCTGTGGAATCCGGATGAGTAAACCGCAATCCATCTCGGTTAGCGGCACATAAATTAAGGTAAAGTCTTGCCCATCAACAAAATCAAACAGCTGGGTTTTGGTGTAATTAAGCCCAGCCAAGTCACGCTTTAATACGGGTGTTAATTCTTGACGCACCACTCTTTGCTGGACAGGGTCGTAACCCAAAGACAGCAAAGAGTTTTGGCTAATCAAATTTAGCTGTGCTGTTTCTGTATAAGTGCTGAACTTGCTAAGCAAAGGCGCAAGGCTCTGTGCATCAAAATATAAAATATCCAAGCCTACCAACACGCCGTCTGGACTATGGATTTCTGCGCTCACACGAATTAAATCTACGGCAGGCTCGCTTAGACTAACCACTTGTTGTGACACCGCTGATAAATCCAGCTGCTGCACCTGCTCAGCTAACTCACCCACAGCAGCAACGATTTCTTGCGCTGGCGTTATACGCACCATAGCGCGCAAGTCAGGAATATGGCTGGCTGGCTCGGCTAAACGTGGTTGGCTAAATTCCTGTAGCTGTGCCAAAGACAGCTGCCCAGCTAAATAGGTTTCTAGACGTTTGCGTATTTCTGTACGACTAGTGAATTGTGCCGCCAAAGAATGGTAACGCGCAAAATGGTTTTCTATTGCGCCTGCCTGAGCAGCAGCGTTGGTCAGATTCACCTGCTCTATATGCGAACGTATCGAATAATACATGGGCGCAGTGGCGCTCAAACCAACTAGGGCGCCCGTAAGCAATATTGTTATGAGTGATAACAATACAATCCTTTTGCCAACACTGAGCAACCTAGGCATAACGCATTAACCTTTTACACAAACTACTTGGCGAAGGGTATGCACAATTTCCACTAAATCTTGTTGTGCTGCCATAACCGCATCGATATCTTTATAAGCCATGGGCGTTTCATCTAGCACACCGGCGTCCTTGCGACATTCTACATGAGCCGTAGCCTTTTGGTGATCCTTTACCGTAAAAGTGCGCTTGGCTTGGTTACGACTCATCACTCTGCCAGCGCCATGACTGCAAGAGTTAAAGCTTTGCTCATTACCCAAGCCCCGGACAATAAAGCTTTTCGCTCCCATAGAACCTGGAATAATCCCTAATTGACCGCGTCGAGCAGACACAGCACCTTTACGGGTTATCCACAGCTGCTGCCCAAAATGCTGCTCTTGTTGCACATAGTTATGATGGCAGTTAATCGCTTCTTGCACGCTGGTAAAGGGCGTGTCGATTTCTTGTGCCAAGGCAGCCAAGGTGTGGTCCATCATCAGTTCACGGTTAACTCTGGCATAGTGTTGCGCCCAATCGACCGCTTCTACATAGTCAGCAAAGAACGCACTGCCTTCTTGCAAGTAGGCCAAGTCCTCATCGGGCAAATTCATTTGATGGCGCTGCATATCCTGCTTAGCCAACTCAATAAAACCTGTACCTATGGCATTGCCCACACCGCGTGAGCCGCTATGCAACATGACCCAAACTTGATTGGTTTCATCCAAACACAGCTCAACAAAATGGTTGCCTGTGCCTAAAGTGCCTAAATGCAGGTGGTTATTGGTTTTTTCCAAGCGCGGATGCTTAGCGGTAATTTTTTTAAAACCAGGTAACAACTTAGCCCATGCCTGATCCACCGACTTTGGCGGCTCATGCCAAGCACCCACGTCTCTTTTACCGCGACCAAAGCTGCGCCCGTGCGGCACTGCCTTTTCGATAGCACGACGAATCGATGCCAGATTATCCGGCAAATCCTCTGCCATTAATGAAGTACGCACCGCCATCATGCCGCAACCCAAGTCAACGCCAACGGCAGCTGGAATAATAGCCTTCTGCGTGGGAATGACACTGCCGATGGTTGAGCCTTTACCCAGATGTACATCCGGCATCACCGCCAAATGACTATAGATAAACGGCATTCGTGCGGTATTGAGCAATTGCTGCTTAGCTTCTGCTTGTACCGGCACGCCCTGCGTCCAAAGCTTAATAGGCACACCCTGGTGACTGCTTAATACTTGATAATCAGACATACTCTTACCTCAATAATTAATACAAACATGACACTACTATGCAAACTATCTGTCTTAAGCTTGTTCATGCAGCAATAAAGCTTGCCTACTAATAATTTCCTGTGGAGTAAAAAAATGAAAAATATACTCACCCCTGTGCTCTTAGCAATAATCTCATCTACAGCTGCCTATGCTGATACCTACAAACTAGACCCAGACCACTCCAATGCACGCTTTGCTATTGGCCACTTTGGTACCAGCACCAACCACGGTGGCTTTTATAATCTCACCGGTGACATCACCGTAGACCCGCAACGCGGAACAGGTCAGCTCAAAGTTATTATTCCAGTAGCGAGCGTTAATACAGGTAACCAGCAGTTCAATGAACACCTAAAAAATGCCGATCTATTTAATGTTGAGCAGTTCCCCACCATGACATTCGCCAGCACTGAGTGGAACTATGTCGATGGCATGCCACAGCAAGTGACGGGCGATCTCAGCCTGCTAGGCGTAAGTCATCCAGTTACTCTGACGGCCACACAATTTAACTGTTATCAAAGCCCTATGTTTGACGGTGCAACAGTCTGTGGTGGTGATTTTGAAGCAGTTATCGACCGCAGCCAGTGGGGCATGGATTATTTAGTTGAGTTAGGTATACCTAAAGAAGTTAAGCTCAGCATCCAAGTTGAGGCCGTTAAACAGTAACAAAACTCAGAAAAAACAGCATAAAAAATGGCGCTGCCACGGTCAGGATTAAACCGCTAATAATAGCTGTGGGTACATACTCGTAGTTGCACGCCTTACGCACAAAGGGCAGGGTAGTATCCATAGCCGTTGCGCCACAGACCCCTATGCTGCTGTTGGAATAATTACGCCCCAAAATAAATACCACCGTCAGGCCAATTAATTCACGCATCAGATCATTCAGCAACGCAATACTGCCGTAGGCTTCGCCTAGATGCTGTCCAGCCAAAGCGCCTGATAAGCTAAACCAGCCAAAACCTGTGCTGAGCGCCAAAGAAACCATTAAGCGCTCGCCCGTCATCCAGCTTAACAAAACGCCCGCCAGCATCGAGCCAAGCATCACCACGGCAGGAATCACTAAGACATGCGGTGCAAGCCAAGAGCGGTTAATCGCCACCTGAGCCAAATCCAAACCGATGAAAAACAACAGCACATACAGCCAGTAGGAAATGTTAAATAGGACCTCACCTACGGCATGCTCATGCCAGTGTAAACGGTAGAAAAAAGCACCTAGCAATACCAAGCTAAAAGCAATCAGGCACTCTTTAACCGGATACCAGAGTGCTTGCCAAGCGCTGGTATCCTCTGCTTCAGTTTGGTTTTTTCGATTGAAGGGCAAAAGCAATAAAAAAACCACCACACTGATGGTAAACGCATAGACGGCGGCTTGTTTTAAAACGCTAATTCCAGAAGCAAAACTGCTAAAAGCCTCACCCGACTCCATACCAATCACAAATAAAATCACCCACACCACGGGCGTGATTGCTTTGACTAACGAGCCAATTACAGGCTTGGTCAGTCGCTTACCCAATAGATAGCCTGCTAACAAATAAAGCAGTATCGGCAGTACAGTGGTGAGTATTTTAGTCAGTGGAGCTAGCACGAGGTATCTCTTGGGGAGCTGATTAAATTGAAGTCAAGAGTAGCCCCGTAAATCAGTGCGACAAGAGATCACGCTGGGGCTTGGGCGCCTAGTATAGCAGGTTCAACTGCGGGGAATATTTGTCAACTGAGGTTAGCTAGGCAATAAAGCCGACAAATTAATATGCTAATTTGTATACTCAAGCTATTCATTTGCTTTAAATAGGTGCGTTGTTATGAAATTCGCTCGCTGGTTAAGCCAAAATCTTAGCTTAAGTATTCCGCTGTTTTTATTGCTGGGTTTGGTTGCCGGTTTTTGGCTGCCAAGCGCAAACCTCAGCATGCTGATCACACCACTCACCTTATTGATGGTTTACCCGATGATGGTCAATATCAAACCCAAGCAACTGCTTGAGTCTGGCCATGGCAGCGTGCAGTTTTGGGCACTGGTGATTAATTTTTTATTTATCCCTTTTGTCGCTTTTGTCCTGGGCCGTTTATTTTTTGCCGATAAGCCCGAGCTGGCGCTAGGTCTGCTACTAACCTCACTATTACCCACTAGCGGTATGACGATTTCCTGGACAGGTTTTGCCAAAGGTAACGTACCGGCAGCGATCAAACTCACCTTGGTCGGTTTATTCCTCGGCTCATTACTCACGCCTTTTTATGTGCACCTTTTATTGGGTGCTCAACTGCCCGTTAAACTCATGCTAGTGTTCCAACAAATTCTGTTCTTTATTGCCATTCCGTTAGTGGCAGGCCAGCTAACACGCGCGTTTCTGTTACGCCGTTACGGCCAGGAAGACTTTCAAAAACGCCTAGCACCTAACTTCCCAATCCTCTCCAGCATTGGCGTCCTCGGGATTGTCTTCGTAGCCATGGCGCTTAAAGGTCCTGAGCTTATTAAGTCGCCCAGCTTGGTGCTATATATCATTGTGCCGCTGATCTTGCTGTATGCCATTAATTATGGGGTGAGTACCTTTGTGGCGCGCAAATCCCTTTCGCGCGGCAATGGCATTGCTTTGGTTTACGGCACGGTAATGCGTAATCTGTCGATTGCTTTAGCATTGTCCATGACAGCCTTTGGCGAGGCCGGTGCTCAAGCAGCGCTATTAATTGCCTTAGCCTATATTGTTCAGGTGCAGTCTGCGGCTTGGTATGTAAAACTCACTGAACGCCTGTTTCCCGCTGAGCCTGAGCAACAGTAGCCGATAAATTTAAGGCAGTACCCAGTCCAACTCATGGTGCGCCGCAAAGGCTTCTGGGTGCAAATACTCTCCTCTTAACAGAGGCTGCTCAAGCCAACTCCAGTTGATGTTGAAGGCTGGGTATTCACTTTGTATCGCATCAGCCAAAATCGTGGTGCAATACAGATGCTGCTTATCACGCGCAGCTAACACAAACGGCTTGCCCAGCTCGGCCAATAGACTGCGGCTTATATTTTGGCGCTGCTCAGCGCTTAAAAACAGCGGTCGTGCTACAGCAACACGCTTGGCTAATTTCACATCGGTAAACTGCTGCCAAGTAGAGAGTAAAACTTGATTGCTGAGCGTTTGTAAATCATCGGTGGTTGCGTGAAGTATTTGTATTTCTGGCTCAACCTCAACCACCATGCCGATATGGGAAAAATCACCTGCACCAAAGCTGGCAATCAAATAGCTTTCCAGCGAGGTTCCTTGCCGAAAGACCCAGTCACCCACAGCAAGCGCTGGCGTATCTGTTATGCCAGTCGAGTCACTGAGCGGTGCGTTATCACGAGCAACGGCTGAGCCGTTTAGCACCAACCAGCCTAGTAATAAAAGGCATAAAAAAAGCCATCTGGGTAAGACATAGATGGCTTTTTTATTGTTCAGCAAACAAAGCATTACAGCTTAACTTTCCAGCCATCCTTAGTGCTGATCAGGTTAACGCTTTCTTCATCGCTGGTGCCGTTTTTAAATTCCAACTTAACCGAAACAGAAGCCGTTTTTTTATCGCCACTGTAGTTGGTAGAAGTAGATTTGATTGACTTAACACCACCAGCCAACTCTGCTGCAGCTGCTGCGGCTTTCAGCATTTCGCTCATCTTACCCTTCATCATATTGAACTGCTGTTTTTCTTCTTCAGTTAAATGAACCACGGCCATAAAGGTTTCAATATCGCCGTTTATCATGGCGCTAACATACTTCTCAGCCACTTTTTCAGGACCTGAGCCAGAAGAGCAAGCAAACATAAATACAGCAATGGCCAGTATAAAAAAGTGTTTTACTTTATTCAGATACATAAGGGTTCCCTATTAAATTAATGTGTTAATTTTTCCAAAACTTACCCCAGCTGCAGGCTAAACAAAGCGCTCTAAACAGCACGTGGTCCTTAACGGCCTTGCTAATGCATTAGTTAGGCGCGTATAGCTTACACACTTAACTAAGGTGAAGCCGTTACCACCAACAAGCCTGCCAACCGTTTTGCCAACTAATTCACAAAAAGAAAGCAACCACAATACTTAAAAGCACTACGACAGCAAAAACTTTGTAGTGGGTGCTAAATAGCGGTCGTTTATTTGATTCGTTTACATCTCTATTCATAGCTTACAACTCTACTGCTCTGCTGTTTTGTTACTGAGCCAAATACTCAAAAATCACCCCATAAATGCTGCGCTACTGCCACAGCAGCTATGGGTGCTGTTTCTGTTCTAAATACTCTTGGCCCTAGGCTAACCGCCTGAAAACCTTGAGTTAATACTTGTGCAACCTCACCCACACTTAAACCACCTTCTGGCCCTATTAATAGCGCCAGCTCTTGAGGTGCGGCGTATTGGGCAAAAGGTTGAGCCTGCGGGTGCAACACCAGCTTTAATTCGGCGTTTAGTTGTTCTGTCCAAGTGGCTAGTTTTTCGATTGGATGAATAACTGGGATTTGACTACGACCACACTGTTCGCACGCGCTAATAGCAACTTGCCGCCAATGCTCGAGTCTTTTGTCTGCACGTTCTTTACTTAAGCGCACGTCACAGTGCTCGGTGAGCAATGGCGTGATGTGTGTGACACCTAGCTCGGTTGCCTTTTGGATAGCCCAATCCATGCGCTCGCCCTTGGAGAGCCCTTGGCCCAGGTGTATCTTTAAGGGCGATTCAGCTAAGCCCGCGATTTTTTCAGTGAGCTGCACAGTTACAGATTTTTTACCCACCAGTGTTAGCTTGGCTAAAAACTCATCGCCACTGCCATCAAAAACCTGTACCTGAGCGCCAACATCCAAACGTAATACTCTGGCCATATAATGTGCAGTTTGCTCTGGCAGTTCGTGCTCGCCCAAACTAAGTGGCTGCGCCACATAGAAACGCTGATACCCCATGTCGCCCACTCGTATGCAATTAAAAACCGTGAAACCATAGCAGATTCCATGGCTGCTCGACCATAGTGCTGGCGTGATATGAGTATGTGTGGAGAGTTATAGCAGGTTACTGCTATGTTTTAAGCGGGTTTCTACAGGTTTGCAGACACTAGCCTTACCGCTAAACTGTTGAAGCCCAGTTTCTGTAATTTCAGAACCTAGATGCTATGCTGGAGCGTTACGCCTGTACGAGGATGCCATGCATCCGACCGCGGAATACGTCAGTAGATATAGTGCTGTCCTGACGCACTGCTGTCGCAGGCATGGCCTGCTCCTTGTAAAGTTTAAGATTCTCGATCCTTGGTGTATTTCTGAGTAAGCATGTTGGCATAGTCTTCCAACGAGGCCGCCACAGCTTGCTCAAAACTAGCTAGCTGACCACCAGCATCGGACATGGCCGCTTCTGCAGCGGAGCGTTGCGCAAAAGCGTATTTGCTGACCGGGCTCATAACGGCACGTAAGCTGGAACCAATCAAGTAAGTGGCAGAAGAGGCTTCTGTCAGTGGTTTCGGCTCGCCGGCAACGCCAAAATCCGCAGCATAAATAGCTTTGAAGCCGCGTTTGCGTTCGCGCAGCATGGCCTCGCTGGCACAGTTGATCGAGCAGGTTCCCTCGGCATGGCTGTCAGCGTAATGCAATAAGTGACGGGAGAAGTGAAACTTGCGCCTGTCCATATTGCAAATAACACAGCGTGGATACTTATCCAGCTCATCGCTTAATGGAGCGGTATCAGGCTTGATAGCTGGTTTATCGGCTGCAAATACTTGGCCGCTAAGTCCGTTCATGGCTGCTAGGCTAGTGATAGCTAACCCAGTACTTTTTAATAGTGTTCTACGCTTCATAATTCTTACCCCGTTGGCGACTGTGACAATATGCAATGCTCGTTAGTTTACAAACTAGCAGCAGATATTATGGTACTGGGCATCTAGCGCAAGAGTACATTTTGTCGCAGCGTTGTTATTAAAAATAGTTGCTCCTTAGAGCCTCTCTGAGGGTATCGATAATTATTCAGCGAATGCCCAACAGCAAGAGTCCGTAGCATGCTTATAATATACAAATAATTATAATATATATAATAGCTTATTCCGCAGGTAAGACTTTAAGCTAGCCAGTTCAGGCGATAGCTAGTCTTGATTAGTACAATTAGCGCAAAAACACAACTAAACATTAGCTTAGCTTTACTGCGTCATACTGTCCTTGTGACAAATCGGCATATTGCAAGGGGAAAGTTTTCAAATAAGATAAAGCAAATTAAAACCTACATTGGGGTGCAATATGCTTTTATTATCAAGAAAACACTTAGTGTTGCCTGTGGCAATGCTTTGCATAAATCTTTCATTAGCGTCTGAAGAGCAGCCATATAAATTAAAAACAGTCACCACCTATAGTTCAGCGATTACTGACAGATTTGACTCTGCCCAACAAAACCCCTCCAGCTCAACATTTATTAGTGGTGAGAATATAGATGATCAGCATGCTAAGAATATTCAAGAAATATTAAGAGGCATTCCCGGTATTACTTCAGACTTATATGGCGACGGCGATGGCATAAAAATCAAAATACGCGGTATTGACAACCAAAGATATTATGGTGAACAGCCTGGGGTGGCTATCGTTATTGATGGCGTACCTATTTTTGAGCGCACTGGTAAAGTTAATATTGACTTAGACAATATTGAATCGATTCGCGTGGTTAAAGGTGGCGCATCCTATTTGTACGGTGAAGATGCATTAGCCGGCGCGGTTATCATTACCACCAAAGGTGCCAAAGATAAAAATGATATTAGCTTAGGCTATGAGCAAGGCTCATTTGGTTATAACAAAGAACTCTTATCGGCTAACTTTTCACAATCAATACTATCCGGTCGCTTCCAATACTCAAAACGAGAAACGGATGGCTATCATTATTTATCCAACCGAGACAGTGAAAGTTATTCTTT
>Ga0265293_10000140_pt1 | contig 172700 bp, 157 predicted proteins | sample Munlanlewell138R_FD_192505 | JGI IMG/M metagenome (GOLD analysis project Ga0265293, IMG submission 192505) | Leachate microbial communities from a municipal landfill in Southern Ontario, Canada - Leachate well 138R | ecosystem: Engineered > Solid waste > Landfill > Unclassified | place... | reverse complement strand
CCCGCATCCCGCCCCAATGCGCACGCTCCGCCGGCCGCACCAGGCTGCCGCCGGCGGCCACGGCCTCGGCCAGCGTGCCGGCCACTTCGGCCTCGGTGCGCACGTTGTGGGCCAGGGTAAACCGCGCGAAACCCTCGCCTGCGGCGGCCACACCGGCGTCGACGGCAAGGTTTTCTCGGCCAAAAAGGGCGAACGCCACGGTGCCGGCCTGAAAAAACGCCACTTCGGCCTGGCTGCCGGAAGATTCGCGCCAACCCAGTGCACGGTAGAACTTGCGACTGCGGGCCAGATCGGCCACACCCAGCGTGACGAAACTCAAGGTCTGTTGCATGCGCGGCCCCCGAAAGTCTTCAAACTGCCCCAATTCTAGCGAAAGCGCGTGCCGCTGCCCGCACTTGCGCAAGGCGGCCCGATATGCGAGCGTTGCGACCTCACCCTGAACTTCACTGACACCATGGCCTCCGGATTCCTGTATTGCCCGCATTGTCGCCAACCGCTGGAGACAATCGAACTCGGCGGGTTTCCCCGCGGGGTATGTCCCGATCGCCATTGCGGCTTCATTCATTGGAACAACCCCACGCCCGTCGTGGCGGCGGTGGTCGAGCATCGCGGCGGTCTGGTCCTGGCGCGCAATGTGCAATGGCCGGCAGGCACTTTCGCCTTGGTGACGGGCTTTCTGGAACAGGCGGAAGACCCCGCCGCCGCCGCGGCGCGCGAAGTGGAAGAAGAACTGGGCTTGCGCGCCACCCAACCGCCACAGCTCATCGGTCACTACCCTTTCGATCGGCAGAACCAACTCATCATTGCCTATCACGTGCGGGCCGAAGGCGAGATCGTGCTCAACGAAGAGCTCGCCGAATGGCGGCACGTACCATTTGCCGAAGTCACGTATTGGCCGCGAGCCACGGGGCTCGCCCTGCGCGACTGGTTGCGCGGCCGGGGTTACGATCCACAAGAAGCCCCCTTGCCGCTGCGCTCATGACCCCGCACCTCCTGCTGCATCGGCTCAAGCTGCAACAGTTGCAGGTGTTCGAACGCGTGCTCGAACACCGGTCGCTCTCGGCCGCTTCCAAAGAACTGCACCTGGCCCAGCCCACCGTCACCCGCGCGATCCAGGAGCTGGAGAAGACCCTCGGCGCGCCGCTGTTCGAGCGCACCAGCCGGGGGGTGATTCCCACCGAGCTGGGCCAGGTGGTGGGCCGGCGTGCCCGCCAATGGCTGGCCGAAGTCCGCTACCTCGCCGATGAGGTCGACGCGGTGCTGGGCGGCGCGGCCGGCCACGTGGCGGTGGGCACGCTGATTTCCGCCTCGGCCCGCTTGTTGCCCGCCGCGCTGGCCCGCCTGATGAGCCAGCACCCCGGCATCCAGGCCAGCATCACCGAAAGCCCTTCGCGGCAACTCTTTCCGGCGCTGGCGCGCGGCGAACTCGACATCATCGTCGGCCGGCTGCCTGATACCGACGATCCCGCCGCCCTGGCGGGGCAGATCGCGCATTATCCCCTCTACCACGAAGACCTCTGCCTGCTCGCCCGGCCCCGCCACCCGCTGGCGGGCGCCGCGCCGGCCAGCCTGCATCAGTTGCAGGACGGCTGGTGGATACTGCCGACGCCCGCCTCGCCCTTGCGGCAGTCGGTGGAGCAGGTGTTCCGCGAAGCCGGTCTGCCCCTGCCGCGCCACCGCCTCGAATCGCTCTCGCTGCAAACCAACCTGGGCGTGCTCCAGCGCACCGACGCGGTGGCCTTCTTGCCCCTGGACGCCGCGCGCCAATGGATTGAAAGCGGGCTGCTGTGCCGTCTGGCGCTGGATGCCTTCGGCGGCTTTGGCCGCGTGGGATACTCCATCAGTACCCTGCGTCCCTCCTCGCCCGCCTGTCTGGCGCTGATCGACTGCCTGCATCGCGTGGCCAGCGAGCCGGATTGATACGCCGGCGGTGCGGCCTTGCCAACCCTCACCGGATTTGGGCCGCCTTGCCGAAGCGTTTTGCCGGGCTCGCGCATGGATGCACGGCGATGGTCGCGGCTGGGCCATAGCAATCCTGCATGGCGCTCGACCAATTCTCTATTTGCGGCCCAAGACGCGATACGCCTAGACTGGGGACCGTTGCCGCCGCGAGGGCGACGGCGCGCCGATCCAGGAGACCGCGATGCTACGTTATGGCCTTCCCTTCAACTTCCAGCGCTGGCTCGCCGAGCACGAACATCTGCTCAAGCCGCCGGTGGGCAACCAGCAGATCTGGCAAGATAGCGATTTTCTCGTCACCGTCGTGGGCGGTCCCAACCATCGCACCGACTACCACGACGACCCGCTGGAAGAGTTCTTTTATCAGTTTCGCGGCAATGCCTGGCTCAAGCTGTGGATCGACGGCAAGCCCGAGCGGGTGGACCTGAAGGAAGGCGATATCTTCCTGCTGCCGCCGCATGTGCGTCACTCACCCCAGCGGCCCGAGGCCGGCAGCGCCTGCCTGGTGATCGAGCGCCAGCGCCCGGCCGGCCTGATCGACGGTTTCGAGTGGTACTGCGACGATTGCGGCCACCTGGTGCATCGCGTGGAGGTGCAGTTGCAAAGCATCGTCAACGACCTGCCGCCGCTTTTCGAGGCCTTCTATCAAAGTACCGACAAACGCACCTGTCCGCAATGCGGCACGGTGCATCCCGGCAAGCATGCCCACTCCGCCTGAATCAACATCCGCCATGCCGTACCACAAGATCGACATGCATGCGCACCTGTTTCCGCGCATCAGCCAAGCCGAAGCCGCCGCCCTGGATCCCGTCCGCGCGCCCTGGCTGCAAATAGACCCCGGCGGGGAAACCGGCCATATCATGACCGGCGAGCAGCGCTTCCGGCCGGTGGACGCCTCGCTTTGGGATCCGGCGCTCCGTATCGCGGCCATGGACGCCCAGGAGGTGGATTTGCAGGTGGTTTGCGCCACGCCGGTGATGTTCGGCTACGGCTATGCGGCCAAGCCGGCCGCCGACTGGGCCGCGCGCATGAACGACCTCACCCTCGAACACTGCGCCCATGCCCCCCGCCGCCTGAAGGCGCTGGCCCAGGTGCCGCTGCAAGACCTCGACCTCGCCTGCCGCGAGCTGGAACGCGCCCGCGACACCGGCCATATCGGCGTGCAGATCGGCAATCACGTGGGCGAGCGGGACCTCGACGACGAGCAATTGGTGGACTTTCTGAGCCATTGCGCCCACCTCGGCATGCCCGTTCTCGTGCATCCCTGGGACATGATGACCGACGGCCGCATGAAACAATGGATGCTGCCCTGGCTGGTGGCGATGCCGGCCGAAACCCAGCTCGGCATCCTGTCGCTGATTCTATCCGGCGCCTTCGAGCGGATTCCCGAGTCGCTCAAGCTGTGTTTCGCGCACGGCGGCGGCAGCTTCGCCTTCCTGCTCGGCCGGGTGGACAACGCCTGGCACAACCGCGATATCGTGCGGCAGGATTGTCCGCGGCCGCCCTCGGAATACGTGCGGCGCTTTTATGTCGATAGCGCGGTGTTCGATCCCCGCTCGCTGCGCCTGCTGGTCGACGTGATGGGCGAAGACCGCGTGCTGCTGGGCTCGGACTATCCCTATCCGCTCGGCGAACAGGAAGTGGGCCGCCTGGTGGCCAATGCCGGCTTGCCCGAGGCCGCTCAGCGCAAGATCCGTCACGATAACGCGGTGGCGTTCTTCAATCTCGAGGCGCCGGCGGCCCCCTGACGCCATCCGTGTTCGCGGTCTCCCGGCCACCGCGATCTGGCGTTTCCGCCATGATGCGGTGGCCGACGCTTATTCCAGCTTCAGGCCCGCGGCTTTGACCTGGTCCTCGGCGGCGCGGTAATCACGGGCCAGGAGCTCGCCGAAGGCTTCGGGGGTCAGGGGTTCGACTTCCACCCCCTGGGCATTGACTGCCGCGCGGACGTCGGGAACCTCCAGCAGGCGGTTGATCTCGGCATTCAGCTTGCCGACCACCGCGGCGTTGGTTCCGGCCGGCGCGAACACCCCGTACCAGGTGCTCACGTCGAAGTCGGGAAACCCGGATTCGGCCACCGTGGGCACCTCGGGCAATGAGGTACTGCGCCGGGCCGAGGTCACGGCCAGCGGCCGCAGGGCGCCGGCCTGGATCTGCGCCATGGCGGACGGCACCGACGACACCATGAGATCGACGTTGCCGGAGAGCACGTCCATCATGGCCGGGTTGGAACCCTTGTAGGGAATATGGCGGATATTGATGTTGGCGGCGTTCTTGAAACTCTCGCCGGCCAGATGAATGGTGGTGCCATTGCCCGGCGAGCCGTAGGTAATGGTGTCGGGCGCCTTGCGCGCCTCGTCGATCACATCCTGCAGCGTCTGGAAGCGGGATTGCGCGCTCGTAACGATGAGGATGGGGGTGTAGCCCACATGGGCGACCGGCATGAGATCCTCGGTGGGCTTGTAATTGGCGCCGCTGTAGAGCCAGGGACCGACGGCGAGATTGTCCTTCTGGCCCATCACGAGGGTGTAGCCATCGGGCTTGGCGCGCGTGGCGGTGGTGATGCCGATGGTGCCGCCCGCGCCACCGCGGTTGTCGGGCACCACCTTCCATTGCTTGGCCTCGCCCAGCTTGGTTGCCACCAGCCGCGACAGGATATCGGTGCCGCCGCCGGGCGGAAAGGGAATCAACAGGGTGATCGCCTTGTCGGGGTAATTCTCCTGGGCCTGGAGGCCGCCGCCACCCGCCAGGGCGGCAAGCGCCAGCGCCCCGAGCGTAAAGGTTCTACGATGCATCTCGCCTCTCCGGATATGTGATGGGGGATAGATCTTAGCGTGATTCACGCCTGGTACGATCTAGCCGAGCGATACGGGTTTGGCCATCATCCAGATCGCCATCGCCACCATCATGAGGTTCTCGGTCAGCGACACGAAACCCAGGGGCACATTACTGCCGCCGCCCACGCAGGCGCACTTCAGTTCCCGTTTATCCCAATACACCGCCTTGAACACGGAAACCGCCCCCACCGTGCCGATGAACAAGGCCAGCGGCACCGACAGCCAGCGCAATACGCCGGCAATCATCAGCACTCCCGCCAGGCCTTCGGCAAACGGGTAAAGATAGGCATAGCGCACCCAGCGCCTGGCCAGCAGATCGTAGTTGAGGAACATGGTGGAGAAGGCTTCGACATCCCTCAGCTTCTGCAGCGCCAGCAGGCACATGGCGAAGGCAATGAACCACTCGCCGAGCCGGATGATGCCCACGCCGCCGAATGCCGCCCACCCGGCGGCCAACGCCATGGCTGCCGCCATGCCGAACAGCGCAACGACCGGGACATACGTGACCGCGTTCTCGTCCTTCACGGGTTTGCCGAAAAATGCACGCAGGTCGTCGTAGCCGCCAATCCGCCTGCCATCGATAAAGGCTTGCGGCGTGGTCTCGACGCCGTGCCCGGCCTTGAAGGACTCCGTCTCGGCGCGGGTTCGCAGAGGATGGTCCTCCACCTCGTATCCGTGGCGCTTCAGCAGATCCAGCGATTTCAGGCCGTACGGGCAAAGATGCTCCGGCATGACCATCCGGTACAGGGTGGCGTCCTTGGGTGAATTCATGGCGCTGGGCTTGGGTATCATCCGGAATGTCGACACCAGCACGAGCCGTTCCCGACCCGGCCGCACCGTCTCCTTGCCTTCATGATTCCCGACGCTACGCCAGTCCCGCCGCCGGCCGGCCGCCAGACCACGCTCAAATTCCGTCTGATTCTTCCCTTCGTTGCGATCCTGGCCGCCTTCACGGTGATTGTCGCGATCCTGTCGTACAGCGTGGGCGCGGCCCTGGTACGCAATTTGATGGATGAGCTGCTTACCGAAAAAGTCGAGCGCATCGGCCAGATGGTAGACCGGCACATCCTGGGTTCCGGCGCCGTTCTGGAAACCGCGTTTCCACGCGGCAAGCTGGCCAGCCCCGACATCCGCGACAACCTCCGCGAACTGCAGGAGCGGTTCTGGGCGGCAACGACGCTGCATCCCGAACCCAACGACTACGTGTACTACGGCAATGAGGCCGGACAAGGCTTTGGCATCAAGCGGCTGGCCCCCGACGAAGTCGAGGTGCGCCTACGGCTGCGGGACGGCACCGCCCGCGACATCCTGCGCCTCGACAGCCTGGTGGGGCAGCCCCGGTTCGTGCGCAAGGAAGAACAGGTCTTCGACCCACGCACCCGTCCCTGGTACCGGGCCGGCCGATCGGCCACGGGCCACACCTGGACATCGGTCTACGTCGATTTCTCATCGCAGGACCTGGTGGTGACGCGGGCGCGCCACGTGCTTGCCGAAGCGGGCGGCGTGGGCGGCGTGGTCGCCACCGACGTGTCGCTGAGCCAGCTCAATCTCTTCATGTCGCAGTTGCCGCTGACGCCGAATGCGCTTGCCATGATCGTCGAGCCCGATGGCGACCTGATCGCCGCCTCGTTCACCGATAACCTCCAGCGCGATACCGACGGCAACCTGGAACGCGTCAATATCCACGATGATCCATCGCCTTTGATCCAGACCGCTCTGCGGGCCCTTCTGCCGCGCGCCCGCGCCGCGACGCCCGATACGGTGGGCATCCGGATGCTGGAAGGCCTGGACGGCGAAGGGGTCTATGTCGCCTACGAGCGCCTGACCGACGAGGCCGGACTCGATTGGTTGACGCTCATCGTCGTGCCGATCCAGGACATCGAAGGCGATGTGGCCCTGGCCTCCCTGGGCGCGACGCTGCTGGGCGCCCTGGCGATGGCGGTCGCGCTGGTGCTCGGCCTGCGCAGCTTCGGCCGGGTGGCCGACGACATCGGCGACCTCTGCGCCGCGGTCGACGCGCTCAGCCGCGGCCGCCCGTCGAAGCTGCCGCAAGTGGCGCGCAACGACGAAATCGGCCGCCTGGCGCGCAGCTTCGAGGCCATGCAACAGGCTCTGTTCACCGACCGGGTCACCGACCTGGCCAACCGCAATGCGCTGCAGCCGTTTCTCGAGCTGCAGATCGAAGCCGCCAGCCGCGGGACGGCGGACCGTGGTTTCGCCGTGCTGTTTGCCGACCTCAATCGCTTCAAACCCATCAACGATCGCTATGGCCACGAAAACGGCGACCGCGCCTTGCGTGAGGTAGCGCAGCGCCTGCGCGAGCAGGCGGGGCCCGGCGACTTCCTCGCGCGCCTGGGAGGCGACGAATTCGTCATGGTGCTCGCCGCGCCCACCACCCTGGCCGAAGCGGAGCACAAGGCGGAGGCTCTCAAAGCCGCGCTCCAGCGGCCGCTCGAAACATTGGCCGATATCCCCGCCGGCGTCATCGTCACCGTAGGCACCTCGGTCGGCATCGCCATGTACCCCGAGGATGGTGAAGACAGTTTCAGCCTGCTCAAAGCGGCCGACCTGGCCATGTACCGCGACAAGGAGGCGGCGGACGGTTCGCGCTGAGGGCGACGAATCAGCCGGCGTCGGCCGGCGCGGCTCGCAACCAGCGCCATAGCGTAGAACGGCTGATACCCAGGCGCCGGGCCGCCTCGCTGCGATTGTTTCCGCAGCTTTGCAGCACCGCCCGCCAATCCGTTTCAGGCGTCACGGCGCCATGGGCGGCCCGGCCGTTCGCCAGTTCGGGCAAGGCGTGCCATAGCTCCTCGAAATCCACCGTCTCCAGCCGGCTCCAGCGGCAGGCACGGGCCGCCAGGCGTTCCCCCATATTCTCGAGCTCGCGCAAGTTGCCAGGCCAATCGTATCGTCGCAAGGCCGGCAGAAAAGGCGCCAGCAGCGCCTGGGCGTCGAGTTCGCTGCCCAGGCGCCGCAAAGCCTGGGCCAGTTGGCGAATGGCGATCGGAGCCAGATCGTCGAGCCGGTCGCGCAAGGGCGGCAGGGCCAATGTCAAGACATTCAGGCGGTAATACAGATCGGCGCGGAACCGGCCCTGCGCTACCAGGTCGGCCAGCGGCTGGTGTGTAGCCGCAAGAATCCGGATATCCAGCGGCACCGGCCGGGCGCTGCCCAGCCGCGTGACTTCACGCTCCTGGATCACCCGCAGCAGGCGGGTTTGCAGCGGCAGCGGCATATCGCCGATCTCGTCGAGGAATAGCGAACCGCCATTGGCGGCCTCCAGCACGCCGGGGCGTCCGCCCCGCCGGGCGCCGGTGAAAGCCCCTTCCTCGTGGCCGAACAGCTCGCCCTCGAGCAAGGTTTCGGGCAGTGCCGCGCAATTGAGCGCAACGAACGGCCGCGATCGGCGTCGGCTGGCATGATGCAGGGCCTGGGCAAGCCACTCCTTGCCGGTGCCGGTTTCGCCCGTGATCAGGACGGTGGCATCGGCCTGGGCGTAGAGCCGCGCGGCCTCGCGAACCTGGACAAAGGCGGGTGCCTCGCCCGCGAGGTCGTCGAATGTATGGCGCACCGCGAACTGGCGCCGCTCCTGGCGTTGCCTGCGCAGATAACGAGCCACCTCGCGGCTCGCGGCACGGGCCATGTCGATGGCGTCTTCGATACCCTGGCGGATCGACCGCTCGGAATAGGCCAGGATGCCGTGCAGACCCATCTGCCCGGCGGCCTCGACCACGATGCTGGAGCCCACCACGACCTGGCAGCCCTGGCGCCGCAGATCCAGCAGGCTGCGTCGCACTTCGTTTTCGGTGCGATACGCATATTGCACCACTTGCAGTTGCAGCAACGATTTGACGGCCTCCAGTTCGGCGATGGGCTCGCCAAAGGTGACGATACCCACCGTATCGGCATGGCGCCGGGCCCGCTGCAGCGCCAACAGCATGTCGTAGCCATCGATCTTGATGGTGGCCACAGGGGCCGCCACCGCCGTTTTGAGCAGGGCGGCGTTGGAGCCCGCGCTAATGAAGACATCGACCAGCCTGGCCCGCTCGCGGGCGCGAGCCACGGCGATCGCCGAGTCGAAGGCGGCATCCACGGCCTCGATATCGGCCAGATCGGCGTAATCGGCGATCAGCCGCTGCGCCAGGGCGCTGAGATGCCGGTAGCTGACGAAGCACAAGCGGGCGCGCGCCGGGGCGCCGCCGGCCTCCGCGGCAACCTGCGGCTCCGGCCGTGCCGGCGCCACCCCACTGTTCATCACTGTGTCCATGCTGTCGCATTAAACAGGCACGACTGTCGCAATGCAACACCCCGCTGGCGAAAGAGCGATATTTTTCTCGGATAATCAATAGCTTGTGTTTTTGCCAAAAACTGGCATGCGGTTTGCTTAAATCATGGGTGTGGCCATCATGCGCCTTGCCGGTTACGAACCGCGATGGCTCATCGGCCTCCCTTCTACCCTTCTACGAACGCCAAGCAACGGGAGATAACATGACGAAGGACCTAGGGCCACGGGTGAATCTAACCATGGTCGGCGATTGGGGCACGGCCAATTTCCATACCATCCTGGGCTGGATCTCGGCGCATATGCGCTGGCGCTCGGCGCCGCTTTCCAAATTCACCATCCGGACGGGCAGCGCGTATCGCGACAGCGTCGAGCAGGTAGGGCGCGGCGAGGCCGATCTCGCGATCACCACGCCAATCCATATCGGCGTGAGCTGGGCGCGCGACGGGCTCCATTTTTATGGCGGCAGGGCCTTTCCCAACTTGCGCACCCTGGGCGCGCTGCCGCAGGACGATCGCCTGACCCTGGCGGTGCGGGCCGATACCGGCATCACGTCCTTTTCCGATCTGCGCGAGAAACGCTATCCACTGCGGATCGCCACCCCCACGCGCGATATCGACAACCTGTGCAGCTATGTGATCGATCTCGTGCTGCGCGCCCACGGCATCGAGCCCGCCGATCTCGAAAGCTGGGGCGGCGGCTTCGTCGAGCACGAGAACCCCCGCGCCTGCATCGGCACGGCGATCCGCGGCGAAACCCAGGCCGTCTTCAACGAAGCCATCATGGTTTCGCAATGGCGCGAACTGGTCGAAACCATTCCCATGCGTTTCCTGCCGATCGAGCCGGAGGCGATGCGCGAACTCACCACCACCTACGGCCTGCGCCCGGCCGAGCTCGAGGCCGGCCGGCTGCGCAATGAGCAGGCCATCGACTGCCTGGACTGGTCGAACTGGGCCATCATCGTGCGCGACGATATGCCCGACGAGCTGGCCTACCGCATCACGTCGGTGATGGTGGAAGAGCGCGCCGAGTTCGAAGCCCGCTTTCGCCATATGCCGGTGGAGCAAAGCCCCCTCACCTATCCCATCCAGCCCGAGCGCATGCCGCAAGGGGTGGATCTCGCCCTGCACCCCGGGGCGGAACGCTACTACCGCGAGCACGGCTACCTCTGAAGCCACGCCCGCACAACGACGAACAAAACCAGGAGACTCCCATGCTGACTCGCGCTCTTTCCGTGGCCGCGCTGGCCCTTGCCGCCGCCGCGCCGGCCGTCCAGGCCCAGACCGCCACCGCCTATCCCGAAAAGGCCGTGCGCATCATCGTGCCATTCGGTCCCGGCAACTCTTACGACCACACCACGCGCTTCATCGCCGATCACCTGCACGGCCAGACCGGCCAGAGCTTCGTCGTCGAACCCAAGCAAGGCGCGGTGGGCAACATCGCCGCCGCCTATGTGGCCCGGGCACCGGCGGATGGCTACACGCTGCTGCTGGCGGCCAATTCCACCCATTCCGCCAACCAGCACCTCTTCAAAGAACTGAACTTCGATCCAGTGGCCGATTTCGCACCGGTCTCCACCCTGGTACAGGTGCCGCAGGCCCTGATCGTATCGCCGACGCTGGATGTGGATTCGGTGGATGAACTCATCGAGGTGGTGCGCAAGCGCCCGGGCGAACTCAACTACGGCAGCTCGAGCGCCACAGGGCGGGTGGCCGTCGAATCCTTTCTCGACCGGGCCGGCCTCAAGGGCCAGCACATCGGCTACAAAACCACCACGCAGGCCGTGGTCGATCTCGCCAGCGGCCAGTTGCATTTCATGTTCACCGACGCCTCCACGGGCATCACCCAGGCCAAGAGCGGCAAGGTCAAGGTCCTGGCCGTGACCTCCGGCGAACGACTGGATGCGGCTCCCGATCTGCCGACCATGACCGAAGCCGGCCTGCCCGGCTATGAATTCGTCGCCTGGCTGGCCCTGGTGGCGCCAGCCGGCACGCCGCCCGAAGTGGTGCAGCGCTTATCGGAGCTCGTCAACCAGGCCGTCGGCGATCCGGCCACCCGGGAATTCCTGGCCAACCTCTACATCCAACCCTATCCCGGCACGCCCGACAGCCTGCGCGAGCTCATCGCCAGCGATACCAAACGTTGGGGAGACATGATCCGCGCCGCCGGCATCGAGCCTCAATGATGGCATCTTCCAACGCTAGGCCCGATCCCGCCATGCAAGCCCTGGACGGCCTCACCATCCTCGACCTGACCCACATGGTTTCGGGCCCCTACGGCGCCATGCTGCTCGGCGACCTGGGAGCGCGCATCATCAAGATCGAGCCCCCCGGCAAGGGCGAGGGCACCCGCCAGTTGCTGCGCGACGACCCGCATTACTCGCGCGACGGCATGGGGGCGTATTTCCTTACCCTCAATCGCAACAAGCAGAGCGTGTGCATCGACCTCAAGGCGGCCGACGGCCTCGCGGTGTTCTACGACCTCGCGCGGCGGGCCGACATCGTCTTCGACAACTTCAGCCCAGGCGTCACCCGCCGCCTGCGCATCGATCATGCCAGCCTGGCGGCGATCAATCCGCGCATCGTCACCTGCAGCGTCACGGGATTCGGCGAAACGGGGCCCGATACGCAGCGTCCCGCCTTCGATCAGGTCGTGCAGGCGATGGGTGGCGGCATGAGCATCACCGGCCATGCCGACCAGCCACCGGTGCGGGCCGGCATCCCGATCGGCGACCTCGGCGGCGGCCTGTTCGGCGCGCTTGGCGTACTCGCCGCCTTGCGCGCCCGCGATACGAACGGCCTGGGCCGGCACGTGGATATCTCGATGCTGGACTGCCAGATCTCGCTGCTGAACTATATGGCCACGATGCATCTCATGTCGGGACATATTCCAGACCGCCTTGGCAATAGCCATTTCGTCCATGTGCCCTACAATGCCTTTCGCACCCAGGACGGCCACATCATCATCGCCTGCATTGGCGACGCTTTCTTCGAACGTTTTCTCGCGGTGGTCGATCACGCGGAACTGCGGCGGCCGGAGTATCGCCAGCAGCCCGCCCGGCAGGCCCACCGCATCCGCATCGAAGCCATCATCGAGGCGGAGCTGGTCGCCCGGCCATCGGAGTATTGGTTGCAGCGCCTGCGCGAGGCCCGGGTACCCTGCGGCCCGGTGCAGAACTTCGCCGCGGCGCTGAGCGACCCGCAGGTGCTGGCCCGGAACATGGTGGTCGAAACGCCGCTGCCCCGCGAGGGCTCGGTGCGCATGCCCGGCAATCCCATCAAGTTCTCGGGCCACGTCGACCCGGAGCCCGCCCCCCCGCCCACCCTGGGACAACATACCAACGCCGTGCTGGGCGAATTGCTCGGCTACCCGGCCGACCGGATCGACCGCTTGCGAGAGGCGGGGGCGGTGGCCTGAAGGAAGACTTTCACACCCAGCCTGTACACTGTCGGGGGCCCGGCGCCGTGGCGCCCGGCTTGCCGACCGCCCTGGCGCGCGGCCACGGTCGGCCTTCCCCGGATCCGGGATATCCCTTTTTTTCAGGAGCTTCTATGTCCGTGCGTGACCCTGCCATCCGTCTGTTGACTGCCAGCCTTGCCGCCTTCGCCGTGGGCGCCGCCGCCCACGCCGCCGACTCCAAGCCAGCCGCCCTGGGCGCCGACATGCACATGGGCGAGGCCGCCGGGGCGTTTCCGGCCTTGGCCACTTCCTTCCAGGCCCTGACGGCGCCGCTGGCGGATGCAGCTCCTTGGCTGAAAAACTACGGCACCACCATGCCCTCCAGCGCCGCCACCCTGGACGGCAAGGATTACGTTATCTTCCAGGCCTGCAAGCCGCATGATTGCATCTCCCAAGGCTACGCGGTGCTGGTCGACCCGGCCAACAATACCGTGGTGGGCGGCGCCTTTGTCGACAGCACGTTCGATGGCCCGCGCATCGCCGAGTCGAAGATCACCTGGTTCGGCAAGGTGGAATGGGACCAGGCCGTGCTGCTCGGCCAGCACCTGTACTGACCACACGCAACCAAGCGACAAGGTCATCGGAACGCTTCGGCCGCTCGGCCGGAGCACTGCTTTCCCTCGTATACGGGTTCACCACGGCCTCCGGCAGCCATCGTATCCTCTCCGCTCGTCGGAGAATCCTCATGATGCGCCGCGTCCTCGGCCCGTTCGCCTTCTTTCTCGTTCTGGTACTGTCGCCGCCGGTAACAGGCGCGGGGCCGCAAACCTTCGAACAAGCCAAAATTCACGCCCGCGAGCACGTGTACCACGACCGCAACCACGGTTCGGGAGGCGACCTGTACTGCGGCTGCGACTGGCGATGGGTGGGCCGCTCAGCGGGACGGATGGATCTTGCCTCGTGCGGCTACCGGATCCGGGCTGATCCGGTCCGGGCCGGACGACTCGAATGGGAGCACGTCGTGCCGGCGGCCGACTTCGGCCGCGCGCGCCAATGCTGGCAAGGGGGCGGACGCGACTCTTGCCGCGAGAACGATCCGGTCTTCAACGCCATGGAGGCCGACCTTCACAATCTGGCGCCATCGGTCGGCGAGATCAACCACGATCGCCAGAACTTCCCCTTCAGCCCAGTCCAGGCCAGTTCCACCGGCTACGGCGCCTGTGATTTCAGGATCGACTTCCGTTCCCGCACGGCCGAGCCGCGCGATGCGGTCAAAGGCATGGTTGCGCGCATTTACTTCTATATGCACGATCGCTACGACCTGCCCATGTCGCGCCAACTGCAGCAACGATTGATGCACTGGCACCGGCACTACCCCGTCGCCGACTGGGAACGCGAACGCGATCGCCGCATAGCGGCCCGCATGGGACATCACAATCCCTTCGTGACCGGCGCGCTGCACTGGACGCCCGGCCATCGCAATTCCCGGGCGGGGCTATCCGGCCCTCGTCCCATGCCTGCGCCAGCCATCTCCGGGGGGCCCGCTTCCACCCCGGCCCCATAGCCCGGCAGGACGCTGATCCGTGACCGGTGGATTCTTTTGTGGTCAACAAAACGCCACACCCATGTTGGTTTTTTTCAACACAGTAATAAAAACGGTTCGCATTATTGTTTATGTTCCAAATGTCGTTATCATGAGCGCTTTTCGCCAGCAACTAAACCCCAACACTCATGATCTCGCCCTTAACACTCCGTCGACTTCCTCTGGCAATCGCCGCCGCGCTGGCCACGCTTGGCACCGCTCAGGCGCAAACTCCCGCCACGATGGAAACCGTTGTCGTCAGCGCCTCCGGCTTCGAACAGGAGATCCGCCAGGCGCCGGCCAGCATTACGGTTCTCACCCGGGAGGAGCTGGAAACCAAAAGCTTCAGCAGCATCGCCGATGCGCTCAAAGACGTGGAAGGGGTCGATGTCGGCGATTCCGCCGGCAAGACCGGCGGCATGAATATCAGCATCCGCGGCATGCCGTCCGACTACACGCTGGTGCTGATCGACGGCCGGCGCCAGAACGTGGCGGGCAACGTCACCCCCAACGGCTTTGGCGAAACCTCGACCAGCTTCCTGCCGCCGGTGTCGGCAATCGAACGCATCGAAGTCATCCGCGGCCCGATGTCCACGCTCTATGGTTCCGACGCCATGGGCGGTGTGATCAACATCATCACCCGCAAGGTTGCCCGCGAATGGACGGGCCAGGTCTCGCTCGAGGGCACCCTGCAGCAAGAGAAGAAATTCGGCAACAGCGTTGGCACCGGCGTCTACCTGTCGGGGCCGATCAAGCAGGATCTGTTGGGCCTGGTGGTGCGCGGCGGCACCTTTCACCGTTCCGCCGGCGAGGTCAGCTACGACGACGAAGCGGGCGAAGAAGTCACGCTGCGCATGGGCGCCAACCCGACCAAGTTCGTGCGCACCAACGTCGGCGCCCGCCTGGCGCTCACACCCAATCGCAGCAACGATCTCTACATCGATGTCGACTCCCAGCGCCAAACCTACGACAACACCGAGGACAACTTCCTGGGCACGCCCGATACGCCCACCCGCATCGGCGGCTACGCCGACAAGCAACGCTTCAACCGCCAGCAGTACGTGCTGGCCCACAGCGGCCGCTATGGCATCGGCGTGCTGGAATCCAGCCTGACCCAGAACAACACCGAAACCATCGGCCGCACCATCCCCAGCGGCACGCCCGGCAAGGAGCCGGGTTCGGATCGCACCCTGGAGATGCGCGCCACCACTTTCGACACCAAGCTGCTGACCCCCTTCAGCCTGGCCGGCGATCACCTGATGAGCATCGGCGCCCAATGGCAAAAGGGCAAGATGACCGACGGCGTGGCCACCGATGACTTCAACTTCAAACAGTGGGCGCTGTTCGTCGAGGACGAATGGCGTATGGTGGAGAGCTTCGCCCTGACAGCCGGCGTGCGCTACGACCACCACAGCCAATTCGGCGGCCACACCAGCCCCCGGATCTATGGCGTATGGGACGTCAACCCCAGCTGGACCATCAAGGGCGGCGTGAGCCGCGGCTATAAAACCCCCCGCCTGGACCAGCTCGCCAACGGCATCACCGGCTTTGGCGCGCAGGGCACGCGGCCGCTGATCGGCACGCCCACGCTCAAGCCCGAAACCAGCACCAGCACCGAACTGGGCGTGCTCTACGACAACCTCAACGGCTTTACCGCCAGCGGCACGATCTTCAACAACGACTTCCGCGACAAAATCGCCAGCGGCCCCGGCGTGCCCAACTGCAGTTGGAACGGCGAACCCAACCGCCCGGGTTGCGTGGATTATGGCTACTGGCCTGACGTTGACCTGTTCGGCCAAAGCGTGAACGTCGACAAGGCCGTGACCCGAGGCGTGGAACTGAACACCCGCATCCCGCTGGCAACGGCCTGGTCGCTGCGCGGCAACTACACCTACACCTGGAGCGAGCAGAAAACCGGCGCCAGCGCCGGCATGCCGCTGACCAACACCCCGCGCCATATGTTCAACGCCAGCCTGCACTGGCAGCCCAACCAGCAGTGGTCGGGCTGGCTCCGTACGGAAGTCCGCAGCTCACGCTATCGCGGCGCCGGCGAAGCCTACGACGCGCTGGGCGACTACAAGGGCTATGCGCTGTTCCACCTGGGCGGCTCGTATCGGGTGAACGATAACGTCACCATCAACGCCACGATCTACAACCTGTTCAACAAGAATTTCGTGGATTACGTGCCCTACACCACCACGTCGGGCGCCACCAGCTACGCCAATCGCTACGACAACAGCCTGGAAGGCCGGCGTCTGTGGGTGTCTACCCAGATCATGTTCTAAGTCTGGAGCCATACGGGCGGCTACGCCCCGCCGCCGCCATGCGCACGCCAGGCAACCGCCTGGCCAAGACGCATGACAGCGCTCTCGCCCGGCGCCGCCCGGGCGCTCCATGGCCTTGGCTTCGAGGACGTCTCATCGTCCTGCCCGCGCATCGCGGGCCCGAGATCGTCGCTCAACGGCGGCGCAGATACTCCAGGACCGTTTCCACCTCGACCACGTCGGCATACTTGGCCTGCAGATCGAACAGGCTCTGCTCATGCGCCGCCTGCGAACGATCGCCCACGGCTTCGCGCACCACCATGGGACGCAAGCCATTCTGCACCGCATCCACGGCGGTGGCGCGTACGCAGCCGCTGGTGGTGCAGCCGGTAATCAACAGGGTATCCACGCCTCGCGACACCAGCCGCGATAAAAGATCGGTACCGAAGAAGCTGGAAGCATACTTCTTGACCAGGACAGGATCGCCCGGCTCGGCGCGCAAGCGGGGATCGAGCTTCACCGCGTCCGACCCCGTGCGCAGCGTCTGTGCCCCTTTCTGCTTCAGCGCCCAGACGCCGGCGTCTTCCAGATTGGGCTCGTCGTACGACACGGTCATGAAGAACACGGGAATGCCCCGCGGACGGCAGGCCTCCAGCAGGCGGTTGACTTGGACCACGACATCATCGAGGTCGGACCCCAGCGGCATCGCCGGATCGGTGAACCCCCGGATCACGTCGACCACCACCAGGGCCGGCCGCTGGCCAAACCCCATGGTCAAACCAAAGCCGCGCTCGGCGAAGAAAATATCATCATCCGACAATGGCTGGGACATAAATCGCTTTCCTTGCATAAAAGAAGCGCTCCCTCCAGCCGTGGCGGGAGCGCCGTTGCCAGCGACCGGATGGCGGCTCACTGGATCGTAATGTTGGCATCGCGGATGACTTTCGCCCACCGCTCCGAGTCGGCACTCATGCGTGCCTGAATTTCGGCCAGCGGTGTGGCCTTGGCCGGCACGATGCCCTGGGAAACGAAGGTCTCGTGGGCTGCCGGCGAGGCCATGACTTCCGCCACGGCCTTGTTCCAGCGCTGCATGATGGCCTCCGGCATGCCCTTGGGCCCGATCAGGCTGATCCACAGCGTGCCTTCGTAGCCCGGCACGACTTCCGACAACGCCGGAACGCCGGGCAGGCTATTGACGGGCTGCGAGGCGGCCACGCCCAATGCCCGCAACGTACCTTGCTGGATATGCGGCAGCACCGCCGTGATCGGCGAAATGACGACATCCACGTGGCCGCCGAGAAGATCCTGCACCGCCGGGGCCGTGCCCTTATAGGGTACATGCAGCATATCGATGCCGGCCAGGGAGGTGAACATCGCGGCCGACAAGTGGTGCACGGTGCCCTGGCCCGCCGAACCGTAGGTGAGCTTGCCGGGGCTGGCCTTGGCGAGTTCGATGAGCTGCTGGGCCGTCTTGGCGGGGTGCGAACCGCGCACCGTCAGCACCAGGGGCACGTCGGCGATCACCGCGACCGGGATGAAGTCTTCCTCGACGTTGTAGGGCAAATCTTTATACAACAGGGGTCCGGTAATCAGGATATCGGGGTTGGGCGCCACGAAAAAGTTATAGCCATCGGGCTCCGAACGCGCCACCGACGCGGCGCCGATCTGGCCCGAAGCGCCGCTGCGGTTCTCGACGATCACCGGCGAACCCCACTGATCTCCCAGGCGGGTCGCGATAAAGCGCGCCAGCGCATCGGTGCTGCCTCCCGCGGGAAAGCCGTCGACGATGCGCACCGTGCGTGACGGGTAGGCCTCCTGCGCCGCGGCGGGCGCCAGCGCGCCCAGCAGGCAGGCCCCCAGCAATGCCATGCAAAAACGTTTCATATTTCCTCCTCGGTGAATAACTCCGCTACCTGTCGCGGGGCACTTGTGAAAAATTCCGGCCGTTCGGCCTCGCTTACCTCGCCGTGAACGGCAGGCCTGCGCTTAGGCGCGCGGTCCATTTTATATATAGGTACAAATTTAAAATTGAAATCCCGCACATAATGCTTTTGCGTCCTCCCTTCTAGATCTGGCGGGCCAATGAGCCCAGCCTGGCGGCCAGCAGTGCCACGCCCTCTTCCAGGATCTCGCCCGCCGTCGCAAAATGGCGGCGGCTCACTTCGTCGGCGGCCGCACGCCGCACGACGAACAGCGTCATCTCCATATTGGCATCCCGGATCGGCCGCGCCACCACATCGCCGTTGCGAAGCTCGCGAGCGATGGCGCCCATGGGCAGTACGGCGGCCGCCGCACCGCGCAGGATCAAGTCGCGCTGCCCCGCGATCGACGGCGTTTCGTATTTGATTCTTGCCGCCACACCTTTCTGCAAAGCGGCCTGCTCCACCAACTGCCGCGCCACGTCGCGTTCACCGCCCAGCACCAGCTCATGCGCCAGCACTTCGTCCATGTCGGCCCAGTCTCCGCCGCCAGCCTCGCCGGCCTTCGTGACGAACAACACGCGTTCCTTCAGTACCGGCGTGAGCGTAAGCTCGGGATGCGGCTGCACCGAATAGGCCAGGATGGCGTCCACCTCGCGGCGCACCAGCGCATCGACCAGCATGAAGCTGGGATTCTCGTGCAGTTGCAAGGCCACGCCCGGATAATGCTCCTGCGTGCTCAGCAGCAGATCGGATGCGATCAGTTGCATGATGCTGGTGGTCATGCCCAGCTTGAAGCGGGCCGGCGCCGACGTGGCGACGCAGCGCAGATCGTCTCGCGTGCGCTCCAGCAATTCGAAGATCTCCGCGGTACGCTCGAGCAGCAACTCGCCGGCCGCCGTGGGCTCCACGCCACGCGAATGCCGCTCCAGCAGCGTTACGCCAAACGCCGCCTCGAGCTCGCGGATGTGCATGCCCAGCGCCGGCTGGGCAATGTGCAGTTGCTCCGCGGCTCGGGTGATATTGCGTTGCTCCGCCACCTTGGCGAAGTACTCCAGGCGCTTCAATGTAATCATAGATGCCGGGCCCGCACGGAATGGCCGGCTGAAGGTCGGTTCCGCGCAGAACTGGCCGCGCACGCCCTCCTCCCTCCATCCGGCCCGCCAACGGGCCGGACGCCAGCCATCGGTCTGGCGCACTGTCTCCATGACTTCCCCCACCTGGACGGCGGCCCGAAGGCCTCCTTGATGGGATTAGAGCGTGCGCACTCTCTAGTGTCCAATAGGGTTTTCAGTTGGCAGCCATTCGCTGGCGATCTGCCTCCTTGGCCAGGCGGCAGGGCAACGCCGGCTTTTCGAGGCGAAGCTCGCGAACGCTTCGAACGCCACGGAATGACCCCAGCCAGCGCGACAATACCCCAGTTCCGCACGCCTGCCGAGCCCCTCGATAGCCTGGCGCCAAAAACCCGCTTGCGCGGTGTTTTTATTTCATGCTATAGTTCTTTTCTCGCAGCGCCCGTAGCTCAGTTGGATAGAGTACTTGGCTACGAACCAAGGGGTCGTGGGTTCGAATCCTGCCGGGCGCGCCAGATTTACCAAGCAGTATCAAGTACTTAAAACGGCCTGAGGTCCACGACCCTCAGGCCGTTTTTCTTTGCGCGGGTAATTTTGGGGTAAATCCTGTTGCGCTTGGATCTGCGTGCGGTGGATGAGATCGAAGAGGCCGCGATCAACGCCGGTATCGCCGCCGATCCCGCCTCCTTCGAGGTCAGCCACGAGCAGTTCGCCCGTATGCGCCGCGCGGGCCGGCCTCCGGCGGAGGTGCGCAAAGAGCACATTACCATCCGGCTTTCGCCGGATGTGCTGGAGCGCTTTCGTGCCACGAGCACGGGATGGCAAACGCGTATCGATGCCGCACTGCGTGAGTGGCTACGGTCGCACCCCAATCTGTAGGCCAGGGCCACCGGCACGGTGTTCCACCTGATCGAGCACGACGTGCCTCTATCGTACAGGCCCAGGGGGACAGCGCCCTGGAAAGAGTTTTTCGATAACAGACGGTGATGCGCTTTGATGCACGTAGCCCCAGACAATGGCTGGACGTTGGGGTATTCGTGGGGCCAATCTGAATCGCCAGCCACCGTAACCGCGGCGAGTTTGCAGCGGCGGCCCTGGGCGACCAGCCCTCGATTTACCGGAGTTGTTGAACGGATTTATTTCGTCCTCCGGGGAGGGCATCGCTCGAGCCGATGCGATGATCCGTGGGCTGCAGGGTTACTAACCATCCGGTTAGTAGTGTCGCTTTCGAGGCAGCGACTCTCCTATGAAAACCATAGGCGTCGAATGAGGCTTTATTTTCCGGAAAGTTAGTATGTTCGGGCGGCGTATTTCAGCGGGCGCTTACGTTCCGCTGGTTTCGTTATTTCTTCTTCCCTTGATCGTAATGCCATTTGATGGCGAAGAACATACCCGTGCCGAACACGAGAACCTTGAACGTAATGAAGACTATAGGGATCCAATCCATCGCTTTGAGTATTCCCAGCTTCTTACTTGACACTATCCTTCGTGCGGAGCACTACCTCAAAACACTGCTTCGGCAGCTTCATTGTTTCAGGCCATCGCCGAACCTGGCCGCGATCTTAACATTCCCATCACACGGCATAAGCGCGTGCGCTTGCGTGAGCGCGGGATAGCGCGAGTAGGCTCACGCCCGGATTTGCTGTATAAATACACAGTATACCCGGAGCTGAACATGACCTACACCATTACCCTGGAAGATCCCCCCGCGGAACTCAACAACACGCGGCGCGCCGAGGCGGTACGCCGGTTCCAGGGCACGCTCGAGCGTGCCCTCAACGGGCCGGAAGGCGTGCTTGCCGCCTACCGCGCTTGGCAAACGGCGGAAGACTTGCCCGAGGGCGAGATGTCGGCCGAAGATGTGATGCTGGCAAAACGCTGGATCGCCGCCGCCACGCGTGCGCGTACCGACGGGCTGCGTGAAGTCGGCGAGGATGAACAGGCCTATTTCGAGTTGCGCCTGGCGAGATAACCATGCTGCACGACAACGGCATTCTCACCCGCCTGCCCGGCGAGTATGTCTCCGCCGGCCTTGCCCCGCTGCCCGACCCGATGACGGCCCATCGCGGAGAAATCCGGCGGCTGGTCGTCAGTGCCGGCCCGCACGGCCGCGTGCGCGTCACGTACAAGCTCCTCACTCGAAAATCAGGCGAGCAGTCGCATCATTTCTGGTGCGCCATCCATGCCGAGCAAATCGGCGCGGCGTTGCAGGGGGCTGAAACGCCTCGCCGGCTCCGCTAAGGGTTCTCTGCACCATTCCGCCGAGCCGATCGCGCCCGTCAGCGGGAGGCGGCGGCCGGCGTGGATTGTGCAGAGGATCCCTAATGGCCGGCGGGCAGGTATTCTCCTCCCGCGGCGGGTAGCGGCATGAACACCAGCGACCCGTCCGGCAGGATCGTAAGGCTCAGGCCCGCCAGCCTGCATTCATGAGGAATCACGCCGCTGGTGCGGTACGCGCAAAGATCCGTACGCGAGCTCAGTGCCGGGTTGGCCAGCAAAGTGGGGGTGGAAAAATCGATTCCCACCTCCGCGGCATCGAGCCGTGTGCCGTAAGGCAGCGGGACGGGCATGCTTTCGCTGTCGCGCTGGAGCAGCATCACCACGCCATCGAACTGCGCCAGATACAGGGTCAGGTCGGCTATCCGAGCCTTGCCGCCGCGCACGTACTCGGCGTCGTCGATGCCATTGCTCGCACCTTGCGGGCGCTTGCCGCCTTCCATCACATAGGGGCACCTCGATCATCCCCTGATTTCCGGGTAAGTCGAGCATCATGAAGCCGATGTGACGCATGGCGCCCGCTGTGCGAACGGTTTTCTGCCTATCTTTCATCAATTTACCCCGTGATTCTCGCCTGATTACCCCGGGCCAGGGCAATCCAGCGCACCTCGCCCTTCAAAAGGGCGCAATTCCGCTCTTGTGGAGCGAGACGAGCCGCTTGGCGTTGTAGCAGGCGGCCATCATTGTCATGGCGAACGTGGCTCGTGCCATGCCAATGGTTCGGATGAGCTTGCCCCCCATCTGCTCCAGGCTGGCGAACACATGCTCGACGCGTGCCCGGGTCTTGGCAATGCGCCGGTTGCGGCGCTTCTGGCAGTCCGAAAGCGGCTTGTGGGCCGTACCCTTGCGCTGGATCTGGTGGCGGTATCCGTGCTCGCGCAACCAGTGGTCGCGTTCTTTCGAGGGAAAGGCCCGGTCGGCGAAAATGTCGCGGCTGGTGTTGCTCGGATCGACCAGGTCTTCAAAGTGCTGGCTATCGTGGGTGCTGGCCGTGTCGGTCACGATTCGCTGAATCACCTTGTGGCGGTTATCCGCGTTGATCGAGAGCTTATAGCCGAAGTACGACTTGCCGTGCTTTTTCGTCCAGGTGGCATCCACATCCTTTTGGGCACGCTTGGCCTTGGACCAGTCGTCGGGCATCTTGCCCGCCTTGATCTGGTCGTTCTCCTGGCGAGAATTACGCTGGGTCGGCGCCTGCACCACGGTAGCATCGATGAGCTGGCCGCAGCGGGCGATATAGCCCTTGCGCTCGAGTTGGCGCTTCATGGCCTGAAAAATAGCTTGTGCGCCTTCGGCGCCAATGCGGTTCTCGAAGCTCCAGATGGTGGTGCGATCCGGCACCGTGCGCGAAAAGCTCAGGCCGCAGAAACGCTGAAAGCTCATGCGATCAAGCAATTGGTATTCCATCTGCTCGTCCGACAGGTTGTGCAGTCGCTTGAGCATGAGGATGCGAACCATCGTCTCGGTCGGGTAAGGAGGCCGGCCACCCTTGGGGTTGACCTCTCGCGGTGCCACGCGATCGACCTCGGCGGCCAGGGCGGCGAAGTCAACGTGAGCTTCCAGCGCCTGGAGCGGATCGCCCAAATCGTCGAGCTTCTGGCGGCGCTGGTCGTGGGAAAACAGGTCGTTTTTGATGGCGTTGCCAGACATGGTGGGACAGTCAGATCACGTTGACTTCGATAGGGTTTATTGTACCAATATTAAGTAACTTTGAGGTTTTTCGAGGCGCCCTAAGGATCCGCCCCATGTCCACCCATCTGGAGACGCCGCAGCAGCTCATGCTGTCTGGCGCCATATAACAACGCCCGAACTCCCGAACTCCCGAACTCCCGAACTCCCGAACTCATCCAGGCGCGCGCCGCCGCCGATCGTTCCGAGTATTTCCAACGTTTCGGAGCGACTATATCTGAGTCAACCAGCCCACCATCAGTTGTTGCACCGACTGATCGCCCAGCGTACCGAACGACACTTTGCCGGGATTGCTTTTTACGAAATCCGGCAGTTGGGCAAAGGAATCGACGCCCGTTTCGGATGAAACCGCGATGCCTTCGGCCAAGAAGAACATCCGGGTAATGGGCGTGTGAAACCGGTGTCGGGGTCGTAGGGGAGACGATCAAAGAAAATGGATGAATGCCCGCCGCTCAATAAGAGATGTTCAACCCCAGCACCACATTGCGCCCGGGCAGCGGCACCGTGTTCGCCAGATACGACGCATGGTTGTAGGCAACTTTGTTCAGCAGGTTGTAGCCGCGCAGCGAGACCTCATAGCCCGCGCCGCCCATCTGCCAGCGGTAGCTGACGCCGGCGTTGACCATGGTGTAGCCGGGCGTGGAGCTTTCGAACTCGGCGATGCGGTTCTGCGCGAACACCCGGAACACATCCACCCGGCCGCTCCAGCCCTGCCATTGCGCCCGCACGCCCGCTCCCAGCCGGGCCGCGGGCATGCGCGGCAGATCGCCGCCCCCGCTGAAGCGTGCCCGCACCAGATCGCCCGACAGGACGACGGACCAGATCGGGGTCAGCCGCTGTTCGACCCGCCCCTCGACCCCGGTGAACGTGGCATCGCGCTGGCGATACTCGATCAGCCGGAAATCCTCATAGCGGTCGAGGGTGTCCGCATAGATATAGTTGCGGATCCGGTGATGATAGGCACTCACCTCGAAGCGCGTATCGCCCTGGATCTTGCGCAGCGTGAGGTCGGCGTTGTAGCCGGTTTCACGGCTGAGCTCGGGATTGCCGATCTCGTAGGTATTGGTGGCCAGATGCACGCCGCGGGCATACAGCTCCTGCGCATTGGGCATGCGCTGCGAGCGGCTGAGGGTAAGGCCGACGTTGTAGCCGGGCGTGAAGCTCCACAGCGCGGCCGCGGACAGCGAGGTTGCGCTGCCGCGCCATGACGGTTGCTGGTCGTCGGGCCTGACGCGCTGCCAATCCTGGCGCGCGCCGGCTTCGAACCGCCAATCGCCCAGCTCATAGGTTTCCACCAGGAACAGCCCTTGCGACTGGGTCACCGTGCGTGGCATGAAGGCTTCGAGTCCGGTCACGTCGAAATCGCTGCGCAGCCAGGAAGCGCCCAGCGTGCCGCGCCAGCCCGCCAGCGGTTTGTGGTCCAGTTCGATCCGGCCGTCATGACCGCGATTGCGGAAGCGGGTTGCCGTGATGTCCTCTTCGATTTCGTCGTGGCGATAATCCGTCCAGCCACCGCGCAGCCGCACGCGAGAGAAACCGGGCAGCGGATCGCGATAGTCGGCGCGCCAATCCAGGCGCCGGCTTTTCTGGTCGATCCAGGGGCCGGCGTGATCGTGATCGTGATCGTGGTCATGGTCGCCATGCTCGCCGTGGTCATGATCATGATCGTCGTGATCGTGGCCGTGATCATCGTCATGGCTCGAGGCCAGGGCGAAGAGGCCGTGGGCGGCGTGACCATGCCCATGTCCGTGGTCGTGGCCGCCGCAATGCAGGTGCGAGCCGTGCGGATGACAATCGGCGTAGTCATGGCTGTGCCCCGGCAGGCCGTACTGGCGCCGCTGCTCGGTCCAGGCAATGCCGGCATAGCCGCGCGAGGTGATCCACGACATGCCGAGCGTGCCGGCCTTGGTATCGGTAAAGGTGTCCGGCTGGCGTGAGGTGGCCTGGTCGGGCACGCGGTAATCATCGCTGCGGCCGCGCAAGCCTTCGAAGCGGACCGCAAAGGAGCCGGTGCCCGCGGTCAGGCCCACCGCCGCCGACCGTCGACGCGCGCCGGTATCTGCCAACAATCGCAAGTCGCCCTCCACGCCGCGCTCCGGCACCGCGGTCGGGATCTTGTCATCCAGCACGTTCACCACGCCGCCGATCGCGCCGCCACCGTACAACAGCGTGGCCGGGCCGCGCAGGACTTCGATGCGGCGCGCCAGCCCGGTTTCCACGTCCACCACGTGGTCGGGGCTGACCGCCGAAGCGTCGAGCAGCGGCGAGCCATCCGACAGGACCGAAACACGCGGCGCGGTTTGCCCGCGAATGACCGGCCGGCTTGCGCCGGCGCCAAAGTTATCGCTATGGATGCCGGGCTCGCCATCCAGGGTATCGCCCAGCGTCGGCTGGCGCCGCCAGTTCAGATCGGCGCCTTCGAGTACCAGTACCGGGCCGGCGATCTCGTCGGCCCCGCGATCCAGTGGGGCGGCCGATACGACGATGGGCCGCAGCTCGGACACCGGCGCCTCGACCACCGTTGGTTGGGCTGCCGCGGCCCACGAAGCTGTGAGGACCAGCGCCGAGCCCGAGCACCAGGCAAGGCATCGGACGCTTTGAATGACAGGGCCCGCCGTGAAGAACTCCGGCCTCCCGGCCGGAGCTTCTCCGCCACCATTCGGGGGAGCCTTCGGCTCCAGGGAACGACTGCCTCGCTTCACCCCGTCCTCAAGGACGGGGCTTGCGCGTTGGCTCGTGGTCAACGCCGGAAGCCCGGCCGCTGCGTATCTGGACGTTGATGCTCCTAGGACGAGTTCCGCCCTACCCGGCGGCTTTTCCCCCGCCTCGGGTGCCTTGGACGTCTCGGTTTGGGCAGTCGTATTGCGATATCCGGATTTCATATTTGCAATGTTATATCGTTGTTCAATTAACGAGATGATATATCATTGCATTTTTAGATGACAAGCCCTGGAACCTCCTGAATTCCCCATCGGATTCAGCGCATCGTTGTGATGACGATGACCGCGACGCCGCGGTTGGATCCAGGCGGCCTACCGGCGGCTCAAGCTACGGGCAAAGGCGCCGCCCACCAGTGGCAGGCCCACCAGGCTGATCAGGAACACCGCCTGTGTGCCCCAGCGGTCGACGATCAGGGCGACGCCGCTGATGCCCAGCGACTGCCCCAGGAACAGCATGCACGCGAACAGGGCCACGCCGGTGCCGCGGGCCTGGGGCGCCATCTGCGTGGCGTGGGTCTGCAGCGTGTTGTGCAGCATATAGAAGCCCAGGCCGAACAGGAAGCAGGCGGGCGGTGCCCACTGCCAGTGCGGCCCGAACGCCAGCATGGCCAGGCCCAGGCCTTGCAGCGCTCCGCCGTAGATCGACAGGCCGCGCTCGCCGAAGCGGGACACCAGATGCCGGGCGCTGGTGGCATAGACCAGGCCGCCCACCCCGAACAGAGTGACCAGCGCCCCCGCCAGGTTGAGCGAAACGTCGAAGCGGGCATGGAGATAGCTGGGCACGAAGACCAGGGACGAGAACACCAGAGCGCCCTCGACCAGGGCGTAAAGCCCCACTTTCCGCGCCCAGGCGATGGCCAGCACTCGTTTGACCTGCTGCACGAAGGACGCCGCGCTGGTTTCCGCCCCCGCCGCGGTGGGCAGATTGCGCCACATCGCCAGCGCAACGCCGCTGAAGATCACGGCAAGGCAGGCGAAAGCCCAGCGCCAGCCGACGAAGTCGGCGAATACACCGCCCGCCCATTGGCCGACGATCATGCCGGCGATCAAGCCGGTGAGAAACTGCGCCAGTACCGCCTGGCGCTCAGCATACGGCACCGCATCGCCAATGAAGGCCAGGCAGAGCGGCACGATCCCGGCCGCCGCCGCGCCAGCCAGGAGGCGCAGGCCCGTCATGGCCGACAAGGACGGCGAGAACATCAGCGCCAGGTTGATCACCGCCGCGGCCGCCACCGCCGCCCGCACCACCCGCGTTTTGCCATAGCGATCGCCCAGCGGGCCATAGATGAGTTGGCAAAGGCCATAGGCGATGACGAAGACCGAGACCACACTGGCGGTGGCGCCGGTGGTGGTACCGAACTGGCTGGCCAGTGCGGGCAGCATGGCGTCGGTGACGCGCATGCTGCACATGCTGGCAAAGCCCGCGCAGGCGAGCAGAAAGAATCGGGGCGAAGCGGAGGCGGACATGCAAGAAGCCGGGCGCGGCGATAGGGGCGGGTGACGAACAGCGCCACATACTACCCCAGCCGACATACCGTTGCCGTTGCCGTTGCCGTTGCCGTTGCCAGCAGCAGTGTGACCTGAAACCCGTGGAACCGTCGTCGGGGTAGCTGACGCACGGGCTCGCCGCCCCGCCGCCCTATGGTACAAAAACCACGACGACGCGCCGCCAAGGCCGGCGTGTAAGCTTTGCCCTGGCCTGCCCCTATAATCAGCTGTTTACCTTTTGCAAAGCATGCGCTGGCACTCCCGATGAAATCCGCCGAGATCCGTCAGAAATTCCTGCAGTTCTTCGAGTCCAAGGGCCACACCATCGTGCCTTCGGCCTCGCTCGTTCCCGCCAACGATCCGACGCTGCTTTTCACCAATGCCGGCATGGTGCCGTTCAAGGACGTTTTCCTGGGCCGCGAAACCCGGCCCTACCGGCGCGCCACCAGCAGCCAGCGCAGCGTGCGCGCAGGCGGCAAGCACAACGACCTCGAGAACGTCGGCTACACCGCCCGCCACCATACCTTCTTCGAGATGCTGGGCAACTTCAGCTTCGGCGATTATTTCAAGCGCGAAGCCATCCAGTACGCCTGGGAGCTGCTCACCAGCGTTTATGGTCTGCCGGCCGAAAAACTGTGGGTCACCGTCTATCAGACCGATGACGAGGCCTATGCCATCTGGCATGATGAAATCGGCGTACCGGCCGAGCGCATCGTGCGCATCGGCGACAACAAAGGCGCGCCTTACGCCTCCGACAACTTCTGGCAGATGGCCGACACCGGCCCCTGCGGCCCCTGCTCCGAGATCTTCTACGACCACGGCCCCGGCGTGTGGGGCGGTCCGCCGGGATCGCCCGAGGAAGACGGCGACCGCTACATCGAGATCTGGAATCTGGTGTTCATGCAGTTCGATCGCAGTCCCGATGGCGTGCTGAATCCGCTGCCCAAGCCCTGCGTCGATACCGGCATGGGCCTGGAGCGCATCGCCGCCGTGTTGCAGCACGTGCATTCCAACTACGAGATCGACCTCTTCCAGAACCTGATCCAGGCCGCCGCGCGCGAGATCGCCGCCAACGGCAACGCGGCGCCCGATCTGGCCAATAACTCGCTGAAGGTCATCGCCGATCACATCCGCGCCTGTTCCTTCCTGGTCGTCGACGGGGTCATTCCCGGTAACGAAGGCCGTGGCTATGTGCTGCGGCGGATCATCCGCCGCGCCCTGCGCCACGGCTACAAGCTGGGCCAGACCAAGCCCTTCTTTCATCGCCTGGTGCCCGATCTGGTCGCCGAGATGGGCGACGCCTTCCCCGAACTCGCCAAGGCGCAGGATCGGGTGATCCAGGTGCTGCGCCAGGAAGAAGAACGCTTCGGCGAAACCCTCGAGCACGGCATGCGCATCCTCGACGGCGCGCTGGCCGCGCTGGCGGGCCGCGAACAGCCCGTACTCGACGGCGATACCGCGTTCACGCTCTACGACACTTACGGGTTTCCGCTCGACCTCACCGCCGACATCTGCCGTGAGCGGGGGGTGGAAGTCGATACCACCGGCTTCGACACCGCCATGCAGCGTCAGCGCGAGCAGGCGCGCGCCGCCGGCAAGTTCAAGATGGCGGCCGGCCTCAGCTACGAGGGCGATAAAACCGAGTTCCGCGGCTACGACCATCTGGAAAGCGATGCCACCGTGCTCGCGCTCTACGTCGACGGCACCGCCGTGCCTCGCGTCGAAGCCGGCCAGGAGGGCGTGGTCGTGGTACTCGACCAAACCCCCTTCTATGCCGAATCGGGCGGCCAGCACGGCGATGCCGGCCTGCTCACGGGCGCCGGCGGCCTGCGCTTCGCCGTGCTCGATACGCAAAAGGTGCAGTCCGATGTCTCGGGCCACCATGGCACCCTCGAGGCCGGCGTCCTGGCCGTGGGCGACTCCGTCCGCGCCCAGGTCGATGCCGTGCGTCGCGAGCGCACCGTGCGCAACCACTCGGCCACCCACCTGATGCACAAGGCCCTGCGCGAAGTCCTGGGCGACCACGTGCAGCAGAAGGGCTCGCTGGTGGATGCCGACAAAACCCGCTTCGACTTCGCCCACGATGCTCCCCTCACGCCGGCGCAGATCGCCGCCGTCGAGGCCATCGTCAACCGCGAAGTGCTGGCCAACGCCCCGGTACAGGCCCGGCTGATGGGCTACGACGATGCCGTGGCCGGCGGCGCAATGGCGCTGTTCGGCGAAAAATACGGCGACGAAGTCCGCGTGCTCGACATCGGCTTCTCGCGCGAGCTCTGCGGCGGCACCCACGTGCGGCGCACCGGCGATATCGGTCTGTTCAAGATCGTCGCCGAAGGCGGCGTGGCCGCCGGCGTGCGCCGCGTCGAAGCCATCACCGGCGACAACGCCGTGCAATGGGTCCAGCAAACCAACGGCCTGCTCCAGGAAGCCGCCGGCCTGCTCAAGGCCCAGCCGGGCGAACTCGCCAGCCGCATCCAGCAGTTGCAGGCCGAGCTCAAAAGCCTTGAAAAAGACCTCGCCCAGGCCCGCGACAAGCTTGCCGCCAGCGCCGGCGCCGACCTCGCCAGCCAGGCCGTGCGCCACGGCGATGTCGCCGTGCTGGTCAGCGCCCTGCAGGGCGTCGACGGCAAAGCCTTGCGCGGAATGCTCGACCAGCTCAAAGACAAGCTCGGCAGCGCGGTGCTGCTGCTCGCCACCGCCGAGGGCGGCAAGGTGAGCCTGGCGGCGGGCGTCACCAAAGATCTCACCAGCCGCATCAAAGCGGGTGATCTGGTCAACGTCGCCGCCCAGCGGGTGGGCGGCAAGGGCGGTGGCCGGCCCGACATGGCGATGGCCGGCGGCAGCGATCCGGCCGGCATGCCCGCCGCGCTCGACGCCGCCCGCGACTGGATCGCGGCCCAGCTCTGAGGCCCGCCATGACCGAACCGGTTGCCGCCCCCGACCCCCCTGTCGCCGACGTCGAGATCGACACCAGCGGGTTGCTGTGCCCGCTGCCCATCCTGCGCGCCAAAAAGGCGCTGGCGGGCCTGAGCAGCGGCCAGGTCCTGTGCGTGCTCGCCACCGACCCCAACTCCATCGCCGATTTCCAGGCGTTTTGCCGGCAAACGGGCAATGCCCTGCTGCACCAGCAGGCCGAGCCCCCCCACTTCACCCACTACCTGCGACGACGCTGACCCCTTTTGGGGTGGCGGCGTACAGACCGGAGGATGACATGGCCCAGTTTTTCTCGATCCATCCCGACAATCCGCAGTCACGGCTGATCAAACAGGCCGCCGACCTCATACGCGAAGGCGGCGTGCTCGCGGTGCCCACGGATTCGCACTACGCCCTGGTGGCGGCGATCGACGACAAGCACGCGGTGGAGGTCATCCGCCAGTTGCGCGGCCTCGACGAACGCCAGTTGCTGGCCTTGCTGGTACCCGACCTCTCCGAGCTGGGCAAGCTGGCCCGCGTCGACAACCGGCAGTACCGCTGGCTCAAACTGGCCATGCCGGGCCCCTTCACCTTCATCATGGAAGCCACCCGCGAAGTCCCGCGGCGGCTGGCGCACCCGTCGCGCAAGACCATCGGCCTGCGGGTGCCCGACCACGTCGTTCTGCGCGCCCTGCTGACCGAAACCGGACCCCTGCTTTCCAGCACCCTCACGCCCGTGGGCGAAACCGAGCCCCTGCAGGATGCCGAGGAGATCCGCGATCGTTTCGGCAAGGCACTGGCCGGCGTGATCGAAGGACGCTGCCCCGGCGAAGCCACCACCATGATCGACCTCACCGGGCCGGAACCCGTCCTGGTGCGGCAAGGCCGCGGCGACGCCAGCCGCCTGGGCCTCATCGCCTGACCCTCGAGCCCGCCGACGACCTCCTCATGCAAGACCTCATCCAAACCATCGCGGTTTACGCCATTCCGGTGATTTTCGCCATCACCTTGCATGAGGCCGCCCACGGCTACGTGGCCCGGCTGTTCGGTGACAACACCGCCACTCTGGCCGGGCGAGTCACCCTCAACCCCGTGCCGCACATCGATCCCATCGGCACCATCCTCGTGCCCGCCGCCATCCTGCTCATGAGCAAGCTGTTCGGCGGCGCCGGCCTGCTGTTCGGCTGGGCCAAGCCGGTGCCGGTGGATTTCGGGCGCTTGCGGCACCCCAAGCGCGACATGCTCTGGGTGGCGCTGGCCGGCCCCGGCGCCAACCTCTTCATGGCCATTCTCTGGGCGCTCTCGCTACGCTTCATGGCCGGCAGCCAGGGGCCGGAGTCCTTTTTCATCCAGATGGCCATCGCCGGGATCAATATCAACCTGATCCTGATGGCTCTCAATCTCTTGCCGCTACTGCCGCTCGACGGCGGCCGCATCCTGTTCAGCCTGCTGCCCCATCGCCTGGCCTGGCAATACTCCAAGATCGAGCCCTACGGCCTGCCGATCCTGCTGGTGCTGCTGGTCACCGGCGTGCTCACCACCCTGCTGATGCCGCTGCTGCGGCTGGGCATGGAAGTGGTGCGCTGGTTTCTGTAAGCCATACCGTCAGCCATGGCCACGGAAGACGCTTCGCCCAGTGTCCTTCCGAACGCTCGCCGGCTGGCCATGATCCATCAATTGTGGGACGAGCTGGCCGACCTCGACGCCGCCTGCGTGGTGGAGGCGCGTGATCATCTGCTGGCCGGCCTGTGCCAGCTGGCGGGCGGCGCCAACGCCACCTGGGTGGGCGCGGTGCGCATGGGCGCCCCCCATCCGGCCGACCCGGTGCTCGGCTGGCGCCCGCGCTTGATCCATCATCTGCATCCCACCGGCCGGCTCGAGCAGGCCGCCGAAGAACAAAGGCGGCTGCTCGAATCGGGCCATGTCGACGCCACCACCATCCACAACGTCCGCACGGCGGGCCGCTACCGCACCCACCGGCTGTGCGACCTGGTGCCGCCATCGTGGTTCGAGGGCGACTATTACCACGCCTATTACCTTGCGCTCGGGCACCACGACGCGATCTGGGCGGGCGTGCCCATCAACGCCGACAGCGAAATCTACTTCGGCGTGTATCGCAACCATCGCCAGCCGGGCTTCTCCGAAGCGGAGCGCGACGCCATGGCCTATGCGCTGCGCGGCCTGCGCTGGTTTCATCGCCAGCAAATGTTGGGCCATGGCCTGCTGTTGTCGGCTTCGCCGCTGACGCGCACCGAGCATGCCGTGCTGCAAGGCCTGCTGCAGGGCCTGTCGGAAAAACAGATCGCCGCCTCATTGGGCCAAAGCCCCTACACCACCCATGAGTACGTCAGCCGCATCTTCCGCAAGTATGCCGTGCATAACCGCGCGGCCTTGATGGCACTGTGGCTGGGGCGGCAGCCATCGGCACCGGATGGCGCGGCGCCCTCCCCCTGATTAGAGGGTTATCACGCCGCCGGCGCCTCGGCATAATGCGGTGGCGGATACGTTTGAAACTCCAACGAGACGGAGCCCCTCATGAAGTCCAATAAGAACCCGGCCGGCAACCCCACCGAGCTGGACGCCCACGCCGTGCTTCGCCGCCGCCTGCTCGGCACCGCCTTGGCGGCTTCCGCCAGCCCCATGCTGCTGTCGGCCTGCGGTGGAGACGACAACGACCCCGTTCCGGTCACTTCCGAACCACCCCCGGATACCACGCCTCCCCCCCAATCCGGCGGCCCGGCATCCAGCATCTTCACCGTGAAAGACCGCAAGATCCTGCTCAACGGCAAGGAGTTCTTTGCCAAAGGCATGTGCTATTCGCCCGTCCCCATCGGGGCCGAGGCCGGCCGCGAACCCGGCGGGGATCACTTCAGCGACTTCTGGGAAGCGCTATTCACCCGTGATCTGAGCGTGCTCCATGGCATGGGCTGCAACAGCATACGTCTGTACATGGCGTCGCCCTGGGCGATTCCCTGGGACTCCAACTCCGGCCGCCAGTACCATGGCAAATTCATGGACCTCTGCGCCAAGCAGGGTATTTATGTTTGGCTGGCCTACCCCATGACCCCGAAACAGGCCATGAGCAGCAGCGACCGCCCCCGCATCGAACAGGGCTACCGGCTGCTCTGCGAGGAGTTGGGCAAGCATCCCGCGCTCATCGGCTTCACCATCGGCAACGAAACCGACGTCTACAACGAGAACACCCAGTTGCCGGACTTCTGGGCCTGGATGGACGACCTCGCCCGGAAGGTAAAAAGCTGGGCACCCGACAAGCTGGTCAAGACCGCCATCCACGACATTCCCCCCATCATCGACCAGCTCGTCAATCCCGCCATCGGCAAGGGTCTGCCGCACCTGGACGTCATCGGGCTGAACTCTTATCGCGGCACGGTGAACGCCGGCTTCGACACCTTGTTCACAGACTACGACGCCAAGTTCAAGACCACCGGCTTGCCGGACCGCCCCTTCCTGATCACCGAGTTCGGCTGCCCCGCCTCCACCCGCAACGGTGCGAACCCGGTTGAGCTGCCCAACAAAGCCAAGGCCCAGGCCGATTACCTCGAAGTCCACTGGAAAGACATCGTCAAGCATCACGGGATGAACCTATGCTCGGGAGGATACGTTTTCTCGTGGGCCGACGAATGGTGGAAGGCGGGCAACATTACCCAGCACGATGGCCACTCGAGCTGCACGGCCGGCGAGTTCCCCGGGGGTTGTGCCGACGAAGAATGGTATGGCATCAACAGCATCCAGGTGGGTAAAGACAAGAACGGTAACCCCCGTCCCGCGGCGGATCCGGTGGTGGTGGAAAACAACGTGGCCATCCATTATCCCGACATCCTCACCCAGCGCGCGGCCGTCGCCCGCCTGAGGACTCTGTGGAAAGCATGAGACGCCCCTGAACCCCCAATGGGGCAGCGCGCCCTGCCCCGGCGCCACCCCACCCGCCGGCCGGGCCCCAGACCGGACGAATGGAAGCGGTCGACAAGTCGCGGCCAGCGCCATGGCAAACGTTCCCCTGCCGTGAAAGGTAAGATCACAGATCCACAGATCGATATCACTCACGGAGGATGAGCGTCGAGCCCTCGCGTGGCGGCGAACCAGCGCTACCGCCGGCTTCGTCCGTTCAACGCCACAGGCCGAAGACGCTCATAGACACGCCATGCAACGCACCGACTTCGCTTTCTTCCACCCCCTGCGCGTACGCTGGGCGGAAGTGGACATGCAGAAAGTCGTCTTCAACGGCAACTACCTGCTGTATTTCGACGTCGGCTTTACCGAATACTGGCGCCACACCCTACTGCCCACGCCCGTGCAGCAGGCCGAACAAGGCATCGAACTCTTCCTGCGCCGCACCACCCTCGACTTCCTGGCCTCCGCCGAATTCGACGACGAGCTCGACATCGGCGTTCGTTGCGTGCGCATCGGCCGCAGCAGCATGAACTTCGCCGCCGCCGCTTTCCGCGGTGAGCAACTGCTGGTGAGTGGCGAGCTGCTGTATGTCTATGCCGACGTCGAAGCCCGCAAAGGCGTGCCCGTGCCCGTCGCCTGGCGCGCCCGCCTGGCCGAGCTGGAAGTCATCCCACCTGAAATGAACGACTGAGCCAGCCAACTCGCCGAAGAATCCGACACTGATGATTGCCGGATTCGTAAGAAAGACAGTCGCGGACAGCGGGCGGCGACCGAGCCACGCCGAGGGCAGAGTGAAAGACACCCAACCCCGCACCGCCCTCGGCGCGCTCCTGCCCCGAACCCGCGCCACCCCGAGCCGCGCGTCCGGCCCCCGGGGGCTTGGGACATTGGAGAGCGCCGTGGCCCGTGTCGTCGGGCGGGGGAAATCGGCGGGCACTGTTTGAGTCCTGAGCCGCCGTAGGCGGATCAGGGCGAGTTTGCCCGCCGCCCGCACGACGGCGCGGGACGCGGGGAGTCTGGTCGCGCAGCGGACAGACCGCTCGACTGCCCAAGCCCCCGGGGGCCGGACGCGCGGCGCCTCAAGAACGCCAAGCTCGTGCCGCCAGCAAGACCGTTACGGTACGCTCCTGGGAAGCGTTCCTGGGAAGCGTTCCTGGGAAGCGTTCCTGGGAAGCGTTCCTGGGAAGCGTTCCTGGGAAACACCCCGGGGAAGCCCCCCGCCCCCCCCGCTCGGTATAATCCACCGTTTCCCTCTTCCCCTCGCAGACCGGCCACCGCCCGCCTGCCCTTCCCCGACGCCGCCATGCAGGAACGCTACGATCCCGCCGCCCTGGAAACCGCCGCCCAGCAACACTGGAACGACACCCAGGCCTATCGCACGGTAGAACACGCCCGCCGTCCCGACGGCACCGAAAAGCCCAAGTTCTACGCCTGCTCGATGCTGCCCTATCCCAGCGGCAAGCTGCACATGGGGCACGTGCGCAACTACACCATCAACGACATGATGGCGCGTCAGTTGCGCATGCGCGGCTACAACGTTCTCATGCCCATGGGCTGGGACGCCTTCGGCATGCCGGCCGAAAACGCCGCCATCAAATCCAAAGTCCCGCCGGCTCAATGGACCTACGACAACATCGCCTATATGAAACGGCAGATGAACGCCATGGGCCTGGCCATCGACTGGTCGCGCGAGATCGCCGCCTGCGATCCGGCGTACTACAAATGGAACCAATGGCTGTTCCTCAAGATGCTCGACAAAGGCATCGCCTACCGCAAAACCCAGGTCGTCAACTGGGACCCTGTCGACCAAACCGTCCTCGCCAACGAACAAGTCATCGACGGCCGCGGGTGGCGCTCCGGCGCCCTGGTTGAAAAACGCGAGATCCCTGGCTACTACCTGCGCATCACCGACTACGCCGAAGAGCTCCTCCAGGCGGTCAAGCACGACCTGCCGGGCTGGCCCGAGCGCGTGCGGCTGATGCAGGAGCACTGGATCGGCAAGAGCGAAGGCGTGCGCTTTGCCTTCACCCACGACATCCGCGACGACTCCGGCCAGCTCATCCAGGACGGCCGGATGTACGTGTTCACCACGCGCGCCGACACCATCATGGGTGTCACCTTCTGCGCCGTAGCCCCCGAACACCCCCTGGCCGCCCACGCCGCCCGAAGCCGCCCCGAAGTCGCCGCCTTCATCGAACACTGCCGCCAAGGTGGCGTTTCCGAAGCCGAAATGGCCGCGCGCGACAAGGAAGGCGTGCCCACCGGCCTCTTCGTCACCCATCCGCTCACCGGCCAGGCCGTGGAAATCTGGGTTGGCAACTACGTGCTCATGAGCTACGGCGACGGCGCCGTGATGGGCGTGCCCGCCCACGACGAACGCGACTTCGCCTTTGCCCGCAAATACGGCCTGCCGATCCAGCAAGTCATCGAGATCGACGGCGCCCGCTTCGATACCGAAGCCTGGCAGGAGCACTACGGCGCCAAACCCGGCGCCGACCGCCCCGGCCGCACCATCCACTCCGGCCGCTTCGACGGCCTGGATTACGCCGGCACCGTCGACGCCGTCGCCGCCGAGCTCGCCGGCATGGGCCTCGGCGAAAAGCAAACCACCTACCGCCTGCGCGACTGGGGCATCTCGCGCCAGCGCTACTGGGGCACGCCCATCCCTATCATCCACTGCCCGGACTGCGGCCCGGTTCCGGTGCCCGAGCAAGACCTGCCGGTGGTGCTGCCCGCCGAACTCATTCCCGACGGCAGCGGCAACCCGCTGACCAAGCACGAGCCCTTCCTCAAGTGCCGGTGCCCCAAATGCGGCCGGGACGCGCGCCGTGAAACCGACACCATGGACACCTTCGTGGATTCGTCCTGGTACTTCATGCGCTACGCCTCGCCCGACAACGCCGAGGCCATGGTCGATGCCCGCAACGATTACTGGATGCCGATGGACCAATACATCGGCGGCATCGAACACGCGGTGCTCCACCTGCTGTACGCCCGCTTCTGGACCAAGGTCATGCGCGACCTCGGCCTGGTGAAGTTCGACGAACCCTTCACCCGCCTGCTGTGCCAGGGCATGGTGCTCAACCACATCTACTCGCGGCGCACGGCCAACGGCGGCATCGAATACTTCTGGCCGGAAGACGTCGAGGACATCCACGACGACAAGGGCGCCATCGTCGGCGCCCGCCTCAAGCGCGACGGCTCCGCGGTCGACTACGGCGGCATCGGCACGATGTCCAAGTCCAAGAACAACGGCGTCGATCCGCAGGCCATCATCGACGCCCAGGGCGCCGACACCGCGCGGCTGTTCGTCATGTTCGCCAGCCCGCCGGAACAAACCCTGGAATGGTCCGACACCGCCCTGGAAGGCTCGCACCGCTTCCTGCGCCGGCTCTGGAGCTGGTCGTACCAGCAGCGCGAACGCCTGTTGGCCGCGCCGGCCAACGCCGATTTCTCGACCGCGCCCGCCAAGCTCAAGCGCCTGCGCCACGACGTGCACAGCCTGCTGCGCCAGGCCGACTACGACTACCAGCGCATGCAGTACAACACCGTGGTGTCGGCCGGCATGAAAGTGCTCAACACCCTGGAACATGCCGAACTCGACGACGCGCCGGCCGACCTCGCCGACGCCGCGCTGGCCGAGAGCCTGTCCATCCTGCTGCGCATGCTCTATCCGGTGGTGCCCCACATTTGCTGGAATCTCTGGCGCGAACTGGGCTATGCCCAGGCGCACGGCGACCTCCTCGACGCACCCTGGCCAGAGGTCGAAGACGCCGCGCTGGCGCTCGACGAAGTGGAGCTCGTGCTGCAAGTCAACGGCAAACTGCGCGGCTCCCTGTCGGTGGCCGCGAGCGCCGGCAAGGACGACATCGAGGCCCAGGCCCGCCAGCACGAAGCGGTGGGCCGCTTCCTTGAAGGCCGGCCCGTGAAGCGGGTGATCGTGGTACCCGGCAAACTGGTCAACGTGGTGGGCTAGCAATCATGATGGAACGTCTCTCGCGCCTGGGCGCCTTTCTTCTGCTGGCGATCGCCGTGGGTGCCTGCGGCTTCGCCCTGCGCGGGCCGGCCGACGTTCCCTTCGACACGCTCTACATCAACGTCCCGGCCAACTCGCTGTTCGGCGCGCAACTGCGGCGCCAGATGCGCGCCTCGGCGCCCGACGTCACCATCGTGGCCGCCGCCAATGAAGCCGAGGTCCGGCTCGAAGTTCTTGACATCGTGCGCGACCGCCTGGAAACCTCGCTGAACGCGCAGGGCCGGGTGCAAGAATACGAACTGACCCTGCACCTGCGCTTCCAGGTCACCGATCGGCTGGGCGAACCGCTGATCCCCGATACCTTGCTCTCGGCCTCCCGCCTCCTGCCCTGGGACGACAACGTGGCCCAGGCCAAGGAAACCGAGGCCGATTCGCTCTATCAGGCCATGCAGAGCGATCTCGCCCAGCGCATTCTGCGCCGTCTCGACTCGCCCGACCTTCGTGCCGCCCTGCTCGCCGCGCGCCAGCAAACGCCCCCGGCCGGAGTACGCTGACGCCATGGCCGGCCAGACGCTGCGCCCGGAACAGCTGCCGCAACACCTCGCACGGGGATTGGCGGCGCTCTACGTGGTGGCGGGCGACGAGGCCCTGCTGGTGCTCGAAACCTGCGATAGCCTGCGCCACGCCGCCCGCGAGGCGGGCTACACCGAACGCATCAGCCAGGTGCTCGACGCGCGCAGCGATTGGAGCGCGCTCTCCAGCCAGACCGGCTCCATCTCGCTGTTCGGCGATCGCCGGCTGCTCGAATGGCGCCTGCCCAGCGGCAAGCCCGGCAAGGCGGGTGGCGATACCTTGGCCCGCCTTGCCGGCCAGTTGCCGGCGCAGGCCGACGACACCGTCATCGTGCTGCAAATGCCGCGCCTGGATCGCACTCTGCGCAACGCGGCGTGGTTCCAGACGGTAAGCCGGCACGCCGTCCTGATCGACGTGCCCACCATCGACCGCGCCGCCCTGCCCGAGTGGATCGGCCGCCGGCTGGCGGCGCAGGGCCAGGAAGTCGACGCCGCCACCCGGCAATGGATCGCGGACCGCGTGGAGGGCAATCTGCTGGCGGCGCACCAGGAGATCCTCAAGCTGGCGCTGACCTTTCCGTCCGGCCGGATCGCCGCCAACGACGTGCAGCAGGCGGTGATGAACGTTGCCCGGTACAATCCCTTTCAGTTGCGCGATGCCATCCAGAGCGGCAATGCCGTCCGGGTGGTGCGCATGATCGAAGGCCTGCGCGCCGAAGGCGAGGCCCTGCCCCTGATACTATGGGCGGTTTCCCAGACCTGGGCTCGCAGCCCCGAGCAGGCGCCGCCGGCGGTGATCCGCCATGCCCACGATATCGATCGCCTGATCAAGGGTCTTCACGTTCCCGGCCGGCTCGACGCCTGGCAGGAACTCACCAACCTGGCGCTGCGTCTCACCCGTCGGGCCTGACCCATCCGGTACGCCGCCATCCTGACATTTGCTGGTTCCGTTGCCATGACCGACCTTGCCGCTACCTTGCAAACCCTGGGCCGCCAGGCCCGCCTCGCCTCTCGCCGGCTGGCCGCCGCGCCCGATAAAGCCAAGGCCGCCGCGCTGCGCGCCATGGCCGACAAGCTGCTGGAGTCGCGCGCCCATCTGCAAGAACAGAATGCGCTCGACCTCGCCGCCGCCCGCGAACGCGGCCTCGCACCGGCCATGGTCGATCGCCTCGAGCTCTCCGACCGCTCCCTCGAACTGATGGCCACCGGCCTGCGCCAGATTGCCGCCATGCCCGATCCGGTGGGCGAGCGCACCGCCACCATCACCCGGCCCAACGGCATGCAGGTCGGCCGCATGCGCGTGCCCTTGGGCGTGATCGGCATCATCTACGAATCCCGGCCCAACGTCACGATCGACGCCGCCGCGCTCTGTCTGAAATCGGGCAATGCCGCCATCCTCCGTGGCGGCTCCGAGGCCCAGCACTCCAACCGCGCGCTGGCCGAGATCATCCGCGCCGGCCTCGAGGCCGCGGGCCTGCCGGCCGACGCCGTGCAGATCGTGCCCACCACGGATCGCGCCGCCGTGGGCCTGATGGCCAGCCTCACCGACTACATCGACGTCATCGTGCCGCGCGGCGGCAAAGGGCTGATCGCCACGCTCGAACGCGAGGCGCGGGTGCCCCTGATCAAGCATCTCGACGGCAACTGCCACGTATTTGTCGATGCCTACGCCGACCTGGCCCAGGCCGAGACCATCGTCGTCAATGCCAAAACCTACCGCTACGGTATTTGCGGCACGATGGAAACCCTGCTGGTGCACCGCGACGTGGCCGCCGAACTCCTGCCGCGCCTGGGCCGGGTCTTTGACGAGCATGGCGTGGAGCTGCGCGGCTGCGAACGCACCCGGCAATGGCTGCCCAACGCCACGGCGGCCTCCGACGAAGACTGGGCCACCGAATATCTCGCTCCCATTCTCGCCGTGCGCGTGGTGGATTCGCTCGACGAGGCCATCGACCACATCGAACGCTGGGGTTCGCACCACACCGACGCCATCATCACCAATCACCTGCCGCACGCCGAACGCTTCCAGCGCGAGGTCGACTCGGCGTCGGTGCTGGTCAACCTGCCCACTTGCTTTGCCGACGGTTTCGAATATGGCCTGGGCGCCGAGATCGGCATTTCCACCAACAAATTGCACGCCCGGGGCCCGGTGGGCCTCGAAGGCCTCACCACGCTCAAGTGGGTGTTGCTGGGCAACGGCCAAACCCGCCAGCCGGGCGGCAACGGATGACCGCCATGCTCTGGATCAAGGCCCTGCATATCGTTTTCGTGGTGTCGTGGTTCGCCGGCCTGTTCTATCTGCCGCGGATCTTCGTCAATCTCGCCCAAACCGAAGACCCAGGTGCCCGCCAGGTACTGTTGGGCATGGCGCGCCGCTTGTTCCGCTTTACCACCATTCTGGCCTTTCCCGCGGTCGGGCTGGGTCTGGTGTTGTATCTCGTCTACGGCATCGGCATGGGCCCCGGCAACGGCTGGATGCATGCCAAGCTGCTGCTGGTGCTGCTGGTGATCGGCTACCACCACGGCTGTGGCGTGCTGCTGCGCAAGTTCGAGGCGGGCGCCAATCGGCGCGGGCACACGTTTTATCGCTGGTTCAACGAGATTCCCGTTGTCTTCCTGTTGCTCATTACCATCCTGGTGGTGGTCAAGCCTTTTTAATGTGAAAGAACGCCGTCTTTCATGATCAGGGGTGGCGGCAAGCCATCCCCGTTAAGAAAACGTTCGCAGCGTCCATCCTGCCGGCGGTTTCGTTTTTCCCGCGAGAGCCAATGTGGCCGACTCCAACGATCGCAAGACCCTGACCCTCAAGCCCCGCTCCCGCGCCCCGGCGACCGCTGACGATGGTCCGCGCCAGCGCAGCGGCGCGCGCGCCTGGAAAGTCGCGCGCCAGCGCGCCGGCGAGCCGGAGCCGCCCAAGCGGGCCGACACCGCCGCGCCAAGGCGCCAGGATGACGACCGGCGTGGCCGACGGCCGAGCGGCGAGCGGCAACGACCGCCGCGCGACGAACGCCAGCCGGAACGCCAGGATCATCGCCAGCGGCCGCCCCGTACCGGGTTTTCGTCTTCCCGGGGCGAAGACGGCCGGCCACCACGCGCCGCGATGGCCGATGGAGCCGCCGCGCCCCAGGGCAGGTCGCGAGGCCAGCGGCATGCGCCACGCCAGACCGAAACCTATCCGGCCTTCGCTTCCTGCCCCCAAGGCATGGAAGCCGTGCTGGCGACGGAGCTGGCCGGACTCGGCTTTGATGAAGTCGCTCCCGGCCGCAGCGGCGTCCACTTCCGCACCGACTGGCCGGGCATGATGCGCGCCAACCTGCACAGCCGGCTGGCCACGCGCATCCTGCTGCAAGTGGCGCAGGCGCCGGTGGCCAACGAAGACGAGTTGCTGGAACTGGCCCGCGCGACACCCTGGGAACGCTGGTTCGGCGCCGAACAGCGCCTGCGGGTGGATACCTCGGCCATCCGCAGCCCCATGCAAAGCCTGCAATACTGCACGTTGCGGGCCAAAGACGGCATTTGCGACCGCCTGCGCGATCTCGAAGGCGAGCGCCCCAGCATCGACACCGTGCGCCCCGATGCGCGCGTACATGTATTTCTCAACGAGGACACGGCCACCCTGTACCTCGATACGTCGGGCGAATCGCTGTTCAAGCGCGGCTGGCGGTTCGACAAGGGCGAAGCCCCCCTGCGCGAGAACTTGGCCGCCGGTATGCTCGCGCTCTCGGGCTGGCCCGGCGATGCCGCGTTGCTCGACCCCTTCTGCGGCAGCGGCACCATCCTGATCGAAGCCGCCTACCAGGCCCTGCGCGTGCCGCCCGGCATCAAGCGGCCCTTCGCCTTCGAGCGCCTGCGCCACCACGACGATAGGCTGTGGCGCCAACTCAAGGAGGACGCGCGCAGCCGCATCCTGCCGCAGCTGACCATGCCTCTGATCGGCAGCGACATCAACGCCCACGCCATCACCACGGCGCGCGCCAACGCCGCCCGCGCCGGACTCACCGACGATGCCATCCACTTCGAGGTGTGTGACGCCCGCGACATCCGTCCGCCCGACGGCCCTCCGGGCTGGATCGTGAGCAACCCGCCCTACGGCGGGCGCATGGCACTGCAGCAACGTGACGCCGCCGACGGCGCCCGCGAAGACACCGGCGGCTTCGGAGAAGAGGGGCCGGACGACGCCACGGTCGCGCTGTGGCAGGATTTCTCGGGCACCCTGAAGGGCCATTTCGATGGCTGGCAGGCGCACATCATCACCACCGACCGCGATCTGCCCAAGCACCTGCGCCTGGCCGCCCGCCGCCGCACCCCGCTCTACAACGGCGCGCTCGATTGCCGGCTGTTCGCCTTCGACGTGGTGGGCGGTACGTATCGGCAGCGGCTGTAGGGGCGGGCTCACTGCACTGCCCTCCAGTCGCTGCGCGACTGCCTCCCCGCGGGAGGCTTCGCGCTTGGGACGGCCCGGCGCGCCGGATGGACTGCCCTCCAGTCGCTGCGCGACTGCCTCCCCGCGGGAGGCTTCGCGCTTGGGACGGCCCGGCGCGCTCAGGCGCTGAACAGGATGGCGATGTTGATCAGCAGCGCCGCCAGCCATACCAGCGAGCGCAGGGTGCCGCGACCGGCCACGTAGCAGGCGATGTAGACCAGGCGCGCCACCACCCAGGCGGCCATCAGCACGGCCAGCGGGCCGGGGTCGGCCTGTCGGTACAAAGCGAACAGCACGGCGGCAAAGAAAAACGGTAGCGATTCGAACAGATTCTGCTGGGCCGCATTGGCGCGCGCCCGCCAGCCCTCCTGCCGGACCAACCAGGCGCGGGGCTCGTCGTTGTCGAAGCCCTTGCCGCCGGCCTTGGCCGCGATCGTGGCCACCAGCGGCAGCAGCGCGGCCACCAGCATTCCTATGGCAATTCCCGTCATCGTCCACTCCTTGTGGTTGCCAGCCGTGAAGCTGACGGCCGGGCTTTCACGCTAGAACTTGAAGCCGCCGCCGCCGCCCGGCAGCTTGAGCCCGCCCATGCCCTTGAGGCCGCCCATGGCGCGCATCATCTTGGCCATGCCGCCTTTTTTCATCTGCTTCATCATGCCCTGCATCTGGTCGAACTGCGACAACAGCCGGTTGACTTCCTGTACCGGTACACCGGAGCCGGCGGCAATGCGGCGCTTGCGCGAAGCCTTGAGCAACTCGGGCTTGCTGCGCTCCAGGGGCGTCATGGCATTGAGGATGCCCAGCATGCGGCTCATCTGCTTCTCGGCCTGGCCGCCCTTGAGCTGGTTGGCCGCCTGGGCGAACTGCGATGGCAGTTTCTCGAGCAGCGAACCCATGTCGCCGAGCTTGCCCACTTGGGCGAGCTGGTCGCGAAAATCATTGAGATCGAAGCGGCTGCCCGACTTGAGCTTGGAGGCGAGCTTTTGCGCTTCGTCGACATCGATGGCTTTCTGCGCCTGTTCGACCAGCGACAGGATGTCGCCCATGCCCAGGATGCGGCGCGCCATGCGGTCGGGGTGGAAAGGTTCCAGCCCGTTGAGTTTTTCGGAGACGCCGACGAACTTGAGCGGCTTGCCGGTGACGTGGCGCACCGACAGCGCGGCGCCACCGCGGGCATCGCCATCGAGCTTGGTGAGCACGACGCCGGTCAGCGGCAGGGCATCGTTGAAGGCCTTGGCCACATTGACCGCATCCTGGCCCTGCATGGCATCGACCACGAACAGGGTTTCGATCGGCTGCAGTACCTGATGCAGCAGGCGGATTTCGTCCATCATGGCCTGGTCGATGCCCAGGCGGCCGGCGGTGTCGACCATCAGCACGTCGTAGTGATGGCGGCGGGCGTGATCGATCGCGGCGCGGGCGATGGCCTCGGGCGCCTGGCTGGTGTTGGACGGCATGAAATCCACGCCCGCCTGGCCGGCCACGGTTTTGAGCTGTTCGATGGCGGCCGGCCGATAGACGTCGGCGCTTACCACCAGCACTTTTTTGCGGCCGGTTTTGCGCCCGTCGTGCGTGTGATTGCCTTCGGCCAGCCAGCGCGCCAGCTTGCCGGTGGTGGTGGTTTTGCCGGCGCCCTGCAGGCCGGCCATGAGAATGATGGCCGGCGGCTGCTGCGCCAACGACAATTCGCCCGCGTGCTCGCCGAGGTCGCCGCCCATCAGGCTCGCGAGCTCTTTGTGCACTACGCCAACCAGCGCCTGGCCGGGCGTGAGGCTGCCGACGACTTCTTCGCCCAGCGCCTTGTCGCGCACCCGTGCGATGAAGTCGCGCACCACCGGCAGCGCGACGTCGGCCTCGAGCAGGGCCATGCGCACTTCGCGCAAGATCTCCTGCGTATTGGCTTCGGTGAGCCGGGCTTCGCCGCGCAGCGTCTTGACGACACGCGATAGACGATTGGTGAGGTTATCTAGCATGAATGGGAATCGCTTACACTGATACGTTATGGGAATTGTATTGCACACGCTGGCCGCACTGGGCTATGGCATCCTCGCCATAGGGCCCTGGCGCGCCCTGGCCGGCCATGGCAGCCCGCTCGCCAGCGGCGCCGAAAGATGGGGCCTGGGCGTCGTACTCGCCGTGCATGCCGCCGCGCTGTTCGACTCGATGGCCGCGCCCGGCGGGCTGCGGCTCGGTCTGGGTCTCGCGCTCTCGAGCACGATGTGGCTGGGCATGCTCGTCTTCTGGATCGAGTCCTTCATCATACGCGTCGATGGCGTCCGCTTGTTGCTGCTGCCCCTGGCCGCCCTGGGCGCGCTGCTGCCGGTGTTGCTGCCGCCCGCCTCCCAGATCGAACCCTTCGGCGTACCGTGGCTGGGATTGCACCTGATCCTATCGCTGGCGGCCTACGGCATCATGATCATCGCCGCCCTGCACGCCCTGCTGATGGCCGCCGTCGACCATCACCTGCACCGGCCCCGGGCGAGCGACGACGCCGGCCAGGCCCGGGCCTGGGGCCGGCTGTTCGATGCGCTGCCGCCGCTGCTGGTGCTCGAAAGCCTGCTGTTCCGCCTCATTGCCATCGGCTTTGCGCTGCTCACCTTGTCGGTACTCTCCGGCGCCGCCATTTCCCTCACCCAGACGGGCCGCCTGCTGCCCTTCGATCACAAAACCGTCTTCACGCTGCTGGCCTGGGTCACGTTCGGCGTGCTGCTGCTCGGCCGGCGCATACGCGGCTGGCGCGGCCGCATCGCCGTGCGCTATACACTGGCCGGCCTCGGCTGGCTCGTCCTGGCCTATGCGGGTAGCCGGTTCGTCCTCGAAGTCCTTTTGCAACGATGAGCAAAGTCCTATTCTGGGTCGTCATCATCCTCGCGGTCCTGCTGGTGAGCCGCTTGCTCGCGCGCCAGGCCGTCCGGCGCCGGGCCGATGCGCCCCGCCGGCAACGTCGCGGCGCACCGCCCGCACGCCCCCAGGCCATGGTGCAATGCGCACACTGCGGGGTACATTTGCCGGCGACCGACGCGGTAAAAAGCCAGGGCCGGAATTGGTGCAGCCCCGAGCATGCCCGCCTCGGCCCACGCTAACATCATGCCCACGCTCAACCGCCACGGCTGGCTGGCCCGCCAGGCCGGGGTCGCCCTCGTCCCCAGCCCCAACGTGGATGCCCGACCGGCCGGCACGTCGGTAAGCCTGCTGGTGATCCACAACATCAGCCTGCCCGCCGGACAGTTCGGCGGCCCCGCCATCGAGCGGCTGTTCACCAATCGGCTCGATACCCGCGGCCACCCTGACTTCGCCGGACTTGCCGGGCTGCGGGTCAGCGCGCACTTCCTGATCCGGCGGGATGGCGCCGTGCTGCAGTTCGCCAGCACCGAGGCCCGGGCCTGGCATGCCGGCGTATCGCGCTTTCGCCGCCGCGAGCGCTGCAACGACTTTTCCATCGGCATCGAACTCGAAGGCACCGACCACATCGCCTATACCGATGCGCAGTACCGGCGGCTGGCCGGTCTCACCCGGGTGTTGCGCCAACGCTATCCGCTGGTGGCCGTTTGCGGCCACCAGCACATCGCGCCGGGCCGCAAAACCGATCCCGGAGAGGCTTTCGATTGGCCACGCTATGCCCGCGAAGCGAGCTGGCTCAGGCGCCAGGCGGGCCACCAGGCGAACGTGTTTCCAATGGTATGAGCCGCTTGTGAGACCAGGCCGCAAACACTACAATTAGTGCCTGCTCACCCATTAAGCACTAGGATTAGTGCATAATCGCGTCCCCGGCCGAGTCCGGGGCCTTCGAATTCAACGTCCGGCCCGGGGCGGCGCGCAGCCGCCCCGGGCCGATGCAGCACCCTCCCGGAAGCGGCCCCGGCCGTCCGCCCCCGCGGTTGTCTGTCCCACGTCATCCTACGGAGCCACCTACATGCAAACGATTACGTCCTCGAGCCGCACCACGGCGCCCCTGCTGGACGCCGGCACGCCCCTGCCCACCGACCCCGAGGTCTATCGCGATTACAAAACCTTGCGCCGCAACGGCGCCGTGGTGAGCTTCCAGCCCGCCAAAATCGCCATCGCCATGACCAAGGCCTTTCTCGCCGTCAACGGCGGTCAGGGCGCCGCGTCGGCCCGCGTGCGCGAACTCGTCGACGAACTCACCCGCCAGGTGGTGTCCGCCCTGATGCGCCGCCAGCCCAGCGGCGGCACCTTCCACATCGAAGACATCCAGGATCAGGTCGAGCTCGCCCTGATGCGCTCGGGCGAGCACGATGTCGCCCGCGCCTACGTGCTGTACCGCGAGCGCCGCGCCCAGGAGCGCGCCCAAGCGGTACAAGAGCACGCCGTGCATGGCACGATCAACGTGGTCGATCATGGCGCGAGCAGCCCGCTCGACATCGGTCGTCTGCGCGACATGATCGTCGCCGCCTGCCAGGGCCTCGAAGCCTTCGCCGATGCCGACGCCATCCTGACGGAAACCATCAAGAATCTGTACGACGGCGTCTCGCTCGACGAAGTCCACAAATCGGCCATCCTCGCCGCCCGCGCCCAGATCGAAAAAGACCCGGCCTACAGCCAGGTCACCGCCCGCCTGCTGCTGCACACCATCCGCCGCGAAGTCCTGGGCGAGGAAGTCAGCCAGGCCGACATGGCGCTGCGCTACGCCGATTACTTCCCCCGCTTCGTCCAGACCGGCATCGACAACGAACTCCTCGACCCCGAACTCGCCACGTTCGATCTCGACCGCCTGGCTCGCGCCCTCGACAACAATCGCGACCTGCAGTTCAACTACCTCGGCCTGCAAACGCTCTACGACCGCTACTTCCTGCACGTGCGCGGCCGCCGCATCGAGATGCCCCAGGCCTTCTTCATGCGCGTGGCCATGGGCCTGGCGCTGCGCGAAGCCGATCGCGAGGCTCGTGCGCTCGAGTTCTACGACATTCTGTCGCGCTTCGACTTCATGAGCTCGACGCCCACCCTCTTCAACTCCGGCACCCTGCATTCGCAGTTGTCGTCGTGCTACCTCACCACGGTCTCCGACAGCCTTGAAGGCATCTACGACGCCATCAAGGAAAACGCCCTGCTCGCCAAATACGCGGGCGGCCTGGGCAACGACTGGACGCCGGTGCGCGCCCTGCGCAGCCACATCAAGGGCACCAACGGCGAAAGCCAGGGCGTGGTGCCCTTCCTCAAGGTCGTCAACGACACCGCGGTGGCCGTCAACCAGGGCGGCAAGCGCAAGGGCGCCGTGTGCACCTACCTCGAAACCTGGCACCTCGACATCGAGGAGTTCCTCGAGCTGCGCAAGAACACCGGCGACGAACGCCGGCGCACGCCCGACATGAACACCGCCAACTGGATCCCCGACCTCTTCATGAAGCGGGTGATGGAGAACGGCAACTGGACCCTGTTCTCGCCGTCCGATGCGCCCGAGCTGCACGACCAGGTGGGCCGCGACTTCGAGGCCGCCTACCTGGCCCTCGAAGCCAAGGTGGCCAGCGGCGAGCTCAAGCTGTTCAAGCAGATCCCCGCCGTCTCGCTGTGGCGCAAGATGCTGTCGATGCTGTTCGAAACCGGCCACCCCTGGATCACGTTCAAGGATCCTTGCAACATCCGTTCGCCGCAGCAGCACGTGGGCGTGGTGCACAGCTCCAACCTCTGCACCGAGATCACGCTCAACACCAACGAGTCCGAGATCGCGGTGTGCAACCTGGGGTCGGTCAACCTGGTGGCACATATGGCGCCCACGGCCGACGGCGGCTACGAGCTCGATCACGCCAAGCTCGAGCGCACCATCCGCACCGCGATGCGCATGCTCGACAACGTGATCGACATCAACTACTACGCGGTGGATAAAGCGCGCAACGCCAACATGCGCCACCGCCCGGTGGGCATGGGCATCATGGGCTTCCAAGACTGCCTGCACATGATGCGCACGCCCTATGCCTCCGCCGACGCGGTGGAGTTCGCCGACCGCTCGATGGAAGCCGTGTGCTACTTCGCCTACAGCGCCTCCACCGATCTGGCCGCGGAGCGCGGCGCCTACGAAAGCTTCAAGGGCTCGCTGTGGGATCGCGGCATCCTGCCCCAGGACTCCCTCGATCTGCTGCAGCAAGAGCGCGGCGGCTACCTCGAGGTCGATCGCAGCAGCACGCTCGATTGGGACGCCCTTCGCGCCCGCATCCAGAACCAGGGCATGCGCAACTCCAACTGCGTGGCCATCGCGCCCACCGCCACCATCTCCAACATCATCGGCGTGTCGGCGTGCATCGAGCCCACCTACCAAAATCTCTACGTCAAATCCAATTTGTCGGGCGAGTTCACGGTGGTCAACGATTACCTCGTGCGCGATCTCAAGCGCCTTGGCCTGTGGGATGAGGTCATGGTCGCCGACCTCAAGTACTTCGACGGCTCGCTGGCCCGCATCGACCGCATCCCGGCCGAACTGCGCACGCTCTACGCCACCGCCTTCGAAGTCGAGCCCACCTGGCTGGTCGAGGCCGCCTCGCGCCGCCAGAAATGGATCGATCAAGCCCAGTCGCTCAACATCTACATGGCCGGCGCATCGGGCCGCAAGCTCGACGAAACCTATAAGCTCGCATGGCAGCGCGGCCTGAAAACCACCTATTACCTGCGCACGCTGGGTGCCACCAGCGCCGAAAAATCCACCGGCCGCGGCGGCGAACTCAATGCCGTGTCGTCGGGCATGGGCCCTGGCGCCGGCGCACCGGCGGCGGGCACCGCGGCGCCAGCCAGCCTGCCCGAGGCGCAGCTGATGGGCGATGCATGCACCATGCGCCCGGGCGACCCCGGCTTCGACGAATGCGAGGCCTGCCAGTAACTCCGATCGCCCCCGGGCCCAACGCAGGCAGCGCCGCCGCCTCCCGGCGGCGCCCGGCCCGGGCACTCCACACGCTGGCGCTCAAGGCGCCCTCCTGGCGGCGCGGCGGTTTCCGCCGCCAGGAACCGCGACTCACAAGGACACTCCCATGCTGAACTGGAACGACGACGACCTTCAACCCACCACGCCCAGGCCCGGCGCGGCCGCGGGCACCCGCCCCGCCAGCACCGCCTTCGATGGCGACGTGGCCCAGCCCGGCGGCGCCGCCCCCGCCACCGACACCACCCAGCGCGTGCGGCTGGCCGACAAGCGCATCATCAACGGCCAGACCGACGTCAACCAGCTGGTGCCCTTCAAGTACAAATGGGCTTGGGAAAAATACCTCGCCACTTGCGCCAACCATTGGATGCCGCAAGAGATCAACATGTCGCGCGACATCGCGCTCTGGAAGAACCCCACCGGCCTCACCGAAGACGAGCGCCGCATCGTCAAGCGCAACCTGGGCTTCTTCGTCACCGCCGACTCGCTGGCCGCCAACAACATCGTGCTGGGCACCTATCGCCACATCACGGCGCCCGAATGCCGCCAGTTCCTGCTGCGCCAGGCCTTCGAAGAAGCGATCCACACCCACGCCTATCAGTACATCGTCGAAAGCCTGGATCTCGATGAAGCCGAGATCTTCAACGCCTACAACGAAGTGCCGTCGATCCGCGCGAAAGACGAGTTCCTCATTCCGTTCATCGACATGATCGCCGACCCGCACTTTAAAACCGGCACTCCCGAGGCCGACCAGAAGCTGCTGAAGTCGCTGATCGTCTTTGCCTGCCTGATGGAAGGCCTGTTCTTCTACGTTGGCTTCACGCAGATCCTCGCGCTGGGCCGTCAGAACAAAATGACGGGCGCCGCCGAACAGTACATGTACATCCTGCGCGATGAGTCCATGCACTGCAACTTCGGCATCGACCTGATCAACACCATCAAGCTCGAGAACCCGCACCTCTGGACCCCCGAGTTCCGCGAAGAGATCCGCGACCTGTTCCGCCAGGCCGTCGAACTTGAATACGCCTACGCCGAAGACACCATGCCGCGCGGCGTGCTGGGCCTGAATGCGCCCATGTTCAAGAGCTACCTGCGCTTCATCGCCAATCGGCGCTGCCAGCAGATCGGCATCGAGCCCTTGTTTGCCCAAGAAGAAAACCCCTTCCCCTGGATGGCCGAGATGATCGACATCAAGAAGGAACGCAACTTCTTCGAGACCCGAGTGATCGAGTACCAAACCGGCGGCGCGCTCAGCTGGGATTGATACCGGGCTCGCGATGGCGTCGAAACGACACTTCACGGCCCTTGCCGTTGTTAAGATGCACGGCCCTGCGGCACAATAATGTTCCAACGACGATCTGACACGATTTTTCGTGGCATATCGCTCGTTGGCGTGATACCTTACGCCCGAATCGCACGCTTCGCGTCCCGGTGGGCACCATTCCGGCCTTGCCGGATGTACGACCCGGATATCTCAGGAGTCAAGAACCATGGCAACTGCCAAAAAAGCTTCCGCCAAAAAGGCACCCGCTAAAAAGGCCGCCGCCGAAACGGCCGTGACCGCCAAAGAGGCTGGCGCGGCCCCGGCCAAGGCTGCCAAAACGCCCGCCAAAAAGGCTGTTGCCAGCAAAACCGTAGCGGCCAAGAAGGCTGCGGCGCCTGCCAAAAAAGCCGCTGCCAAAAAGGCGGCGGCGCCCGCCAAAAAGGCCGCCGCTCCCGCCAAGAAAGCCGTAGCCAAAAAGGCTCCCGCTAAAAAGGCCGCCGCTCCGGCCAAAAAAGCAGTCGCCAAGAAAGCCGCGGCACCCGCCAAAAAAGCCGCTGTGCCCGCCACCAAGGCCGCCGCTAAAACCGCGGTAGCCAAGAAGGTCGCGGTACCTGCCAAAAAGGCCGCAGCGCCCGCCAAGAAGGCCGCCGCCAAGAGTCCAGCCAAAAAGGCCGCCGCCAAAAAGGCCGCTCCCGCCAAGACGGCACCCAATCCGATCTCGGCCTGGCCCTTCCCCACTGGCAACCGGCCCTAAGCTTCGCCGCTCACCAGGACCCCAACGCCCGCTCAGGCAGATTCTGCCGGCGGGCTTTTTGTGTTCGCGAACGGCTACCTGCACGGCCCGGCTTCGGGCTTGAAGCGCTTTGGCGCCACTTCGAGATGGCCCGCCAGCCCCTATCATGCAGCGCGGGGCAGGCGCTTGGGCCCGCGGTCGCAACAGAGCCCCGCTGAAGTCAAAGCACGGCCTCGACATCAATCAAAAACGCAGCCTCCTGCGATATCTTTATGTTCGGCAATATCCTGACATTTCTGATTGAAATCCTTTTCACTTTATTCGGCGCCGCCCTCATCCTGCGCGTTTGGATGCAGGCGGCTCGCGTTCATCCCTACCACCCCTTGGCGCAAGGCATCGCGCAAGCCACCAATTGGCTGGTGCATCCGTTGCGGCGCGTGATTCCAGGTTACGGTGGGCTGGATCTCGCCAGCCTCGTGGCAGCCTGGCTGACCGCCCTGGCCTACATTCTTTTACTGGGTTTACTGCAGCAAGCGGCCCTGCTGGCGCTGCTGCCGGCGGGCATCGGCATCGCCGCCCTGATGGTGTTGCGCTGGGCGCTCAACCTGGTGGTGTGGCTCACTCTCATCCAGGTCGTTCTCTCGTGGGTGGCGCCCCAGGCGCCGCTCATGGGCCTGCTGCAGGCGCTTACGGCGCCCCTGCTCAATCCGATCCGGCGCGTGCTGCCATCGCTTGGCGGCCTGGATCTCTCGCCGCTGGTCTTGCTGATCGGGGCGCAGGTTTGCCTGATGCTGGTGGCGGGCCTCAGCCTGCAGTGGTTTGGAGTCTGATCCTCGACCCTAACGCCATTCAGCGACTCCGGCCACGGCCGGAGTCGGTTCATGGGATCACGACAGCGAAATACCGTAACTGGCCCGCAACCTCGCCGCGATCTCTTCGCGGCCGGGCTCGTGGTTTTGCGGTCCCCGGTGCTCGACCTTGATTGCTCCCATCACGCTGGCCAGCCGGCAGCTATCGGCCCAGCTCCAGCCTTCGGTAATACCGTACAGCAAGCCGGCGCGATAGGCATCGCCGCAGCCGGTGGGGTCGATTACCTGATTGGCCCGCACCGGCGCGATATCGATGGTCTCGCCTTCGGTCAGCAACGTTGAACCTTCGGCGCCGCGGGTAATGATCACCGCCTGCATTGCGCGCGCGATCTCGTCCATGTTCCGGCCCGTGCGCTGCTCGACGATCTTGGCTTCGTAATCGTTGACGGTCAGCACCTGGGCCAGGTCCAGCATCCGGTGCAGATCGTCGCCGTCGAACAGCGGCATGGCCTGGCCAAGATCGAAGATGAACGGTGTGCCCCGCGCACTTAAGGCCTCGGCATGGGTGAACATCGCATCTTTGGCGTCGGGCGCCACGATGCCCCACACGCCCGGCGCGTCGCGCAGGTCGTTGAGCGCCGACAGCGACATGGCGCCGGGATGGAAGGCGGTGATCTGGTTGTCGGAGAGATCGTTGGTGATGAAGCACTGAGCGGTGTAGGTGCCGGCCGCGACCCGTATCCAGCGGGTATCGACGCCCAGCGCCTGGAGGCGTTGCAGATAGTCGTCGGCGTCCTCGCCCACGGTTGCCACCGGCACCGGCTGGCCGCCCAGCAGGCGCAGGTTGTAGGCGATGTTGCCGGAGCAGCCGCCGTACTCTTTGCGCATGCCCGGCACCAGAAACGATACGCTCAGCGCATGCACCTGGTCGGCCAGGATATGGTCCTTGAAATGCCCCTCGAACACCATGATGGTGTCGAAAGCCATGGAACCACAAATGATGACGGGAGCGCTCATGAGTACGGCATCCTAGGGAAAAAACAGGTTGAGGCGATAGCCCGAAACCGGGGTACCACGAGCCGCCAGCGCCAACTGCACGTCTTGTTGGGCGCCGGCGCCAAAAGGCTGGCGCTGCAGCGCGGGCGGCAGGTACTCCGCGGGAGGCACCGCGCGGCGCGCCACCATGGCGTCGCCGTGATCGGTGAGGATGATTTCCAGCGTGGGCCAGGGCTGGGCGTGCTCGGCCCGATTGCGCAGCACCGCTTGCAACCGCAGGTGCTGGACGTCGTCGGTGGCGCCGAGCACGTCGGGCTGCACCGACGACGACACGATCGCCAGTCTGTGCGGCGCGCGCAGATAGCCCACTTCGCAACCCAGCGCTTGGCAGACGGCTTCGAGGGGCGTGCGCAACGGCGGAAAATAGGTGGCCAGAGGATTGCGCCACCACCAGATGGCTTGGGCCAGCAGGGCCAGCAGCGCGATCCAGAAACCCAGACTCCACAGCAAACGCATGACGCCATTCTGGCCATTGGCGGCTAGCACCGGCGGCAACGGGGCGTCGGGGCGGGAGGCCACGAACTGACGCGGCGAAGGCGCCTCGGGCGAAAGCGGAGTCTCGGCGGCGTTGTCCGCCCGGCGGTGCAATGGCGCGGGCCGTGGCGCGGGTCGTGGCGAGACCGGCTCGGAGCGGCCGGAGAGCCCCGACAAGCGCGGCACCCCCGGCGGCCGCTGCTCAGCCGTATCGACACGGCCGGCGGCCGGCCGAAGCACGGGTTCGGCGCGTCGCGGCGTCGGCCCGCTGCCAGGCGCGGCGCCGCGCGTGGCGACGAATCCCGGCGCGCCGGCTGCCGCGTCGCCAAAGCGGGGCTCGGCGCGGCCGATGGTTATCGTCGGTTCAGAGACATCGAAGGATGCCGTGGCGTTTTCCGGGGCGGCGGCCTCCGTGCGCGTTGGCGCAGCCACTGGGGCGTCCCAGGGTGGCACGGCCGCGGCGGCCTCCCGCGTGGCGAGCTCGAGCGCGGCCCGGCCGTCGAATACCTGATGGCACACGCCGCAGCGTACCCGGCCATCGCGTACCCGCAACTGATCGGCAACGATCCGGAACGCGGTATCACAATGCGGGCACCGGGCGATCATGGCTATTCCGGCTTCTGGCCGTGCAGGCACACCCAACCGTCGCGGGCCTGCCAGACCGACATGGCCAGCCAGGGCGCGTAGGCCTCGGCAACCTCGTCTGCCTGGCGCTCGAGCACGCCCGAGAGCACCAGATGGCCGCCTGGGGCCACTCGCTCGCAGAGCATGGGCGCCAACACCTTGAGCGGGTTGGAGAGGATATTGGCCACCACCACCGGATAGCGGCCGTCGGGCAGTGCGTCGGGCAGGCAGGCCTGGAGCTCGACCTGATTGGCTTTGGCGTTATCGAGCGTGGACTGCACCGCCTGCGGATCGATGTCGACGCCGACGACCGTGCCGGCGCCCAACTTGCGGGCCGCGATGGCGAGGATGCCCGAACCGCAGCCGTAGTCGAGCACGTCGCGGCCGGTTGCCAGGTTTTGTGCCAACCATTCGAGGCACAGATGGGTGGTAGGATGGCTGCCGGTGCCAAACGCCAGGCCGGGATCGAGGCGGATCACCACCGCATCGTCGGCCACCTGCGCCGGCACGTCGTGCCAACTGGGGACGATCCACAAGCGCTCGCCCACCGGGATGGGGTCGAACTGCGATTGCGTCAGCCGTACCCAGTCGGTATCGGGCACCGCGCGCACCTGGAAATCGGCGGGTGCCGGCAGCCCCGCCAGGGCGCCGGCGGCCGCCAGCAGCTTGGCCGCCTCGGCGTCTTCGGGCAGCAGCACGACCAGCCGATTGTGCCGCCACGCCAGGGTGTCGGGCTCCAGGCCGGGTTCGCCGTACAACGGGCGCTCGGCGTCGGTGCCGTCGTCGGCGTCGTTGACCGACACCGAGAGCGCCCCCGCCTCGATCAGGGCGTCGGACCAGATCTCCGCCTGCTCGCGGTCGCAATCGAAAAGAAGTTCGCGCATACGGCTCCCCGGGCCTTACTCGGGCCGCTGGGCCAGACGTTCTTCGAGGTAGTGAATGCTGGTACCACCTTCGATGAAGCGCGAATCCTGCATCAATTCGCGGTGCAGCTGAAGATTGGTGGTGATGCCTTCCACCACCATCTCGGAGAGGGCGACGCGCATGCGCGCCAGCGCCTGTTCCCGGGTATCGCCGTAGGCGATGATCTTGGCGATCATCGAGTCGTAGTTGGGCGGTACGAAGTAGCTGTTGTAGACGTGCGAGTCGACGCGAATCCCCAGCCCGCCCGGAACATGCCAGTTATGGATGCGGCCCGGGCTGGGCGTGAACTTGAAGGGATCCTCGGCATTGATCCGGCATTCGATCGCATGGCCGCGGAACTGGATATCGCGCTGGCGCAGGGTGAACTTCTCGCCAGCGGCGACGAGGATCTGGTGCTGCACGAGATCGATGCCGGTGATCATCTCGGACACCGGGTGTTCGACCTGGATCCGGGTGTTCATCTCGATGAAGTAGAACTCGCCGTTTTCGTACAGGAACTCGAACGTGCCCGCGCCCCGGTAGCCGATCTTGCGGCAGGCCTCGACGCAGCGCTCGCCGATGCGTTCGATCTGGCGCCGCGGGATATGCGGCGCCGGCGCTTCTTCGATCACTTTCTGGTGACGGCGCTGCATGGAACAATCGCGCTCGCCCAGCCAGACCGCGTTGCGGCCGCCGTCGGCCAGCACCTGGATCTCGATGTGACGGGGGTTCTCGAGGTATTTCTCGAGGTAGACCTCGGGGTTGTTGAACGCCGCGCCCGCCTCGGTACGGGTCATGGCCACGGCATTGAGCAGCGCCGCCTCGGTATGCACCACCCGCATGCCCCGGCCACCGCCACCGCCGGCGGCCTTGATGATGACGGGATAACCCACCTTGCGGGCGACTTCCTGGATGGCCTGGGAATCTTCGGGCAGCGCGCCTTCGGAGCCGGGCACCACGGGAATGCCGGCGGCGATCATGGCCTGCTTGGCGCTGACTTTATCGCCCATGATGCGGATGGTGTCGGGCCGCGGGCCAATAAACACGAAGCCGCTTTTTTCCACCCGCTCGGCAAAATCGGCGTTCTCGGCCAGGAAGCCATAGCCCGGGTGGATCGCCTCGGCATCGGTGACTTCGGCCGCCGAGATGATGGCCGGCATGTTGAGATAGCTGTCGCGGGCTGGCGCGGGACCGATGCAAACGGATTCGTCGGCCAGGCGCACATATTTGGCGTCGCGGTCGGCCTCGGAATGCACGACCACCGTTTTGATGCCCATTTCGCGGCAGGCACGCTGGATCCGCATCGCGATTTCGCCGCGATTGGCGATCAGGACTTTTTCGAACATTGGCGTCAACCGATCACGAACAACGGCTGGCCGTACTCGACGGGCTGGCCGTTCTCGACGAGGATCTCCTTGATCACGCCGGATTTGTCGGCCTCGATTTCGTTGAGCAGCTTCATGGCCTCGATGATGCACAGGGTGTCGCCTTCCTTGACCGACTGCCCGACATCCACGAACGGCGCGGCGCCCGGACTGGAGGCGCGATAGAAGGTGCCCACCATGGGCGCTTTGACGGCGTGGCCGGAGGGCGCGGCGGCGGCGGTCGGCGCCTCGGGAGCGGCGGCCGGAGCGGGCGCGGGCGCCGCGGTGGCCGCCGGAGCGATTGCCGGGCCCTGGGCCCAGACGGCCTGCATGGCGCCCGGGGCCGGAGCCGGCGGAGTTTTGACGATGCGGACTTTGCCTTCGCCTTCGGTGATTTCGAGCTCTGCGATGCCGGATTCGGCAACGAGATCGATCAGGGTTTTGAGTTTTCGGAGGTCCATGGAGTCTTTCCTATCCGCGGGGGGAAATGGCGGCGCCGGCCACGCCGGCGCCGGCCAGCATTTACATTTGGCTCATGTGGGACTTTGGGGCCCGTATTGCAGGGCATATCGCAGGGCCGCCACATAACCCTGCACTCCCAGGCCGGCGATCACGCCCACCGCCAGATCGGACAAATACGAGTGTCGCCGGAATGGCTCGCGCCGGTGCACGTTGGACAAATGCACTTCGATGAAAGGCACCGCCACCGCGGCAAACGCATCACGTAGCGCAACGCTGGTATGCGTGTACGCCCCGGGGTTGATGACGACGAATTCGGTGCCATCGAGCCGGGTTTCCTGGATGCGATCGACCAGCGCACCCTCATGGTTGCTCTGGAAGCTGCGCAGCAGCGCGCCTTCGGCCTGGGCTACCGACGTGAGTTCGGCATCGATATCGGCCAACGTATGCCAACCATAGATCTGAGGTTCGCGCGTGCCCAGCAAATTGAGGTTGGGGCCGTGCACGACCAGGATATTCTGGGCCATGTAGACTCAAAATTTGAGTAAAGGGCGCGATTTTGACGCTAAATCGGGGCAGTTGTCCACCCAGCTTTATACCGCATTATGCGCGCGGCGGCTGAAAAACCGTTAGCCGGCGGTGTCGACCAGCGGCCGCAACTGGGCCGTAAGCACCTCTGGATCGATGCGGCCGGCCACGCGATAGCGGAGGTTGCCGCTGGCGTCGAGGATGAAGGTAAAAGGCAGGCCGCCCGCCTCGTTGCCCAGCGCCCGCGACCAATCCAGCCCCTCCGCCCTGGCCTCGAGCAAGGGATAGCCCACCGGCACCCGCTCGCGAAAGGCGCGCATGCTCTCGATGCTGTCGATCCCGAGCCCGATGAAGCGCACCTGCGGAAAATCGGCCTGCAAGCGATCGAGATCGGGCATCTCGTGCACGCAGGGCGGGCACCAGGTGGCCCAGAAATTGACCAGCCAGGGCTGCCCCGCCCATTGCGAGAGCGACTCGGTACCACCATCGAGATTGGCGAGACTGGCCGCGCGCAGCGCCGCCAGCGCCCGGATTTCGGCCGCGGCGGCCGGCGACGACTCGTCGCGCCCGCAGCCGGCGAGCTGGACACCCGCCACGGCCAGGGCCAGCCCCAGCCAGCGGCGGCGCGACCAGGCCCCCGCTGCGGGACCGTGTGGTGCCGGCGCCATGCCGTGGTCGCTGACGGACAGCCGGCCAAGTTCGGCGACAGGGCGCGTCATGGCTGGCCTCCGGCGGACTCGGCGGCCGCGGCCATCCGTTGTTCGAGGGCGCGCCGATCGCCACGCTCGCTGCGGCCTCCCGCCGGGCGCAAGGCGCCGCGCATGGCGTCGTGGTCGTAGACCACCAGCACGACATCCTCGCCATGCCGGCGGAAATGCAGGGCCTCGACGGTGCCCCGGCCACGGAAGTCGGCACGCTCGTCGACCTCGTAGGCAATGCCTTCGTTGAGCAGGAAGATGGCGAGATCCTTGGCGGAATCGACGAAACACTGCAGCACGATCTCGCTGTGTTCGCCGGCCGTGCCGTTCCAGACCGCGCCGGTCACCAGGGGCCGAAATGGCGCGAGCCAATCCATCAGCACCAGGGCGTGCTCGCGCAGCTCGCGCAGCCGCAGCGGCTGCGTGTCGCCCATGTACAGCGCCTGGTATTCGCGTACCGCGTCTTCGACCTGAGCGTTGTCGGGCATGAGCTCGCCCCGCGGCGGCTGGCTCTGCCCCAGCAACTGGCGCACGGCCTTGCGCTTGGCGGTGCTGTAATCCAGCCCATCCTCGGCGATCATGCGTGCCGCGGCGTGGGCGATTTCGTCGCGCAACGTCGGAGAGTTCATGGCGTTATTGTGCCATGCCGGTGCGCCGGTCCAGAACGCCGCGCGCCGGCCGCCGGATCGCCCGGCCACCGGGCGCCTGGCCGAACGCCGGGCCGCCGGTGCGCCGGTCCGATCGTTCTACAATGCCGGCCATGCACTTACACATTCTCGGTATCTGCGGCACCTTCATGGGCGGCCTGGCCTTGCTGGCGCGCTCCGCCGGCCATCGGGTCAGCGGCTGCGACGCCAACGTCTATCCGCCCATGAGCACCCAGTTGCAGGAGCAAGGCATCGACCTCATCGAGGGTTTCGATGCCGGGCAGATCGGTCTGGGCGCCGATCTCTACGTGGTCGGCAACGTGGTCACGCGGGGCAACCCGCTGATGGAAGCCATTCTCGACGCCGGGCTGCCGTATGTGTCGGGCCCGCAGTGGCTGGGCGAACACCTGCTGCCCGGGCGCCATGTTCTGGCGGTGGCGGGCACGCACGGCAAAACCACCACCACCGCCATGCTTGCCCATATCCTGGAAGCCGCGGGGCTGGCGCCGTCGTTCCTGGTGGGCGGCGTGCCACAGGATTTCGGCGTCTCGGCGCGCCTGTCGCCGGCCGGCCGCGGCCCCTCGCCTTTTGTGATCGAGGCCGACGAGTACGACACCGCCTTCTTCGACAAGCGCTCGAAGTTCGTGCACTACCGGCCCCGCACCGCCATTTTGAACAATCTCGAGTACGACCATGCCGACATCTTTGCCGATCTTGGCGCGATCGAGACCCAGTTCCACCACTTGGTTCGCACCATTCCCCGCCAGGGCCTGATCATCGCGCCGGCTGGCGAGCCGGCGCTCGACCGCGTGCTGGAGCGCGGCTGCTGGTCGGCCCTGGAGCGGCCCGGGCTGACCGACGGCTGGCATCTGGGGCCGGTGGCAGCCGACGGCAGCTTCGAGGTCCGCCGGGGCGCCGCCGCCGTCGGCACCGTACGCTGGTCGCACCACGGCGAGCATAATCGCGCCAACGCCCTGGCCGCCCTGCTGGCGGCGCGCCACGTGGGCGTTGAACCCGAAACCGCCATCGCCGCCCTGGGCAGCTTCATCGGCGTGCGCCGGCGCCAGGAAGTCCGCGGCACGGTGCGGGGCGTCACGGTGATCGACGACTTCGCCCATCACCCCACGGCCATCGCCACCACCATCGCGGGGCTGCGCGAAACCTTTACCGCAGGCCGGCTGCTGGCGGTGCTGGAACCTCGCTCCAACACCATGAAGCTGGGTACGCTGGCCGCCCGCCTGCCCGACGCCCTGGCCCGCGCCGATCTCGTCTATTGCTACAACGCCCCCGTCGGCCGCGATGCCGTGCAGTGGTCGCCGGCGGCGGCGCTCGCGCCGCTGGGCGCGCGTGCGGTCTGCCATACCGATCTCGACGCCCTGGTGGCCGACGTTTGCGCGGCAGCCCGGCCCGGCGACCGCATCCTGGTCATGAGCAACGGCGGCTTCGGTGGCGTGCACCAGCGCCTGCTCGAGGGCCTGGCCCAGACGGCCGGAGCGGGACTATGACACACCGCCATCGCCATGGCCGCCGTGCGTTGCCGGCCTCGTTCCGCCAGGCCGGAGCCCGTCCATGAAACTCCTCTATCTCCACGGCTTCCGTTCGTCCCCGGCCTCATTCAAGGCGCGGCTGATGGCCCAGGCCATGCATGAACGGGGCTTGGCCCCGGCCTGGGGCTGCCCGCAGCTGCCGGCCTCGCCGCGCGCCGCGGCCGATCTGGCCGCGGCCGAACTGGCTGGCCACGACGCGAGCCGGGCGGTGGTCATCGGTTCGTCGCTGGGCGGCTTCTACGCCACCTGGTTGGCCGAGCGCACCGGCGCACGGGCCATCGTCGTCAATCCGGTCGTGCATGCCACACGCGAGCTGAGCCGCCACGTGGGCCGGCACCGCATGTACCATAGCGACGAGCCCTTCGATTTCCGCCCCGAATATGTGGACGAGCTGGCCGCGCTGGCCGTCCCCCGCATCACGCGGCCCGAACGCTACCTTCTGCTCGCCGCCACCGGCGATGAGCTGCTCGATTGGCGCGATATGCGCGAGCACTACGCCGGCGCCCGGCAAATCATCGTCGAAGGCGGCGACCATGCCTTCAGCGACTTCGCCGAGTGGCTGCCGCAAGTGCTCGAATTCGCCGGCATCGCCAGTACGGCCCGGCCCTCCTCCTAACCGGCTTCTCCAACATGCATGTTCTCTTCGAAGACGACGGCGCATTCAAGCCTGCCACCATCCTGAGCGAAGCCGACGCCACGCTCCAGGTGGAGGCGGTGAGCGGCAAGCGCAGCAAGATCAAGAAAAACACCGTGGTCTTGCGTTTCGAGCAACCGCCGCCCGACCAGATCCTGGCCCAGGCACAAGAGGCCGGCGCCGAACTCGACCCGGCCTTCCTGTGGGAAGTGGCGCCGCAGGATGAGTTCGACGTCGCCGATCTGGCCCACGAATACTTCGGTCACCCCCCCAGCGCGGTCGAAACCTGCGCCATGCTCCTGCAACTGCATGCCGCCCCGGTGTACTTCCATCGCCGCGGACGCGGCCGCTACCGGCCCGCGCCGCCCGACGTGCTCGAGGCCGCCCTCGCCGCGCTCGACAAAAAGCGCCGGCAGGCCGAACAGCAGGAAGCCTGGGCCGAGGGGATGCTGGCGGGCGAGCTGCCCGAAGCCATCGCCCGCCTCGCCGACACCCTGGCCTTCAAGCCTGATAAAAACGCCATGGAATGGAAGGCCCTGGATCTCGCCTGCGAGCGAGGCCAGATCAGTCCCGTCCGGCTGCTGCTGCGCCTGGGCGCCTGGCCCCACCCGCTGGGTTTGCTGCGGCATCGCTTTGAACTCGAACTCTTCCCGCGCGGCACGGATTTTCCGGAACTGCCCTCGCCCGCCAGCGGCCGCGAACTGCCGCTGGCCGATGTCCGGGCCTATTCCTTCGACGACACCACCACGACCGAAATCGACGACGCCCTGTCGGCCACCGACCTCGGCGAAGGCCGGGTCCGCGTGGGTATCCATATCGCCGCTCCGGCCCTCGTCGTGATGCGCGATACGCCGCTCGACCAGGCCGCGCGGGCCCGGATGTCTACCGTATACATGCCGGGCGACAAGATCCCGATGCTGTCGGACGCCTTGATCGCCGAGTACTCGCTGGATGCCGGCCGGCCGGTGCCGGCCCTCTCGCTGTACGCCACCATCGACACGCATGACGGCCACGTCAGCGACGTCGAAACCCGGGTCGAGGCGGTGAGCGTGGTCGAGAACCTGCGCCTGCCCGTGCTCGAGCCGCAGGTCAGTGAGACCGCCCTGAACCAGCCGGACGCGCCGCTGCCGCATGCCGAGCTGCTGCGCCCGCTCTGGCGCGCCGCGCAGGCCCTGCAACGCGTACGCGAAACCATCCGGGGCAAGCCCGAACTCCACAACCGTGTGGAGTTCAGCTTTTACCTCGAAGGCGACCCCCGCGATCCGGATGCCACCGTTCGTATCGTGCAGCGCCAGCGCGGCGCGCCGCTCGACCGCCTGGTGTCCGAGTACATGATTCTGGCCAACGTCACTTGGGGCCGCCTGCTGGCCGAACACGGCGTGCCCGGCATTTATCGGTCGCAGCAGGCCAACCGGGTGCGCATGAGCACCCACGCCCTGCCGCACGACTCCATGGGCGTGCCCCAGTACGCCTGGTGCACCTCGCCGCTGCGACGCTACGTCGACCTCGTCAACCAGCAGCAGTTGATCGCCGTGGCCGACCATGGCGTGTCGGCGCCGCTGGCGGCGCCGTACAAACCTCGCGACGCCGATCTCTTTGCCGTCATCAGCGCCTTTGAAGCCAAGTACTCCGCCTACCATGAGTTCCAGGACAACATGGAACGCTATTGGTGCCTGCGCTGGCTGCAGCAAGAGAACATCACCCGCACCGAGGCGGTGGTGATCCGCGACGATCTCGTGCGCCTGGCGCACGCGCCGCTGTTCACCCGGGTGCCGGGCATGCCCGAACTGCCTCGCGGGCATGTGATCTCGCTCGATATCCTGGGCGTGGACGAAGTCGATCTGACGCTGCAGTGCCGCTTTGCCGGCGACGGCGCGCCCACCGCGGCCGCAGAGGAGTACTTCGCGGAAACCGGAGAACCGGCCGCCAATCCCGAAGAAGCCTGGGCCGCGGACGACGAGTCGAGCACCCGGCAGTAGATCCCGCCCATGCCGCAACCCGCCGAGTTCAGTCTCAAGCAGATCGCCATCCCGGCTTTCGGGCCTTCGGTGCTCTATGGCGTCAGCAACGGCGCCATCCTGCCCGTGATCGCGCTGAGCGCGCGCGAACTCGGCGCCTCGCTCGCCCTGGCCGGTTTCATCACCGCGCTGGTGGGCATCGGCTCGCTGGTGAGCAACATCCCCGCCGGCTGGCTGGCCGCCCGCTATGGCGAGCGGCGCTCCCTGATGGTGGCCGCCGGTTTCACCAGCGCCGCGCTGTTGCTGTGCGCCCTCGCCACCTCGCTGGGCGTCCTGGCCCTGGGGGTATTCATGGTGGGCATGGCCACGGCCGTGTTCCTGCTCGCCCGCCAGGCGTATCTGGTGGATGCCGTGCCGGCCTCGCTGCGCGCCCGCGCCTTCTCCACGCTGGGCGGCTCGACCCGCATCGGCGTCTTTGTGGGGCCATTCCTGGGAGCCGGCGCCATCGCGCTGCTGGGGCTGACGGGCGCCTACTGGGTGGCGATGGCGGCGATGGCCGGCGCCGCCGCAATCGCCTACCGATCGCCCGACTTCGTGCCGCCCGAGAACCGGCCGGTGCCAGGGCAAAAAACCGCCGGCGTCACCACCCGCGACATCCTGCGCAGCCATTGGCGGGTCTTTCTCACGCTGGGCTTCGGTGTGATGCTGGTGGGCGCGATCCGCTCCTCGCGGCAGATCGTCCTGCCGCTGTGGGCCGATCACCTGCATTTGTCGCCCACCGTCATTTCGCTCATCTACGGCCTTGTGTCGGCAATCGACATGGCGGTGTTCTATCCCGCCGGCAAAGTGATGGATCGCTACGGCCGCCTTTGGGTCGTGCTGCCGTCCACGCTGCTGATGGGCGTGTCGCTGCTGTTGCTGCCGCTCACCACCACGCCGTTCGCCTTCATCCTGGTGTCACTCCTGCTCGGCTTCGGCAACGGCATCGGTTCGGGCATCGTGATGACCATGGCGGCCGACACCGCGCCGGCCCAGGGGCGCAACGCCTTCCTCGGCGTCTGGCGGCTGATGGTCGACATCGGCAACAGCGGCGGGCCGGCGCTGCTGGCGGCCCTGACCGCCGTGCTGTCGCTGGCCACCGGCATCGCCACCATCGGCGTTTTCGGTTTGCTGGCCACGGCGGTTTTCTGGCGCTGGCATCCCCGCGCCACGCCGCGCTGAGGCCGCCATGCCCCTGATCCAGACCTTGCCGGGCGGGCCTCTCGACATCGTGGGCGACATCCACGGCGAAGCCGAGCCGCTACTGCAATTGGTGGAGCGCCTGGGTTATCGCGCCAGCGGCAGCCACCCCCAAGGCCGCCACTTGGTCTTCGTCGGCGATTACTGCGATCGCGGCCCCGACAGTCCGGCGGTGTTCGCCCACGTCCGGCGCTGGATCGAAGCCGGACATGCCTGGGGCATTCTGGGCAATCATGAAATCAATTTGCTGCGCGCCGATATCAAAGACGGCTCGGGCTGGTTCTTCGATGAACGCCTGGAACGCGACACCCCGCGCTATGCGCCGTTTGCCCGGCCCGCACCGGAGGAGCGCGCCGAGATTCTGCGCTTCGCCCGCCAACTGCCGCTGATCCTCGAACGTGGCGACCTGCGGATCGTCCACGCCGCCTGGCATGCGCCGTCGATCGCCGCCGTGCGCGCCCTGGGCGACGCCGACGTGGTGGCACAGTACGACGCCTGGGAAGAACTGGCCCATGAACGCGCACGCCGCACCGGGCTCGATCGGCGCATGGCCGAAGAGCTGGCGCGCTGGGGCCATGATCTCGAAGATCCGGAGCATACGCCGGCCATGCTCGCCGCTCATGCCGAGCATGAGGCAGACAAGCAATCGATGAACCCGCTCAAGGTGCTCACCTCGGGCCTGGAGGCTCTGGGCCAACGGCCCTTTTACGCCGGTGGCCGCTGGCGCTTCGTCGATCGCCAGCCCTGGTGGAACGCCTACACCGACGATATCCCGGTGGTGGTGGGCCATTATTGGCGGCGGGTCCGGCCGGTGAGCCCCGCCGTGCGCGGCCGCGGCTACCTGGACATTTTCCAGGGCGCGCCGCCGGATGCCTGGCTGGGCCCGCGTGGCCAGGTTTTCTGCGTGGATTATTCGGTGGGGGGGCGCTGGATCGAACGCAAGACGGGCGATCCGGTGGGCCAGGAATTCAAGCTGGCGGCGCTGCGCTGGCCCGAAGCCGAGCTGCTGTTCGACGACGGCAGCCGGCTGGCCACCCGGCCGGGACACCCCGCCACCGTCGCCACCTCGTAAAATCGCCGCGTGAACGCCGCGACGACCTTCGCCAGACCGCTTTCGGCCGCACCCCGCCGTTTTCTGTGGATCGGCCTGGGGCTGTCTCTGCTCGCCCATGCGGCGGTGCTGGCCCTGCGCTTCGCGCCGCCGGAGCCGCCCGCCCGCACGCCACCGATCTCGATCGAAGTCGTGTTGCTCAATCTGCGCACCCCCGACACCGACGAAGCGCCCGCCGCGCTGGCGCAGACGGCGGCCGCCGGCGGCGGCCTGCAGGACGCGGGCCTGCCAAGTTCACCGCTGCCCGCTGCGCCCGAGAGCGTTGCCTGGGTTCCGCCAGCCACGGCCGAGCCAGGATCGGACACCGCGCTTGTCACGGCGAGCGAGCGGGCGCTGCTCACGCAAACCCGCGCGCCCATCGCCGTGGATCCCGGCCACGAAGAGCGGGCCGGGGCCTCGACCGGGCTCACCGACGGCCAGGATCCGGCCGCCACCAGCGCGCTGGTGGCGCGCCTGCAGCAGCAATACGCGGCGATCTCGCAGCGGCTGCGAGAGGACGGCCAGCGGCCGCGGCGCCATTATTTCGCGCCTTCCACCTCGCCCTGGATCTTCGCCGAATACGTCGAACAATGGCGCAATGCCGTGGAAACCGTCGGCAACCGGCACTATCCCCCGCAACTGCAAGGCCGCTACTATGGCAGCCTGCAGATGACCGTACTCGTCCGCGCCGATGGCTCGCTGGCGGGGATCGAGATCGACACCCCATCGATCCATCCCGAGATCAACGAAGCCGCCCGGGCCATCGTCCAGCGCGCCGCGCCGTTCGCGCCATTTCCGGATGCGGTTCGCCACGAAGCGGATATCCTCTCGATCACCCGCACCTGGCACTTCGAGAACGACACCCTCAGCACCGAAACCCCATGACCGCAGCCCCCGACCGCTACGCCGTGATCGGCAATCCCATCGCCCACAGCCGCTCGCCGCAGATCCACGCGGCCTTCGCCCGCCAAACCGGCGAAGCCCTGCGCTACAGCCGCCGACTGGCACCGCTCGACGGCTTTGCCGCCAGCGTGCGCGACTTCTTCGCCCAGGGCGGCCGCGGCCTGAACGTCACCGTTCCGTTCAAGCAAGAAGCCTGGAACCTGGCCCGCGATCACCTCAGCCCTCGTGCCCGTGCGGCCGGCGCGGTCAATACCCTGTGGTGGCACGAAGGAAAGCTGGCGGGCTGCAACACCGATGGCGTGGGTCTGTTGCGCGATCTCCAGCGGCTGGGAGCCCCCGTGACCGGCGCGCACATCCTGCTGGTCGGCGCCGGCGGCGCCGCGCGCGGCGTGATCGGTCCCCTGCTCGACGGCGGCTGCGCCGGCCTGCGGGTCGTCAACCGCACCGCCAGCCGGGCGTCCGGCCTGGTACGCGACCTGGCGGGGCTCGACGGCCAGGGCCGGCTGGAAGCCGGCGGTCTGGCCGCGGCACGGCGCGAGGGCGGCTGGGATCTCGTCGTCAACGCCACCGCCAGCAGCCTACACGACGACGTGCCCGAGCTACCCTGGGATGGGCTCTGGCGCCAGGATGGCTGGGCCTACGACATGATGTACGGCAACCAGCCCACACCTTTCATGCGGGTGTCCCAGGCCCGCGGCGCCGCCGTTGCCGATGGCCTGGGGATGCTCGTGGAACAGGCGGCCGAAAGTTTTCGCCTCTGGCGCGGCGTCAGCCCGGACACCACCCCGGTGCTGGCCGCGTTGCGCCAGGTGTTGCTCACCGGAGGGGACGCCGATGCGCCCCTGGATGGCTAGGCCCGTCACGGTATGGCCGCGCTCCTCCGCCATGTTTCGCCGGGCCGCCTGCTGCTCGGGGTCTGCCTCGGTGTGGTGTTGTTCGTGCTCTTGCTGCAGGCCGTCTTCGTCCTGCGGGTGCTGTGGTACTCGCACTTCAATCCCGGTCCCACACCGGTCATGCGCGCCGCCATGTCCGAACTGTGGCGACAGCAGCCCGAGGCCGAGCTACGCTATCAGTGGGTGGACTACGACGCGATCAGCCCCGCCCTCAAGCAGGCGGTCATCGCGTCTGAAGACAGCCGCTTCCTGCAGCACCGTGGCGCCGACTGGGACGCCATTCGAGCCGCCTGGGAACACAATCGCGACCTCGCCGCCCGGCGCGCGGCGGCGGAGCAGGCCGGCCGCGAACTCCCGCGCGGCACCCTGCGCGGCGCCTCCACGATCACCCAGCAGACCGCCAAAAACCTGTTCTTGAGCAATGACCGCAGTTATTGGCGCAAGGCCCAGGAGCTGGTCCTGGCCTGGATGATGGAGACGTTCATGAGCAAGCGGCGCATCCTCGAGCTCTATCTCAATATCGCCGAGTGGGGTAACGGCGTGTTTGGCGCCGAGGCCGCGGCGCGGCATCATTTCGGGCGGGGCGCCGGCCAGCTCTCCGCGCGCCAGGCAGCGCAGCTGGCGGCGCGGCTGCCCAACCCCCGTTTCTACGATACCCGGGGCGTCACGTCGTATCTCAACTCGCGCACCAACACCATTGCCGCGCGTCTGCGCCATGCCGAGATTCCCTGAGCCCCGCCACCGCCCGCGAGAACCTCGCCCGACAGGCTGAAACGCCTTGAAGCTTCGCCCCTTATGCGAGCACGGCGGCATCTGCGACAATATCAACCTCTCTTTCCGTAGCTTCGACTTCCTATGAAACTTGTACGTAAAGCGGTCTTCCCGGTCGCTGGTCTCGGCACCCGTTTTCTCCCGGCCACCAAGGCCAGCCCCAAAGAAATGCTGCCCATCGTCGACAAACCGCTGATCCAGTATGCCGTGGAAGAAGCCGTGGCGGCCGGCATCACCGATCTGGTTTTCATCACCGGCCGCCACAAGCGCGCCATCGAAGACCACTTCGACAGCTCTCCCGAGCTCGAGGCCGAGCTCGAAACCAAGGGCAAGCTCGAACTCCTCGATACGGTGCGCAACATCCTGCCATCGCACGTCAATTGCATCTATATCCGTCAGCCGGCGCCCCTGGGGCTGGGCCACGCGGTGTTGTGCGCGGCCCCCGTGGTGGGCGACGAGCCTTTTGCCGTGCTGCTGGCCGACGACCTGATCGATGCCGATATCTCCGTTACCCGCCAGCTCATCGAGGCCGCGCACGCCCAGGGCGGCAGCGTCATCGGCGTACAGGAAGTGCCGCGGGCCGATACCAATAAGTACGGCATCGTCGCCTCCGAAGCCGTCGACGCGCAAACCGAACAGGTCTTCGGCATCGTCGAAAAACCGGCTCCCGAGCAAGCCCCGTCCACGCTGGCCGTGGTTGGCCGCTACGTACTCGAGCCCCAGATCTTCGATTGCCTGCGCCATACGCAAAAAGGGGTGGGTGGCGAAATCCAGCTCACCGACGGCATCGCCGCGCTGCTGCGCGAACGCAAGGTGTTCGCCCATCGCTACGAGGGCAAACGCTACGACTGCGGCAGCAAGACGGGCTTCTTCGAAGCCACCGTAGAGCTCGGCCGCAAATATCACGGACTCGCCGTGTGAAGACAGCGCGGCGCTACCTCGCGCGCGAAATCTATCGTTCGTGCGCCGTGGTCGTGGTGGCCCTGATCGGGCTGTTCAGCTTTTTCACCCTGGTCGACCGGCTCGACCGGGTGGATGCCGACTTCCGCCTCATCCACCTGCTCTATCTCGAATTCCTCGAGCTGCCCACCCGTCTCTACGACCTGCTGCCGATCGGGCTGCTGATCGGCGCCATCCTGGCGCTGGCCGGCCTGGCGCAGCGGCACGAGCTGGTGATCCTGCGGGCCTCCGGCGTCAGCGCCCTGGGCCTGCTGCGCTCGCTCTGGTGGCTGTCGCTGCCGCTGGTGGCGGCGTCCATCCTGGTGGCCGAGGTGATCGTGCCGATTTCCGAGGTCCGGCTGGGCCAGGCCAGCCTGCAGTTCCTGGGCCGCGCCGGCGACGGACGCCTGGGCAGCGGCTACTGGTTCAAAGAAAAATCCGCCGACGGCGAACGCATCGTCAACGTGGGCCATCTGCTGTCCAACGGCAACGTACGCGACGTCACCCTCTATGAGTTCGGCCCCGACCTCCGGCTGCGGGGCCTGCTGCGCGCCGAGCAAGGCGAGTTCGCCGACGGCCAGCTGCGCCTGTCCCAGGTGGTCGCCAACCGGATCGATCCGGACGTGCTGCGGTCGCTGGCCGACGCCCAGCCCACCGGACACACGCCGGTCCTCATCGAGCACAGCGAACGGCTGGAGATTCCAACCTCGCTGACACCCGAACTGCTGTTGGCGCGCGTTCTCAAACCCGAACGCATGAGCGTGCTCGACCTCTGGCACTACATCCAATACCTGGACGACAACCAGTTGACCTCCGATCGCCAGGTGGTAGCCGCCTGGCGCAAACTGGTCTATCCCTTCACGCTGTGGGTGATGCTGACCATCGCCGCTCCGATCAGCCTGATGCAGACCCGCCGCGGCGGCGTGGGCGGCAAGGTGTTCTTGGGCATCCTGGCCGGTGTGGCGTTCTTCATGCTCAATCAGCTCACGCTCAATGCGGGCATGCTGTATGGCTGGACGCCCTGGCTGACCGCCCTGGGCCCCAACCTGCTGATTCTGCTGCTCGCCCTGGCGGCGCTATTGCTGATCGAACACCGCAACCGGCTCGCCCTGGCCTGGCGGCACTGGTGGCCCTGGCGCCGCGAATCGTAGATCCATCGACGGCCCCGGGACGCGGCACCGGACCATCACCGAGGTTTCGCTTCGGCCAGGCATGTGGGCCCCGGCCGGGCGGCGGGCCGACCGCATGGCCTCCCACGGCTACCACCAGCGATAAAAATGATGCAGCGGCCCATGGCCACCGCCCACTTTCAGGCGATCGGCGTGGCGCAGGGCCTGAATTACGTAGTCTTTGGCCGCTCGCGTGGCCGCCGGCACGTCGTCGTGCTGGGGCAGCAAGGCCGCCAGCGCCGACGATAAAGTGCAGCCCGTACCATGTGTATTCCGGGTGGGCACCTTGGGCGCCGACAGCTCGATCATGCGGTCGCCATCGTGCAGCAGGTCGATTGCCTCCGAGCCCGGCAGGTGCCCGCCCTTGAGCAGTACCCACCGGCCGTTGGCCGGCGCCATGACGGCCCGCAGGCGCTCGGCCACGCGGCGCATTTCCTTCAAGGTTTCGACCGGTCGCTGATCCAGTAAAACGCCCGCCTCCGGCAGATTGGGCGTGATCAGGGTGGCCATGGGCAGAAGCTGCTCGCGCAGCGCGCCCACGGCCTGGCGCTCGAGCAGATGATCGCCGCTTTTGGCCACCATCACGGGATCGAGCACGATATGCGGGATGTTCGCCGGCGCCAGCGCTTCCGCCACGGCGCCGATGACCGGCGCCTGCCCCAACATGCCGATCTTGACGGCATCGATGCGCACGTCGTCGAGCAGCGTGAGGATCTGCTGACGCACGAACTCCGGCGCCACCGGCGCGATGCCCGTGACTCCCCGCGTGTTCTGGGCGGTCAGCGCGGCGATCACGCCGCAGGCGTAGGCGCCCAGCGCGCTCATGGCCTTGACGTCGGCCAGCACACCGGCGCCGCCGGATGGATCGACACCGGCAATGGACACGGTGTGGCAACGGGCCGGTGGGCCGGCGACAGGGGTGGGATCGATCATCGGTACCATCGGGACTTCCATGGGAGCAGCCCGCGCCAAAGCTGGCGCAAGGGGGTAAAATCAAAGATTACGTCTGGCGCCGGAGCAAAGCCATGCTCCGGCGCCAAGTGCATCCGCTATTGTCCCTGTTTTCGGGGGCCCGCACACACCGCGCGCCCCGCCCGGAGTCCCGATGAACGCCGCCACTCTTCCCGACGTCGAACAAGCACGCTTCAATATGGTGGAGCAACAGATCCGTCCCGCCGGGGTACTCGATCCCGCCGTGCTCGAATCCCTGTTCATCGTACGGCGTGAACAGTTCGTCGCGCCGGCGCTGCGCGCGCTCGCCTTTTCCGACACCGAGATCCCGCTGCGCGTCGATGGCGCCGATACCGGCGAGGTCATGCTCACTCCCAAGCTCGAAGCCCAGCTGGTCCAGGCACTCGAGCTCAGCCATACCGAAAGCGTGCTCGAAATCGGCACCGGCTCGGGCTACCAGGCCGCCCTGCTGGCCCGCCAGGCCTATCAGGTCACGTCGGTCGAAATCAACCCCCGGCTGGCCGCCTTCGCCGCCGACAACCTCTCCCGCCAAGGCGTGGCCAATGTCCACGTCGAAACCGGCGACGGCCACAATGGCTGGGGTTCCAACGAATACGATGCCATCCTCGTCACCGGTTCGGTTCCCGAACACGTGCCCGACGGCCTCAAATACCAGCTCCGCATCAACGGCCGCCTGCTCATCGCCGTCGGCCGGGCGCCGGTCATGACGGTCCGCCGCATCACCCGCACCAGCGCCGCCGAGTTCGCCACCGAAAACCTGTTCGAAACCCTGATTCCGCCCTTGCGCGGGGTGTCCGTGTCGCAATTCCGCTTCTAACCGTCCACGGGCGGCACGCCAGGCGGCGTGCGCCGTCCACGACCCGCCGCTGCTTCGCAGGAAACCCACGCATGCCGTCATCCGGAGTCTCGTTTCCCCGCGGCGGGGCTGTTGCCCGCCGATTGCGATCCTGGCGGCTCGTCCCGCTGCTTTGGGCCCTGGGCACCGCCCCGGCGTGGGCCCTCAACCTGACGCAGGCGGTACAAGAGGCCATGGCGTCCGATCCCGTCTTCGCCGCCGCCCGCGCCCGCTACCAGGCCGATCTCGAACAACTGCCCCAGGCCCGCGCCAACCTGCTGCCCTGGGTCAGCGCCCTGGCCACCGGCAGCTACGCCGACACCCGCACCCGCTTCACCAACGAAATGCCGCGCCGCCAGGTGCATGCCGACAACTACGGCTATCAGCTCACCCTCAGCCAACCGCTGTTCGACTGGGCCAGCTGGCAGCACTACGAAGCCGCCAAGCTCGGCGTCACCATCGCCGAACTGCACCTGCAGCAGGCCTTCCAAGACCTCCTGCTGCGCGTTGCCCAAGCCTATTTCGACGTGCTCATGTCCGAAGACACCCTGGTGGCATCGGAAGCCGAGCGCACCTCGATCGCGGAGCAGCTCAAATCCGCCGAACGCAACTTCGAGCTCGGCACGGCCACGATCACCGATACCTACGAAGCGCAAGCGCGCTACGACCTCGTCGAAGCCGAGCTGCTGCAAGCCCAGAATACGCTCGAAGTCCGCCGCAACGAACTGGCCAAGCTGATCGGCCGCCCGCCCGACACCCTGGCGGCGCTGCCCGCCGGCGCGGCGATTCCCGCGCCGCAGCCGGCGCGCCTCGACGCCTGGGTCGAACGCGCCGAAACCGCCAATCTCACCGTGGTGCAATCGCAGCTCGCCACCGCCATCAGCGAACGCGGCATCGAGATCGCCCGTAGCGGCCATTACCCGCAGCTGTCGCTGGTGGCCAATTTTGGCCAATCCAACAATCGCTACACTCCGGAAGGCACGCAAGCCGCCAACTTTGGTTCGGGCCGGGCCCGCGCCACGTCGGGCAGCATCGGCCTGCAACTCAACATTCCCATCTACCAGGGTGGGCTGGTGTCGTCTCGAGTGCGGCAGGCCGTGGCCGAACAGGACGCCGCGCGCCAAGACTACGAAACCGCCCGTCGCGAGGCCATCCAGGCCACCCGCACGGCGTTCCTCAATGTCAATTCGGGGCTGGCCCAGGTTCGCGCCCTCGAGGCCGGCGTCGGCTCCAGCCGCAAAGCCCTCGAAGCCAACCAGACCGGCTACGAAGTGGGCGTGCGCATCAACCTCGATGTGCTCGCGGCGCAGCAGCAGCTATTCGCCACCCAGCGCGATCTCGCCCAGGCCCGCTACGGCACGCTGATGTCGGGCTTGCGCCTGAAAGGCGCCACCGGCCAGCTCACCGAAGACGATCTGCACGCCATCAACCAATTATTGCGCGCGCGCTGATGCCGCGAGAGCCCACATTCCCGACTGATGGGTCGCCCGCCGAGTTGCTGCGCGAGCGCTGATGCCGCCATGACCGAACCACGTGTCCTGCCGATTCCTTCTACCTCCCATCCGGGGGGCGGCGGGGTCATTCTCGATCCCGTGCTCCCGCCGGGCGACACCCCCTGGCGCTGGCTGGAGCCGGCGGCCTATGGCGAAGCCGCGCGCGCCATCCGGGGCCGTGGCGGACGCGGCGCGGCCTGGTTCGTCATGCTGCCCGACGGCACGGAAGGCGTATTGCGCCAGTACCGGCGTGGCGGCCTGCCCGCGCGGCTGGGCGCGCGCGAGCTCTATGTCTGGCAAGGCGAGGAACGCACCCGTTGCCTGCGCGAGTTCCGCCTGCTGCGCCGTCTCGCCGGGGCCGGTCTGCCGGTGCCGCAGGCGCTTGCCGCGGCCTGGTGGCGCACCGGCGGATTCTGGTATCGCCAGGCGCTCCTCACCCGCCGGCTGGAAGGCACCCGTTCGCTGGCCGAAAGCCTGCAGGCCAACGACGCCGACATCCCGTGGTCGGAGCTTGGCCGCACCCTGGCCCGTTTCCATCTCGCGGGGGTGGGCCATCCCGACCTCAACGCCCACAACATCCTGATCGATGCCGCGCTGCAACCCTGGCTGATCGACTTCGATCGTGGCGGCGAGGGCCCGCTGGCCTCGGGCGAGGCCGCCGCCAACCTGGCGCGGCTGCAGCGTTCGATACGCCGTATTACCCGCGATCCGGCCCTGCCCCCGGGCTGGGAGCAACTGCAGGCGGCGTGGCAGGCAGCCATGGCGTGAAGAGCTCCGGCCTTCCGGCCTGAACGTCTCCGCCCCTATTCGGGGGAGCCTTCGGCTCCGGCAGACTTGGCCTCGCCAACCTCGCCGTGACCGGCGAGTCTTGCGCTCAGGAACGTGGTCAGGCAGGCCAGGGTTCGCGCCGTAGCACCCTGGTGTTCCGCCACGAAAGCCAGCGTTGCCGCGGCATGCCGCCGGCGTTCGTCGGGCCGCGCCAGCCAATCGCGCGCCAATGCCACCGCCGCCGCGGGTTCGGCCACCTGGCACGCCGCACCGGCCCGTACCGCATCCGCCACCGCCTCGGCGAAATTGCGCACCGACGGCCCCACCAGCACCGGCACTCCCACGGCACAGGCCTCCAGCAGGTTCTGGCCGCCAAAATCCTCGAAGCTCCCGCCCAGGATAGCGATATCGGCAGCCCCGTAATAACGCGCCATCTCACCCATCGAGTCGCCCAGCAGCCAGCGGCAATCCGGGGCCAGGGCAAGCGGATCCGGCAGCGCGGCGCGCCGCTGCCACGCCACACCGGCTCGTGTGAGCAGCGCCGCCACTTCGTCGAAGCGCCGGGCGTGGCGGGGCACGACCAGCCAAAGCGGCCGCAGCGCGCCACTTTCCTCGTTTCCGCGAACCTCGCGGCCCCCGCCCGCCTCCGGCGCCTTGTCCGCCTCTTCGGCGGTGGGGTCTTCGCCCTCGGTCTGGCTGACAGTGGACGCGACATTGCCGCCGGCCACTGCCGCGGCGGCCACTTCGGCACGCTCTACAGCCTCGCTACCTCTGCCCACGCCGGCCTCGGCGGCAAGCACCGCCTCCAGGAGCCGCGCCTCTTCTCCATCGCGGGTACTGGCCAGGATGATGACCGGCCTGGCCCAGGCGGCGCGCCAGCGCCGACCCTCGGCGGCTTCGGCAGGATCCAGCCGGACATCGAACTTGAGATTGCCCGTCACCACGGGACGCGGGGCGCCAAGCGCCTGCAAGCGCGCGGCGTCGTCGGCGGTTTGCGCCAGCACCGCCGCGAGTCCGCGCAACGCCGGCCGCATCCAAAGCCCCAGGCGTGCCAGCACCCGGGCCGAGCGCGCGGAAAGCCGCGCGTTGACCAGCACCGCCGGCACACCGGCGCGGCCGCAGGCATGCAGCAGATTGGGCCAGATTTCTCGCTCGATCAGCAAGAGCACCCGGGGCCGCGCGGCGGCGACGAAGCGCCGCATGGCTCCCGGAAAATCGTAAGGCAGCCAGGCTTGCTGGAGCTGGCCCTCGCGGATTGCGTCCGCAAAACGGGCCGCGGCGGCATCGCGGGCAGTGGCGGTGGTATGCGTGAGCAGCACCGGCAAGCCCTGGCCCAGCAAGGCGGCCAGCAAAGGCTCGGCGGCCCGGGTCTCGCCCAGGCTGACGGCATGGACCCACACGGGCGAAGGCGCCGTGCGGCATTGCCAACCCCGGCCGAAGCGGTGCGGATGCAGTACCTGCCAATCGCCACCCTCGCGGCGGGCGCGGCGGGCCAGGCGCCACCAGAACAACGGCGCCACCAGCGCCAGCAACCCGGTGTAGAACCAGCGCGCCATGATCGCCAACCAGCCTAAGCGGCCAAAGCGGCATCCACCGCATCCAGCACGGCCGCCAGCGTTGGGGGTTGGCCGCGATCACCCAGGCTCACGCAATGTCCCGGCCCCGCGATGGGCGTGCGCACGACCGGCGTGGCACAATAAATCCCCACCGTCGGCCTCCCGAGGGCGGCCGCCAGATGCGTCAGGCCGCTGTCCAGGCCCACCATCAGGCGCATACGGCCCAGAATCCGCGCCGTATGCCGCAGCGATAAGCGCGGCAACAGGCGCGCACCGGCCACCGCCGCGCATAGGCGCTCGGCGCGCTCGCGCTCCGCGGCATTGCCGGCCAACAACAGCGGCTGCACGCCGGCGGCCAGCAAATGCCGCAGCACCGCCTGCCAATCGGCTTCGGGCCAAAGCTTGCGATCGCGGCTGGCCGAGGGCATGATCGCCGCCCAAGGGGCGTCGTCCCCGGGGCCGGGCCACTGGCTGCCGTCGTCGAGCACCACGCTGGCGGGTGGCGTCAAGAGATGGCCCAGGGCGAAGTCGGGCTCGCCATCGGGCATATAGCCCAAGGCCAGGCCCATCAGGCTGCGATAGCGCAGCACGGCGGGCTGCATGCGCGCCACCGCGTGCCGATGCCGGTACCACAGCGCGGCCAGGGGTTCGCGCGCCGAATGGCGATCGAGGCCATGCACCGGCCCACGGGCCGCGGCGGCCACCAGCGCGGCGGACTTGATCAACCCCTGCAGATCGACCACCGCATCGTAGCGGCTTTGCCGCAGGTCGCGGCGGTAGGCGCCGAAAGCCCGCAGCGTGGCCGGCTGCCACCAGGCGTGGCGCCAACGGCGCAAGGCCACCGGTATCACCCGCCCCACCGCGGGGTGCCAGGTGGGGATCTCGGCAAAACTGTCTTCCGCTACCCAATCGATGCGGGCCTGCGGAAAACGCGCGGCGACGTCGGAGACCGCCGGCAGCGTATGAATCAGGTCGCCCATCGACGACGTGCGCACGATCAGCAGTCTCATGCGGTCAGGCCCGCGCTTGGGCGCCCGTTCATTCGCGCTGGCTCCGCTGGCCCCGGCCGAGCAGGTCGATCCAGTAGCTCGTGGAAGGATCGTGTCCCTCGGCCAGCGCGGAACGTTCGCCCAGCAGTTCGGCGGCCACGCCGTTGGCCATGGTTTTGCCGTACTCCACGCCCCATTGGTCGAAGGGATTGATGCCCCAGATCACGCTTTCGACGAACACCTTGTGCTCGTAGAGCGCCAGCAGCGCGCCCAACGCGTGGGGTGTGAGGCGCGGCAGGACGATCAGGGTGGACGGCCTTCCGCCCTGGGTGGCGCGATGCGGCGCCAGCTCCGGCTCGTCGACCTCCGCCGCGGCCTCGGGCGCGGATTTGCCGCGCAGCAGCGCGGCACGCTGCGCCAGGCAATTGGCCAGCAACAGCCGGTGGTGTTCCGGCCAGCGGTGATCGGCCTGGCGGCAAACGATGAAGTCCACCGGGGCGCCCTCGCTGCTCTGATGCAGCCACTGAAAGAAAGTATGCTGGGCGTCGGTGCCCGGCATGCCCCATACCACGGGCCCGGTGGGCAGGCCCACCGGCTCGCCGCGCATGTCCACCGACTTGCCCAGCGACTCCATCTCGAGCTGCTGCAGATAGGGCACGAGATAAAACAGCCGCGTGTCGTAAGGCACCACGGCGCGCGAACCATAGCCCAGCACGCTGCGGTTGATCACGCTGGACAGCGCCAGTTGCACCGGCGCGTTGCGCTCGAGCGGCGCCTGCAGGAAGTGGCGGTCCATCTCGGTGGCCCCGGCCCACATGCCGGCCAGCACCTCGGAGCCCACGGAGAGGGCCACCGGCAGGCCGATCGACGACCACAGCGAATACCGTCCGCCTACCCAGTCCCAGAAGCGGAACACCTGGGAGCGCGGCACGCCCCAATCCAGGGCGCGTTGCGGGTTGGCGGTGATGGCCACCACATGGCTCCAGGGATCGCGCAGTTCGGCCGACCGCAGCCAGGCCAGCGCGCGCTCGGCGTTGAACAGGGTCTCGGTGGTGGTGAACGATTTGGACGACACCACGATCAGGGTGTCGGCGGGATCCAGGCCCGCCAGGCCGCCCTCGATGGCATGGCCATCGATATTGGACACGAAACGGATATTGCGCCAGCGCCCGGTATAGCCGAATGCCGCCACCGCTAGGCGCGGCCCCCAATCGCTGCCGCCGATGCCGATGTGGACGATGTTGCGCCAGCGTCGTTCGGTGTCGGCGTTCTGGACGAATGCCCGGACCCGCTCGCGTTCCACCGCCACTTCGGCCGGGGGCGCCGCATCGCGCAGGACGGTATGCCAGGCGGCGCGTCGTTCGCTGGAGTTGACTGGCTCGCCCGCGAACAGCGCCTCGCGCGCCGCCCTCAGGCCGCGCTGTTCGAGCAGTACGGCGGCCGCCTGATCGAGCGCCGCCGACTGTCGCTGCGCGCTGACATCGACCTTGAGGCCCGCCGCGTCGAGGATGCGCAGCGACTCGGCATGGCTCTGGGCGCCGCGCGCGGCGTCGACGAAACCGAGCCAGGTGGCGTCGGTTGCCCAATCCAGGGCATGAGGCAATGAACGGATATCGGGCATGGTCCCTCTGGTGGCTTGGGCGTTGGATCAGAACGGCAGGCTGGCGCCGGGCGCGAACCGGAGCAGTTGTTCGCGGAACACCGCCTGAATGCGGGCCAGCGCGGCTTCGTCGTCGGCTTCGAATCGTAGCACCACCACCGGGGTGGTGTTGGAAGGCCGCGCCAGGCCGAAACCATCGGCAAACTCGGCGCGCACGCCGTCGATCGTGATCACGCGATCGGCGCCGGCGAAGTCGCCGCGCTCCTGCAACTGCCGCACCAGCTCGAACTGCGCGCCCTCGGCGGTGTCGAGCTTGAGCTCGGGGGTGGACACCGCCTGCGGCAGGGCTTCCAGCACGGCGGAAGGGTCGGGCTCGCGCGCCAGGATCTCGAGCAGGCGGGCGCCGCTATAAAGACCATCGTCGAAGCCGAACCAGCGCTCTTTGAAGAAGGTGTGGCCGCTCATCTCGCCGGCCAGCGGTGCGCCGGTTTCTTTGAGCTTGGCCTTGATCAGCGAATGGCCGGTACGCCACATCAGTGGTTCGCCACCGGCTTTGAGAATCTCCTGCGCCACGTAGCGGCTGCATTTCACGTCGAAAATGATGGCAGCGCCCGGGTTGCGCGACAAGACATCCCGTGCGAACAGCATGAGTTGGCGATCGGGCCAGATAATTTGGCCCGAACGCGTGACCACGCCAAGACGGTCGCCGTCGCCATCGAAGGCCAGGCCGAGCTCGCAATCGTGTTCGGCCACTGCGCGGATCAGGTCTTGCAGATTATGCGGGTCGGCGGGGTCGGGGTGGTGGTTGGGAAAATCGCCATCCACCTCGCAAAACAGCTCGATCACTTCGCAGCCCAAGGCCCGGTACAGCGCTGGCGCCACGGCGCCGGCCACGCCATTGCCGCAATCGATCGCAATCCGCATGGGCCGCGCCAGCTTGACGTCGGACACGATGCGCTCGATGTAGGTGGGCACCAGATCCGTGGCCCGGCGCCGGCCCGGCGCGACGCCCTCGGGCAGCGGCCGGTTCATTTCGGTGGCCAGGGCCGTGATGGCTTCGCCATACAGCGTATCGCCGGCCATCATCATCTTGAAACCATTGTAACGGGGCGGGTTGTGGCTGCCGGTGATGGCCACGCCGGATCCCGTGGACTCGTGATGCGCCGCGAAATACACCAGCGGCGTCGGCACCTGGCCGATATCCAGAACATCCACCCCGCCCTCGAGCAAACCGGCCTGCAAGGCATCGGCGAGCATGGGGCCGGAGTGCCGGCCGTCGCGCCCCACCACCACCGCCGGCACGCCGGCCGCCAGTGCCCGCGCCGCCAGGGCCCGGCCGAGCGCCCGCGCGAAGGGTTCGTTGAGGACGTCGGGCACGGTCCCGCGGATGTCGTAGGCCTTGAAGGCCGAAGCCGGCCAGGATTGCGATTGAACTGCGTCGGAACTCACGGAATCACCTCGGGACGGGAGCACACGTTGGGCCGGGCGGCCGCTGGCGCGGCCGCTCCTGGCCAGATCAGGTGCGCCATTATCGCGCATCGCGCCGCCGGGGCGACTGCGCCGCGGGATGCGGCCGTTACAATCGCCCCCACGCACATCGTTGCTGCGTTCCTTCAGCGAGAGCCTCCGATCATGTCCGAATCCGCCTCCGGCACCCCAACGCCCGTTGTTCCCGTCACGCTCACGCCCGCGCTCAAGGCCGGCGTGCTGGCCGAAGCCCTGCCCTATATCCGCCGCTTCCATGGCAAAACGCTGGTGGTCAAGTACGGCGGCAACGCCATGACCGATGAAAGCCTGCAGCGCAGCTTCGCCCACGATGTCGTCATGCTCAAGCTCGTGGGCATCAATCCGGTGGTCGTGCATGGCGGCGGGCCGCAGATCGACAACGCCCTGAAGCGGCTGGGCAAGCAGGGCACGTTCATCCAGGGCATGCGCGTGACCGACGCCGACACGATGGAAGTGGTCGAATGGGTGCTGGGCGGCCAGGTGCAACAAGATATCGTCACGATGATCAACAGCTACGGTGGCAAGGCGGTGGGGCTTACCGGCAAAGACGGCGCGCTGATCACCGCGCGCAAGATGTTGATGCCCGATCGCGAACACCCGGGCCAGTTCATCGACCTCGGCTTCGTGGGCGACATCAAGCACATCGATCCTTCGGTGGTCAAAGCGCTGCAAGACGACCAGTTCATCCCCGTGATCTCGCCCATCGGCGTGGGCGAAGACGACGGCATGGCCTACAACATCAATGCCGACGTGGTGGCCGGCAAGATCGCCGAGGTGCTGCATGCCGAAAAACTGATCATGATGACCAACACGCCCGGCGTGCTGGATAAAAACGGCCAATTGCTGACCGGCCTGACCTCCACCCGCATCGACGAGCTGTTTGCCGACGGTACGATCTCCGGCGGCATGCTGCCCAAGATCTCGTCGGCGCTGGCCGCGGCCCGCCAGGGCGTCAAGACGGTGCATATCGTCGATGGCCGCGTACCGCACTGCCTGCTGCTCGAAATCCTCACGGATCAAGGCGTGGGCACCATGATCACCAGCGACTGATCTCCAGCCTCCAACCACGCACGCGGGCGCCGGCGCGCCCCGCCTGGAATCGCCAGACCCGGCTCACGCGGCGTTGCGGGCGCTCCCGGGCGGCGGGGCGGCCGCTGCGACCACAGACGCGGGCTCCGTACCAGAGGGGCGCTGCGCGCATACCGGGCATTCCGGATCGCGGCGCACGCGCACCGGGCGCCATTCGGCGTGCAACAAATCCATCCGCAGCAGGCGGCCGCGCAAGGTGGTGCCGGCCCCCGTGAGTAATTTCAAGGCTTCGGCGGCCTGCGCGCTGCCGACGACGCCCACCAGCGGCGAGAACACGCCCATGGTGGCGCAGCTTACCGGGGCGATGTCCTCGGCGGCCTCCGGAAACAGGCAGGCATAGCAAGGCGAGTCGGCCTCACGCGTGTCGTAGACCGCGAGCTGCCCCTCGAAGCGGATCGCCGCTCCCGACACCAGCGGCCGTCCGGCGGCCACGCACCACCGATTGAGGCAGTGCCGGGTGGCGAAGTTGTCGGTGCAATCGAGGACCACGTCGGCTTCCGCCACCCAGCGGCGCAAGAGAGCATCGGCGTCGGTCCCGCCCATCCGCACCCTGGTGCCTTCGAAGACCACTTCCGGATTGAGTGCCGCCACCGCCTGGCCCAGGGAATCCACCTTGGGCTGCCCCACCCGGGCCGTGGTGTGCGCGATCTGGCGCTGGAGATTGGTGAGATCGACGACATCGTCGTCGATGACGCGCAGCCGGCCGATGCCGGCGGCGGCCAGGAACATGGCCGCCGGCGAGCCCAGGCCGCCGGCGCCGACGATCAGGGCATTGCCGGCCAGGATGCGCTCCTGGCCCTCGATCCCGATCTCGTCGAGCAGCAAGTGGCGCGCATAGCGCAGCAGCTGCTGGTCGTTCACGGCTGCGGCGGCTGGGGAACCTTGGGAGCTTCGTCCAGCGGCTGGATTTTCATGCGAATGCCGGCGGGCGCGGTCGGCTCGGCGGCACCGCCCGTTCCCGTGATTTCGGGCACGGCGTCGGGATCGGCGGCCGGGGCCTTGGCCACTTGCGTGGACTCCTGCACCGGACGGCCTTCGAGCAAATTGATGGCCTGGCGCAACTGATGGTCGTCGGGCCCGCCGAATTCGATGGGCTTGCGCATGGCCTCGAGTTCGGCCGGCGTGGGAACGCGGATCTCGGAACGCAGCTCGCGGCGATCCTGGTCGTTGCTCAGGTGACGCATCAGATCGGCCTCGCGCGGCCGCTGGAACAGATCGCCGTCCGGCGTTTCGGTCACGTTGTAGTCGGGCATGATGCCGGTGGCCTGGATCGAATTGCCCTCGGGAGTGTAGTAGCGCGAGGTGGTGAGCTTGATCGCGGTTTCGCGGCTGATCGGCAGGATGACCTGTACCGACCCTTTGCCGAAGGTTGGCGTGCCCAGCACCTGGGCCCGGTCGTGGTCTTGCAGGGCGCCCGCCACGATTTCGGAGGCCGACGCCGAGCCGCCATTGACCAGCACCACCATGGGTACGGTCTTGACCCATTCCGGCAGGTTGACCAGGTAATCCGGGCCACCGCGCAGATAATCGGCGGGAATGGCCCGGTACTCCTGGTTGGAATCCGGGGTGCGGCCCTTGGTGGAAACCACCAGCGCGTCTCGGGGCAGGAACGCGCCCGATACACCGATGGCGCTGTTGAGCAGCCCGCCGGGATCATTGCGCAGGTCGAGCACCAGCCCGCGCGGCGCGCCGCCCTGGCCCAGCTCGCGCAGATGGCGGGCGAGATCTTCGCCGGTTTTTTCCTGGAACTGCGAGATGCGCACGTAGACGATGCCGGGCTCGACCTCGCTGCTGCGCACGCTACGCACCTTGATGACGTCGCGCACGATCCGCACCACCTGCGGATTGGGCTCGCCCTCGCGCATCAGCGTGAGGACAATGGGCGTATTGGGCTTGCCGCGCATCAGCTTGACCGCGTCGGCCAGGCTCATGCCCTGGGTGGGGGTCTCGTCGATCTTGACGATCAGATCGCCGGCGCGCACGCCGGCGCGGGCCGCCGGCGTATCTTCGATGGGCGCAATGACGCTGACGAAGCCATCGCGCGTGCCGACCTCGATGCCGAGGCCGCCAAACTCGCCCTGGGTGGCGGTTTGCATCTCGCGAAAAGCGTCGGCGTCGAGATAGGCCGAGTGCGGATCGAGGTCGGACACCATGCCGGCGATGGCGCCATCGATCAATTGCTTATCGTCGACGCTTTCGACGTAATTGCTTTTGATGATGGCGAAAACGCTGGAGAACTGCCGGAGTTCATCGAGCGGCAGCGGGCCGGGGCGCTGTGCCACGGCGGTGACGCCCAGACTGATCAGCACGCCGGCGATCACGCCGCCGGCGACCAGGCCGAAATTACGTTTTTTTGCACTGCTCATGTTGACTCCCGGATACCGGGCACCGAAGCGCGGCATGCGCCGCCAGACCTGGGAACCCGGGTTTGAGGGTTAGCGGATCCAGGGTAGCGGGTCGACGGGATTGCCACGATGCCGAATTTCGAAGTATAGGCCCGATTGGGCCAATCCACCCGTGGCGCCAGCGGTTGCGACCGCCTCGCCGCCTCCCACCGCATCGCCGACTTGTTTGAGAATCGCTTCGTTGCTGCCATAAACGGAAAGATAGTCGTCGCCATGATCGAGGATGAGCAAATTGCCGAAGCCGCGCAGCCAGCCCGAGAATACGACGGTGCCGGGCGCCACCGCCTGAACCGGGGTACCGCCCGCGGCGGCGTAGAACAGGCCACGCCAGGAGCCGCCCGCGGGGTTCTCTTCGCCGAAGCGGGCAACCAGCGTGCCACGCACCGGCGGCGGCAAGCGGCCCCGGCGTTCGGCCAAGCCGCGCCGATCGTCGGCCGCGGCCCGCGCCGGCGCGGCAGCGGCGGCCGGCGGCGCTACCGGGGCCGGCGGCGTTCGGGCGCCGGCATCGCGGCGCACCAGGGTGGCGACCGGCCCGGAACCGTCATCCCCGGGCGGCGGCGAGGTGCGATCGGGCGGCGGCGGCGCCATTTCGTCGGGTCGCAGGCCGAGCGGGTCGGCCGGCGCCGGAACCAGCGCGCGCGCGGCCGCCGCGGCTTCCTGCTCGGCCGCGGCGCGGCGAGCCTCGGCCTGGCGTTCGGCTTCGAGCCGGGCTTGCGCTTCGGCCCGGGCTTGCGCTTCGGCCTGGGCACGCCGTTCGGCCTCGCGCCGTGCGCGTTCGGCGGCTTGTTGCGCCAGCGCCCGGTTGATATCGGTAATCAGGTCGGACAGCCGCTCGGCATCGCTCTTGAGGCGATCGGCCTGGGTGCGTTGCACCGCGAGCTGGTCGCCGATGCGCGCGAGCACCTGTTGCCGCTCGGCTTGCTGGCGCACGCGCTCGTCGCGCTGCGCCGTTTGCTCGGCCTGCACGCGCTCCCAGTCGGCCTGGCGCGCGGCCAGGGCCTTGACGACCTCGGCCAGTTCGGCCTGCTCGCGCGCAATCGCCTGAACCACCTCGGCGCGCGCCCGCGCTAGATATCCCAGATAGGATAGCCGGCGGCTGGCGTCGTGCGGATCGTCGCCCGACAGTACCGCGCTCCAGGGCGAATCGCTGCCTTGCCGGTATTGCTCGCGCAGGAGTGCGGCCAGCTCGGATTGCCGCTGCCGCAGATCGGCATCGAGCCGCTCCCGCCGCTGGCCCAACGCGAGGCGCTCGGCTTCCAGCTGTTTCCCTTCGGTTTCCAGCTCCGCCAGGCGGCGGGTGGCCTCGGAGATCGCCTGCTCGGACTGCCGCAGCGCATCGGCCGCCGCGGCGCGCTGCTGTTCGGAAGCCCGGATGCTTTTCTCGATGTCGCGGATCTGCCGTTGCAGCTCGGCGCGCTCGGCCGTGGCCTGTTCGCGCTCGGACAACGATGCCTGGGGCTGCGCCGATGCCAGGCCCAGGGCCGCGGCGGCCAGCAGCGCCGCCAGCCCGCGAAGAAGCCTCTTCGAGGCGACACTGGATGGACGGCTCATTGGCCTCGCAGCCGCGGCAACGGGTTCAGGCCTGCGCCTTGCCCTGGGCGGCCACGGCCGCCATCGCGGCGGAGATTTCGTCGGCATTGCCGAGATAATAGTGGCGGATGGGCTTGAGATCGGCGTCGAGTTCGTAGACCAGCGGCTGGCCGGTGGGAATGTTGAGATTGACGATGTCGTCGTCCGACACCTGGTCGAGGTGGCGGATGAGCGCGCGCAGGCTGTTGCCATGCGCCGAGATCAGCACGCGCTGGCCCGAGCGGATGGCGGGCGCGATGGTCTGGTTCCAGTACGGCACCACGCGCTCGACGGTATCGGCCAGGCATTCGGTGGCCGGGAGCAGCTTGGGATCCAGCGCCGCGTAGCGCTGGTCGTGGGATGGATGGCGTTCGTCGGAAGGTTCGAGCGGATTGGGCGCAATGGCGTAGGCCCGGCGCCAGATCAGCACCTGTTCGTCGCCATACTTGGCGGCGGTTTCGGCCTTGTTGAGGCCTTGCAGGGCGCCGTAGTGGCGTTCGTTCAGGCGCCAGGTGGGATGCACCGGAACGTACATGCGGTCGAGCTCGTCGAGCGCGATCCAGAGCGTGCGGATGGCGCGCTTGAGCAGCGACGTGTAGGCGACATCGAAGTCGTAGCCCTCACGCTTGAGCAACTGCCCGGCCTGGCGCGCCTGTTCGCGGCCGGTATCGGTGAGGTCGACGTCGGTCCAGCCGGTGAAGCGGTTTTCGAGATTCCACTGGCTTTCGCCGTGGCGCATGAGCACGAGTTTGTACATGGCGGTAACGTCGGGCAAACGACAATAACGAGTTCAACGCATCATTCTATAATCGTTGACCGCATTTTGCTTGGCATGACTCAGGAAAGCGTGTGAGCTTCTTACTCGAAAACATCTTCATCGCCCTCGTCGCCGTCATTTCCGGCGCGATGCTGGCCTGGCCCGCCCTCAGCCGCACCCGCGGCGTCAAGGGCATCGACATCCCCACCGCCACCCGCCTGGTCAACCAGGAGCATGCGGTATTCGTCGATGTCCGCCCGGCCGACGACTACGCCAAGGGCCACATTCCCCAGGCTCGCAACCTGCCGATCGACCAGATCGAATCCCGCGCGCAAACCCTGCCCAAAAACAAACCTCTCATCGTCGTTTGCGCCGATGGCCGCAGCGCCGGTCGCGCGGTGGCCCATCTGCAGGCCAAGGGCTTCGACAAAACCGTCGCGCTCACCGAAGGCCTCAACGCCTGGCGCAAGGCCGATCTGCCCCTGGCCACCCGCTGATTTTCCGCGTCGCGCCCGCCGCCATGGCCGGCGCGCCCCCCAATAACCGGCGCCGCGGCGCCGTCCTCAACGAGATGATTCCATGTCCGACAACAACGCCCAGCAAGCCCAGGCCAACGAGCAAAACGCCAGCCAGCCGGTGTTCAACCTGCAGCGCGTCTATCTCAAAGACCTCTCGCTGGAGCTGCCCAATTCGCCGCAGATCTTTCTCGAGAACGAAACCCCGCAAGTCGAGGTCCAGCTCAACATCGGCGTCCAGCGCCTGACCGAAACCCTGTACGAAACCACGGTCACCGCCACCGTCACCACCAAGGTCAAAGACCAGGTGCTGTACCTGGTCGAAGGCAAGCAGGCCGGCATCTTCGAGATCGCCAACGTGCCCATGGAGCAGCTCGATCCGCTGCTCGGCATCGTCTGCCCCAACATGCTCTACCCGTACTTGCGCGCCAATATCGCCGACGCCATTACCCGCACCTCGCTGCCGCCGCTGCACCTCACCGAGGTCAACTTCCAGGCCATGTACGAACAACGCCTGGCCGAGTTCCGCGCGCAGCAGGAACAACAGCAGGGCGGCAAGGCCGAGAACGGCCAGTCCGACAGCGGGCTGATCCTCCCGCCGGGCGCCCGCCACTAAGCCATGGCCACCACCGCGCCGCTGCACGTCGCCGTCGTCGGCGCAGGCAGCTGGGGCACCGCCCTGGCCGCCCTGGCCAGCCGCGGCGCGCCCACTTTGCTGTGGGCCCGCGACGCGACCCTGGTGAAGCAGCTGAGCGCGGACGGACGCAATCCGCGCTACCTTCCCGACATCGCCCTGCCGGCCGACCTCGGCTACACCAGCGACCTCGATCACGTCGTCGGCCACGTCTGCGCCGCGCCACAGGGCTTGCTGATCCTCGGCGTTCCCGTGGCGGGCCTCGGCGCCGCCTGCGCGGCGCTGGCCGACCGGCTGGGCCGCGCCGGGCGCCCCGATCTGCCGCTGGTGTACACCTGCAAAGGCTTCGATGCGCAGAGCGGCGCGCTGCCGCACCAGATCGCCGCCCAGGCGCTGGCCGATCATCCCGGCGCGCTCACCGGCGTGCTCTCGGGCCCGTCGTTCGCACGCGAAGTGGCGCAAGGCCTGCCGGTGGCGCTCACCATCGCCAGCGCCCACGATAGCGTCCACCGGCTCGCCACCCGCGCCCTGCATGGCGATCGCTCCAGGGTCTACTCCAGCACCGATGTCATCGGCGTCGAAACCGGCGGCGCGGTCAAAAACATCATGGCCATCGCCTGCGGCGTGGCCGACGCCCTCGGCCTGGGCCACAACGCCCGCGCCGCCCTGATCACGCGCGGCCTGGCCGAGATCACCCGCCTCGGCATCGCGCTGGGCGCGCGCACCGAAACCTTCGCCGGCCTCACCGGCCTGGGCGATCTGGTGCTAACCGCCACCGGCGATCTGTCGCGCAACCGGCGGGTGGGGCTGGCGCTGGGCAGCGGCCGCTCGCTCGCCGAGATCCAGGCCGAAATGTCGCAGGTCGCCGAAGGCGTGCGCTGCGCCCCGGCGGTGCTTGCCCTGGCCGGCCGCCATGGCGTCGACATGCCCATCACCGAGGCCGTCTGCGCCGTGCTGTTCCACGGCATGGCGCCGGCGGCGGCCGTGGAGGCCTTGCTGGCGCGCGAGCCGCGCACCGAGGCGCCACCGGCCCGCGCCGCGCCGCCGGGCTAAGCCCCTTGCCGCCCTCCATTCCGGCGCCATCCCCCGCGGTCGCCATGTTGAATCCGCAAAGGGGGCGATCCCGCCGGCCCGTTGCCACCCGCGCCAAAGCCCTCCGCCCGGACCACCGGCCACTCATATCTTGATTGTCTGATCATTCTTTCGGAGACCCATCCATGTCCGCCTCGCCCTCCCTCTTGCGCCGCGCCGTGCTCGCCACCCTGGTGGCAGGCGCCGCCCTGGCCGCCGGCCCGCTGGCCCAAGCCGCCAACGACTGGCCGAACAAACCCATGACCCTGGTGGTGCCCTTTCCTCCCGGCTCCTCGCCCGACCTGATCGCGCGCGCGGTGGCCGAGCCCGTCGCCGCCTCGCTGGGCCAGCCCATCGTGATCGAGAACAAGCCCGGCGCCGGCGGCAATATCGGCACCCGGCAAGTGGCCCAGGCCAAGCCCGATGGCTATACGATCCTGTTCACCATCAACGGCCCTCTGGTAACCGCGCCCCGCCTGTACCAAAAGACGCTGGGCTACGATCCGGTCAAGGATCTCGCGCCGGTTTCGCTGATCGCCACCAGCCCCAACGTGCTGGTCGTCAATCCGGACATCCCGGCCAACACGCTGCAAGAGTTCGTCGACCTGGTCAAGAGCAAGCCCGGCACCTACAACTACGGCTCCGTAGGCCCGGGCAGCGCCTCGCACCTGGCGATGGAAATGTTCAAGTCGGAATCGGGCACCGACCTGCTGCACGTTCCCTACAGCGGCTTCCCGCAGGTGATCACCGCCATCATGGCCGGCGACGTGCACTCGGGCTTCATGGTGCCGGCCATCGCCATGCCGCAGGTCGAAGCCGGCAAGGCCAAGGCGCTGGCCATTTCCAGCAGCGAACCCAGCCCCCTGCTGGCCGACGTCGACACCGTGGCCAACCAGGGCATGCCCGGCTTCGAGGCCATTTCGTGGCAGGCCATCCTGGTGCCGGCCGGCACTCCCGAACCCATCGTGCAGCGCCTGAACCAGGAAATCGACGCCGCCCTCAAAGACGAAAAAGTCCGCCAATTGCTCGACAAGGCTTACTTCTCGCCGGTGGGCGGCAGTCCCGACGTACTGGCCCAGCAGATCCAGGATGAAACCGGCCGCTGGACGGCCGTGATCGATTCGCTCAATTTGTCGCTGGATTGACGCCGCAACGGGCACGGACAAAACCGTGCCCGCTACAGCACAGCCAGGGAAACAACGGTTCAGGCCAACCGGCTCGCGACCGTTGGCCCGAAGCAGCGATCCAGCCCGATACCAAATGCCTGCGGCCAGATAGGGGCCTATATCACGGTGAACATCGGAACCATCGTGCCATCCACGGCGGCCTTGAACACGACCTGCACCCGGTCACCTATACGAATCGCGTCGAGATTGCAATCCACAATATTGCTCAGCATCAGCACGTCCTCGTCCAACCGGATATACGCGATGCAGTAGGGTTGCATATCCGGGCGACGAATAATACTGAAGGTGTGGACTTCTCCTCGTCCGCTAGCGGCCTCCCAATGACTCTCGGCGAGACAAAAGGGACACAGCGGCCGAGGATACCAGTGGCTTCGACGGCAGGCGGTACAACGTCTTATCATGAAACGGCCGGCCTGGCTTCCTTCCCAGAACGGTACATTCTCGGGATGCCGCTCCGGCGCTGGAATGGCACGGATACTCGAATTTGTCCCAATCATGTTGACTCCCGGCGGCTAAGTATCAGGGTGGCGCTGCCATGACGGGCACCGATATTGCCGCCGGTCCCCTGAACCACCGCCAGGCGGCAGTTGGGAACTTGTACGGCGGGATGGGCTTCGCCACGCAGTTGCCGAACGGCTTCGATAATCTTGGTCATACCGCCTCGGTTGGCGGGATGGTTGTTGCAGAGCCCACCTCCGTCGGTATTGAACGGCAGCTTGCCCACCCCGCTAATCAAACCACCCTCGGCGACGAAACGGCCCCCCTCCCCTTTGGTGCAAAAGCCCAGATCCTCTAGCTGCAATATCACCGTGATGGTGAAGCTATCGTAGATCGACGCATAGTCGATGTCCTCCGGACGGACTCCAGCCTCGGCAAAGGCACGGGGGCCGGAGATTGCCGCGGCCGTCGTGGTGATGTCGAAGTCACCGCCCTGTTGACCTCTCACCGCTTCGCCCGCCCCAAGGATATCAACGCCGGAGCGCTCGAGGCTTCGTGCGATCTCGGGACGCGTCACGATGACCGCACCACCGCCGTCGGTTACCACGCAACAATCCATACGGTGCAAAGGGTCCGACACCATCGGAGACGACAGGACGTCATCCACCGACAGCACCTTGCGCAACATGGCATGGGGGTTGTGCTGCGCATGGTGCGATGCCGCTACCTTCACCCAGGCCAACTGCTCGCTGGTGGTACCGTACAGATGCATGTGCCGCATGGCCGCCATGCCATAACCATTAAGCGTGACAAGACCGTATGGCGCCTCGAAGGGCGACTCGGGCAGATTGCCGCCAAAATTGCGCGGCACCGCGCCCGATGAACCCTCCGAGCGAGGGCGCCCCGCCAAGGTAACCAAGGCGATATCGCACTTCCCGGCCGCGATGGCTTGCGCGGCATGGGAGACGTGGATCAAATAGGCGGATCCTCCGGTGTCGGTGGAGTCCACGTGGCGCACCTTCAGCCCCAGATAATCCACCATGGTGAGCGCACCCAGCCCCGGCGCATCGCCGGCGCAAAAATAGCCATCGATGTCTTTGATATCGAGGCCAGCGTCTTCCAGGGCGCCACGAGCCACTTCGGCATGCAGTTGCGCCACTGACGTACCAGGCGCATGTCGCGTGGGGTGCTCGTAAGCGCCTACGATGCAGGCCTTTCCTTTAATCGTCATTGCTTCGTTTCCTCCGGAGCCATTGCAGGCGCTTGAGGGGTTGCATGAGGCACAAGCAGGGCATCAAGGGCAAATGCCCCTTCGCCCACCGCCCTCACCACGACGGGATTGAGATCGATCTCGGCCAAGTCACCGCGATACTCCGCCGCCACCATCGAGAGTCGGCTGAGCAATTCAGCCAGGGCACCAACATCGCGTGGCTCCTCGCCGCGCAGGCCATCGAAGATGCGGCGCGCCACCAGTTCCTGCAGCATGACTTTGGCCTCCGCGGGATCAATCGGCGCCAGCCGGAAGACCACGTCGCGAAACAATTCGGCATGGATGCCGCCCAGGCCAACCATGACGATCGGACCGAATACAGGATCATGGATGCCGCCACATATCACCTCCACGCCTTGGCACATGGGAGCTACCAAATAACCCGAAACCCTGGCGTCCGGGCACTGCGACCGCACACGGGAAGCCATCATGGCCGCGGCCTCGACGGCGGCGGCGGGCGTGTTCAGATTCACGACCACCCCGCCCACTTCGGTTTTATGCGGAATGTCAGGCGACACCACTTTTACCACCACGGGGAAGCCCATCACCTCGGCCGCCTGGGCCACCTGCTCAGGCGTCTCTACCAATCTCTCCGATAGACATGCAATGCCCTGCCCCGCCAGCCAGCGCTTCGCCTCGTGTTCGTCTCGCGGCACATTCGCCATACGGCGCATGGGCGGCAGGCCGCTCCAGCGCGGTGGCGCGGCAAAGGCGCACCCCAGCCGCATGAGCGCGGCCAGGGCCACCAGGCCGCGATCCACGTCATCGTAGATCAGATAGCCCAACCGCCGATACTCATCGACGACGGCATCCGGACCATTGATACACAGTGCGATCAGGTGATCAGGGTAGCGCAGCCGGATCTGGGCAAGGCTGCTGAGCATCACCTCGCGAAGGCTCACCGATGCGGCACCACTACCAAAGAAGAAAACCAGAGCATCATAGCCACCAGCATCCAGCGTGATCTCGACACAGCGTCGCACGTATGAGGAATCATTGACGACGCTGGCAGTGAGATCGATCGGGTTGAGCGTGCCGGCGTACGGGATGAGTTCGTGAATCTCGGCTTGGCCTGCTTCGGGCAAACGCGCCACGTCCAGCCCCAGGGCTTCCGCCGCGTCCGCCATCTGGATGCCAATGCCACCCGACATGGACAAAATGCCAATCCGCTTGCCATTGGGAAACCGATCGTGCAGGCATGCTTCGGCGACATCCAGCATCTGGAGCGTCGTGTCCGCTCGATAAACGCCGAATTGATTCAGCACAGCGTCGTATATCGTGTCCTGCCCCGCCAGTGCGCCGGTGTGCGTGGCTGCGGCCCGTGTGCCCGCATTGGAGCGTCCTACCTTCAACATGATGATCGGCTTGCGCAACTCGCGGGCTTCTTTCAAGGCCTGCAGGAAGCGCGCACCATGACGGACCGTCTCGGCATACACCAGTATGACTTTGACATCCGACGCGCGCACCATCCAGAGCAGGCACTCCGAAAGCTCGATGTCGCATTCGTTGCCGCTGGTAATCCAATATCGGACACCGATGCCACGCTGTTTGCACAGGTAGGCCAAATGGCCGCCAAACGCCCCGCTTTGGCTGACCACTCCCACAGGCCCCACCGACGGCAAGCCCTGATCGAAGGTTTGCGTAAAGGTGCCATAAAAGCCGAGTTCGGCATTGAACGCCCCCAGGCAGTTCGGGCCAAGAATGCGCATGCCGGTCTTGAGCGCCAGCGCTCGCAACGCGTCCTGGCGCGCCTGGCCGGCAGGCCCGGTTTCTGCGAAGTCGGCCGAGAAAATAATGACAGAACCGACGCCATGCGCCGCGCAGGCGGTAGCGACCTCCACCACCTGGCTGGCCGGCAGGGCCAGGATGGCGACGTCCGCGGCGGTGGGCGTGGCGGCGATCGACGGATAGCATGGGTAGCCCTGCACAAAATCGCGCTTGGGATTAACCGGATACACCGGCCCGGCAAACCCCGCTTCGCGCAAATATTGGATCGGGCGGCCTCCGATACGAGTGGCGTCATCGGAAGCGCCAATCACGGCGACCGCTTGCGGCCGCATCATGCGGGACAACGCAAGCAGGCAGGCATCAATGTCGGCGGCGGAAAGCCGATCGGATGAGGCATCAAAGTTCATGTCGGGATATTCCATAAATGGCTTGCGAATCCGCGGGCCCAGCAGGATTCGGCGTACAACGCCAGACCACTCATACCTTGATCAATTCAAACCAGCCGCGATCGAGCACGAGGGCATCGCGGGCCTCTATGCGGGCCTGCAGGTGAACCGCCGGGTGTCCGAGTTCGGTTTCTGTGTACCAGAGACGAAAGCGCAACGTCTCTCCGGGAAAGGCCGGAGCGTTGAAACGCACCGCCAACCGGCGCAGGCGGCGCGCGTCGTTATCAGCGCGTTGCCTGAGCACCACTTGAGTGGCCATGCCATACATGCAAAGGCCATGCAAAATGGGCTTGGGGTAACCCGCCTCGCGAGCGAAGGCGGGATCAACGTGCAGTGGATTGAAGTCGCCCAACAGACGATAGAACAGCGCCGCGCGCGGACAAATGGGCCATTCAAGTTCCTCGTCGGCCTCACGTTCGGGTACTGACGGCAGCGCCTCTAGCCTACCCAACGACTGGCCATGCGATTGGCTAAAACCACCATCGCCCCGGCAAAATGATCGATGGCGCTGCGTGACGTACCGTTTTCCCGCCTGATCGAGAAGATCGCGTGTCACCTCCACGACGGCGCCTTTGCCAACGCCCTTGTCAAGGATGGCCGTCACCTGCGCCCGGGCATGGAGTTCGGCACGCGCGGGCAAGGGTTCGTGCACGACGATGTCCTGCTCGCCATGCACGACGCGGACGATATCGATACCGGTGCGCGGATCTCTCGCCCAAGGCCCGGGTGCGCACAGACTGGCCGCCATCGAAGGCAGAACCTGTAAGTCTTTCTCGTAGACGTAGCGTAGGTCGCAGGGGTCGAGCGGGTCGCGCCCGGCGCCCACCGCCAAGGCGTATAACATCGCCTCGTGCTCGTCGTAAGCATGCGGCATGAGCCCGAAGTCCCATTGTCGAACCGTGTCGAAATTCAGCATGGAGTCCTCTTAAAGCGAAGTGTCGCCACGCAGCATCTGCTGTGCGATCGAACGGCGTTGAATCTCAGCGGTGCCATCGGGAATTCTCAGCAGGCGCGCGTAACGAAAGCCTGCCTCCAGACGCAGCTCGTTGGTCAGGCCCATACCTCCGTGGACTTCCATGCAGCGATCCATCACCCGGCCGAGCATTTCGGTGGCGGCCGCTTTCACCATAGATAGCTCCTTGATCGAGGGTTGCCCCTGATCGATACGCCAGGCAAGGTTTTGCGTCATGCTCTTGACGGCATAGATATCGATCGCGCTATTGGCAAGCAGGAATTGCACCGCTTGATGCTCGCCAATGGGCTTGCCGAAAGTCTTGCGCACCTTGGCATACTCGACGGCCTGATCCAGTGCCCAGCGAGCCAGCCCGACGCAAGTTCCTGCCATACTCAGCCGGCCCGTGTTGACGCCATGCAAAGCGACTTGCAGGCCGCTGTCCACCGCTCCCAGACGATACTCGTCTGGGACACGTACGCCATCGAGTGCGACGATACCCGTTTCACCGCCCAAATGACCCATAACGGGAATAATCCCCGGTACCGAGAATCCCGGGGTGTCAGTCGGCACGAAAAAGCCCGTCACCCCACCCTGACGGTTACGAAAAAGCTCATCGTGGGTGATAGCAAACACCAGCGCGAAGTCCGCATAGGGCGAGTTGGTGATCCATTGTTTGCTGCCGTTGATGATCCACTCATCGCCTTCACGCACGGCACGCGTCTTCAACGAGAAAACGTCGGAGCCAGCGTCTGGCTCCGACAAAGCGAAGCATAAGGTTTTGCTGCCATTCCGGATATCGTGACCAAACCGCTCGAACACCTCGGTCGCAAGGTGCGTCAGCACAGGAGTCAGCCCATTGGTAAACGGCGACGGCAGCACCACCGTCTGGATCAACAACCGCTCGGGGCCATAGCGGTGATTGAGCAGCTCTTGCAGGTAGATGGCCGCCACGGCACCCAGGCCTTCGCCACCCAAGGCCGGCTCGCCAAAAAGATTGTAGAAACCCAGCTCGGCAGAACGCATGCGCACCTGCCGCCGCAACTCAAGCACTTTGGGTACGTAACGGCCCGTGGCGTCATAGACATTGCGCTCACTTTTCAGCAGCTCGGCATTGGACTGTTCGAGCGACACCACCTCGCGGTCGATGAATCGCACTAAAGAGTCGCCAATCGCGACCAGTTCCTCCGGATAGGTCAAGTCCATTTTGCCACCCTTACACCGGATCCCAGGAGAAAACATCTGCCGAACGATCCAACGGCACCAGCGAAGGTTTCAGCGCCGGCAGCAGGTGGCTCTCCAGGGTTTCAGGAGTCCAGCCTTCGTCTCGATGCATCGAACGCAGCGGACGGGGCTGGCTGATCAGGAAGATCTCGTTCTTACGCACCGCAAAAATCTGGCCGGTGATATCGCGTGCGGCATCACTGGCCAGGAACACCGCCGCGTTGGCGATCTTCTCGGGCGCCAGCGACTTGGACTTCTCGACACGCAAATCGGCATCGGGCGTGTTGGACGGAATCGACCCCACCATCCGACTCCAGGCAAATGGTGAGATGCAGTTGGAGCGACCGTTGTAGCGCGCCAGGTCAAGAGCGATGGACTTTGAAAGTCCGAGAATACCCATCTTGGCCGCGGCATAATTGGCCTGGCCGAAGTTGCCCACGAGTCCTGAAGTGGATGTCATGTGAACGAAAGCGCCCGAGCTCTGCTTCTTGAAGTGCTCGGAGGCCACGCGGCTGACATTGAAGCTCCCATACAGATGGACCTTCAGCACCGCATCCCAGTCTTCGGCGCTCATCTTGAAAAACATGCCATCGCGAAGGATGCCCGCATTGTTGACCACCGCGTCGATGCGGCCAAAGCTATCCAGCGCCGCGCCCACGATCCGCTCGGCTCCGCGATATTCGGTAACGCTATCGGTACACACGACAGCTTCCCCACCCTCGGCCCGGATCAGACTCACGACTTCCTCGGCAGGCGAGCTGGCTTCGGGATCTCCACCAAGACTCAAGCCCGCATCATTGACCACCACCTTGGCCCCGTGCCTTGCCATTTCGATGGAAATTGCACGACCGATCCCGCGACCGCCGCCGGTCACTACAACGGCCTTTCCCGGCATGTACTTCTTATTGACTGCCATACCTTTCTCCTAGGATTCTTTCGATTCTTCATTACACTTAAAAATGATAGCACATACTTGCTTATTGACAAGCAAGTTTATAATGCGATGAATCTGTTGCGAATCTTGACAACCTTCTCTTTCCCAATGACTGCCGATAGCACACCGGCGGCGCCACCAAGACGGTGATTCGTGAAGCGCTCCGGCCTCTCGGCCGGAACCTCTCCGCCACGAAGCGGGGCGCCTTTGGCGCCGCATCGAGAGCACCTCGCTTGACCCCGCCTTTGCCAAGGCTCTGCAGGACAGCCCTGCCCACCCTGCCTCCCTGCGTAATCAACGCGATGGCGAATGCCGAACCACGTTCTCCAAAGCAGCCCGCCCCATACTGGCCGGTCGCTCAGAAGCATCCACTAGCATGACGGATCTCGGTGCCATAAGCCGGCTTAGATTTGGAAAATCCAAGCACTTGTTAATGTCCATATCACTCATCATCAGCGCGAATTTGATAACCCATTTAATTGGGACGTCTGTGACGTGGTGAAGAACTCCGACCCGGGGCCAGAGCCTCTCCGCCACCCTTTGGGGGAGCCTTCGGCTCCAGGCAACTAGGCACCGCTGAACCTGACCGGACGTTTCTCCATGAAAGCCGCCACCGCTTCCTTATGATCGGCGCTCTGGGCGCATCGCACCTGGTGAAAGGTTTCCCGCATCAGTGCATCGGAGAACCCGAGACACGCCACCTCTTCCAGATTCTTCTTGATGTAGCCAAGCGCTACGGTTGGCCCTGACGCCAGCCGGCTCGCCAAGGCATCGACCGATTCGTCCAACTGGTCGTCATCGACCACCTCCGTCAACATGCCAAACGCCAGCGCTTGTTCCGCTCCCACCAAATCGGCCAGCATAAGTAACTCGCGTGCCTTGGCGGCGCCCACGATTCTGGAAAGCAGCCAGGTTACGCCATTGTCTCCAGAGAATGCCAAGCGCGCGAAGGCCGTACCATATCGGGACGAGCGTGCGGCCACGCGGAAATCGCAGGCAAGCGCAAAACACAATCCGGCTCCCGTCGCTGCCCCTTTGATACGTGCGATCAGCGGCTTCGGGAACGTCAAAAGCGCCTGGATCGCCTGGTGGCGTTGCCGCATATCCTCGACACGTTCTTCAAAGCTCATCTCGTGCCTTGCGCTCATCCCGCCAACGTCTCCACCCGCGCAAAACGTGGCACCGGCGCCGGTCAATACAACGACCCGCGACCCGGGGTCCATCGCGTGCCGGTGCAAGGCATCGACCAATGCATCGAGCATTTCTGAAGAGAGCGCATTGCGCCGCTCAGGTCGATTCATCGTCAGACGGACGATGCCATCCGCCGCCCTTTCAAGAAGTTGCTCGGTCATGACGTTCTTCATGCTGCAAAATTCCACTGCCTGCAACCCAGCGGGTAGCAGTCAGGCCGGTGTGGATATCCGCTGTAGCGGGTTAATCAACGATCGCCAGTTGGCTGCCGTACAGAATTATTCTTCCTGGAGGCCAACGCGCTCCTTGATCGAGGTGTAAAGGGCGATGTCCTGCTGCATCCGTTTGGTAAAACCCTGAGGCCCATCCGCCACGGCGACAGAGCCGACCCCCGCCAGCATCTGTTGGAACGACGGATCTTGCGCGGCGATGGCAACAGCCGCGGCCAGTTTGTCGCGAATGTCGTCCGGCAAACCGGCGGGTGCCATGAGGCCTTGCCAGCCTTTGATGGAAAATTCATGCCCCAGCTCTTTGAATGTCGGGATATCCGGAGCACCCGGAAAACGTTCCGGGGCCGCGGACGCCAGAACGCGAAGCCTATCCACATGAGCCGGCAGGATCACGGCTGGATCCACCATGAATTGGATTTGATTGCCGAGAAGGTCGACGAGAGCAGGCCCAGTTCCTTTGTAAGGTATGTGAGTGGCCTCGATGCCCAGCCCTTCCAGCATGAGCTCAGTCGTCATATGGCCAAATGAGCCAAGGCCGGGCGTTCCGTAGGTCAAGGGCTCCTTGCTGGTTTTGGCCCACTCGATGAACTCAGCGACGTTCGTTACCGGCGTACTCTGATTGACCGCCAGAAAGTTGGAGGATTCCAGGGCCGAAGAGATCAGCGTGAAGTCTTTGAGAGGATCGAAAGGTTTGACCTTGCGAAGCAGCGGAACAATGGCGTGAGACCCGTTATTGCCTATCAGCAGCGTATAGCCATCCGGCTTTGCGCGCGCGACATAGGCACTGCCGATGATGCCCGCTGCCCCCGCCCTGTTTTCGATCACCACCGGCTGCTTGAGTTGTTGACTGAGTTGGTCCCCCAACGCCCTCCCGACGACGTCCGACACACCACCTGGCCCATAGGGGACCACGATCGTAATGGCACGATTCGGATAAGACGTGTCGGCCGCCCAAACCCCAAAAGGCTGAAGCGCGGCAAGGCCACATACCGCGATTGAAAATGTACGCCTGCAAATGCTCATCATGTGTCTCCCAAGATTCCTGACTTCCGGCCACTGATGAAGAACCCCGGCCTCAACGCCGGAATCTCTCCGCTCCCAATTCACGGGAGCCTTAGGCTCCCGCATGAGCTGACCTCGCTTTTTTTGTACTCCGGGCCATCGTCGGTGTGCGGTCTACCCCTTCACTTCAAACCCCGTCACCCGACACCAAATTCTATTTACTTGCTTGTTGAATAGCAAGTTATATCTGCGCCACGATGAGAGTGATACCATCCCCCTCTCCTACCGACCAGCATGGAAAGTTCCGTCATGCCCCAGCGGACACAGGCTACTTCGTCAAAGACTCCCGCCAAACGGAAAGCCGCCACGACACCGGCACCGAAACAAGCGCCGTCAGCCGCCCGGCAACCCAAAACACAGGAAAGCAGGCGAGCCGCCGCCGAGGAGCGTCTTTTAAACGCAGCACTGGAGATCGTGGCAAAACGCGGCTCCTTGCGGATGACGCTGGCGGATGTCGGCACCGCGGCAGGCTATAGCCGCGGGCTTCCAGCTCACTGTTTTGGCAGCAAGGAAGGGCTGCTCGAACAGTTGGCTTTGCAAATCGGCACACATTTCAACACGCTGCGTAGAACCTCGCCGAAACGCACGCCCGGCTTAGACAGTCTTCGCGCAGGAATCAGCCTGTATTTTGACGCTAACGAACACCACTCCGCCTATATACGGGCAGCGCTGATCATGATGTCCGAGGCCCTTCTCGACGGCACGGGCATGCGTGCCGGCATTGCCACCTACAACCTGCAATCGCTGGCCGGGCTTGAGGCAAACATCAAGGCGGGCCAGCAAAAAAAAGAGATCCGCGACGATCTCGACCCAGCGGCGACAGCCATGATGATCATGGGCGCCATGCGCGGGGTCATGTTGCAATACCTATTGCATGATGGCGCAGAGCTCGGCCAGCTCAAACAGCTCATGCTGGACTTCGTGGATCGTGTGGTCGCGGTCCGCCAAGACGCGCCAATGGCACGATCCGCTGCGCCGCCGCCTTGACGGAACACGGCCAGCGACCGCACCAGGCCCTCGACGTTGACCCTGCAACGCCCGGGCGCCTTCGGCGCCATGGCCCACCTGGGCACTGACCCGGCGCCTCCGAGCCGCGACGTCTTCCAGGCTTAAAGTGGCCTCGCGCGTGCGATCATCGAGTTCCTGGTTATCGCGTGCCGCCAGGCGGCCGCGGACATCAGCGTCGCCCAAGCATAGAGACCCAGCGCGGTCAGCATGAAAGCATCGCCCGTGCGGTACTGCTGAGCCAGCCCGAAGGAACCGGCGTGTGACACCTGTGCGGAGTCGTTGCAGGAATTCGAACTCATGATCTGTCCACTGGATGGCGGAGATCAATCATCTTACAAAAGAGTGAATTCTTGAAGAACTCCGGGCGGCAAGTGCTCCGCTCGGCGCCGGGAGGGGAGTGTGGTAGCCTTCGTGGCGAGACATGACTCACCAGCCCCCAAACCGCCATCAGCGTCGCGACGCCTCGGTATCGCCCGGCCTTCATGACCCCTGCCCCCGCTTCCCGTCCTCACGTGTTGTTGATCGATGATCATGTCGAAAACCTACGCTTATTGGTCGAACTGCTGCGGCAAGAACGCTTTCGCCTGAGCGTCGCTTTCGACGGAACCCAAGGCTGCCAACGGGCGCAGGCCCTCAGGCCCGACCTGATCCTGCTCGATGTCCGCATGCCGCGCCTCGATGGCTTTGGCACTTGCCGCTTGCTCAAGAGCGATCCCGCCACGCGGCATATTCCCATCCTCTTTCTGACCTCGGCCAGCGATCTCGACGATAGGCTGGAAGGGCTGCGGATCGGCGGCGTCGACTACATCCTCAAACCCTTCGCCGCCGAGGAAGTTCTTGCCCGGATACGGGTACATTTGCAAACGCTGGGCTATACCTTTCCGAACGCATTCCTTCCCGCAGCCGTCGTCTCCGATACCAAGGCAACCCCGGCGCCCGCCGATATCGCACCGATCGACCCCGAGCAAATCCTGGTCGAAGCCGCCCAGCGCCTGCTCGATGATCATCTGCAAAGCCCGCCCTCCCTGGCCGCGCTCGCACAAGCCCTCGGCACCTATGACAAACGGTTGTCCCAGGCATTTCGCAACAAACTGGGGACGACGGTTTTCGCCTTCGTGCGGCAGCGCCGGCTGGAGTGGGCGCAAACCCTGCTGCGTACCAGTCATTTGCCGATCGCCGCCATTGCGGACGAGCTCGGCTTCTCCAGCTCGGCCAACTTCGCCACCGCCTTTCGCGAACAAACCGGCCAAACGCCCAAAGCCTTTCGCGAACAGGCCAAACCCGCCGAGTCTGCAACAAGCCTCGCACGCCGTTAGGCGTCAACCGCAACCCTCCCGACTCGCGGCTCGCCCGCAGCCCGCGCCACCCCGCGCCACGGCAAGGCCATGACCGAGAAGCGCAGATCGTCGCGGATCCGTATCCAGCCGTTGCGCTCTTCGAGGATCTCGCCATAGGCGTTGCCCCGCTCGGTCATCATGGCATGCAGCAAGGCGGCCGGATTGTTCGACCCCGTTGCCTCGACCACCTGGCGCAGCAGGGCCGGTCGCGGCACTCCTTCGGGCAGCCAACACAGCAGGGCCAGGATACGATGCACCGATGAGCCAGGATTGGCCGACCAACGCCTCAGGCGCTCGGCCAATGGGCGCCTGCGCCGCTCGGGCAGCCACAACGACAAGGCCGGGTCCCGCTGCGGATCAAGCGGATCGGCGCACGGCGCACGCCAGCGCCGGGGATAGCCCTCGGGCCGCGCGGGCGCGTTCGCCGGACACCAGCGGTACAAAGAGAAGGCGCGGTACTGCAAGGCGGCGCCAATCTCCGGTTCGTCGCGCACCCAGGAAGCCAGACTGCGCGGCAAAAGAACGAGGTTGGCGACAGCCGTATGGCCGGAGGTTTTGCTGGCCGCCTCGGGCCACACATGGCAAACGGCAAAGCCGGCCAATACCGATTGGGGCAGGCCCACGGCCGACGTGATGGCGGCAAGGGCGTGGCAATCGTCATCGAGCAGAATGCCATCCCGCCGCTGCCCCGGCCGCTCGCCGCGCTCGGGCCGGGCCTGCCGCACATTGGGAAACATGGCCGCGCTGCCGTGCAGCGCCAGCAGGCGCCGATGCACCTTCGGGTGCGCCCATAACGCAAGCCTGGCCGCCAGGGCCGCCAAGGACACCCGTTGCTCTTTGAGTGCTTGCAGCATCAGTTCGTCGACCATTCGCCCACCTCCCGGCCAGCCTCAAGGGCCGCGCCTTCAAAAAACACACTGACCGCCGACGCGGCTGTGCTGGTCTCGGAGGTTCTACTTCACAAGGCGGCCCGGCATAAAAACCGGTACTCCGCAGCGCCGAGACCGCAGGCCAAGCGGCCTTGCCGGGAGCATCCTGCCCCACTTGCACCAGCTCCAGCTTTGCTCGAGCGGAAGAATCCTTTGCGCGAGCGGATCGCCCGAAGACGCCATTGAAATGTACCTCACTCATCCAGTGGCTATCCGTTTCGGCAAAGTCTTTTTCCGCAGCGGCAAACCCCGCTCTCGCCCGCTTCACTCAGCATCACCGCGAGCCTTGGAAGGTGGTCCGTACAAATCGGCTTCGTGCGTCGCCCTTCGAGCTTATCCCATGCTCCGGCATCCAATCGATAGGACAAACTCATGAGTATTTACAACGGGAACCCGGTTGCCGTCGCCGCCGGTCTCGACATCGCCACTGGCAGCTATACCGACGGGTACATTCGCTTCGCCACCGACCTGCCCGACGGCGGCGACCAGTTCACCCTGCTATCGTCGCAAGACGTCAATGCCACCACCCAGGGCGTCTTCTCCGTGGACGACAACGGCATCGTCCATATCGGCACCGGCACCGGGCTGGCGCGCATCGGCGCCATCGACGCCGTGGAGAATGGCCAGAACGGCAATGCCCTGAAGATCAACTTCTCGGTGCCCCTGCCCAACTCGGGTTTCGAGGATGGCAACACAGGGTGGACGCTGAGCACCAGCTACTACGGCAACGCCGCCGACGCGCTCGACCTGAACGGCCGTGTGGTAACCCTTGCCACCAATGAGACTTTCCAAGGCAACCAATTCTCGGGCGGGAACGGCACTGTCCTGCATGGCGGTCTGAGCGATTAGCCGCCCACCTCGGCCACCATCCAGGACCAGTCCGGCAACAAGGTGCTATACCTGGGCGTGGAGAGCGGCGGCTGGCTCTCCAACTCCTCCCCCCACGGAAACGGCTTCCGGACTGACGGCCACCAGTCGTTCCATGGCCCTTATGCCCGTAGCGAAGAGATAATTTCGGTTCATGCCGGAGAGCACGTCTCGCTGAGCTTCAGTGCCGTCGCCAACGTCGATGCCTATGAAGTGTTCGGCTTCCTGCGCCAGGTCGACCCGGTTACCGGCGAGCTCTCGACCACCGACGCCATCGAGCTGTTCGCGCGGCGTGGCGCCGATACCGGCGGCTGGATCAACATTTCCACCCAAAACAGCCATCCCAACGGCCTGCCGGCGGGCGAGTATATTTTCGAGTTCGTCGCCGGTTCCTACGATGCCACCGGCGGCCAGGCCTTCGGCTCCAACCTGTGGGTGGACGACATCCGCCTGACGCCGAGCTCCGCCATCGATAAGGGCCTGGTCGAGGCCCTGGCCGGCCAGGTCCGCTACTCCTCCACCGGCGAGGCCGATCTCGCCACGCCCGCCGGACGCACGGTCCTGGTCGACGTCGCGGCCCTGGGCGCACAGCCCCAGGCCAGCACCTTCGGCCTCGAGATCCCGAGCTTCGACCAGCTGCCCACCTGGAGCGGTACGCCGGCCACCTTGGCGTCGATTCTGGAAGATGCCGCCGATCCGCAAGGCGCGACGGTCGCCAGCCTGTTCCAGCCCGTGCTAGCCGACCCCGATGTTGGCGAGACCATCGACGGCGTCGCCGTCCATACCAATGGCAGCGATCATCTGCGCGGCGCCTGGCAGTACTCGACCGATGGCGGCGCCAACTGGCAGGATATCGGCGAGGTCGGCCCGGGCCACATGCTGCTGCTGGACGGTAGCGCCCTGGTCCGCTTTCTACCGGCGGCCGATTGGAACACCGATCTGGGCAAGCTGCCCACGCTTGCCGTCCATGGCGTCCAAGGCCTGGCCCCCGAAGCGTTCACCGATGCCGATGGCCGCGAGTACCTCGATCTCGCCTCGCCGGGCGACGACGTGCGGCTCTCGGCCGACGCCGTTCCGGTGGCGACCACCGTCATTCCGGTCAACGATCCCGCGCGCTTCCCCACCGAGGGCATCGACCTCGCGGTGAACGGCGCGGCGCCCGCCGAACTCGGAGGCTATATCGCGGCCTACGATCCCGACGGCGACACTCTTGCCTATTCGATTCCCAACGGCACCAAGGATGCCTTCAGCCCCCTTGGCGCCGGCGTCGAAACCTGGAAGCAGGACGGTGACTACGGTACCTTGTGGGTCAACCAGACCACCGGCGAGTATGTGTATCAGCCCAACCCCGAGGCCATCGAAGCCCTGGCCAAGGGCGTGCTCAAGACCGATAGCTTCGACGTCCAGGTGTCCGACGGCGAAGGCGGCCTCTCGACGCAAGCGATCCGCATCGCGGTGAGCGGCACCAACCAAGCGCCGGTCGCCAGCCAGGACACCGTCACCCTCGATCCCATCGCCGAAGACGACGGCGACGGCTGGAACGGCGCCACGGCGGGCGATCTGTTCGGCCCGGCTTTTGCCGACATCGACAAGCTCGACGCCCCCGACCAGCTGGGCGGCCTCGCCATCAATGTCAACGACAGCGACGGCGTCCGCGGCAACTGGGAGTACAGCCTCGACGGCGGCACCACCTGGAACGAAGTGGGCGAGGTGTCGGCCAGCCACGCGCTGTTGCTCGACGCCGATACGCTGCTGCGCTTTCATCCACGCGAGAACTGGAACAGCCAGGGCGACCGCGAAGTTCCGGCATTGGCGGCACATTTGGTCGATAGCTCGTTCGGTGGCGACTACACCGCCGCCGATGCCCGGCACTACCTGGATCTGGTCCCGGCGGGCGCCACCGGTGGCGCGACCCCGGTTTCGGCCGACGCCGTTGCCCTTGCGCATGACGTCACCGCCGTCAATGACGCCCCGTACGGCGAGATTCAGCTGTCCGGCATCGCCCAGGTGGGCGCCACCCTGAAGGCCGCGGTCAGCGTCCCGCTGAGCGATATCGATGGCCCTCTGCCCGTGCAGGATGCCGACGACTTTGGCTACCAATGGCAACGTTGGGACGAGGCAGCTCAAGACTGGGCGGACATTCCCGACGCCAACGGAATGTCCTATACCCTGCAAGCCGATGATGGCGGCGTTCCCGTGCGCTTCGTCGCCCGCTATACGGATGACGACGGCCATCTCAATGTGCTCGCCAGCCAGCAGGGCCCGGTGGTTGCCCATCCGCACTCGCAGGCCGGCGGCGACGCGCCCCTGTTCACCGGCGCCAGCGCCAACGCCGGCACGCTGACGCTGCGCTACACCGACGACGGCACGCTCGATCCGGCCAGTCTGCCCGATGCCGCGCAGTTCCGCGTGCTGGTCGGCGGCGCCGAAGTTCCGGTCAGCGCCATCGCCATCGATGGCCCCGGCAAGACGATGAGCCTCACGCTCGAAACCCCCGTGCGACCCGGCCAATCGGTGCGCATCTGGTATCACCCCGAGATCGACGGCGACGCCGACCAGCCCCTGCAGGACGACCACGGCCATGCCGCCGGCGAACTACTGGGCGTGACGGTGCGCAACGACACGCCGTACCCCGAAAGCCCCGCGCCCGAAACACCGCAACGTCCCATCGGCGAAGTCGTCGACGGCCGCAAGAAGGTGGATACCGACGACGATGGCACGACCACCACCCGGGTGGACGGCAAGCTGGGCAATGGCCGGGTCACCGAGATCATCACCGAGCACGCGGACGGCGGCACGGATTACCAACTGGTCTATACCCCCGGCGACGGCGGCGGCGGCGTACTGCTACCCCTGCTCTATGAAGATATCGTGGGCAGCCCGAACTACACCAGCGTCGCCCTGCCCTCGCAGGTGCACCTCGTGGCCCACGGCCTGCGCCTGCCCGACGACCAGGCGGGCAAGCTCGACCTGATCGAAGCCATCCGGATCGGCGTCGACGGCGGCGACGGCGGCAAGCCCGGCATGCTCGACGGTGGCCGGACCTTCCTCGATAGCCTGCCCGACGGCGCCAATCTCTGGGTCAATCGCCTGGAACTCGGCGCCAGCGAAGGCGCGGAGTCGATAGGCCGCATCGTCATCGACGGCGCCGCCTCGGGCGCGTCCCGGGGGGATCATCTCGATGCCCTGGTGATCGATGCCAGCGCCTTGCCGGCCGGCACCACCCTGGAGCTGCGAGACCTCGACTTTGCGGTCGTCGTCGGCGACGGCATCGAGGTCGTCGGCAACAACTCCCACCTTCTGGTCTTTGGCGACGACGGCCGGCAATCGTTCGCGCTGGACGGTGATCACGTGACGGTGCAGGCGGGCGGCGGCGACGACACCGTGGCGCTGAATGGCGACCATGGCCTGGCCTTCGGCAACGCGGGCAATGACGTCCTGGCCGGCGGCCAGGGCCCGGCCACCCTGCATGGCGGTCTCGACCATGACGTTGCAAGCTACGCCGGCGGCATCGAGGACTACGAGATCGTGCGCGACCATGGCATCACCTGGGTGACATCGCTCGCCAATCCCGATCAGGTCCATCAGTTGATCAATATCGAATCGATCGCCTTCGACAATGGGATCTATACGGTACAAAACGATCTGCCGCTCACCTGGATCGCCTCGCTTTATGGGCAGGTGCTGGGTCGTCAGGCCGAAGTCACCGGCTTCCAGTACTGGGCGGAACAATACGCCCAGGGCAAGTCGATCGGCGAGATCGGGCTTTGGATGCTCTACTCGGCGGAGTACAACAGCACCGAGGACACTCAATTCTCGGCGCTCTCTTCGGCCGATCAGATCGCCCTGCTCTACCAGCACTTCCTGGGCCGCGAAGCCGAGTCCGGCGGCCATGCCTACTGGGTGAACCAGGCGGAGAACGGCGTGGCGATCCACGAGATCGCCAACGCCTTCATTACCTCCGAAGAAATGGCCGGCAGCTATCTGCAGCCGGTCGAGTGGGACTTCCACCTCGCGTAAAACCCGTCCCGGCCCGGTACGCTACTCAGTGTGCCGGGCCTGTCCCGACCCCCCGGGGATCACGGTTCCGGGGACGCCCATTACCAGTGCCATTGCAGACCCGCGATCCAGGTCCGTCCCTGGCCGGGATAATAGGCCTCCGCCCCCGGCGCGGCCGCCACCAGATACGAGGTGTTCGCCACATAGGTTTTGTCGGCCACATTGCGCAGGCTGATAAACCATCGCCTGCGGCCATCCGGGCTGGCGTAGCCTCCCGTCAGATGCCAAACGCCGTGGCCGGGCGCCCGCAGGGTGTTGGCCTGATCGACATACCAGCCCGAAGCCAGCTCCCAATCGGGGCCGCCATACCAGCCATCCGGATGGACATAACGCAGCGCAAGCCGCCCGTAATGCACCGGAACGCCGGGCAGCACCTTGCCGTTGAATCCGTCCGATTCAACGATCGTCCCACGGCTCCAGGTATAGGCCAGATCCCATGTCAAGCGCCCCATCCGGCCGGGCATGCGCCAGATGCCGTGCCACTTGGCCTCCAGGCCGAAGCGGCGGGTACGATCGATGTTCGCCGCCACGAATCGCCCGCTGTTCGGCGGGAACTCGATCCCGAGCAACTCGGAACCCACGCGGCTGTGATACCCCGCCACTTCCCAACCGAAGCGCGAATCGCCGCCTCGCGAGCCCACCTCGGCCGTGGTGGCGCGCTGTGCCTGCAAAATGCCGGACACACTGACGAACTCCGCACTCGTCGGCGGTTCGAAGCTGCGCGAAAGATTGGCAAAAAACTGCACCCTGGGCGCGGCTTGCCAAACCGCCCCGAGGCGCGGACTCAGGCCGAAGTAGCGCTCCGCCTGCTCGACCTCGCGAAACAGCGGCATCAGACTGGTCTGGTTGACGACATCCAGATCGACCCCGCGGCGAGCCCAGGTGGCGAGCAGGCCACCGACCAGAGTCAACCCTGGCCGCAACCGCCAACGGCCTTCGGCATACAGCTCGTGCGTCCAGATCTTCGACTGGATCTCTTCGAACAGCACCGGCCGGGGGTCGAGCAGCACGTCGGCCAGCCATACCGGCCCGTGGGTTTGATTGGCCGACTGGCTCCAGGCCAGGTTCGCGCCCCAGAGCCAGCCCACCGGCCGGTTGCCCACTTGCCCCTCCCATTCGTGGCGCACGGAAACACCATGGTCGCGAGCCCGATAGCTCAGCTCGAGGTTGGCATTGGGATTGATGAACGTCGTCTGCCCGGTATAGGCCCCCAGCAGCACGCGATGGGCCGGTGCCGGCTGCCAGACGTGCTGGTACGCCAGATTCCAGCGCGGCCAAAGCTCCAGGGCTTCGTCGGCCCGTACCGCGCGGGCGCTGGCCTGGCGGGGATCTTGCCGCATCTGCTCAAGGCTCAGGGGGCCCGGGAACTGTTGCCGGTTCTGCTCCACGCCCAGGTGCAGCCGCGACTCCGCGGTGGGCCCGAAACGATAGCCGGCATTGGCGTAGAAGCGGCGAACGATTTGTTCCGCATGATCGCGCGCGCCATCGGTGCGAAACTCCGAAACCGCCACATAGGCATCGAGACCTCGTTCGCCGCGCCCCGCCGCTCTCGCCTGCCAATGACGGTAGCCGTCGCCGCCGGCCTCGACTCTCACTTCGCGCCCCCGCCAGGAATAGGCCGTTGGCGAAATGGCGTTGATGGCGCCGCCCAGCGTGCTCACGCCCAAACTCATGGCATTGGCGCCGCGATACACCTCGATTGCCTCGGCGCTTAGCGGATCCAGCCAGGTGGTGTCGGCAAAACCGTCGGCGCGGGACAGCTGCATACCGTCGCGGAGCAGGCGCACACCCCGCATGGAGAATGCCGTGGAGAGCCCCGAGCCGCGAATCGACAGCCTGACCGATTGCTGGCCCGCCGGGCTGGGCGCATACACCCCGGGACTTCCCGCCAAGGCCTCGTGCAGACTGATCACGGGACCGGAGCGATACGCTTCGGCTGGCACGACCGAGACGTTGCCGATGCTCTGTTCGGCCTCTTCCTCCGCCCGCGCCAGCCCGCCGCTCGTCAAGGCGCTCTCGGCCGGCGTCACGCGAATCGCGGGCATTTCGGCGGACGGCTCCCAGCCTCGCGCCGCCCCACCCAGGCCAAGCAGCAGGATGGCGGCGGCCAGACGTGCGCCTGGACGTGCGGCGAAGCTCCCGGGTCTGCCGGCCAGGGCTTCTTCACCAGGATTCGGGCCAGCCCGCGGCGCGAGGTGCTCGCGGCCGCGCCCGGCCCCTTCGCGATGGGCGCGGCCCGCTCTTCGGCGCGCGATCATCGCTCTTCGCGCCTGTCATGTCCGGAATCCCACAACGCGGCACGCTCGATGGCCTCGAAATCCAACTCTTGCAAGGCCCATTGCACCTCGCGCACATAATCGCGCCATGGCGGATCGTGCGCGCCATAATGCGCGATCCAGTCTTCGATATCCGACAAACGTCCGGCCCGGGCCAAAAGCGCCAGTTCGGCGCGCGCCGCCTCCGGCGGAACCGGCGCGGCGGACGAGCGGGCAGGAGCCTGCCAACGATGATTCTGAACCATCCCCGCCGGCACCGAATCGTCGCCATCAACGGCCAGCTCCAGCTCGAAAGAGAACACGCTGCCCTCCCCCGGCTGGCTGTCGAGCCGCAGTTTTCCACCCAGGCCATCGACGATGCGCTGAGCGATGAATAAACCCAGGCCCACGCTGCCATGCGCCTGCTGCAATTGGAGAAAAGCCTGAAACACGTTCTTCTGATGTTCCACGTCGATACCGATGCCGCTATCCGAGACGGCAAACCTCACCAGGCCTTGCCGATCCGCCCCCTCGGCCCGCAAACGGATTTCGCCGCCCCGGGTGAACTTGGCGGCATTGGACAGCAGGTTGAGCAATACCTGCTGCAAGCGGCGAGGATCGACCACCACCCGGCGCGGCAACGGGCGGGTCAGTTCGAACACGAAGTGATTGTTCTGCCGTTTCGCCAGCTCGGCGGCATGGTCGGCAACGTCTTGCAAGAGTTCGAACAGATCGACGTTTTCGAGACGAATTTGCAATGGCCGCAGATCCTCGCGGGAATACTCCAGCAGTTCGTCGATCAATTGCAATTGATAATTGACGGCGCGATCGATCGCCTTCAGATGGCGGCCCTGCTCCGCCGGGGGAATATCCGGCAGCACCTGGCTATAGCCGGCGATCGCCGCCAGCGGCGCGCGCAGGTCGTGGCTGATGTAGCCGAGCATCTGCGCCTTTTGTCGGCTCTTTTCCTCGGCATAGACCAAGGCCTGGCGCAGCGCTTCGGTTTGTCGCGCCACCTCGGTTTCCAGCCGCGTGGTTTCCTGCTGCTGCCACTCGACCAGGGTGTCGCGCGCCCGGATCCGTTGCTGGGCCAGATAATGCACCCACGCCGACAGCACCGCGAGGTTGAGCGCGAAGCCGATCAAGGCCACGACCGGATTGGGGTGCAAATCGAATCCCCACCGCACGATGAATTCCGGCGCGGCGCCATAGGCTTCGGCCGTGCGCAGGCCGATGTTGAACACCGCGAACGCCATGACGAGCACCATCAGCCGGGCCGACATCAGGGTCTGCATCATCAACCGGATGGCAACGATCAAGGCCAGCACCATGAAGACATTGCTGCCCAGCGACACCAGGCTGCCAATCGCGCCGTAGGGCGCCCAGATCGACAACAGGGCCAGCACGCCTTGCGCCGCGCTCAGCGACACCAGGACCACTTTCCAGGGCAGCTCCACCCGTTCGTGTCGGGCCACCCCCATGATGAACAGCGGCAGCAACGCGATCGACAGCGCGCCGAACACCGAAGCGGCCCGATACCCCCACTCCAGCGCTTCGGGCCAAAGATAAAGCTGCGCGTAGCCCCGGTACGACGCCTCGAACAACACGATGCACACACACATCACACCCATGACGGCGAAGGGCCAGGAGCGCGAGAACACGGCAATCAACAAACCAGCCCAGGCCAGAGCCAGCAAACCGCCATACAAAGCGGCATCCCATAAGGCCGCCCGCACTTCGCGCGCGGCGTAGGCCTCTTCCGAATACAACCGCGGCGCAAACTGCAATTGCCGCTCGGTTTCCAGGCGCACGAATACCGAGGCCTCGGCCTCCGGCTCCAGGCTGAAGCGCACCGTCGGCTCGCGGCTCGGCAACAGCCGCCGCGACACCGGCGTGGCGGCGCCGGCGCGGCTGTGCCGGACCTCGCCCGCGGTGACGACGTAAAAATCGACGTGCTGCAGCAGCGGCGAGCCCAATAGCAGACGAAAATCCGCCGTCTCCGCACCGCCATTGACCATATCCCACCGGAGCCACCAGACCTTGTTGCGCAGCGGCAGCGGCCGGGGAAAGGAGGCGGCGGCCCTGAAGCCGTCCGGCCGATCGCGCGCCAGCGCCTCAACCGCGGCAAAATCCAGTGTCCCGGAAGCATCGGGATAGTGCCGCGCACTATCGCGCAACGACAGAGGCCATTGCTGCTCGGGCGTGAGGACCAGCTCCGCGGCCGCGGGCGAGGCGCCCAGCAGATGGATGAACATCAGGCAAGCCATCAGGACGCGGCAGGCGACCGCCAGCGCCGACCCCGCGCCGGACTCCGATCCTGGGGCCGGCACGCCGGCGTCCGGGTTCGGGAGAGCCTTCGGCGCCAGGTAGCGGCTGCCTCGTCCGACCCCGGCACCCTGCGCGAGGTCTGCGCTTGGGCGCTGGGTCATCGAGCCTGATTCCTCCGAGAGTGAGCGCGGATCGGTTGCGTCCCGCGCGCACCTTTCAGCGCCGCACGGTCCAAGGGCGGAAGTCTAGGATGGATCTTCGCCGCCGACCTTTGCCGCGGCGGAAAAAAACATTGCCCGCCCGGCACGGCTAGACCGCGCCGGCGTAGCCTTGCTGTCGCCAGGCCTCGAATACCGTCACGGCCACGGCGTTCGATAAATTCAAGCTGCGCTGCTCCGGCCGCATGGGCAGGCGGATACGCTGCGCGGCGGGAAAGCGTTCGCGCACCTCCGGCGCGAGCCCCGCGGTTTCACTGCCGAAGATAAAAACGTCGCCGGGACGAAACTCCGCCTCGCCCAGCAGGCGAGAGCCTCGGGTGGTGAACGCAAAAGCCCGGCTGAACTCCGTGCCGCAGGCGGCGAGCGCGGCGTCGAGATCGTCGTGAACACGGACGCTGGCCCATTCGTGGTAATCCAGCCCCGCCCGTCGCAGGCGGGGTTCGTCCAGCTCGAAGCCCAGGGGCCTCACAAGGTGCAGGCGCACCCCGGTGTTGGCCGCCAGGCGGATCACGTTACCCGTGTTGGGCGGGATCTCGGGCGAGACCAGAATGACATGGAACACGGCCCGGGGAGCCTAGCACCAGCCCTGGCCCAACAAGGCGTCGGCCACCTTGACGAAGCCCGCGATATTGGCGCCGTTGACGTAGTCGACCGTGCCGTCGGCGCACTTGCCGTATTGCAGGCAGGAGGCATGGATGGCGCGCATCACGCTGCGCAGACGGGCGTCGACCTCTTCGCGCGGCCACGACAGCCGAGCCGAGTTTTGCGACATCTCGAAACCCGAGGTGGCCACGCCACCGGCATTGCTGGCCTTGCCGGGCGCGAACAACACGCCGGCCTCGCGAAAGACATCGGTGGCTTCGAGCGTGCACGGCATGTTGGCGCCCTCGCCCACGCACACCACGCCGTTGGCGACCAGCTTACGCGCGTCTTTGTCGTCGAGCTCGTTCTGGGTGGCGCAGGGCAGCGCCACATCGACGGGCACCGACCAGGGCCGTTCGCCCTGCACATACTGCAGGCCCAGTTCCTTGGCATAGTCGCAAACCGGCCGGCCCTGAACGTTGCGCATTTCCATCAACAGCGCCAGCTTGACGGGATCGAAACCTTCCGGATCCACCACCGTGCCCTGGGAGTCGGACACGGTCAGCACCCGCGCGCCCAGGGCCATCAGCTTTTCAATGGCGTATTGCGCGACGTTGCCCGAGCCCGAGACCGCCACGCGCTGGCCCTCGAACGACATGCCGCGGGTTTCGAGCATTTCTTCGGCGAAGTACACCAGGCCATAGCCCGTGGACTCGGGGCGGATCAGGCTGCCGCCGAACGATAGCCCCTTGCCGGTAAAGACGCTGCTCGCGGTATTGGTGATTTTTTTGTATTGCCCGGCCATGTAGCCGACCTCGCGGCCACCCACGCCGATGTCGCCCGCCGGCACATCGGTATCGGGGCCGACGTGGCGGTACAGCTCGGTGACCAGCGCCTGGCAGAAGCGGCGGACTTCACCGTCGGACTTGCCCTTGGGATCGAAATCGGCGCCACCTTTGCCGCCGCCCATGGGCAGGGTGGTAAGCGCGTTCTTGAAGGTCTGCTCGAACGCCAGGAATTTGAGGATCGACTGGTTCACCGAGGGGTGGAAGCGCATGCCGCCCTTGTAGGGGCCCAGTGCAGCGCTGTGCTGGATGCGGAAGGCGCGATTGACGCGCGTGCGGCCGCTGTCGTCGACCCAGGAAACGCGAAACTGGATGATGCGGTCGGGTTCGACCAGGGTTTCGAGCAATGCCGAATCACGGTACCGCGCGTGCTCCTGAATGAACGGCCAAAGGCTGTGCATGACCTCTTGCACCGCTTGCTGGAACTCCGGCTGGCCGGGGTTGCGCTCGCATACGTAGGTCATGAACTGTTCGAGTTTCTGGTATTGCACGTTGGGGTTCCTTACTATGTCTTGTTAGTGGAGAGTGGGCGCGCATCAGCGCCCATGCCGCTCGATCATGAGGAATACCGCGGAGCCGGGCTCGCACGAGCCAGGGCATGCGTCCGCCGGGCAATCACCGCGCCGTCACCATGCGCTGCACATAGCGCGCAATCAGATCGACCTCGAAATTGACGTCATTTCCCGCCTGCAAGCGGCGCAGCGTGGTAACCGCCACCGTGTGCGGAATCAGGTTCATGCTGATGTCCGTCCCATCGGCTCCATCCGCCACCGAATTGACGGTGAGGCTTACGCCATTGATGGCCACCGATCCTTTATAGGCCAGATACATGCCGAATTCGCGCGGGATGCGGACGACGAGCCGATGCGACTCGCCGACCGGCGCAAACTCCAGCACCCGGGCCAGGCCATCGACGTGGCCGGTGAGCAGGTGTCCGCCCAGGGCATCGCCGAGGCTGAGGGCCTTTTCGAGATTGACCTCGGCCGGCTCGGCCAGGCCCACGGTCAGCCGCAGGCTCTCGCGGGACACATCGACCGTGAAATGGCCGCCGGCCTCGAAACCCGTGACTGTCATGCAGGCGCCCTGCATGGCGATCGAATCACCGATACGCACGCCCGACATATCGAGATCGGCCGGGTCGACGACCAGGCGCACCCCGGCATCCGGGCCCGGTCCGAGAGGTTGAACGCGCACGATCCGTCCGATCGCAGCGACTATGCCAGTAAACACGGTAGTGTCTCCTAGAAAAGCGTAGAGTCAGGCTCGCCGTTCGGCCAGGGCCCAGGCTATGGTGCCGGCGTCGACGTATTCGAGTTCGCCGCCGGCGGGCACGCCGCGCGCCAGCCGGGTAACGGTCAGGCCGCGGGCCCGCAGGGCCTCGCTCAGATAATGCGCCGTGACATCGCCCTCGGCGGTAAAGCTGGTGGCCAGGATGACCTCCTGGACCGTGCCATCGGCCGCGCGTTCGAGTAGCGGCCCGAACCGCAACTCGTCGGGGCCGATTCCCTCCAGCGGCGACAAGCGCCCCATGAGAACGTAATACAGGCCGCGGTACGTGTGGCTGGCCTCGATCATGTTCTGGTCAGCCGGCGACTCTACCACGCAAAGCTGGGTCGCGTCGCGCCGCGGGCTCAAACATACGGCGCACACCGGGTCTTCGGTGAACGTATTGCAACGCTGGCAATGGCCCAGCCGGGCGACGGCGTCGGTCAGGGCTTGCGCCAGGCGCTGCGCACCAGCGGGATCATGCTGCAGCAGGTGATACGCCATGCGCCGGGCGGACTTCACGCCCACCCCCGGCAGGCGACGCAATGCACCGATCAGGGCTGCCAGGGGGACAGGATCGTTGAACGAGTCTTGCATGATATGCAGGGATCCGGTCCGGAAGAGCCCGTGGCATCAGAAAGGCAGCTTCATGCCCGGAGGCAGAGGCAGGCCGGCGGTGACCGCGGCCATTTTTTCCTGGGATGTGGTCTCGGCCTTGCGCAGCGCGTCGTTGAAGGCGGCGGCGACGAGGTCTTCGAGCATGTCCTTGTCGTCTTCCAGCAGGGTGGGGTCGATGGTCACGCGCTTGATGTCGTGGCGGCAGCTCATGCTCACCTTGACCAGGCCGCCGCCCGACTCGCCTTCGACGATGATGTCGGCCAGCGACTCCTGGGCCTTCTTGACGTTTTCCTGCATCTGCTGCGCCTGCCGCATGAGGCCGGCGAGTTGTCCTTTCATCATGGCGATGATTCCGTGGTAGTAGGGGTATGGGCCGGCCGGATCGATCCCGGAAGGATCTGGCCGTCGAAGTGTTCGATCAGCGATTGGACGAACGGATCGGCGGCGATCGCCGCCTCGGCTTCGCGCTGGCGAGCCTCACGTTCGGATTGTGCCACGGCGTGGGCGGTGCCCGAACCCGTTTGGCCAACCTCGAAGCGCAACTGCACCGGCGCCTGGAAATAATCCGCCAACGCCTGGCGCAGGCGGTCGACGGTGGGCCCCTGCGCGAGCGCCCGGGTGGCCACGCGCAATACGATGCCAGCGCCTTCGGCCGCCACCCATTCGGTCTGGCGGGCGAGTTCGGCGGCGATGCCGCGCAAGGGCAAGGCGGCCGCCAGCGCGGGCCAATCGGCGGCCTGGAAATCGCGGAGCGCCACGGACGGCGGAGCTGGCGCAACCGGCGGCGCCGCGTCGTCGGTCGGCGGCGCGGCATGGCGTTCCGGCATGGCGGCCGGCGCCTCGATGGGCGGCGCGGATCCGGCGGATGCGTGCGGGGCGTCCGCGCTGCGCGCGTCTGGCGGCGACGCCCGCTGCGTGCGAGGCGGTGCGGCGGCGGGCTCATCGTCCCAGGGAGGGTCGGACATGGCCCAGCCGGGCGGCTCCTCGAACGCGTCGTCTGGCGGCGCGGGGGGCTCGCCGCGCAAGGCCGCTGGCCTGGTCGGGCCGGCGCTGGCCGGTTGCGGCCGCACCGCCGACACCGTGGATGCCTCAGGCACGGGCGGGGCCGGAACGGGAGCGGGAGCCGGCGCCAGTGCGGCGGCTTCTGGCCTGGCCGGAGCGGGAGCCTGGGCTGGTGCTGGAGTTGAAGTGGCTGCCACTGGAGCCGGAGTCGGAGCAGGAACTGCCGTTGAAGCCGGGGCCGGGGCGGCAGGCGCGAGATCGGTGGGCGGCGAATCCGCCGCGGATGCGCCCGAGGTTGGCGCGGCAGCGGAAACCGGCGGCGGGGCAGCCCCTCTTGCCGCACCGGACGACGGCGTCCGGCCACCGCCGCGCAGGGCGGCCAGAGCCGCCCGTGCCGCGGCCACGCCCTCGGTGGCGTTGGTGGGCGCTGCCGGCGGAGCGGCCGCGGCCGGCATTGCCGACGCCGGCGCGGCGCCCGGCGAAACGGGAGCCTCGGCCCTGGAAAGCGCGGCGGAATCGGCGCGGCTCGGGCCGGCGGGCGCGGCGGGGCCGATGCGGCGCGGCGCGGCGGGCGCCGCAACCGGGGGCGTCTCGCCGCCTGCGCCCGCCTCGGACATGAAGGCCAGCATGCGCAGGCAAGCCATGACGAAGCCGGCGTATTCGTCGGGCGCCAGGGCCAGTTCGGCGCGGCTATGCAGGGCGATGGAATAGAACAGCGACACCGCGTCGGCCGGCAATGCGGCGGCCAGATCGCGAATGTCGTCGGCCTGCGGATGATCTTCCGCCGGCAGGCCGGGCACGCGCTGCGCCATGGCCACCTGGGCCAACAAGCCCGCGAGATCGTCGAGCGCGGCCGTATAGGAGAGCCCCCGGCTGGAGAGTTCGTCGGCAACGGCCAGCACGGCAGCCGCGTCGCTGGCGGCCAGGGCCCGCAGCAGGCGCAGCAGGTAGCTTTGATCGATCACCCCGAGCATGTCGCGCACCGCCGCCTCGGTGATCTCGCCGCCGCTATAGGCAATGGCCTGATCGGTGAGGGACAGGGCGTCGCGCATCGAACCGCGCGCGGCCTGGCCCAGCAGGCGCAACGCCCCGCCTTCGGCCGGCACGCCTTCGGCACCGAGCACGTGCTCGAGGTGGCCGGCCACGGCGGCGGGCGGCATCTGCTTGAGATTGAACTGCAGGCAGCGCGACAGGACCGTGACCGGGATCTTTTGCGGATCGGTGGTGGCGAGGATGAACTTGACGTGCGGCGGCGGCTCTTCGAGCGTTTTCAGCATCGCATTGAAAGCGTGCCCGGTGAGCATGTGCACTTCGTCGATCATGTAGACCTTGAAGCGGCCCGCCGTGGGCGCGTACACCGCCTGGTCGAGCAGGCGGGTCATGTCTTCGACGCCGCGGTTTGAGGCGGCGTCGAGTTCGAGATAATCCACGTAGCGGTCGGCCTCGATGCCCACGCAGGCCTCGCACTCGCCGCATGGCGTGGCGGTGATTCCCTGGCGGCAATTGAGCGCCTTGGCCAGGATGCGCGACAGGGTGGTTTTGCCCACGCCGCGCGTACCGGTGAACAGCCAGGCGTGATGCAGCCGCCCGGTTTGCAGGGCGGTAGAGAGAGCCCGGACGACGTGATCCTGGCCCACCAGGGTGTCGAAGGAACGCGGCCGCCATTTGCGAGCCAGCACGAGATAGGTCATGGCGGCAATAATAAGGCTGGACAACCGGCAGGGAAGCGCCGGCCGAGGGAGCCGACATGGCTAGAAATCGAGGTGGCGGGCCTGACTCCGGCACTACCGGATTACGACTATGGCTGCTTCGTTCCCGACCTGACCAGGTTCATCGGTCCGATATGCGAAGGGGCCCGCCACCTGTAATTCTAGCGCATCTGGCCAGCCTCCCCGAGGCCGCACTACAATTACGGGTTCGACCCTGCGCCTGAGTGCGGGCTTCGCCTGGCGGCGAGGCCTGGTCAGGACGGACCAAGGCGGCGCCGAAGGCGCCCCGGCATCGCCGCGAAGAAACCCGCCTGAAGCGGGGATTCTTCACGCAGCTTAGGGATGATTGTCGTGAGCTACTACCAGCATCATGTGTTTTTCTGCCTGAACCAGCGCGACCCAAGCGCCGATCGGCCCAGTTGCAACGCCTGTGGCGCCGAAGAACTCCAGGCCCATGCCAAGCGGCGGATCAAACAGCTCGGGCTGGCCGGCGCCGGCAAGGTGCGCATCAACAAGGCGGGCTGCCTTGATCGCTGCGAGGAAGGCCCGGTGATCGTGGTCTATCCCGAAGGCGTCTGGTATCAATACTTCGATCAGGCCGACATCGACGAAATCATCGATTCGCACCTGGTCGAAGGCAAACCCGTCGAACGCCTGCGCCTCTGATCCCCATGGCAACCCGCACCAACACCCATTCGTTCCAGGGCCCCGAGGGCGCCATCGATTGCGCCCTCGACTGGCCCGATGCCGCCCCGAAGGGCTGGGCGCTGCTGCTGCACCCCCATCCGCTGTTCGGCGGCGCGCGCGACAATAAAGTCGTCACCACGCTGTCACGGGCCTGCGTGCAGGCCGGCCTGCTGGCGGTGCGGCCCGACTTCCGCGGCGTGGGCGCCTCCGGCGGCCAGTACGACGAAGGACGCGGCGAAACCGACGACATGCTGCAGCTGATTCCGCAAGTGCTGGCCCGTTACCCCGAGGTGGCCGATGGCCCCTTCGTCCTTGGCGGATTCTCTTTCGGCACTGCCGTGGCCAGCCAGGTCCATGCGCGGCGCCAGGCCAACCAGGAACCCGACCCCGCCGCCATGCTCATGATCGGCACCGCCGCCGAGCGCTTCGGCGTCGCGGCCGTACCGGCCCACACCCTGGTGGTGCACGGCGAGCTCGACGACACCGTCAGTCTGCAATCGGTGTTCGACTGGGCCCGGCCGCAAGAGCTGCCGGTGGTGGTCATGCCGGGCGCCGAGCACTTCTTCCATGGCAAGCTCGTGGGACTGAAAGCCCTGGTGGCCGATCACCTCGCGCTGCGCCTGGGCTGACGCCATGCCGCCGGGGCCTGCCGCCACCCTCGCCGGCCCGGCGCCCGGCCTGCCTATAATGTCGATCGATCGCCCGAGACGCCGGTGCTTCCAAACATCGCCTCGCTTTCCCTTATTCCGCATCGCCGGCCGGATCCGCGGCCGGCCTTTCTCCTCCCACCACTGCCCATGACGTTCTCCCTCTTGTTTTCCCGTTCGTGGTGGCGCCGCGCCGGCCTCGCCACCACCCTGGCGTTTGCCCTGAGTGGAGCCGCAGGCGCGCAAACCACCAGCCTGCCGCTGCCCTCCGGCTCGATCCAGCCGGCCACCACGGTGGCGGCCCTCTCGTCGGTGCCGGTCCCCGAGATCGCCGCCAAGGCCTGGATCGCCCTCGATGCCACCAGCGGCCAGACCATCGCCGCCGTCGACCCAGATCTCCAGGTCGAGCCCGCCTCGCTCACCAAGATCATGACCGTTTATCTGGCGTTCAAGGCGCTGGACGAAAACCGCATCCAGCTCGACCAGCAGGTGCCGGTCTCGGAAAAAGCCTGGCGCACCGGCGGCTCCCGCATGTTCATCGAGCCGCGCAAGCCGGTTACCATCGGCGAGCTGCTGCAGGGCGTGATCGTGCAATCCGGCAACGACGCCTCGGTGGCCCTGGCCGAGGCGCTGGCCGGCAGCGAAGAAGCCTTTGCCGCCTTGATGAACCAGGAGGCCGAGCGCCTGGGCATGACCCACACCCACTTCGTCAATGCCACCGGCCTCCCCCATCCCGAGCATCTCACCACGGTGAGCGACCTCGCCCTGCTGGCCCGCCGCATCACGCAAGACTACCCCTCGTACTACACCTACTACCAGCAGCGCGAGTTCAGCTACAACGACATCACCCAGCCCAACCGCAATCGCCTGCTCTGGCTCGATCCCACCGTCGACGGCATGAAAACCGGCCACACGGATTCGGCCGGTTATTGCCTGGTGGCCACCGCCCTGCGCGGCAGCCGCCGAATCATTACCGTGGTGGTGGGCACCGCCAGCGAAACCGTACGCGCCCAAGAGAGTCTCAAGCTGCTCAACTGGAGCTTCCAGAACTTCGAAACCGTCAAGCTCTACACCGCCAACCAGCCCGCCATCCAGGCCCGGGTCTGGAAGGGCGAGGTCGAAGAAGCGCCGCTGGGCGTGCCGGAAGACCTCTGGGTCACCGTGCCGCGCGGCAAGCTGGCCGAGGTCGTGCCGCTGGCCGAGCGCACCGATCCGCTGATCGCGCCCCTCGCCCAGGGCCAGGACGTCGGCACGCTCAAGCTCATCCTGAGCAATGCGGTACTGCGGCAAAGCCCGCTGCAGGTACTCGAGACCATCCCCGAAGCCGGCCTTTTCGGCCGCCTCGTCGATGCCGTCCGCCTCTATTTCGAGTGAGCCCGCCATGACCCCCGAAGAAAGCCTGATCCAGTATCCCTGCGATTTTCCGATCAAAGTCATGGGGCGCCGGCACGACGAGCTGACCCAGCAACTGGTGGCGGTGGTGCAGCAGCACGATCCCGGCTTCGACCCGGCCACGGTCGAGATGCGCGCCAGCAAGAACGGCAACTATCTCGGCCTGACGTTCACGGTGCGGGCGACCTCGCGCGAACAACTCGATGCCTTGTACCAGGCGCTGACTTCGCACGAATTGGTCCAGATCGTTCTCTGAACCCGGCGCCATGCAGTCGTTCCGGGTCATCCCGGCGCCCACGCCCTACCTGCCGGTCTGGCAGGCCATGCAGGACTACACCGCCGGCCGCGGCGTCGACGGCGCCGACCAGATCTGGCTGGTGGAGCATGAGCCGGTGTACACCCTGGGCCGCGCCGGCCGCAGCGAACATCTGCTCGCTCCCGGCGCCATCCCGGTGGTCGCCACCGATCGCGGCGGCCAGGTAACGTATCACGGCCCGGGCCAGGTGGTTGCCTACGTGATGTTCGACCTGCGGCGAGCCGGCTACTTCGTCAAGGAATACGTCCACCGCCTGGAAGAGGCGGTGATCGATACCCTGACCGAACTCGGCATCGGAAGCGCCACGCGCTATCCGGGGGCGCCCGGTGTCTATGTGCCGCTGCAACCCGGCCGCACGCCCCGGGGCGCGGCCATCCAGCATTACGCCAAGATCGCGGCGCTGGGCGTCAAGGTCCGGGGCGGTTGTACCTACCATGGCGTTGCCCTCAACGTCGACCTGGACCTCGCGCCCTTCGCCGGCATCGACCCTTGCGGCTACCATGGCCTGGCCACCACCGATGTCGCCGGCCTGGGCGGCCCTGCCTCCCTCGAAGGGGCAGGCGACCAGCTGGCCGCCGCCATCGCCCGCCGGCTCACCGGCGCCACGATCCCGGCACCGGTCATCTCACGCCCTCTCGCCGCCCTCGCCCTATCGCCCGCCGCGCCGTGACTCCCGCTTCCCGCTCCGCCCCGGCCAGCCTTCTGCCCGCCCTGCTCGTGCTGCTCTCGGGCATCGTCGCCGCCCTGCACATCGCCAAGACCGCGCCCGCCCTGCCGGTGCTCACCGCGGAGCTCGGGATCACGCTGGTGCAAGCCGGCTTTCTTATCTCCCTCATCCACATCGCCGGCATGACCATCGGCCTGGCCCTGGGCCTGGCGATGGGCGGCTGGGGCCTCAAACGCAGCCTGGTGGCCGGCCTGCTGCTCTGCGGCGTCAGCAGCATGGCGGGCGGCTGGGCCCAGAGCGTCAGTGTGCTTTTCCTCGCGCGCGCGGTGGAAGGCGTGGGCTTTCTGATGATCGCGCTGGCCGGACCCGGGCTGATCCGTCTCCTGGTGCCCCTGTCGCGCATGCCTTTCATGCTGGGCCTGTGGAGCACCTACATGCCGTTCGGCTCGGCGCTGGCCATCCTCAGCGGGCCCTGGGTCATCGGCGTGGCGGGCTGGCAATTCTGGTGGTGGCTGCTGGCGATCCTGTCGCTGGCGATGGCGGCCTGGGCCGCCGTCGCGGTTCCCGACGATCACTCGCCCCTGCCGCGCGCCGCCCGTGGCGCCGCCGCCAACGATCGTCTGGGCTGGCGCCAGCGCCTGAGCGCCACCCTCCGTGCCCCGGGCCCCTGGCTGATCGGCTTCACCTTCGCCGTCTATGCCGGCCAATGGCTGGCCATCGTCGGCTTCCTGCCGTCGATCTACGCCGCGGCGGGGATCTCGGGCAGTGCCGCGGGCGCCCTGACCGCGCTGGTGGCCGCCATCAATATGGCGGGCAATGTGTCGTCGGGCCGATTGCTGCAGCGCGGCATCACACCGCGCCGGGTGCTCACTTATGGTTTTATCGGCATGGGGCTGAGTCCGATGCTATCTTTCGTCGAGCTGGGCGGCTTCAGCGCACCACCCCTCCTGCAATACTGCGGCGTGCTGGCCTTCTCGGCCATCGGCGGCGTGATCCCGGGCACGCTGTTCAACCTGGCGGTGCGCTTTTCGCCCTCGGCGGATACCGTTCCCACCACGGTGGGCTGGATGCAGCAGTGGTCGGCCGTGGGCCAACTGGTGATCCCGCCCGCCGTGGGCTGGCTGGCTGCCATGGCCGGAGGCTGGCAACTCACCTGGGTGGCCACCGGCTTGTGCAGCGTGGCCGGGCTGATCTTTGCCTACATCATCGGCGGCCTGCTGGCCCGGCCCGTCAAGGCCGGCACGCCCTGAGTTCCGTGGGCCAACGCGGCCCTCAGTCGTCGCGCACGATCAGGATGATGAGCGCCAGGCCCGCGACCGCCACAAAGCGGAACGCCGACTGGATGCCGTTCCATTGTTCCGACATCCACATGCCGAACCACTCGCCGCCGATCACGATGAAGCCGACCAGCCACAACAGGCAGGCCAGGGTAAGCCCCAGGATGGCCACGCCCTTGGCCTGCCGGAACTCGGCCGCGGGCAGGCCGCGCCTCCGCCACAACCGCCAGGCGCCCCACCAGCACAGCGCAGCCACCAGCACTTCGGTGAAGATGATCAAGGCATAGGCCAGGTGATACAGCCACGGCGAGGCAATCGCGCGATAGTGAACGGCGGAGCTCGGAAAGATGGTATCCATCGCCAGCACATGCTGCACGAAAGCATAGTTGGTGCCGTAATCGGTGATATTGCCGAAAGCCACCAGCGTGGCCCACAAGGCCACCGAGGCCACTAGCAGACTTTGCGACAGCCGCAACGCGAACCATGGCCGCGCCAACAGAGGGTCGGGGGCATAAAAGGCCCCCACGCTTGCCGCTGAAGCGGCGGCGCTGCCCCCCGAGGGGGCTTTTTGCCTTGGGAGCGGCCCTGCGTCAAAAAAAGCCCCCACGCTTGCCGCTGAAGCGGCGGCGCTGCCCCCCGAGGGGGCTTTTTGCCTTGGGAGCGGCCCTGCGTCAAAAAAAGCCCCCACGCTTGCCGCTGAAGCGGCGGCGCTGCCCCCCGGGGGGGCTTTTTGCCTTGGGAGCGGCCCTGCGTCAATAAATGCCGCGCCGGCGGCCCGGAACTCCCCGCCGGCATTCGAAGGGGTTTTGGGCTCGTGCACAGGCTGGCCGCGCTCGGCCTCTCCGGGGTGCGCGTGTGCTGCGCCTTGGCGTGTGGTCATGACGATACTCCATGGGCTGGAGCGCCCCACGGAATGCCGGGCGCAACGCGCTAAAATATGCCAGATCGCAGCCACCGCCGCCATGGCTCCATACTCTTCGGCGGCAAGGAAACCACCAGAATGTCCACTCCCGTTGAGAGCGCCGGCGCCGGCGCGGTCTACGATCCCACCCAAAAACAGAAGTCCCAGGCCAAAACCGCCCGCATTCCCATCAAGATCGTACCCGTCGAGCGCCTGCGCAAGCCCGATTGGATACGCGTCAAGGCCCCGGCGCCCAACTCGCGCTTCCACGAGATCAAGCAGATCCTGCGCGATCACCGCCTGCACACGGTGTGCGAAGAAGCCTCCTGCCCCAACATCGGCGAATGCTTCGGCAAGGGTACCGCCACGTTCATGATCATGGGCGACAAATGTACCCGCCGCTGCCCGTTCTGCGACGTCGGCCACGGCCGCCCCGATCCTCTCGATACCGAAGAACCTGAGAACCTCGCGCGCACCATTGCCGCGCTGCGGCTGTCGTACGTCGTCATCACCTCGGTCGACCGCGACGACCTGCGCGATGGCGGCGCCGCGCACTTCGTCGCCTGTATCCGGAAAACCCGCGAACTCTCGCCGCAAACCCGCATCGAGGTCCTGGTTCCCGACTTCCGCGGCCGGCTCGACCGCGCCCTCGAAATCCTCGACGGCGGCCCGCCCGACGTCATGAACCACAATCTGGAAACCGTCCCTCGCCTCTACAAGCAGGCCCGCCCCGGCTCCAGCTACGAGCACTCGCTGCGCTTGCTGCAGGAGTTCAAGCGGCGCCATCCCCACGTTCCCACCAAATCCGGCCTGATGCTCGGCCTGGGTGAAACCGACGAAGAAATCCTGCAGGTGATGCGCGACCTGCGCGATCACCAGGTCGACATGCTCACCATCGGGCAATACCTGCAGCCCTCCGAGCACCATCTGCCGGTGCTGCGCTACGTCCATCCCGATACTTTCGCCGAGCTCGAGCGCGAAGCCTACGCCATGGGCTTCAGCCATGCGGCGGTGGGCGCCATGGTGCGCTCTTCGTATCACGCCGACGAACAGGCTCATCGCGCCGGCGTGGTCTGAACGCGCCGCCAGACGCACACCAGCCCCTGACTCCACGACGACGCGAAGCGGGGCCTGGTCGCCCCGTGCCAAAGGCGCTCCCGCATCGTGACGCAAAGCCCCGGCCGAGAGCCGGGACTCTCTCACGCGCTGGTATTGAACCGCAGCTGACCCTGGCGGCAGGGAGCTTGTGTTCCGGGTAAACAGCACAAGCTCAAAACACATACCACCATATGCCGGTTGTATAATAAAACCGCGTATATCTTACAAAATCACCATAGAGCCCACATGCCTCGCGCCCCCGCCAAAATCAGTTCGGCCGAATCGCCTCGTCAGGCACGGCCGCGAGGCGGCCGGGCGGCCGACATCCGCAACACGCTACAGAACGAAATCGAAACCGGTCTGCTGCCGCCAGGGGCGCCGCTCGACGAGCGGGCCTTGGCCGAGCGTTTCGGAGTCTCGCGCACGCCGGTCCGCGAGGCCCTGCAACAGCTCGCCGCACGCGAGCTCGTGCAGATCGCACCTCGCCACGGCATTACGGTAGCCAAGTTCTCGATTACTCGCATGCGCGGCATGCTCGAGTTCATCGGCGAGCTGGAATCCCTGTGCGCCAAGCTGGCGGCCCGCCGGATCGACGGCGAAACCGCTCCTCGGCTGCGCCAGGCCCTCCGGGAATGCGAAATCGCGGCCGACAATGCCGATTCCGCCGCCTACGGCCAGGCCAACGCCGCCTTCCACGAAGTGATCTACCAGGCTTGCCGTAATCCGTATCTCACCGAGCATCTGCGCAGCGCGCGGCGCATGGTGCAGCGCTATCACGTCAAGTACTTCCATACGCCGGCACAGATGCGCAAATCGCTGGCCGACCATCGCGCCGTGGCCGCGGCCATCGAAGCCGGCGACGAAGCCGGGGCCGCCCAGGCCATGTTGCTGCACGTTCCAGCCGGCACCACGGAATTCTCGGAATTCCTCGCCACGGTGCCGCTGGAGTTTTTCGAGATCGGCGCCAACGGCCAGTTCGCCGACTGAAACGAGGCTTCGCCCAGGAACGCCTCCAGCCTCCAGCGCCGAAGGGAGTTTGGCCCCTCCGCCGCTTAATCCCAACCGTACAGGGATAAGGTGGTCACCCCTCCGGCGCGCAGCTTGGCCATGATCGCCGCCTCTTTGGCCTCGCGCGCGGCCGCGGCATCGAGCACCGTCGCCACCTGGGCGTGGGGAATCGCCACCACGCCGTCGGCATCGCCCACGATCAGGTCGCCCGCCGACACGCTGACGTCGCCCATCAGTACCGGGTGGTTGATGAACCCCGTGGCGCCGAAGTCTTTGCCCGTGCCTCGCATGCAGGCACCGCGCGCGAACACCGGGAAGCCCATTTCTTGCAGCAGGGTCACGTCGCGCACGCAGGCGTCGATCACCAGGCCCGCCAGGCCGCAGGCCTGGGCGGCGGTGGCCATGATTTCTCCCCAATAGCCGTGCTCATGAACGCCACTGGTATAGACCACCATGACATCGCCTGGCTGCGCGATGGCCAGGGCACGATGCAGCCAAAGATTATCGCCGGGTGGCGAGTGAACGGTAAGCGCCGGGCCGCAGACCCGGAAACTGGAGGATATGCCTTGGATCGCCGGCGGCAGTACGCCGATCTTGCCCGCCGCCTCGTGCAGGGTCGAAGCCGGCAGGGCGGCGGCCCTGGCAAGCAGGGCCTCAGGCAACCGCGGCACGTCGAGCCTGGTGGTAAGGCGGGGATCCACCTTGCCGCTGGATTGAGCACTCATTCAACCTTCCTCCCGTGACTGCAGTTGGTGGTAGCGAAACGCGGCGCGGGCTTCGTCCAGCCGCTGGCCGCCCCGCACCGCTTCGCGGATGCGATTCTCGGCGTTTTCGATGGTTTCGGCCAAGTCCAGAATAGCATCCTCGTGCTCGCGTGGCAGCACCACGACTCCGTCGGCATCGCCGCGCAAAAGGTCGCCCGGCTGCACACGGACGTCGCCGATGTTCACGGGTACATTGGTGGCCTCCACCTGCACGCGGTCTTTGCCGGTGCGCATCCAGTGGCCACGCGAATAGACCGGGTAGCCCAGCTTGAGACACATGGCGACGTCGCGGCAGATGCCGTCGATCACCGTGCCCGCCATGCCGCGCCGATGGGCGATCTCGGTGAGGATGTCGCCCCACACCGTGGCATTGTCGCGGCCGCCGTTGTCGAGCACGAGCACGCTGCCGGGCGGCACGTCGTCGATGAAATCGCCCACCGTGCCGGCCGGCTTGGCGGCGGGGCCGTAGAGCAAGGTATAGGCACGGCCCGCCATGCGGAAGTCGGTACTTCGCGGCTGAATGCGATAGCACTGCCCGTTGATGCCGAGCTTGTCCATCGCATCGCTCAGGCTGGCGGTATCCAGGCTGGAGGCGCGAGCGACGTTGTCGTCCGGTTTGGCTTGCATGGCGAACTCCTCAATGATCCAACATGTTTTCGTAGCTGCCGCTCATCACGTCGCCGATCGGCGTGCCGGCGAGGATGGCCTTGGCCATCGCGGCCTCGCGCGCCGCGATGGCTTCGGCCGCCTCCAGCACTCGTGCCACCTGGCCGGCTGCCAGAAATACCACCGCGCTGTTGTCGGCGATCACGTAGTCGCCCGGCTGTACCTCCACCTGCCCCACCTGGATCGGCACCTGGGTGCCTTTCTCGACCACCCGGCCACGTGCGGTAAGCGAAGTGAGCGCGCGCCCGAACACCGGAAAATCATAGGCCCGCGCTTCGTCGATGTCGCGCACCGGTCCGTCGGCCACCACCCCGGCCACGCCGCGCATGCGGGCGCCCAGCGTGAGCAGGCCGCCCCAGCTGCCGGCCTCGATGCCCGTGCGCTGTTCCACCACGATGACGTCGTCGGGCCCGCTCATCTCGATCGCGGTACATCCCAGATGGCGCGGTGGCCCCGGCGGCGGCTCGCCGGTACCGAGCTTGACGGTCACGATCCGGCCGGCGATGCGCGCCTGGCCGGCCAGTTGGCGCAGTTCGGTCACCTGGCCGCCCAGGCCCAGTTTGTCGAGCGCGTCGGAGACGGCGCACACATCGAGGCGGCGCAGGCGCTGCACCACCGAACGGGAAGCGGAAGAAGACATGATCGGGCTCAAGGCAAGGGTTTCCAGGAGGCAAAGCACAGGCCCGTGCCGCTCAGCGCGGGGGTGCGATAGCCGGGGATGTAATCGACGTGTTCGAGATCGAGGTCGCGGGCCGCGGCGGCCACCGTCAGCCAGTTGCGGATCTCCGAGCTGCCGGCCTTGAGCCGGTCGGGGCTCAAGTTGGCCAGCCACTCGTGGTCCTTGCGCCGGATGGCATCGATCACGCCGCGGTCGAGTTCTTCGTCGACCACGAAATGGCTCAAGCCGCCGGAAGCGATCAGGCCGACGCGCAAGTCGTGCGGATAAGCGGCGATCAGCTCGCGCAAATGTTCCCCCAATCGTACGCAACGGCGCGGCGTGGGCTGGTTGGGCGGATCGAAGGTATTCAGAATGATGGGCACGACCGGCAGCTCGAAGCCGTCGAGATAGCGGCGGTGAACGAACTGGAACGCGTGGCCCTCGAATTGTCCGGGCTCCAGGTGGCTCATCGCGGCCACGTCGAACTCGCGGTCGCACAGCGCGCGCACCAACCATTCGGCAAACTCCGAGTCAACCGGATACTCGCGGTCGCCGTCGGGCTCGTGGCGGCGCATGCGCGCCGTTTTCACCCATGGATCGCCGGGCGTGGTCCGCGCGGCGGTGTTGCGGATGGTCTTGCCGTAATACACGGCCAACGCCGGCATGTTGGACAAGCGGAACAATTCGGTCTGGTCGTCGCCGACGATGAACAAGACGTCGAGCCGCGCCGCGCGGATGCGCTCACGCAGCGCGGCAATGGCCGCCTCGGCACGATCGTAGCGCTCGCCCATGCGTTCCGGCGTGACGCGGCTGGCCGAATCGGCCGGCGCCTTGGCGAGCAGGTCGTCGTACGTCAGCGGCTTGCCTTCGCGATCGAACAAGAATGGATTGCGCTGATCGGCTTCGACGAAATCATGCTGCCAGTTCTCGCGCGTGGAGGTCAGCATGATGCTGTGCGACGAACCGAATGCGGCGACGATGCGTGCCATGGAACACTCCTGAAGAATTCGGACGCCGGCCGCTATACCACGTGCCTGGCCCTGAGATCGGAAATCTGCGCGTCGGAATAACCCAACTCGCGCAGCACGGTGTCGGTATGCTGGCCCTGCCCGGGCGCCGGCGCCGGCGGCGTCTCGCGCGGATGGGCCGAGAAACGCATGGGCTGGCCCACCACCGCCACCTCGCCCAGTACCGGATGCGGCATGGGCCAGCGCATGCCCAGGTGCTGTACCTGGGGATCGGCAAAAACCTCATCGATGCGGTGAATCGGCCCGCACGGCACGCCCGCCGCCAGCAGGCGTTCGGTCCACTCCGCCGTCGTGCGCTCGAGCAGCACCGTTTGCACCGCGGCGTTCACCCGCTCCCGGTTGCTCACCCGTTCGGGATCGGAGCCAAAGCCCGGCTCATGCGGCAAATGCGGCATCTCCAGCGCCTCGCACAGCCGCTGCCACATGGTCTGGCCGATGGCGGCGATGTTGAGGTAGCCGTCGCGCGTGCGGAACACGCCGGTGGGCACGGTCAGGGGATGCTCGTTGCCCTGGGACTCGGGGACTTTGCCGCCGATCAGCCACTGCGCCGCCTGGAAATCGAGCATGGCGATCTGGGCCTCGAGCAAGGATGTCTGCACCCATTGCCCTTCACCGGTGGCGTCGCGCTCGAGCAGCGCGGCCAGAATGCCCATGGCGCAAAAATGGCCGGCACAGAGATCGGCGATCGGGATCCCCACCCGCATGGGCTCCTCGCCCGGCTTGCCGGTGACCGACATCAAGCCGCCCATGCCTTGCGCGATGGAGTCGAAACCCGGCCGCCGGCTATAGGGGCCGTCCTGGCCGAAGCCCGAAATACTGGCATAGACCAGGCGGGGATTGATCCGCCGCAGGTCTTCGTAGGCAATGCCCAGCCGGTGCTTGACGTCGGGCCGGTAGTTTTCGATGAACACGTCGCCCTGGCGCACCAGACGCTCCAGGATGGCGACTCCCTCGGGAGTTTTCAGGTTGAGCGTGAGACTTTCTTTGTTGCGATGCAGGTTCTCGTAGTCGGGACGATCATGATTGGGACCCCCGATCATGTCGTCGCCGCCGGGTGCCCCCCGCGGGATATCGATCTTGATCACGCGCGCGCCAAGATCGGCAAACAAGCGCACCGCGGTGGGGCCGGCGCGCACGCGGGAGGCATCGATCACGAGGAAACGCGACAGCGGCCCGGAACGGGAGGAAGCCGCAAGCAAGGCATCGGACATGGAGAAACCTACTGAGCCGGGGTGAACATCGGGACGGCCTGGCCGTTCTCGGCGGGCTTGAAAACGGCGCGCACCGCCTGGCCCACGCCGAGCGATGCCGGATCGCAGTCGACCAGGTTGGTCATCATGGTCGGCCCTTCTTCCAGCGTGACGTAGGCCAGCGTGTAGGCCAGGTCGCCACGGCGCATGGTGCTGTAGGAATACACCGTGCCCTTGCCGCTGCAGGCGAGCCAGCTCGTGCGGGTACTCATGCAGAAGGGGCAAACATCGCGCGGATAGTGATGCGGCTCGCCGCAATCGTCGCAACGTTTGATCATCAGCCGCCCTTCGTTGGCGGCGTCCCAGTAAGGCTGGGTATCGGGCAGGGTGAGCGGAGCGGGAATCTTGCGTTCTACGGTGGTCATGGCTTACTCGCGTTCAAGAATCAGGGTGCCGGCGGTATGGCGGGAGGCCAGCGAGCCGCCGATGCCGTTGGCCAATGCGATGTCGCAGTTGGCCACTTGCACGGCCGGATGGGCTTCGCCGCGCAGCTGGCGCACGGCCTCGATGACTTTGGTCATGCCCCCCCGGTTGGCCGGGTGGTTGTTGCACAGGCCGCCGCCATCGGTGTTGAAGGGCATCCGTCCCACGCCGGAGATCAGGTTGCCGTCGGCCACGAAGCGGCCGCCCTCGCCCTTGCGGCAGAAACCGAGGTCTTCGAGCTGCATGAGCACGGTAATGGTGAAGCTATCGTATAAAGAGGCGTATTTGATGTCGGCTGGCGTCAAGCCGGCCGCCGCGAAAGCCTCCGGCCCCGAGAACGCCGCCGCCGAGTACGTGAGATCGACCCGGCCGCCACGCGAATCCTTCTGGGCTTCGGCCGCCGCCCGGACCTTTACCAGCGGCCGCTTGAGCGAGCGAGCGATCTCGGGCCGCGCCACGATCAGTGCGCCGCCGCCGTCGCTCATGACGCAGCAATCGAGGCGGTGCAAGGGATCGGCCACCATGGGCGAGCTCAGCACCTCTTCGACGGTGACCACCTTGGGCAGCATGGCATGTGGATTGTGCTGGGCATGATGCGACGCCGCCACCTTGATCCACGCCAATTGCTCGCTGGTGGTACCGAACTCGTGCATGTGGCGGCGAGCCACCATCGCGTACATATTCTGTGTGGTGGGGCCGAACGGCCCCTCGAAAGCCACGTCGGGGGCGTCGGGATTGGGAGGCTGCAGCCGCAGGATGGCGCCGGCCGCGCGGGGGCGGCCCGCCAGGGTGACCAGCGCAATGTTGCAGCGCCCGGCGGCGATCGCCTCGGCGGCGTGCGCCACGTGCAGGATGGGTGCCGAACCACCGCATTCGGTGGAATCCACGTGCCGTACCTTCAGGCCCATGTATTCCACCATGCTGGTGGCTCCCAGCCCCGGCGCATCGCCGGCGCAAAAGTAGCCGTCGATATCGTCTTTGGTCAGACCGGCATCCTCGAGCGCCCCTTTGGCGACATCGGCATGCAGGCGGGCCACCGTCAAGTCGTCCGCTTTGCGCGTGGGGTGCTCGTAGGCTCCCACGATATAGGCTTTGCCATCCAGACTCATCACACCTTCCTTATGGGTTGGGGAGGCTCCCGGTAGGAATCCTCCCGCTTGCCGGCTGCCCTTGAACGGACGGGGGCTGCCGGCGGTTGCGGACTGGGCAGCCTCGGCGGCGGACGCCACCGGGGTTGCCGATCACTGCTCGGGCTTGAATCCCGACTCTTTAATGATCGGCGCCCAGAATTCGAGCTCGCTATTCAGCTTGGCCTGCATCTCGGCGCCGGCCAGCGTACCGGGCACGAGACTGGCTTTGCGGAATGTTTCTTGCACTTCGGGTTTGGCGAGAGTTCGCGCCACGGCCGCCCGCATGCGCTGGAGGTCGGCTTCAGGCGTCCCGGCCTTGGCCCACATACCCGTCCAGGCATCCCCGGCCACGACGTCGACGCCCGCCTCGCGCATGGTGGGCACATCCGGCACCAGCGGCGAACGCTCTTCGCCGAAAATCGCAAGAAGCTTGAGTTTGCCGGAAGCAATGTGCGGCAGCAAATCCACGACCACCGAAACCCCCGCCGGCACCTGGCCGCCGATCAGGTCGGTCACCATCGGTCCGTTCCCCCGATAGGGCACCACCGTCATGGGCACGTCCGCCGCCTTGCCGAAAGCCAGCCCCGAGAAGTGGGTCTGGCCGCCCTGGCCCGCGGAGCCGAAGAAGCCCGTGCCGCCGTTCTTGCGGATCCAGGCCACGTACTCTTCCACGCTGTCGACGCCAAGACCGGCATTCACCGCCAGTCCGATCGGCCCGCTGACGAACACCGCCACCGGCATCATGTCGGTCAGCACGTCGTAGCCCAGGGTGTCCGTCGAATACAGCAAATGGTTGAACACCGCCGAAGCATTGGGCATTACCAGATAGGTGCTGCCATCGGGTTTGCTATTTTTGAGCGCCATCGCCGCCACGCGGCCGCCCGCACCCGGACGATTCTCCACCACCACCGGCCGCTTCAGCTCCTGGCTGAGTGACTCGCCCACTACGCGCGCCACCAGATCGGTCGACCCCCCTGGCGGAAAACCAACAAGTACCGAGATCGGACCGCTCTGCGCGACGGCCGCTCCGCCCGCGCACAAGGCCAGGGCGGCCACAGCCGCCTTCAGGTTCGACAATAAGTTCATGGAAGTCACCTCTTTGCTTTATGTGGATAGGGTGGCCGGCCGGCGGATGGCCCGACGGCATCGGCCGTTCAAATCGCCGCCAGCCGCCGCAGGTGATCGGCGGCATTGCCGAAATACTGGTCGAGCACCATCAGCCGCTTGACGTAATGGCCGACCCGGCATTCGTCTGTCATGCCCATGCCACCGTGCAACTGGATGGCACAGTGCCCGGCCTCCCGGCCCGCCTTGCCGATGAAAACCTTGGCGGCGTCGACGATCCGCCGCCGTTCGGCAGGGGGCGCCTCCTCGACCGCCATCGCCGCGGCGCAAGCCATGGAGCGCGAAAGCTCCAGCGACATGAGCAAATCGGCCATGCGGTGCTGCAGCGCCTGGAACCCGATCAGCGCCGAGCCGAACTGCCGGCGCGTCTTGATGTACTCCAGCGTTTGATCGAACAAAGCCTCGATTGCCCCGGTAGCCTCGCTGCACCAGGCCGCCAGTGCTCGGTCCACGCCCTCGCGGGCCAGAGCGTGGCCCTCGTGCGGCCGGCCCAGCACTGCCTGCGCTGGCGCCGCCACCCCATCCAGGGCCAAGCGCATGGCGCGCCGACCATCCAGAGTCGTAAAAACGTGCCGTTCAATGCCCGCCTGGTTCGGCTCCAGCAAGAAGAGCGTCAACCCGGTCTCGTCGCCATCCCGGCCCGCCGTGCGGGCGAGCAGCAACACCGCGTCGGAGTCATCGTGCTCGAGCACAAAGGCTTTTTCGCCCCGTAGCAAGAAGCCATCGCCATCGGCGCTGGCCACCACGCCGGGGCGGGTCAGATCGCCCCGCATCTCGGCCGCGCCACAGGCGAACGACACCCGGGATTCGCCCGCGGCCAGGGCCGACAGCCAGCGCCGCCGCAGGGCCTCGCCGCCGGCCCCCAGCAGGTGGCCGCACAGCACCACGGCCGGCACGAATCCCACGCCGCCCAGAGCGCGGCCGAACTCATGGCTGGCCAGCATCACTTCGGTGGCGCCGAGTCCGCCGCCGCCCCACTCCTCGGCGATCGGCATGCCCAGCACGCCGAGCTCGGCCAGGCCTTGCCAATGGGTTCGGGCCAGGTCGGGCGTTTCGGGGTCGCCCCGCGCCTGCAGCGGGTAGCTGCGCTCGCAATAACGCCGCACGGCCTCGCGCAGCGCCACTTGATCTTCATCCAACGAAAAATCCATGGTGCCGCTCCTCAACTCGACATGACTTTGGCAATAACATTGCGCTGCACCTCGTTGGTGCCGCCGTAGATCGACGCCTTGCGCGCGTCGAGGGCATTGGCCGCGACGGCCACGAACGCCTCGGGCGTTGGCGACTCGTCATCAAAGCCTTCCAGCATGGCCTCCTCGCTGAACGGCACCGCCCACGGCCCCGCGATGTCGACCAGCAGATCGAGTATTTGCTGGCGCAATTCGGTACCCCGCACCTTGAGGATGGAGGCTTCCACGCCCGGCACCCGGACGCTCTGGTTGGCGCTCAGGATGCGCAGGCTGGTGAATTCAAGCGCCATGAGGTCGGTTTCGAGCGCTGCCAGCCGCTCGCGCACGGCGGGATCGTCGAGCAGACAGCCCTCGCCCAGCGGCTGCGCCGCGGCCAGGCGCCGCGCACGGGCCAGTTGCTGCTTGCAGCCGCCGATGCCCGCGATGCCGGTACGCTCGTGGCCGAGCAAATACTTGCCGTACGACCAGCCTTTGTTTTCCTCGCCCACCAGATTGCCCACCGGCACGCGGACGTTATCGAGAAAGACTTCGTTGAGATCGCGACCGCCATCCAGCATGCGGATCGGCCGGATGGTAACGCCGGGCGTCTTGGCATCGATCAGCAAAAAGGAAATGCCCTGCTGCGGCTTGGCCGCATCGGGATCCGTGCGCACTAGGCAGAACAGCATCTCGCAGACGTGCGCATAGGAGGTCCAGATCTTGTGGCCATTGACGACATAGTGATCGCCCTCGCGCACGGCCGTGGTGCGCAGCGAGGCCAGGTCGGAACCCGACCCCGGCTCAGAGAAGCCCTGGCCCCACCAGGTCTCGCTGCGGCGTATCGCGGGCAGATACCTGGCTTTTTGCTCGGCCGTGCCAAAGGCGATCAGCACCGGGCCCAGCATATTGATCCCACTGGTAATAATGCGGGGCGCGCCGCCCAACTGGGTTTCTTCGTCGAAGATGTAGCGCTGCAGATGGGTCCACCCCGGCCCCCCGTGCTCCGGCGGCCAGCCGGGCGTGATCCAGCCCCGCTGTTCCAGCTTGCCGTACCATGCCACGTAATCGGCGCGCTCCAGGCGCAGCCCGAGTTCGACCTTGCGCTTGAGTGCTGGATCGAGGTTATCGCGCACGAATTGCCGGACTTCCTGGCGGAATGCCTCGTCGGCGGCGGAGAATCGGAACTTCATGCGACCTCCGGTTCGGCATGGGCGCCGGCCTCGGCGGCGCACACCAGCAGCGCGTCGAGGGCCAGGGCGCGATCGGGATAGGCCACCAGCGGATTGACGTCCATTTCAAGGATGCGCTGGTCGGCCAGCATCCTCGCGCCCAGGGCCGCCACCACTCGCGCCACCGCCGGCACATCGACCGGTGGCGCGCCGCGCACGCCCTTGAGCAAGGGCGCGGCCTTGAGCTTGCCGAGCTCGACCACGATGTCGTCCACGGCCAGGTCCGGCGGCAGCAGCCGCACGTCGTGCAAGGCCTCGATCCAAACGCCGCCCAGCCCCACCAGCACCACCGGCCCCCAGTCGGAATCGCGCCTGGCGCCCACCACCAGTTCCAGGCCCTTGGCGCCCATGGCTTCCACCAGCACGCCGTCCAGCGCCAGGCCGGGGCGGTGGCGCGCGACGTCTGCCGTCAGTTGCCGCCAGCCGGCCCGCAGCGCCGCCTCGTCGGCCAGCCCGACGACCACGCCCCCGGCGTCGCTCTTGTGCGGCAGCTCGCTGGCCTGGGCCTTGAGCACCACGGGGTAGCCGATGCGCCGGGCGATGTCCACGGCCTGCTCGACATCGCCGGCGAGCTCCCCGGCGGGAATCTCCAGGCCGGCGTCCCGCAACCAGCGTTTGCCCTGGTACTCGGCAAAAATACCGTTGGCGGGAATGGCCCCGGGCAACGGTAGTTCGGCCGCCGCCAAAGCGCCGCGCCGCCCGGCGCGCAGCAGATCGGCGGCGTACTCGTCGATTCGCCGCAAGGCCCGCAGGGCTCTCTCGAGCGAACGGAACACGATGATGCCGTGTTCGCGAATGGCGGCGGCGAGCTCTTCGCCGATCGGCCAGGTATCGCCCAGGGCCACCAGGATGGCCGGTATGGCGCGATCGGCCAACGCGGGGATCATGGTTTTGGCCTTGTTGCGCTGGCCCTGCAGCGGCCCGGTGATCATGGTGAGCAGCACGCTGCCCACGCCCTCATCGGTGACGGCAACATCCAGCACCTCGCGCGCAATGTTGGGGTTGCGCATGATCACCGTGGTGTAGTCGAGCGGGTTCTCGGGCACCGCGTAGTCGGGCAACAAGGCGGTAAGGGCCGCCACGGTGGTATCGCGGAAAACCGGCAGATCCAGCCCGATGTCGTCGGCAAAATCGATAGCCAGGCTTTTGATCGCCCCCGAGCCGGTCACGATACCGGGACCGCCCGGCCGCGGCTGCGGATGGCGGGCCAGGATTGCCAGCGTATCGTAGAGTTCGTCTTGCGAATCCACCACGATCACCGCTTCGCCGCGCAGCAGGGCCACGGCGCTGGCATGATCGCCCGCCAGCGCCCCGGTGTGCGAGGCGGCGGCCTCGCGGGCGCGGGCACTGCGTCCCGGCATCAGCAGCACGATCGGCTTGCCCACGCGCCGCGCTTCGGCGGCCAGCCGCAAAAACAGGCGAGGATGCCGGATCTGCTCGGCATACACACCGATCGCGGCCGTGCTTGGATCGGCCACGAAATGTGCCACATAATCCTCCACGCCGACGCAGGCCTCGTTGCCGGTGGATGCCACCTGGGCGATCGGCACCCAGCGCGCCAACAGCGCGTCGCGCAGATTCGCCGCCATGGCGCCGCTTTGCGCCACCACCGACACGCCCCGCGCCTCTTCGAGCCGATACTGCGGCACTTGCGGCTCGAACGTGACGGGCACGCCGGCGGTAAAGCTGGTGTAGCCCATGCAGTTGGGGCCGATCAGCACCATGCCGGCGCCGCGCGCGATCGCGGCCAGTTCATCCTGCTTCGCCCGGCCGTCGTCGCCCGCCTCGGCATAGCCCGAAGCGAAGATCACCACGCCGCCCACGCCGCGCGCCGCGCAGGCGCGCACGGCATCGAGCACACCCGCCTCCGGAATGCAGAGCACCACCACGTCCACGCCTTCCGGCATGTCTTCGAGCGACTTCAGGCAACGCTTCCCGGCAATTTCGTCGCGGGTGCGGCTGATCAGATGAAGCTCGCCAGCGTAGCCGTAGCGCTCCAGGTTGGCCAACACATGGCTGCCGATCGCGGTAGGTTCGGGCGAGGCGCCGAGAATTGCGATGGAACGCGGATCCAGCGTACGCCCGAGGGCTACGGCAGCTCGCCCCCGGGACTCGGCCATGTCGGGTGTGGCGGCATGTGAATGCATGGTGGGCTCCTTTTCCCGAATTTTGTATGTCACAGATCCATTGTGGCATACAAACAATCCAATATCCAAGAATTTTTCTTGCAGAAAGGCATACTTCCCTAGGAATGATTCGGGAAAACCCCAGCGAACCATGCGCCAAGACCGGCAGAAACAGGCACCCCCATCGGCCTCGACCGCAGCGGGATCCAATCCGTGTCATGCCGCCATGCCTCATTATTTTGAATTACTCTCTGAAATCATGCGCCAGAATCTTTATATTGCATGCCACAAACATTTGGTTGTATATTTTAGGAACACATAACACTCCATCCGCCGCCGAGAGGACAACCGTGATCATCGATTCGCACGCCCACATCGTCATGCCCCCCGAAAGCTTCCGCTACATGGCGGAACTCATCGGCGGACGAGCCAACCCCTCCACCCAACCCAAGATCCCCGAAGCCTCGCTGCGCAAGCACGTCGAAGACCTCGTCCGCCTGATGGACCAAGTCGGCACCGACATCCAGTTTCTTTCACCCCGGCCCTACCTGCAGATGCATTCGATTCAGCCGGCCCGGGTCACCGAACTCTGGTCGCGCTACTGCAACGATCTCATCCATGCCGCCGTTGGCATGTTCCCCGATCGCTTCCGCGGTGTCGCCGGCCTGCCTCAGCATCGGCTGGAATGTCCTTCCGTGCGTGCCGTTGCCGAACTCGAACGCTGCGTCAACGAGCTCGGCTTCGTTGGCTGCCTGATCAACCCCGATCCCACCGAAGGCGCCGAGGCGCCACCTCCCGGCCTGGGCGACCCCTTCTGGTATCCGCTTTACGAGGCCATGACACGCCTCGACGCTCCCGGCCTCATCCATTCCGCCGGCAGCTGCCAACCGCGAGAATCCTATACGCTGAAGTTCATCAACGAAGAAAGCATCGCCGTCATTTCCCTGCTCGACCCCGCGTCTGAAGTGTTCGATCGCTTTCCCGACCTGAAGATCATCGTCGCCCACGGCGGCGGCGCGATCCCCTACCAGATGGGCCGGTTCCGCTCCTGGTCGGTGCGCAAGGGCGAGCCGGTGTCGTTCGACGAAAAGCTGCGCAGGCTGTACTTCGATACCTGCAACTACTCGCAGGATTCCCTCGAACTGCTGATCAAGGTTGCCGGCGACCGCAACGTGCTGTTCGGCACCGAGAAGCCGGGCACCGGCAGCGCCCGCGACCCCATTTCTGGCCGCGACTACGACGATCTCAAGCCTGTGATCGAGAACATCGCCTGGCTGGGCGACGAAGCGCGGCGCAATATCTTCGAATGCAATTGCCGCCGTCTGTATACGCGGGCTTTCCGCAAGGATGCGGATGCCTAGCGCCTGACTCTCGCCGCCGTGGATCGGCGGCTTCCACTTGCCGCGAACGAACCGCGGCGGTTCCGCCGGCGCAAGCCGGACTCCACCAGGAGACGATTCATGGCCATGACCCGAGAAGAAAACGACCTGCTCACCCAGGTCGATAACGGCGCCCCGATGGGCGAAATGTTCCGCCAGCACTACTGGCTGCCCGCCGTCCCCTCCAGCAAGCTGGAGGCGGGCGGCGCCCCCATGCGCATCCGGCTGCTCGGCAGCAACTACGTGGTGTTCCGCGCCGACGACGGCCGCGTCGGCTGTTTCGACGAATTGTGCCCGCATCGCAAGGCGTCGCTGGTGCTCGCCCAGAACGAAGACAACGCCCTGCGCTGCATCTATCACGGCTGGAAGTTCAGCGTCGACGGCCGGATGATCGAGGCGCCCAACCAGGTGGGAGACCAGGAGCGCTTCTGCCGGAATGTCCGCTTCAATGCCTACCGCGTGGAAGACCGCGGCGGCATCGTCTGGGTCTGGCTGGGCCGCGGCGAGACGCCGCCGCCCTTCCCCGACCTGCCCTTCACCTATCTGCCGGCCGACCAGCGCTCAGTCACCAGCCAGGAAGTTCCCACCAACTGGCTGCAGGGCGTCGAAGCCTCGATGGATTCCTCGCACGTCGGCGTGCTGCATGAATCGACCACGCAGATCACCGCCAGCGGGGGCAACCAGCGCATCAACATGACCAAGGCGCTGGCGCCGCGCATGGAATTCGAAGATCGCCCTTATGGCTATCGCTACGCCGCGTTGCGCGAAATGTCCGATCAAGGTGTCTATGCGCGCATCAATAATTTCGTGATGCCCTGGTATGGCGTGATCTGTGCGCCCGAGCCCAATGGCCCCGCCACCGTGTTCTTCTCCACGCCGGTGGACGACACCACGCACCGCGCCTGGTTCGTGCACTACAACGTGCACCGCCCGCTGGGCATGACCATCATGTCGGCCACGCCCGATGTCTGGAATTTCCCTCCGCTGCCGCCCGGCACGGCCGCCGATGGCTGGGGCCAGAACCGCGACCTGATGAAGCGCGGCCATGCCACGGGTTTCCCGCAGCACCTGGGCACCGAGGATTTCGCCATGTTCCTCAGCCAGGGCCCGATCCACGACCGCACCGACGAGCAACTGTGCTCGGCCGACGCGGCGGTGGTCAAGGTCCGGCAGCTGCTGCTGCGGTCGGTGCGCGAGTTCCTCGACGGCAAAATCCCGCACCTGGCCAACAATCCCGATTTGGACTATCGCACCGCCAATTCGGTGGGCGGCCTGCTGCGCCCCGGCGAAGACTGGCGCTCACTGGCCGCCGATGCCGCGCCCGTCGCCACGGCGGGCTGATTCTTCCGCGAGGAGACCAGACGATGCTGACCGCAGAGAAAAACGCCCAACTCACGCAAGTCGGGCCCGGCACGCCGATGGGCGAAGTCTTGCGCCGGCATTGGCACCCCTTTGCGGGTGTGGACGAACTCGAGCGCCATCCCACCAAGGCGGTGCGGCTGTTCGGCGAAGATCTCGTCGTCTACAAAGACCTCGACGGCAACTACGGCCTGCTCGATCGCCATTGCGCCCATCGCCGCGCCGACCTGAGCTACGGCATGCCGGAGGCCGGCGGACTGCGCTGCAATTACCACGGCTGGCAATACAGCGCCGAAGGCCGCTGCGTGGCCGCGCCATTCGAAGACATCGCCGACCCCAGCGGCCGTTTCCGCGATCGGATACGGCTCAAAGCCTATCCGGTACGCGCCAAGGCGGGCATGCTCTGGGCCTACCTGGGCCCGCTGCCCGCGCCGGAACTGCCCGACTGGGAGCCCTTCTCCTGGCAGAATGGCTTCGTGCAAGTGGTGTTCTCGGAGGTGCCCTGCAATTGGCTGCAAGCCCAGGAGAACTCCATCGATCCCGTGCACTTCGAATGGATGCACGCCAACTGGACCAAGCGCTTGCGCGGCGAAACCGAAGGCTTTGCCCCCACCCACCTCAAACTCGATTTCGAGGAATTCGAGCACGGCTTCATCTATAAGCGCATCACCGCCGACACCGATGAAACCAGCCCGCTCTGGACCATCGGCCGGGTCTGCCTGTGGCCCAATGGTTTCTTTCTGGGCGATCACTTCGAATGGCGGGTGCCGGTCGACGACGAGAACATGCTGAGCGTGAGCTGGTTCTTCATTCGCCTCCCGCAAGAGCGCGAGCCTTTCGTGCAGGCCCGGATCCCGTCGTGGTACTCGCCCATCCGCGACGCCAACGGCCGCTGGATCACCTCGCACATCATCAATCAGGATATCGTCGCCTGGGTGGGCCAGGGCGCCGTCACGGATCGCAGCCTCGAGAACCTCGGCGCCAGCGACCGCGGCGTCGCCCTGATCCGCCGACGACTGTTCGAAGACATCGCCGCCGTGCAGCGCGGCGAAGACCCCAAAGGGGTAATGCGCGACCCCGAACGCAATCATCAGGTACTGCTGCCCAGCGACCATCGCTGGTTCTTTCTCGACGGCCTTCCGCTCGCCGAGTTCGACCGCGAACCCAAATGGGAAAAACTGCTCTACCATTTCCTGTTCCATGCCGGGCAGCCCGATTGGGTCAAGCGCGAGTACGAGGCCGCCGCCGGCATCCGGCTGCGCGAACTCGACATCATCAACATCTGACGCCCCGCACGACGATCACAGCACAGCGCACCACCGCTTCCCGCGATGGATGCCCCTACCTTCCACAGGAATCGTTCATGTCCGAACCCCTCGTCACCTATGAACTCGACGGCCGTATCGCCCTGATCGGCTTGAACCGCCCCGATAAGCGCAACGCCATCAACGACGCCGCCGTAGACGAACTCCGCGCGGCGGTGCAACGCGCCGGCGACGAAGCCGACGTCGGCGTGCTGTACGGACACGGCAACAACTTCTGCGCCGGCCTGGATCTTGCCGAAGCACTGGCCCGCGCCACCGGCGACAAGCCCCGCCCAAGGCGCGGCAAGCGCCATAACTGGCATGAGGTGTTCGACGTCATCGCCCGAGGCCCCATCCCTTATGTGGCGGCTCTGCACGGCGCGGTGGTCGGCGGCGGCCTGGAACTGGCCTGCGCCGCGCACATCCGCGTCTGCGACGAGTCCACCTTCTTCGGCCTGCCCGAGGCGCAGCGCGGCATCTTCGTGGGCGGCGGCGGCACGGTGCGGATCCAACGCATCATCGGCTACTCGGTGATGGCCGACATGATGCTCACCGGTCGCCTGCTCACCGCCGCCGAGGCCGAGCGGGTGCACATCGTCCGCTACATCGTGCCCGACGGCCAGCGCCTGGACAAAGCCCGCGAGCTCGCCGCCCGCATTGCCGAGAACACCCACGACACCAACTGGCGCATCACCAACGTGCTGCCGCGCGTGAACGACCTCTCGCACGAAGACGGCCTGTTCATGGAATACCTGAATTCCAACCTGCAGCGCCCCCCGGAGGCCGCCGAACGCCTGCGCGACTTCGTTGAAAAGCGCGCCAAGCCGCTCGTTCCTCCCGGCGAGAAATAACCCCTGAGCCGACACCCATGATCCAACCCGACTCCCTGCTCGCCGCCGTCGGCAAAGACGCCAAAGCCGCTGCGCTGGCCCATGTCGACGCGGCCGCGCGCGCCGCCGCCGAGATCCCCGACATTCCCCCCGATACGCCGCTGCGGCCCATCCACCGCGCCGGCATCATCGGCGCCGGCACCATGGGCGGCGGCATCGCGATGTCGCTCGCCAATGCCGGCATCCCCTCCATCCTCATCGATCAGTCCGCCGAAGCCCTTGAACGCGGGCTGCAGCGCATCCGCGACAACTACGCCGGCAGCGTCAAGCGCGGCCGGCTCACGCAAGCGGTGGTCGACCAGCGCCTGGCCCTCATCCGGGGCGCCACCGCGCTGGAGTCGCTGTCCGACGTGGACCTGGTGATCGAAGCGGTGTTCGAAGACCTCGCCCTCAAGCAGGAGATCTTCCGCCAGCTCGACCGCATCTGCAAACCCGGGGCCATCCTGGCCACGAATACTTCCGGCCTCGACGTCGACCAGATCGCCGCCGTCACCACGCGCCCTCAGGACGTGGTGGGCGCCCACTTCTTCAGCCCCGCCCACGTACAAAAGCTGCTGGAAGTCGTCCGCGCCGCCCACACCGCGCCCGAGGTGATCGCGACCCTCATGGACCTCGGCCGCCGCCTGGGCAAGATCTCGGTGCTCTCCCGCATCTACCCCGGCTTCATCGGCAACGCTTTGTTCCGCAATTACACCCGCGAGGCCCACTTTCTGCTCGAAGAAGGCGCGCTGCCCCACGAAGTCGACGCCGCCCTCACCCGCTTCGGCTATGCCATGGGCATCTTCGCGGTGCACGACCTCGCCGGCAACGACGTGGGCTATCAAACCCGCAAGGCGCAGATCGCCACGCGCCCCAACGATCGCCGCTACAACGACATCATCCTGCATTTGTGCGACCTGGGCCGCCTGGGCCAAAAAACCGGCAAGGGCTGGTATCGCTACGAAAAAGGCGACCGCACGCCGCATCGCGATCCCGAGGTGGAACAATTCATCATCGATTACTCCGCCAAGCTGGGCATCGAGCGCCGCCCGATCTCCGACGACGAAATCCTCAAGCGCTGCCTGTTCGGCATGATCAACGAAGGCGCCCGCCTGCTCGAACAGGGCATTGCCTTGCGCGCCAGCGATATCGACATCGTCTACATCACGGGTTATGGCTTTCCCAGACAGCACGGCGGGCCGATGTATCTTGCCGACCGCCTGGGGCTGGACAAGGTGTACGCCGACATCCAGCGCCTGCACCGGGAGCAGGGCGGCAGCTACTGGGAACCGAGCCCGCTGCTGGCCCGGCTGGCGCGCGAGGGTGGGCGGTTCGCGGATCTCTGATCCCGCCGGGCCTCATCGAGCAGGGCGTGCTTGACGTCCCACGCTTTGCCGCGCCGCAAGGCCTCGGGCGCGATCACATACCAGCTCTCGTCGCACACCACGCTGATCGGCGAGAGCCGGTGCAGCACGCCATCGGCGACGTCCCGATCGTCGAACGGACTGCGCGCCAAGGCGATGCCATGGCCGTGCCGCGCGGCTTCGATCATCACCGCCTGGGAGTCGAACCACAGCGTTCTGGCCACCTCGTCCAGATGGTGGCCGACGGCTTCGAACCACGATCGCCAATCTCCCGGCGCATGCTCCAGCTGGAGCAGGGGATACCGCAGCAGCGCCTGCGGCGATGGATCCCGCTCGGACACCAGGCCCGGCGCCGCCACCGGAAACAGCTCCGCCGTCAATAATCGGTCGAACGAAAACTGCGGCGCATGCTCGTAGGTGCGAATCGCGAGATCGCATTGCGTGAAAAGCTCGGGCAGCGGTTTGATGGCGGTCGTGATCTCGATCTCGATACCGGGCACCCGCTCATGCAAAAGCGCCAATCGGGGCACCAGCCATTTCAGGGCGAGATTGGGATAGGCGGCGATGCGCACGCGGCCCGCGCGCTGATCCCCTCGCAACTGCCCGGAGACTTCGGCAATGCTATCGAACGCCACTTTCAAGGGCGGCAGCAGGGCTTCGCCTTCTCGCGTCAGTTCCAGCGAGTTCTTGCCGCGCTGGAACAGCGCAAAGCCGAACCATGCCTCCAGTACCTTGACCTGTTGACTGACGGCGGACGCGCTGACGTTCAGCTCTTTGCCCGCCTGGGCAAAGTTGCAATACCGCGCGGCGGCTTCAAATGCACGCACCGCGTGTAGGGGCGGAAGCCGCCGCGCGCTCCGCCGAACCCTGTCCGCCATCGCGTTCTCCGTTTTTGTTCAGGCTCCCGGCCATGCACCCAGCCCTGCTTGCCCTCCCCTCCAATTCGTTGGGGCCGGCATCATTTACGCGGCTGCGGGATTCACCCATTATAGAAAGCCACTCTCCACGGTTCTTGCTGCCGACTTCAAAAGGAAATTCGCGCTCCCATGAATATCGAACCCCTAGGCCCCATCGGCGCCGAAATCACCGGCATCGATATCAGCCGCCCCCTCCCGGCGGAAGATGCACGCCGACTGGCTCGCGCCTGGTACGACCATCTCGTGCTGGTCTTCCGCCGCCAGCCGCTCACCGATCACCAGCTCGCGGCGTTCAGCAAGAACTTCGGCGAGCTGGAGATCTCTCCCATTCCCGAGGTGCTCAAGGGCGGGGCCCACGTTCCCGACACGCCAGAGATCGCGGTGGTGTCGAACGTGGTCGTCGATGGCATTCCCATCGGCGGGCTGGGAGACGCCGAGGCTCACTGGCATACCGATATGTCCTACCTGGCCTCGCCGCCGCCAGGCTGCCTGCTGCACGCCCTGGTACTGCCTCCGGATGGCGGCGATACCTGGTTCACCAATATGTACCTTGCCTACGAAGCCCTGCCCGCGTCCCTGAAAACGCGCATCGACGGGCTGGAGCTCAACCATGATTCCAGCACGACCAGCACCGGCGAGCCCAGGCGCGGTTTCCAAGCGGTTACCGACGTGCGGCAGGCTCCAGGTGCGCGCCACCCATTGGTGCTCACGCACCCGGGCTCGGGCCGGAAGGCGCTGTATCTTGGGCGCCGGCTCAACGCCTGGATCGTAGGGCTCCCCGTCGCCGAGAGCGACGCCTTGCTCGACGAGCTTTGGGGATATTGCGCCAGGCCGGAACATCTTTACCGGCACCGATGGTCGGATCGCGATCTCGTGATGTGGGACAACCGCTGCACCATGCATCGCCGGGATGCCTGGACGCCGGGAGCTCACCGCACCCTGCATCGGGCTCAACTCAAAAATATGACGCTGTAAACCGAAAGATCGGAGGAGATCATGGATTCGCACCCCCATACCCCACGGCAGTTCCCGTATCAGGCGGCTGAACCCGCACAGCCACCGCGCCGACCCCGCTCTCAGCGGCGCCGGCTTCTCCAGGCCGGCTGTGCCTCGCTGGCGCTGACTCTTGCGACCACCTGGGGCACCGCGCAGGCGGCCTACCCGGACAAGCAGGTTCGCATCGTCGTTGGCTTTCCCGCGGGAGGTGGCGTGGACGGTGTAGCCCGGGCTTTGGCCGAGAGGCTAAGCAGTCAGTTGGGACAATCCTTCATCGTCGAGAACAAACCGGGCGCCGCGGGCACCATCGCGGCCGACTTCGTCGCCAAGGCGGCGCCCGACGGCTATACGCTGTATATGTCGGAGACGGCCTTCCTCATCGCACAGATCGTCATGCCGGCGGTCAAGCTCGATGCCGAACGGGATTTCGAGGCCGTCGGCAGCATCGGCGTGCTGCCCCTGATGCTGGCAGCCAACCCCAAACTGCCGGTCAAGACCACGGAAGAATTGATCGCCCTCCTCAAGAACAATCCCGGCAAGTTCAGCTATGGCTCCGCCGGCGTCGGCACGCCCCACCATTTCATCTTCGAAATGTTCGCCCAAAAGAGCGGCGTCGACGTGCCCCATGTTCCCTACAAAGGCGGCGCCCCCATGCTGCCGGATCTGGTCGAAGGCCGTATCGAACTCGGCATGCTGAGCTCCGCGGTGGCCGCGCCGCTGGTCAAGGATGGACGCCTGGTCGCGCTGGCGGTGACGACCGCGCAACCGGTCAGCAACCTGCCGGGCGTCCCGCCGTTGTCCGAGACTTTGCCCGGCTTTGACGCCGCTTCCGTGTTCTTCATGCTCGCTCCCAAAGGCACCCCCGGCGACGTCATCAACACACTCAACACCGCCCTGCAAACCGCGGTGCGCGATCCCGCCTTCCAGAAAGTGCTCGAAACCCAGGGAGCCTTGCCCATGAGCGACACCCCTGCGGAACTGCGGCAAACCATCCGGGCCGAAGCCGCCCGCTGGCAGGAAATCGCCCAGGGCGCCGGGCTCGCCCCGCAGGCGTCCACGGGGGCGCCATGAACGCGCCGGGCCGCCCCAAGCGTGAATCCTCCCTCGGGGAGGAAGGCGCGCAGCGACTGGAGGGCACCGCCAACGCGCCGGGCCGCCCCAAGCGCGAATCCTCCCTCGGGGAGGAAGGCGCGCAGCGACTGGAGGGCACCGCCAGCACGCCAACCATCCAAAACGTCAGGGTGCGGCGAGTCGGCATTCCCCTGAACCGGCCCTACTGGAGCATGATCTCCACGCTGCACGCCCTGGATACCCTGGTGGCCGAAGTCCGGCTCGAAGATGGCGGCATCGGCTACGGTGAAGCCGCCATCGTCAACGGCTACACCTCCGAAACCCTGGAGGAGGGCTGGCGGTTCTGCCGGCAACAAGCGGCCGGCCTGCCCGGCCTCGCCGTTCGCGACGCCATTCTGAGGCTGGCCCCCCATCGCCACGAGCAGTCCCACGGCGTCAGCTGCCTGGTCACCGCCATGGAAATGGCCGCGCGCCACCCCTTGCTGGAACCTATCGCCGCAGAACGCCGGATACCCGTGGTTGGCGGCGTGCAGGCGCACGACGCCCAAGGCCTGCTGAGCGAGGTGGAGCGGCTGATCAGCCTTGGCTACCGGACCCTGAAAATGAAGGTCGGCGGCGATGTGCGCACCGACCTGCGCAACGTCAGGCTGGCCCACGAACTGGCCCAAGGCCGCGCGATTCTGCGGCTGGACGCGAACCAGGGCTTCACGCCCGACGACGCCTGCCGCTTCGCCGCGCAGCTACCCCCCGAAGGTATCGAGCTCTTCGAGCAAGGCAGCACGGCGGGCGACTGGCAAGCCGCCATCGCCATCCGCGCGTCCAGCACCGTTCCGACGATGCTGGACGAATCCATCTTCGATCTTTCCGACATCGATCGCGCCGCCGAGCTGGGCGCCGCGCCGCTCATCAAACTGAAACTGGTCAAATGCGGCGGCATCGAAGCCCTGGTCGAGAGTCTCGCGCACATCCGGCGGCTCGGCATGGATACCGTCCTGGGCAACGGCGTGGCCTCCGATATCAACAATTGGATGGAAGCCTGCGTCGCTCATGCTCATGTGGAGCGCACAGGCGAAATGAATGGCTTCACGCGGCTGGAGACCGGGCTGCTGACCGAGCCGCTGGCCATCGAGCAAGGTTGTCTGGTCATTCCGGCGGGCTATTACCCGACGGTGGACGCCGACATCCTGGATCGCTACACGATCGAGGCCAAGTCATTCGGCTGAGCGCCCTCTCCTGCATGGCGAGGGCGGGCCGGGCGCCGTCCGCGCGGCGCCGGGGGCTCGTTCGGATAGTGGCGAAGACGCACCGGCCAACGGGCCGCAATGCTTTGCCCCGGCTCAATCGCCCGCGGTGAACTCCTCGGCGCGCGCCAGGAGTTTATCCACCATTGCCGCCAACTGATAAAGCTCATCCTCGCTGAAAGGCTCGAGCAAAAACGCCGCCTGCTGCTCGGAGTGCGGCGCTATTTCCTGGAACAATCGTTGCCCGGAGTCGGTGAGCCATAACAAGCTGCGCCGGTGATTCTCGGGATCCCGCTCGTCGCGCAAACGCCCCGCCTTGCGCAGGCCGGTGACCGCGCGGCTGATGTTCATGGGATGCAGGCCGGTGAGCGCGGCGATGTCTTGCGAGGCGATGCCCGGCCGGTTGGCCAGCACTACGATGGTGCGCCATTCGGTCAGTGTGATCGCATGCTGCTTGGCGAACTTGCCGAAGAATGGGCGAGTGAGCAGATTGGTGAGCTTGAGCAAGCGGAACCCCACCATCTCGGGCGTGAGCGGCGGCCGCCGGGTCATGGTGGTTTGCGGCACTGGTTTGGCCGCCAACTTGGCCGCCGATTTGCCTGGCGCGGCGGCGCGATCAGCGGAGGAAGCTGCGAACGTAGATGCGGAACGGGACATGGCAACAGGAAAAAAATCGAACGCCAACCAAGACATGGCAACCACGCCATGATGCCAGACGAGGACCACCGCCTCGACACCCGACGAACGTTAACGGGATGATACACAGCGCCAGCCGCTGCTTTCTCGCCTGAAAGGGCGGTTCTCGGGATTATCCCTAGCGCGGGTAAACCCTGTTGCTGGCATTCCGATTTCTCAATAATATTTGTTATTGAGAAATAGAGAAACCAAATATCCCATCAAAGACCGGGCTCGTCCAGCCCCTTCAGGAGACCTCCATGCATTCCAAGCTCGTCAAGGCGCTCCGCCGCCACTTCGGCGGTACACTCGCCGGCATTCTCGCCACCGCGGCCGTCGGCTTCACCGGCACCGCCCTAGCCAATCCCGCCCCACTCTATGCCGAACTGCCGGCCGCCGTGCAGAAGGCCGGCGAGATCTCCGTCGTCGCCGACATCATGGCGCCCTACCGCATCATGGGGGAAGACGGCCGCACCCTGATCGGCCTGGAAGCCGACCTGATCAAGGCGTTGGAACCCCTGCTGGGCGTGCCCTTGACAACCACCATCGTCGCCAACGGCCCGGCGGTATTCACCGGCATCGACACCGGCCGCTACGACATTTCCTTTGGCCCCGCCCTGGCCACCGCGGAGCGCGAAAAGCGCTACGACATGATTCCCTGGCTGCTCAGCGAACCCGCCTTCGTGCTGCCGGTGCGCCATGGCCTCAAAACCGAAAAGCTCACCGACCTCTGCGGCAAGCGCATCTCGGTGATGTCCGGCTCGGCCGCGATCCGCGAAGTGGAAGCCCTGGACAAGCGTTGTGCCGAAACCGGCCTGAAATCCGTCGAGCAGGTGCTGATGCCCGACCAGAACTCCACCCTGCTGGCGGCGCAGTCGGGGCGCTCGGATGCATTCTCCATGCAGCTCGCGGCGGCCCTGCATCTGCTCAAGACACGCCCCGATGAGTTCTGGGTCCAGACCGATGATGCCAAGCAGCTCACGGTACTGAACCTGGGCATGATTCTGCGGCACGATTCCCCGCTGTCGCCGGTCATGGCCAAGGCCATGCAAACCCTGATGGACAACGGCGAATATGGCCGCATCCTGGAGCAATACGGGCTTCGGCAGGCCGCGGTGCCGGCCATCCGCCTCAACATCCATTCCCAGCCCCGCTGAGTCCAGGCCACCATGTCCAGCCTTCCCATGACCCCCGACTCGCTTCCGCCCTCGCCGCACGCCGCCGACGATGTGGCCCAGGCCCGCTACCCGGTGGGGCCGGCGCGCCGGCTGGCCAGCGTTGCCCTGGCCATCGTCGCCCTGGGGCTGGCCTGGTTCCTCATCGGCAATCCGCGCTTCGAGTGGCCGGTGGTGGCCAACTATCTATTCGCGCCCGCCGTGCTCGAAGGCCTGGGCGTTACCTTGCTGCTCACCGTGATCGGCATGGTGGTGGGCACCTTGGTAGGCACCATCGCCGCCCTGCTGCTGATGAGCGACTACCGCCCGGGCCGCTGGGCCGCCAATACCTATCTTTGGGCGTTTCGGGCCACGCCGCTGATGATCCAGCTGCTGTTCTGGTACAACCTGGCCTACCTACTGCCGACCATCAGCATCGGCCTGCCTTTTGCGGAACCCTGGGTGCAGTGGCGCACCATCGACGTCATCAGCCCCTTCACCGCCGCCATCCTCGGGCTGGGGCTGGCCGAGGGCGCCTACATGGCCGAAATCATGCGCGCCGGCCTGTTGTCGGTCGACCAGCGCCAGCACGATGCCGCCAAGGCCATCGGCATGACGCCGCGGCAGTCGTTCTTCCGCATCATCGTGCCGCAAGCCATGCGCTTCATCATTCCGCCCACCGGCAACCAGGTCATCAGCATGGCCAAGGCCACCGCCCTGGTCAGCGTGATCGCGATGAACGATCTGCTGTTCGCGGTGCAAAGCATCTACAACCGTACCTACGAGATCGTCCCGCTGCTGCTGGTCGCCGTGTTCTGGTACCTGGTGGTGATCACCTGCCTTTATGCCGTGCAATCGCGGCTCGAGCGCCACTACGCCAGGGGCCACCAGCGGATCGCCGCCACCGTCGAAGCGCCCACCGCCTGAGAAAGCATCATCATGTCCATCAGCCAAGAAATCCCGGTTCGCCGCAAAGTCCTGCGCGCCGTCAATGTCAGCAAACGGTATGGCTGCTACGTGGCGCTCGATAAGGTCAACCTCGACGTCCACGAAGGCGAGGTCGTTGCCGTCATCGGCCCCTCGGGATCGGGCAAATCCACCCTGGTCCGCTGCATGCATCAGCTCGAAAGCATCGAGGGCGGCGCCATCTACCTCAACGACGATCTGCTCGGCTTCCGCCGCAACGGCGATACCCTGCGAGCGCTAGACGCCCGCGCCGTGGCGCGCCAACGCCGCAACCTCGGCATGGTGTTCCAGCAGTTCGTGCTGTTTCCCCACATGACCGCCGCCGAGAACATCATGGAAGGCCCGGTACGCGTACTCGGCGACGACACCTCCAGCGCGCGCAAACTGGCCGAGCACCTGCTGCGCCGCGTCGGCCTGGGCGATAAGTTCGACGCCTATCCACCACAGCTCTCGGGCGGGCAACAGCAGCGCGTTGCCATTGCCCGCGCGCTGGCCATGCGGCCGCAGGTACTGCTGTTCGACGAGCCCACCAGCGCCCTCGACCCCGAACTGGTCGGCGAAGTCCTGAACGTGGTGACCGACCTCGCCCGCGCGGGCAAGACCATGGTGGTGGTCACCCACGAGATCGGCTTCGCCCGCGAGGCCGCCGACCGGGTGGTGTTCATGGAAAGCGGCCGCATCGTCGAAGAGGGGGCCGCGCGCGAAACATTGGCCAACCCGCGCACCGAACGCCTCCGCGCCTTTCTGTCGCGCGTGATGTAGTCGTTTTTTTGCCCCATCAATAACAATCGATAATGAAACTGGAAAATCCATGACCCGACAAATCAGATACCTATCGCCCACCGGGGTGCTGGGCGTCGGCTTCTCCGAAGATCATTTCCTGGCCGCCCTGGAGCGCGACATCGCCTTCATCGGCTGCGACGCCGGCTCCACCGACGGCGGCCCGGCCAACCTGGGCGGTAATATGCCCTTCTTCTCCCGCGGCGCCATCAAGCGCGACCTGCGCATCCTGCTCAAGGGCGCCCGCGGCATCGACGTGCCGCTCATGATCGGCTCCTGCGGCGGCAGCGGCGGCGACTGGAACCTCAACTGGGTCTGGGAGATCGTGCAGGAGATCGCCAGCGAAGAGAAGCTGCATTTCAAGACCGCCCTCATTGCCTCGGAGCCGGACCGCGAGCTGCTGCTGGCCAAGTATCGCGCCGGACGCTTCCGCGCCCTGGAACCCGCGCCCGACATCGACGAGGACACCCTGCGCGACGCCGACCACATCGTGGCCATGATGGGCGCCGAGGCCTACCAGGAGGCGCTGGCCAACGGCGCCCAGGTGATCCTCGCCGGGCGCTCCACCGACGCCGCCATCTTCGCCGCGATTCCCGTCGCGCGGGGGTTCCCGCCCGGCCTGTGCTGGCATGCGGCCAAGATCATGGAGTGCGGCGGCGCGGCGGTGGTCACCATGAACAAGCCCGAGGGCATGCTCTGCACGATCACCGATGATTATTTCGAGCTGGAGCCGGTGAGCCCGGAGCAGCGCTGCTCGCCCTTGAGCGTGGCCGCGCACGCCCTGTACGAAACCGGCGACCCTTACCTGATGCGCGAGCCGGGCGGCGTGATGGATCTGACCCATGCCCGCTACGAGGCCTCGGGCGAGCGCATGGTGCGCGTCTGGGGCAGCGAATTCCGCCCCGAACCCTACACCGTCAAGCTGGAGGGCGCCACGCGGATCGGCTATCGGGCGATGGTGCTGGGCGGCGTGCGCGACCCCGTGATCCTGGGCCAGTTCGACAGCTGGTTCGGCGGCCTGCAGGATCGCATCCGCGAGAACATCGAAGCGGTGTACGGACAATCGATGGCCGGCCAGTATCGCATCGATTTCAAATTGTATGGCCATAGTGGCGTGCTGGGGCCGCGCGAACCCGATCTCGGGCGCACGCCGCACGAGGTGGGCGTGCTGATGGTCACGCTGGCCGACACCCAGGAAGTGGCCTACGCCATTGCCGGCCAGGCCGCGCACATGGTGCTGCATCATGCCGTGCCCGAATGGCAGGGCCTGGTGTCCAACCTGGCCTTTCCGATCGCGCCGCACTTCTGGAGCCTGGGGCCGGCTTATCAATTCGTGCTCAATCATGTGGTCGAGCTCGACGACCCCCTGGAACTGCACCGTTTCCGCTACGAGGAGATCTGATCATGGCCCGCCTGCGCGACCTCGCGAAGCTCATCCGCACCAAGAATGCCGGCCCCTTCCAGCTCACGATGGACATCATGTTCCCCGATGCCCCCACCTACCGCCATGTCGCGGACAGCGGCGTGGTGTCGGTGGCGCTGATCGCCGGGATGTTCAAAGTGGCTCCGGGCCAGGTCAAGCTGTTCCACTACGACCCGGCCAACGCGATCAAGATCACCATTCCCCGCCAGGTCACCTCGGGCGATCCCGCCGATACCGATCTGTTCGGCGGCCAGCAGTTCGCACCGCTGACCGACGTGGAGGTGCCGGACTTCCCAGCGCCACGACACGCCTGAAGGCAGGCCGGCTGCCGTTTCGTTTTCGACCCTGGTGGATCGCCGCGACAAGCCGCTTCCGCCACCTTTCTCGACATTCATCATGAACAAACCGATTCTGCGTGAACTGGTGACCGACGCCACGGCCTGGAAGGGCCCCGATCTGCAGCACGATACCTCCTGGATCTACCAGCTCTCGGCGGACGATGTCGCCGAACTCGAACAGGCCGGCCGCCAGGCCGCCGCCGCCGGCCTGCGCTGGGGCCGGTTCGACAAGGCCGGCTTCCCGCTGCCGGGACTCCAAGCCAAGCTGGCCGACATCGACCATCAGATCCGCCACGGCCGGGGCTTCGTGCTGATCCGCGGCCTGCCCGTGCAACGCTACGACGCCGACCAGGCCAGGATGTTGTACTGGGGGCTGGGGGTACACCTGGGCACCGTCATTTCGCATAATGTCCAGGGCGATACGCTTGCGCCGGTGACCGACCTGGCCCTGAAAAACGACGACCCCAACCGCCGCAACAACACCACCAACCAATTGCTCGATCCGCACACCGACCTGGCCGACGTGGTGGCCCTGCTCTGCATCGAGAAGGCGCGCGAGGGCGGCATGAGCAGCCTGGCCAGTTCGGTGGCGATCCACAACGAGATTCTCGCCCATCATCCCGAGTACCTCGACGTACTGTACGAAGGCTTTTATCACGACTATCGCGGCTACGGCCCCAGCGGCGATCCCAACGAAGTCACCGCCACGCCGATCCCGGTGTTCGAGTACAACAATGGCAGGGTCAATTGCGCCTTCGCCAAGAAGATCATCGAGACCGGCGCCCGCAAGCGCGGGGTGCCGCTCACGCCGCTGCAGCAGGCGGCCATCGACACCGTGCACGAACTAGCGATCCGCGACGACATGCGCATCGACATGATGCTGGAGCCGGGCGACATCCAGATCATCAACAACTATATGACACTACATTCCCGAACCCACTACATCGATCATGACGATGGCCGCAAGCGCTACCTGCTGAGAATGTGGATCAACCTGCCCGATAGCGTCCAGCTGTCGCCCGACTTCGCCCGGTTCGTGCGGCGCGGCATTCCCGGGCGCGCCGCCGGCACGGCCGGCGTGCGCGCCGAGGAGGCCTCGGCATGACCTCCTCCGTCAGCCCCATCGCCGCGGATAATGCCGCCGCGCATACCGCCCATCAAGCCCTCCATGATGCCGCCGGCAACGGCGCCAGCGGGGGCCATGCAAGCCGCGAGGCGCCCCGCACGCAGGCGAATCCGGCCCCGCCGCTTCCGGTCACCGCCCGCCTGGCGGAGTTCGCCGCCGGCCTGAGCTTTGCCGATCTGCCGCCGGCCGTGGTCGAGCGCACCAAGCTGCTGCTGCTCGATCTCGCCGGCATCATCGTGCGCTCGCAGGACTTCGACTCCACGCTCAGCATGAAGCGCGCGCTGCGCGCCTTGCAAAGCGATCGCGGCACCATCCGCGTGCTGGGCTGCGACGAGCGCTGGACCCCGCAGGCCGCCGCCCATCTGGCCGGCGCCGCCGGGCACAGCATGGACTTCGACGACACCCACGCGCGCGCCCAATTGCACCCCGGTACCCCGGTGATCGCCGCGGCCCTGGCCGCGGCGCAGATGACCGGCGCGAGTTCGCGGCAATTGCTGACCGGCATCGTCGCCGGCTACGAAGTGATGATCCGCGTTGCGCTGGGCGCGGTGGCCCTCGCCCACTCCGAGCGCGGTTTTCATCCCACGGCCACCGTCGGCGTGTTCGGTGCCGCCGCCGCCGCCGGCAATATCCTGGGGCTCTCCGCCGAGGCCATGGGCCATGCTTTCGGCACCGCCCTCAGCCAGTCGGCCGGCACGGGGCAATTTGCCGTCAACGGTGCGTGGACCAAGCGTTTTCATGTCGGCTATGCCGCCAGCGGCGGACTGACCAGCGCGGTTTTCGCCAGCCAGGGCTATACCGGCGCCACCCAGGCCTTCGAAGGCCGCGAAGGTTTCTTCAACGTCTACTCGCCGCGGCCGCAACCCGAGCTGGCGCTGCAAGGCCTGGGCCAGACCTGGGAACTGCTCGACACGGGCATCAAGCCTTATCCGTGCTGCCGGGGCATTCATGCGCCGCTCGACGCCCTGGCCCTGCTGCAGAACCGCCATGCCCTGGCCGCCGCCGACGTCGCCCGGCTGCGGGTCGGCATGGCCCAACGCAGCATCCATGTGGTGGGCGAACCCCAGGACCGCCGCCGCCAGCCACGCAACATCGTGGACTGCCAGTTCTCCACCCATCTCTGCATGGCGGTCGCGCTCAAGCATGGCCGCCTGGGCTGGAACGACTACGAGCCCGCCTTGCGTGACCCCGAGATCTTCGAGCTGATGCAACGCATCGAAGTATTCCACGATGCGGACTGCGAAGCCAATTTTCCCATCGCGTTCTCCGCCGTCGTCGAGGTCATCACTCATCGCGGCGAGGTGTTTCGCGAGTTCGTCCGCGCCCCCCAGGGCGAGCCCGACACCATGCCTGACGCCGCCGCCCTGCGCCGGAAATTCAGCCAGCTGGTCACGCCCGCGCTGGGCGCGCAGGGCGAAGCCCGCCTGTTCGACACCATCATGGCCCTGGATCGCGATCAGCCCGCAGCGGTGCTGTTCGCGACTTAGAACCAGAAATCGGGCTCTCTCCGGCCAGGCAAAAGCCCCCACGCTTGCCGCTGACGCGGCGGCGCTGCCCCCCAGGGGGGCTGTCCCGCCTTGGGGCGGCCCGGCGGCGGGACGAAGGCCCCCACGCTTGCCGCTAACGCGGCGGCGCGCTGCCCGGCGGACGCACACAAGCGGTCCGCGCTGCTCTACAATAAGCCGACATTACTGTTGATGAATCAACAATAATGTCACCACCACGGCCAGGATGCCGCGCCCACACCACACGGAGGCTTTGATCATGGATATCGCCCAAAACCCTCAAACCGAACGCGAGCTGCGAGTGCAACTGGCGGCGTGTTATCGCATCTTCCACATGCTGGGCTGGACGGAGATGATCTACAACCACATCACCATGCGGGTGCCCGGCCCCGATAAACACTTCCTGATCAACCCCTTCGGCCTGCACTACAGCGAAGTCACGGCGTCCAACCTGATCAAAATCGATATCCACGGCAACCCGCTGCACGATACCGAATATCTGGTCAATCCGGCGGGCTTCACCCTGCATTCGGCCATCCATGGCGGTATCCCCGACGCCCACTGCGTGATGCACACCCACACCACCACCGGTTGTGCCGTGGCCAGCGCCGACAGCGGCCTGTCGCCCGACAACTTCTATTCCGCGCAGCTCTACGGCCGCGTGGCTTATCACGAGTTCGAAGGCATCACCGTCCACGCCGACGAGGGGCCCCGCGTGGTCCGATCGATCGGCAACAAGCCCGCGGTGATCCTGCGCAACCACGGCCTGCTGAGCTGGGGCCATACGATCCCGATGGCGTTTTCCATCCTCTGGACGCTGCAGCGCGCCTGCGACATCCAGGTGGCGGGCGCCGGCCTCGGCCCCACACGCCCGGTTTCCGAGGCGGTGCAGCGCAAGTGCGAGGAGGATGCCATGCAGTTCAATCCACGTTATGGTGCCGGCAACGACGTTTTTGCCGCGCTGGTGCGGCAGGTCAATCGCATCGACGACTCCTATCGCCTATAACCCGGACACCACCATGAAGATTTGCATCTACGGCCTGGGCGCCATCGGCGGCCTTATCGCCGCCCGCCTCGCCAACCAAGGCATCGACGTCTGCGCGGTGGCGCGCGGCGCCACCCTCGAGGCCTTGCGCCGCGACGGCCTGACCCTGATCGAAGGCCTCGCCGACCAACCCATGCGCCGCCAGTTCAATATTCGGGCATCGGACGATCCCGCCGAGCTCGGCGTGCAGGATGTCGTGGTGGTGTCGGTGAAGGCCACCGCCATGCCCGCCGTCGCCGCCGGCATCGCCCCTCTGCTCGGCCCCGATACCACCGTGCTGTCCACCATGAACGGCGTACCCTGGTGGTTCTTCCACGGCATGGATCCGGCGCTGGCCAAGCTGCGGCTCGACACCCTCGACCCCGACGGCCGGATCGCGGCGGCGATTCCCGCCGAGCGGGTGGTCGGCACCGTCACCCACCTGTCGGCCGCCAACCAGGGTCCCGGCGTCGTGCGCCACGTGGCGGGCAACGGCATCCTGGTTGGCGAGCCCTCGGGGGGCGCCCAGACGCCTCGCAGCCAGGCCATCGTGGCCGTCCTGCGCCAGGCGGGATTCGAGATCGGCGAGTCCGCCAGTATCCAGCAAGACATCTGGTACAAGCTCTGGGGCAACATGACGGTCAATCCGGTCTCGGGGCTCACCGGCGCCACCACCGATCAACTGCTGGACGACGACTACGTGCGGCACTTCATGTCGCGCTGCATGCGCGAAGCCGCCGCCATCGGCGGCCGCATCGGCATCACCATCGACAACGATCCCGAAGAACGGCACCAGGTCACGCGCCGCCTGGGCGCCTTTCGCACCTCGATGCTGCAAGACGTCGAGGCCGGCAAACCGGTCGAGCTCGACGCGCTGGTCGGCGCCGTGCTGGAGATCGCCCGCCAGGTGAACGTAGAGGCGCCCAACATCGAGGCGCTCATGGGGCTGAGCCGTCTGCACGCCCATCTGCGCGGCCTGTATCCCGCCTATCTGCCTGGCGCCAACACCAGCGCCTGACGCCGCCCGCCGGGCCGGCCACGCGCCAACACGAAGTTTCGACACCGTGAAGAACCCCGGCCTCCCGGCCGGCGTCCTTCACGCCGACGGAGACGGAGGGCTACAATCCCGATTGCAGCGGCGCCCCCGCCCCCCCAATCCGGACGTTAAACCCATGTTGACCACGCGCCCAAGCGCAGGCCTCGTCTTGGACGCGGCCAGGCGAGGCAACCCTTTGCCGGCACCAGTAGCCTTTCCTCACCGATCCCTCGGGCCTGTCGCCCGTCGTCTCCGCCCGAACACCAGCCGTCTCAGATCACGTCGTGCCGGCCTGCGGTCAGCCCTGGCGGCCCTGCTGCTTGGCGCTTCGGCCTCGGCAGTCGCCGCCGACGCCCCCATCGCGCACGAGATCGACCCGGCGGCGGCAACAGTCGCCCGTGAGGATGCGGTGCTGGACCCCGCCATGGCCGATCGCATGCTGGCCTGTACGGCCTGCCATGGCGCCGAAGGCCGGGCCGGCGCCGATGGCTACTACCCACGGATCGCCGGCAAGCCAGCCGGCTACCTCTATCAGCAGTTGGTGAATTTTCGCGACGGCTACCGGCACTACGAGCCCATGGCCTTGCTGTTGCGCCAATTGCCCGACAGTTATCTTCACGATATCGCGCGGTACTTTTCCAACCAACATCCGCCCTACCCGCCGCCCGAGCGCACGCCAACCACGCCACAGCAATTGCAGCGCGGCGAAACCCTGATGTTCTCCGGCGATCCCGCGCGCGAGCTGCCGTCGTGCGCCACCTGTCATGGCGCCGACCTTGCCGGCAGCACCCCCGACATTCCGGGGCTGCTGGGCCTACCGCGCGACTACCTCACGGCCCAGCTTGGCGCCTGGCAGGGCGGCACACGCCGTACGCCGGAACCCGACTGCATGGCAACGGTCGTTGCCCGCCTGGCGCCCGCCGATCTGGCTGCCGTCACGGCGTGGCTATCGCATCAGCCGGTGCCCGGCGACTATCGCCCCGCCGCCGCGCCGCCGCCCGATCTCCCCCTCGAATGCCACGCCTCGCCCGCCCCAGAGGCCCAACCATGAGATCTCCCCTACGTCTTGTCGGCAGTGTGTTCGCCGTCCTTCTGATCATCCTCGTCATTGCGCTGGCAGCCGGCTGGTGGCTGGGCACGCGGCCCGCCGAGCCGGTGGCAGCCAGCACGCAGGATTTCGACCATCCCGCCCTGATCGAGCGCGGCGCCTACTTGGCCCGCCTGGGTAATTGCGCCGCCTGCCACACCACGGCGGGGGGCGAGCCTTTCTCCGGCGGCAGGGCGATTCCCACACCTTTCGGAACCCTGTACGGCAGCAATATCACCCCGGATCGCGACACCGGCATTGGCGCCTGGAGCGCCGATGATTTCTGGCGGGCCTTGCACGACGGCCGCGGGCCCGATGGCAGCCTGCTGTACCCGGCATTTCCGTACACCAGCTACACCCGACTGAGCCGCGAGGATACCGATGCGCTGTACGCTTTTCTGCGCAGCCAACCTGCCGTCTCGCAGCCCGACCGCCCGCACGAGCTGCGGTTTCCCTATGATCAACGCTTTCTGCTGGCATTCTGGCGGGCGCTCAATTTCCGCGCCGCGACACCTAGCCCGCCCTCGCCACCCGAGGGCCCGGACGCCACCCTCTGGCAGCGTGGCGCCTACCTGACGGAAGGCCTCGGCCATTGCGCCGAATGCCACACCCCGCGCAACCGGTTCGGCGGCCTGCGCGGCGACGCGCCATTCGCCGGCACGCTGATGCCGATCGGCGATTGGTACGCGCCCGCGCTCACGCCGGTACGGGGCGGCCTCCAGGGCTGGAGCGTGGCCGACATCGCGACCCTGTTGCGCGCCGGCACCACGCCGCATGGCGGCGCGGCGGGGCCAATGGCTGAAGTCGTCTTCGATAGTTCACAGTACCTGACACCGCAGGATGCCGAGGCCATCGCCACCTACCTCGTGAATCTGGAGGCGCCCGCACACCCCGAGCCCAGCCCGGTGGAGAATGTCTTTGGTCAGTTGGGCGCGCAGCGCTACGAACAGCATTGCGCCAGTTGCCACGGTGAGCAAGGCCAGGGCAAAGGCCCGGGATGGCCGCCGCTGGCTGGCAACCTGACGGCGCAGTTGCCCGATCCGGTCAATGCCATCCGGGTCATCCTGGACGGCGGCTTCGCCCCCGGCACCGCCCTGAATCCCCAACCCTATGGCATGCCGCCGTTCCGGCATCGCCTGAGCGACACCGATGTCGCGGCCATCCTCAGCCACGTCCGTCAGAGCTGGGGCAATGTGGCGCCGGCGGTTTCGCCCAACGACGTTCGCAAGGCGCGCCGCCACGCCGCCCACTGACGACGCCCCGGGCAGGCCCCGCCGCCGGGGGTCTCACGGCCGCGGCGGTTCGGAGCCAGGCTTGAGCAACATGGCCAGCCCGAGCCCCATGTAGCGGATGATGCTACGCGGGACTCGGGCCGGCCATGAAACTACGATGCTGCGCCAACGCGCGTGATTCAGGAACGCAAGGCGTTTTCGATGTCGGCGAAGAACACGGCTTCGTCGACATCGCCGAGATAGCGTTTGACGATCCGGCCGTTGCGGTCGATCAGGAAAGCGGTGGGGGTCAGGCGAACGTCGCCGAACGCCTTGGCGATTTCGCCCATCGAATCGAGGGTAACGGTAAACGGCAACTCGCGGGTCTCGACAAAATTGAGCACGTAATTGGCCGGGTCGTACTGCATGGCGACGGCCACCACGTCGTAGCCCTGCGGCCCGTACTTGCGGTAGGAGTCGGTGATCATCGGCATTTTCTTGACGCAGGTGACGCAACTCGTGGCCCAGAAATTGACCAGCACCACTTTGCCGCGCAGGTTGCTGGTGGTGAAGGACTCGCCCTGAATCGAGGTGAAGCGGGTTTCGGGGGCGTCGGGCGCCGGGGCCAGCACAAACCAGCCGCCGACCGCGGCCACCAGCACCGCCAGTACCAACGTTATCCAGCGGGCCGATCCCGCTTGCGCGCGCCTCGACGGCACACGGATCCATGGTGTTTGTTTCATCATCATCGTCAAGTGGCGACGGCTTCCGCCAGTCTGCCAAACCCAAAAAGCCGCCCGCGGCCGTGCCCCGACCGCGGGCGGGCTGTGTGTTATTGCACCATGGGCACCGGGATGGCCAGGGCGCCGGAATCCGCCGGCAGCGTTGTTGCGCCGCCGGACGACGCAGCGGCTTCGTCCGAAGGAGTGGACACCACGACCTGGCCGCCGGTTCCCGGAGCATCGGCTGGCGGCGGCGCGCTGGCGAAACGGCTGGCTTCCTCTTCGGTGATCGGCTCGTAGAGGGTTACGACCCGGTTGACGCCGCGCAGGCCAGAGGCCACGCGGGCGGCGGTTTCGCCCTCGGCTGCCGTCACCCGACCCTGCAAATAGACGGTATTGCGATTGGTGGTAATGACAAAGGCGTTGGACGAGAGATCGGCGGTACCGATGAGCGCCGCGCGCACCTGCCCCGAGATCAGACTATCGTTGGCGGCCTCGCTGAGCGGGCGCGGCGGGCCGACCTCGATTTGGTTGACGACGCCGCCGACGTGCTCCACCTGGCCGGCAATGCGCCCGATGCGTTCGCGGGTGGCTTCGTCGGGCGCGCTGCCGAGCAGCAACACCTTGCCGTTGTATGACGATGGCGTAACGCGGACGTCGTCGCCGTACTCGCTGGCCAGCAGGTTGCGGATCTTGAGTTCGATGGACTGGTCTTCAAGCTGCATGCCGGCGGTGCGGCGGTCGGTGGCCACGGCCGTGGTGCCGACCACGGCACTGCCCACCAGCACCGGCACGCATGCCGTTGCCGAAAGAGCCAGGGCCAGGACCAAGGCGGCTCGCGCGAAGGAAGAGGCGGCCATCAGGAATCTCCGAGAAGCTGGGCGTCGACCAGATCGCATAACACGTGCAGGATCAGGCCGTGGACCTCCTGGATGCGCATGGTGCGGTCGTGCGGAACGCACAGATGGATATCGTTGGCGGTTAGCAGGGTGGCGATCTGGCCGCCCCCCTTGCCGGTGAGAGCGATCACCGGCATGTCGCGCTCTTGCGCGGCCTGAACGGCGCGCACCACGCTGGCGGATTGGCCGCTGGTGGACAGGGCCACGAGCACATCGCCCGGCTGTCCCAGGGCCTGCACCTGCCGCGCGAAGACGTCGGCATAGCCGTAGTCGTTGGCCACCGCGGTGAGGATGGAAGTGTCGGTATTGAGGGTGATGCCGGCCAGCGGCAGCCGTTCGCGCTCGAAGCGCCCGACCAGCTCGGCAATGAAGTGCTGGGCATCGGCGGCGGAACCGCCATTGCCGCAGGCCAGGATCTTGCAATCGCTGGAAAGGGCCAGGAACAAAGCCTCGCCGGCCGCGACGATAGGTTCGGCCAGGTCGCGCTGGCTGCGCTCGAACAGCGCGGCGGCATCGCGAAAATGATGGGCAACGCGGGCAGAAAGGTCCATTGGACGATTATAGCGTTGCGCGTGCTCAACCCGGCACGGCATCGAAAGCGCCTCGCACCCAGGCCATCGTGGCGCCCTCCACCGCCACCACGTCGAAGCGGCATGCCGGCCACGGCCCGCGCCTGCCCAGCGACACCGTGAGGTAGAGCGCGGCGGTACGTGCCAGGCGCCGCTGTTTGGCGGCATTGACGCTGGCCAGGGCGCCGCCATGCCGCGCGGTGGCGGACGAGCGGGAACGAACCTCGACGAACACGAGGCGCGGGCCCTCCCGCATGATGAGATCGATCTCGCCCAGGGCGCTACCGACATTGCGCGCCACCAGGCGCAGGCCCTCGGCCTCCAGCATGGCCAGCGCCCGCGATTCCGCGCGCGCACCGCGGCGCTGGGTTTCGGAGACAGGCTCGACGGACTCCCGCAGGATGGCCACGGGCTTTGCCGCGCGTCGCCGGCGGCGCGCCCGCTGCGCGCGGGCGGCCAGGGCGGCGGCCTGGGCGTCGTCAGTGAAACGCATCGACGGGCGGCGCGCGGCGAAGGACGCCAGCCGCAAGCCGGCGCGGTATGCTTGCGCGATGAACGATACCCTTCCCGCGCCGTTGTTGCCGCGCCAGGCCGAAGCGATCGGCCGCCAAAACTGGCCCGCCGCCACCCTGTATGTGGTGGCCACGCCGATCGGCAACCTGGCCGACCTCGGCCCGCGCGCACGCCATGCCCTGCAGCTGGCCGACGTGATTGCCGCCGAAGACACCCGCACCAGCCGCCCGCTGCTGGATTACTGGGATATTTCGACGCCGCTGATGGCGGCCCATCAGCACAATGAAGCACGGGCGGCGGAGGCGATCGTGGAGCGACTGGCGGCGGGCCAACGGGTGGCGCTGATTTCGGATGCGGGCACGCCGGCGGTGAGCGACCCGGGCGCACGCATCGTTGCCGCGGTGCGGACCGCTGGTTATCGGGTGGTGCCCTTGCCCGGCCCCAGCGCGGTTCTGGCCGCTCTGATGGCCAGCGGCATGACTTCCGACGCCCGGCCGGAATTCGTGTTTGCCGGCTTTGCGCCCCCCAAGAGCCAGGCCCGCCAGGCCTGGCTGCGGCAATGGTGCCGGTTGCCGGCCCCGGTGGTGATGTTCGAGTCGCCGCACCGGCTTGCCGCCACCTTGCGCGACCTGGCCGCCGTGTGCGGCGCTGACCGCAAGCTCACGGTGGCACGGGAGCTGACCAAGCGCTTCGAGGAAATCGCCGTATTGGCGGCCGGCGAAGCCGAGGCCTGGCTCAAGGCCCGGCCGCAAGGCGCGCAAGGGGAGTTCGTGCTGATCGTGGAGGCGGCGCCCGCCGAAGCGGCCGGCACCGATCAGCATGACGAACTGCTGCGCGGCCTGCTGCGGCACATGGGTGTTCGGGATGCCGCCCGGCTGGGCGCACAGGCCACCGGGGCCTCGCGGCACGCGCTGTATGAGCGCGCGCTGGCGCTGCGCGACGGGCCGGAGCCGGAAAGCCCCGACGAAGGAGACGAGTGACGCCCCCGCGATGCTGAACGATGCGCCGCCACCCTTGGCGGAAAGGTTTCCCGACATTTTTTCATTTTTTTGCTGTTGACGGACGACAGCATGCCAACCGGCCGCCACTGCCGCCGCCAGGCGTGCCACCCGGTATCCACCCGGCCGCGCGCCCATAGCCGCGGAACAAGCCGGGGATCCCGCAGCGCCAAGCGCCAGGAGGCGGGACGTTCGCTCAGGCGCGTGGTCGTCCGTGCCCGTGGTAGTGGCGCGTATACTTCGCCATCGGCTTCGCCGCTCCGCCCGCTTTCTCATGACCCACCTGCTCGCCGCGGTCGACCTCGGCTCCAACAGCTTCCGCCTGGTCGTCGGCCGCATCAACGACAACTCCGACACGTCCCAGATCTATCTCGTCGATCGCCTTAAAGAAACCGTCCGGCTCGCCGCGGGCCTCGACGACGATCACTACCTCGATGAGGCCGCCATCGGCCGGGCCATCGCCGTCCTGCGGCGTTTCGGCGAACGGCTGCACAGCTTCGATCCGGGCCGCGTTCGGGCGGTGGCCACGCAAACCTTCCGGATGGCCACCAATATCGCCGATTTCCTGCCTCGCGCCGAAGCCGCGCTGGGCTTTCCGATCGAGATTATCGCGGGCCGCGAAGAAGCCCGCCTGATCTACCAGGGAGTGGCCCATTCGCTGCCCGAATCCCAAGAAAAGCGGCTGGTGGTCGACATCGGCGGCGCCTCCACCGAGTTCATCATCGGCGCCAGCTACACGCCCGAGCTGCTCGAATCCTTGCAAATGGGCTGCGTCACCTTCAGCCAGCAGTTCTTCCCCGGTGGCGTCATCACCGCCGAGGCCATGAAACGCGCCGAGATCGCCGCCCGCCAGCAAGTGGAGGTCCTGTCGCGACGCTATCGCCGCGCGGGCTGGAAGTACGCCTACGGCTCGTCGGGCACCGCCAAGGCGCTGGCCGCCATCCTGCCGGCCACCGGCCTCTCCACCGGCGGTATCACGCCCCGCAGCCTGCAGCAATTGCGGCAGCGGCTGATCCGGGCGGGCTCGGTCGAGGCCGCCGCCCTGCAGGATATCAAGCATGATCGCGCCGCCGTGCTGCCGGGCGGGCTGGCCATCATGCGCGCGATCTTCGAAGAGCTCGACATCGAGCTCATGCACGCGGCCGACGGCGCCCTGCGCGTCGGCGTTTTGCACGACCTCGCCGGTCGCGACGACATCCACGACGTGCGCGACGCCACCGTCCAGCAGTTCATGACGCGCTACGAGATCGACGCCGGCCAGGCGCAACGCGTACTGCAAACCGCGCTCGCCTTGTACCAGCCGCTCGAAGGCGTGGCCGAAGTGGCCGCGGCGCCCAATGGCAGCCATGCCGGCGACAGCAGCGATCTGGAGCAAATGCTGGGCTGGGTGGCCAATCTGCACGAGATCGGGCTGTCGATCGCCCACGCCAATTACCAGCGCCATACGGCCTATATCCTGGGCTTTTCCGATATGCCGGGGTTTTCCAAACCCGAACAGCAATTGCTGGCGCAGCTCGCCCTTGGGCATCACGGCCGGCTGCCGCGCGAGGGGCTCGACCTGCCCAGCCCGGCGCACTGGAGCGTACTGTTGTGCCTGCGCCTGGCCTGCCTGCTCGCGCGACGCCGCGAAGATATTCCCGAACTCCCTTGCCGGCTGCTGGGCAGCCCCGGCCAGCATGTTCTTGAAGTTCAGGGCGAATGGCTGGCGCGCCATCCGCTGACGGATTTTTCCTTGCGGGCCGAAGTTGCGGAATGGGCGCGGCTGGGGCGGCCCTTCGAGCTGAAGATCAAGCGGCCCGAACGCAGCCGCAAGTCGCGGGCGGCCTGAGCCCGCGGCCGCGGCCTAGACCGTTTCGGGCGTTACCACCGCCCGCACCACCACTTGGTGATCATCGTCGCGCTGGCGATTTGCCAACCACCAGATCCCTCCTTTGCGCACCGACCACGACAGGGGGTGCCCGGTAAGCGCCAGCGCGGCCGCCATCCCCAAGGTTGGCTGATGCCCCACCACCAACACGTTGCTGGTGGCTGTGGGCCACTGCGCCTCGGTCAGCACCGTCGCGGGGCTGGCGCCTGGCGCCAGCGACTCCACCACTTCGTAGGACAGGCCCAGGGCATCGGCGGTTTGGCGGGTACGCACGGCCGGACTGACGAGAATGCGCAGATCGGCGGGCGCGAAGGCGCTCAGCCAGCGCGCCATGTGAGCGGCCTGCTCGCGGCCACGCGCGGTCAGGGCGCGCGCCAGGTCGTTACTGCCATCCTCGGCCTCGGCATGCCGCCACAGGAATAAATTCATTGCGTGATCTCCTGATCAAAAGAAAAACGTCCGATCCCTGCCGCCTTCAAGGCGGCGCCTACGGAAAGGCTTTGCCCCAAAAAGGCTACCCGACGCCAGAAAAGCCGCCGTGTCCCTGCCGGACGCAGTGGCGTTGCCGTAAAAAATGTCACAATGCACGATCTTTTTTCCTTCACTGCCATGAAAGCCCGGCCAACCTCGCGCTCCGGCGCAAGCCCCGTCTCGAACGAGCCCGAATCCCGAAACGCCCTCGCGACCCAAAGCCCGCCAAACGACGCCGCCGCGATCGCGCCGAGCAACCGTGAAACGGCCGCGGCTCCTCGGCCGGCCACCCTGGCGCCGGCGGACTTCGACTACACCCTGCCGCCGGAGCTGATCGCCCAGCATCCGGCCGCAACCCGCACGGCGAGCCGGCTTTTGCATCTCGACGCCACGGGCGGTCTGCACGATACCGGATTCAGCCAGTTGCCGCAGCGCCTGCGTGATGGCGACCTCCTGATTTTCAACGATACCCGGGTGATCAAAGCCCGCCTCCCCGGAGTCAAAGACAGCGGCGGACGGGTGGAAGTTCTCGTCGAACGCATTCTGCCGGACTTCCGGGTACTGGCGCACGTCAAGGCGAGCAAAAGCCCCAAGACCGGCACCGGGCTACGGCTGGCCGATGCCGTCGATGCGGTGGTACTCGGCCGCCACGATGATTTGTTCGAGCTGCAGTTCGGTGAAGACGTCCTGGCGCTGCTCGAGCGCCATGGTCAGACGCCGCTACCGCCGTATATCACCCATGCGGCCGAACCGGACGACGACAGCCGCTACCAGACCGTCTACGCCCGGCACCCCGGCGCCGTGGCCGCGCCTACCGCGGGCCTGCATTTCGACGACACGCTGCTGGCCGCCCTCGAGCGCCGCGGCATCGGTCGCGCCTTCGTCACGCTGCATGTGGGCGCGGGCACCTTCATGCCGGTGCGCGTCGATTCGCTCGACCGCCACGTGATGCACAGCGAGCGGTACACCGTACCGCAAGCCACGGTCGACGCCATCGCCGCCACACGGGCCGGCGGCGGCCGGGTGGTGGCGGTGGGCACGACCAGCGTGCGCGCCCTGGAGTCCGCGGCCCGCCGGGTAGGCACCGCCGGACGCATCCTGGCCGCGCCAGACCAGGACGACACTCGCCTGTTCATCACGCCGGGCTATCGCTTCGGCCTCGTCGATGCGATGGTCACCAATTTTCATTTGCCTCAATCCACACTCCTGATGCTGATTTCGGCCTTTGCCGGCATGACGCCCATCCGCCGCGCCTATGCCCATGCGGTGGCCGAGCGCTACCGCTTTTTCAGCTATGGCGACGCGATGCTGATCGACGCGCCACTGGAGCCAGCCGCGACATGACTTCCGTTCCTCTTGCTTCCCGGCGTTTGCCCGGCCTTGGCTTCGACCTGCTGGCTACTGATGGCGCCGCCCGGCGCGGCCAGATCCATCTCAATCATGGCGTGGTGCAAACGCCGATGTTCATGCCCGTGGGCACCTACGGCACCGTCAAGGCCATGACCCCCCAGGAACTGCGGCAGATCGGCTCGCAGGTCATCCTGGGCAACACCTTCCATTTGTGGCTGCGCCCCGGCAACGAAGTCATCCGCGCCCATGGCGGCCTGCATGGCTTCATGCGGTGGCCGGGGCCCATCCTCACCGACTCCGGCGGCTTCCAGGTGTTCAGCCTGCAAGGCATGCGCAAGATCACCGAGGAAGGCGTGCGCTTTGCCTCGCCGATCGACGGCTCTCGCCTCTTGCTCACGCCCGAAGAATCGATGCGCATCCAACACGCCCTGGACTCCGACATCGCCATGGTGTTCGACGAATGCACGCCCTATCAGATCGACGGCCGCCCGGCCCGGCACGACGAAGCCGCGGCGTCGATGCGCATGTCGCTGCGCTGGGCCCGCCGCTCTCGCGAACACTTCGCCGAACTGGGCAATCCGAACGCGCTGTTCGGCATCGTGCAGGGCGGGATGTTCGAGGATCTGCGCGACGAGTCGCTGGCCGGACTGCTCGGCATCGGCTTCCATGGCTATGCCATCGGCGGCCTGTCGGTGGGCGAACCCAAGGCCGACATGCTGCGCATCCTGGCCCACACCACGCCGCGCCTGCCAACCGACGCGCCGCGCTACCTGATGGGCGTGGGCACGCCCGAAGATCTGGTAGACGGCGTAGCCCACGGCATCGACATGTTCGATTGCGTCATGCCCACCCGCAACGCCCGCAACGGCTGGCTTTTCACCCGCCATGGCGACGTCAAGATCCGCAATGCCCGCCACCGCGACGACACCGCGCCGCTCGACCCATCGTGTGCCTGCGACACCTGCGGGAACTATTCCCGCGCTTACCTGCACCATTTGCAGCGGTCCAACGAAATCCTGGGCGCGCGCCTGAACACCCTGCACAACCTGCACTTCTATTTGCAGATCATGCGGGAAATGCGCGACGCGATCGCGGCCGGAACCTTCGCCGAATGGCGTGCCGGTTTCGCTCGCGACCGCGCGCGCGGCGCCTGAGCGCGCGACGAGATACCCGCTACAATCAATCGTTTATTTTCCTGAATCCTTCGAGAGCCGACTCATGAGCATTTCCGAGATTTCCACCGCCGTGGTTGCCCAGATGGGGGGCGATAACGCCCTGCTGGGCATGCTGCCCATCATCCTGATGTTCGTGGTGCTGTACTTCCTCATGATCCGGCCGCAAATGAAGCGCCAGAAAGAGCACCGCAACATGGTGTCGGCCCTGGCCAAGGGCGACGAAGTCATCACCGCCGGCGGCCTGGTGGGCAAGATCAGCGAGGTGAAGGACAACTACGTCACGCTCGAGATCGCCCAGGACAACGGCCGCGCCGTCGAGGTCGTCATGCAGCGCGTCGCCGTCCAGACCCTGCTGCCCAAGGGCACCCTCAAAAGCCTGTAATCCCTCCGGGTCACGTGCCGTCGCGGCGCCGCCGCGGCCGGTACACCGTCGCCCGACGTCGCGCGGGCCATGTTCCCCTTGCCGTCTTGCCGAGTCCGCGACCCTCGTTCCTGCAGGAATCGTTCCGTGAATCGTTACCCCCTCTGGAAGTATCTCGTCGTGGCGGTCGCCCTGCTGATCGGCCTCATCTACACGCTTCCCAATTTTTTCGGTGAGTCGCCGGCGGTCCAGGTCTCCAGCGTCAAATCCACCGTGCGCGTGGATGCCGATACCCTGCAGCGCGCCGAGCGTGCCCTGGCGGCGGCGGATATCCCGCACACCGGTGCGCAGTTCGATCAGCTGGGCCCGGTGGGCACGGTGCGGCTGCGGCTGGCCAATACCGATCTGCAACTCCAGGCCCGCGACATCCTGGAACGAGCTTTCAACCCCGACCCCGCCGATCCGTCCTACGTCGTCGCACTCAACCTGCTGCCGGCCTCGCCATCCTGGCTGACGGCCCTCGGCGCCAAGCCGATGTACCTGGGTCTGGATCTGCGCGGCGGCGTGCATTTCCTGCTGCAGATCGACATGGCCGGCGCCCTGGCCACCCGCTACGATACGATGGCCAGCGATGTGCGCACCACGTTGCGCAACGCCAACATCCAGGCCGAGAGCATCGAACGCGTGGGCAACAGCATCCGCATCGTCGCGAGCAACGACGCCACTGCGGCCCGCATCAACGATGCCCTGCGCAGCCAGCTCACCGACCTGCAGGTCAGCTCCGGCAACGAAGGCGGGCAAATCGTGCTTTCCGCCCAGCTCACCCAGCTGGCCATACGCACCGTCCAGGAAAACGCCGTCAAGCAGAACATGTCCACGCTGCATAACCGGATCAATGAACTCGGCGTGGCCGAGCCGGTGATCCAGCAGCAGGGTGCCGACCGTATCGTGGTGCAGTTGCCCGGCGTGCAAGACGTCGCCCGGGCCAAAGAGATCCTCGGCCGCACCGCCACCCTCCAGGTCCGTCTGGTCGACGACTCCCCCGGCGCCCAGAGCGCGCTGGCCGGCGGCACCGTGCCCTTCGGCCTCGAACGCTACGAAGACAGCGATGGCCGGCCGCTGCTGCTGCGCCGCCAGGTCATCCTCACCGGCGAAAACCTCCAAGACGCCCAGGCGGGCTTCGACGACAACCAGCAGCCCGCCGTCCATCTCACGCTCGACGGCAAGGGCAGCCGTATTTTTCGCGACGTCACGCGCGACAACATCGGCAAGCGCATGGCCATCGTGCTGTTTGAACGCGGTGTCGGCGAAGTCGTCACCGCGCCGGTGATCCGCGGCGAGATCGGCGGCGGCCGCGTGCAGATCTCCGGCAGCATGAACACCACCGAGGCCAACGACATCGCCCTGCTGCTGCGCGCCGGTAGCCTGGCCGCGCCGATGGAGATCGTCGAAGAACGCACCGTGGGCCCCAGCCTGGGCGCCGACAACATCCGCCAGGGCTTCAACGCCACGATGTGGGGCTTCATCGCCATCGCGATCTTCATGATCGCCTACTACACGCTGTTCGGCGTGTTCTCCACCATCGGCCTGGCGTTCAACCTGCTGCTGCTGATCGCCCTGCTGTCGATGCTGCAGGCCACGCTCACCCTCCCGGGCCTGGCGGCGGTGGCGCTCACGCTGGGGATGGCGATCGATGCCAACGTGCTCATCAACGAACGTATCCGCGAAGAGCTCCGCGCGGGGCGTTCGCCGCAACAGGCGATCGCCGAAGGCTTCGACCGCGCCTGGGCCACGATTCTCGACTCCAACGTCACCTCGCTGATCGCCGGCATCGCCCTGCTGGCCTTCGGCTCCGGCCCGGTGCGCGGCTTCGCCGTCGTGCACTGCCTGGGCATCCTCACGTCGATGTTCTCGGCGGTGGTGGGCGTGCGCGCCATTACCAACCTCTGGTATGGCCGCAAGCGCAAACTCACCAAGCTCTCGATCGGCTGACCACCACCGCCCCAGGAATCACCATGGAATTCTTCCACTTTCGCAAACCCATCCCGTTCATGCGGCACCGGCTGATCTTCAACCTGATCAGCCTGGTGTTCTTTCTGCTGGCCATTTTCTTCATCGCCACGCGGGGCTTTCACTTCTCCATCGAGTTCACCGGCGGCACAGTGGTCGAAGTCACCTATCCCGAGGCCGCACCCCTCGACCAAGTGCGTGGCGCCGTTTCCGATCTCGGCTATACCGACTTCCAGGTGCAGAACTTCGGCACCTCGCGCGACGTGCTGATCCGCCTGCCGGCCAGCGCCGACCAGAATGCCGCCGAACAAAGCCAGCAAGTGCTGTCCGAACTGCAAAAGGCCCAGCCCCAGGTGGAACTGCGCCGCGTCGAGTTCGTCGGCCCGCAGATCGGCAAAGAGCTGGCCTACGACGGCCTGCTCGCCCTCCTGTTCGTCGCCGTGGGCATCGTCATCTACCTCGCGGTCCGCTTCGAATGGAAGTTCGCGCTGGCCGGCATGATCGCCAACCTGCACGATGTGGTGATCATCCTCGGCTTCTTCGCCTTCTTCCAGTGGGAATTTTCGCTGGCGGTGCTGGCCGGCGTGCTGGCGGTGCTGGGCTACTCGGTCAACGAGTCCGTGATCATCATGGACCGGATCCGCGAGAACTTCCGCAAGCATCGCAAGATGAGCGTGGCCGAGACCATCGATCTCTCGGTAACGCAGACCATGTCGCGTACCGTCATCACCCACGGCTCGACGCAGATGATGGTGCTGTCCATCCTGATCTTCGGCGGCCCCACCCTGCATTACTTCGCCCTGGCCCTCACCATCGGCATCTGGTTCGGCATTTATTCGTCGATCTTCGTCGCCGCCGGCCTGGCTCTGGCCCTGGGCGCCAAGCGCGAAGACATGCTGCGGCCGGTCAAGAAAGACGACGAGGTGCCCGGAGAAGAACTGGCCTGATGGCGCGTTCGCGGCGGCTTGGCCGCGCCCGCCGCCCGCCAAGCCCGGCATCGCAGGATGTCGGGCTTTTTTCGTGTGCGCCCAGCATGGGCGCACTCTCGGAGGTGCAAGTCCTCCCGTAAGTTGATCACAGCGAACGAAGTGAAGCGCAACTGCATGAGGGTGACCGAGTGTGGGAAGGAAGCGTGGAGCG